>Ga0326727_10013491_pt1 | contig 18177 bp, 13 predicted proteins | sample MB2enrmetagenome_FD_207643 | JGI IMG/M metagenome (GOLD analysis project Ga0326727, IMG submission 207643) | Lab enriched peat soil microbial communities from McLean, Ithaca, NY, United States - MB29MY | ecosystem: Environmental > Terrestrial > Soil > Wetlands > Peat | place: USA: New York...
CCGTGCCCGTGCCTTTCTTCATGATGGTGATGCCGGCTACCCGGTTGCCGAACCTGGATGCCGCGGCCGGGTCGCGGGTTACGCGGAGGGCGACCGCTGTGCCGGCGGCGAAACTGTCACCGGCTCCGCAGATGTCTACCGGATTGTCTATCGGATTGGTTTCGACCCAAGTTTCACCCTGGCTGTCGAGGAGGAGGACGCCGCGGCTGCCGTGGGTCACGATCATGAGAGGAGCTTGCAACTGGCGGCGCAACTCCGCGTAGTCCAAGCGGCCCAACAACGATCGGCAGGCCGTCTCCGCTTCCTGCTGGTTGGGCTTCACGATCAAGTTGCGAAACTGCTCGATGCGGGTGCGGGAATCGGCCAGGATCACTTTCTCGGGATAGTGGAGAGCGAGATTGGCCAGCAGGTCCCGCAGCGCCGGCGTGACTACGCCGCCTTGGCTGGTCTCGGCCTGATCGGATACCAGGATCACATCGAAGGCATGGATGGTCTGCTGCAGGCGATCGAGGATGAGCCGCTCGACTGCGGCGGGGACGGGGTGAACGTTGATGAAATCGATGCGGGGCCGATCCTCGATGCCGGTGGACCGATTGATGAGCTTGGTATAGGTAAAGGTCTGGATGCGATCGCTGCGAACCGAGAGGCTGGAATCGATGCCGCGGCGGCTGAGGGCACGGGAGAGCTCGTCACCATGACCGTCGTGGCCGATGGCGCCGAGGACAGCTACGCGGCCCACGCCGAGGGCGGCGAGATTGTTGGCCACGGTGCCGCCGGCACCGGGCGTAACTTCGACGGAGACGACGGCGGTGCGCGGGATGCCGGTCTCACGGGACGGCTCGGCGGCGGAGGGATCGTAGGTACACCAGCGGTCCAGGCAGATATCGCCGACGACCAGCGCGGCGAGCCGGGGCAGCGCGGAGAGGATCTCTGCGGCGGTCATGCTCCCTCCCGACTCGGGCACTCCAGAATCGCCCGGCGGAGAGCGGGGAAGGTGGCGCGGTGATCGCCACAGAAATAGAAGCCGGAGCCGCCGTCGGCGACGGTACGCACGAGGATCGTTTTGTACGGCCGGAAATAGTAGCCAGGATTGGTTTTGGGAGGCTCTTGATGGATGTTGTCGCCGATGGGGAGGAGATCGAAGACGGCGGTCGCAATATCGCGGATGACGCGGCCCTGCCGGCGTGCGACGTTGCGGCTCATGGCGAGCGCTTTGAGGTAGACTTCGGGCGCCATGACGGCAGAGCCGAAGCTGAGCAAAACGCCGCCTTCGAGCCGCTCCACGGTGGCGGCGAAGATCAGGAAGTCGCGATAGCTGGCGGCGCCGAGAGCGGCGCCGTCGCAGTTGGGATGTTCGTGCAGAATGTCGTAGCCGACGCCGACGTGAACGGTGACCGGGACGGAGCAGCGCCAGGCGGCGGCCAGGACGCTGAGATCGCGATGGGGATAATCGCTCGACTCGATGCGCCGGCCGATATTCTCGCCGAGGCCAAGGGAGAGGCGGGTGGCCTCGGCGATCCAGTCGTTGAGCTCGCCGGTTTCGCGCCAGAGGCCGAATTCGCCGGTGCGGATGTAGCGGGCGACGCTCTCGGTGGTGGCCCCGATGCGGGCCAGCTCATAATCGTGGATGGCGCCGGCGCCGTTGAGGGCGATGTGGTCGATGAAGCCGCGCGCGACGAGGTCGATGATCTGGCGATTGACGCCGGCCCGGAGCACGTGCGCGCCCATCATGAGGATCCGGGCCGCGCCACGCTGGCGCGCGGCGACCACCCGGGCGGCCACCTCGGCGAGTTGCGGGTGGGCATAGGGGACCGGCGCTTCCTCCAGCGCCAGCCAATGATCCACGGCGAGATCATGGACGCGCTCGGCCAGCGGTTTGACGAGCAGGCGCGAGCGGTCGAAGACGGGATATTTACTTTCCATTTGGAAACAGGGAAGCCAACAATTGTTCCTGGCAGAGGAAGTTGGGAATGATGAAATCGGCTCCGACACTGGCGAGGCGCCGGCGTTTCCAGGCGTCGACGGACTGGCAGGCGGGCTCGTCGGTGGCGACTCCGACGGCGACTCCGCCCACTTCCTTGACATTTTCAATCTCGACGTAGCCGTCTCCGAAGCAGAGAAACTGGTCGCCGCGGCACTCGGCGCTGGCGATGACACGCTGGATCAGGATCTTCTTGGAAAAACTCTTGTAATCGTCGAGGGCGCCGTAGATGCCGCCATCGAAGTAACGATCGACGTCGAGGAGGCGCGCTTCGCGGCGCATGAACTCCTGATCGGTGCCGCTGGCAAGGTACAGCTTCAAGCCGCGCGCCCGCAGTGCTTCGAGGAGAGCGCGGGCGCCGGGGACGAGGTATTTTTCGGGAGAGGCTCCTTGGGCGAGGTCGTCGAGGCGGTGGCGGATTTTCCGGTGGAGGCGTCCCAGGTAGATGCGCTTGTATTCGAGCGGATCGAGGGGCTTGCCGCCATAGCTGCGGACCCGATCGGCAAACTCGATCATCTGGTAGATGGTCTGCTTCCCGGTGAGGCGGCCGACGCGGTCCTCGATGTCCGCACGGAGTTGTTCTACAGAGTCGCCGGTAGTCAGACCGGCGAGAGTTTCCACCATCATGGGGATCATCACCTCCATCCAGCCGGATCGGATGAGGGAGATGGTACCGTCAAAATCAAAGAGGCAGACCCGGGCGTTTCGGGCGGAGACACCCGGGTGGAGCTGTTCGACCATAAGAGTACCAGCACCATTGTAAGAGGGAACCAGGATCGCCGGTGGTTCGGGCAAGCTAAAGCGTGCCCCACCAATGACACACAGCGCTTGCAACTTGCTACATTAGTTGGCCGAACGCTATGCGTACGCTACTCATTCTTTCTCTACTGGCGGCGTGTCCCGCTTTTTCAGCCGGCCAGGACTACAACGGCAGATGGGACATCACCACCGCCACCGGCTCGCGGGCGTGGTGGCTCGAACTGACGGGTGTCGGAACGCCAAATCCCGCCGGCAAGTTCGTGAGCGCTTATGGCGGCGACCTGAACAAGATCGATACCATCAACGTTCAGGACGGCGAACTGCACTTCACCATCCTGGCTCCCAAGCCGAATCCAGCGCGGCCGCGAAAGTCGAACCGGCCCCCGCTCCGCAATTCGATATTCGTCGCGCGCCTCACCGGCGGAAAGCTGGAGGGATCCCTGGAGTTGGAAGGCTCGGACCGGCCACCCACCAAATGGACGGGCGTCCGGGCTCCTGAGATCAAGGACAAGGACGACGGCACCTGGAAGAAGGGCCAGCCGATCGCGCTCTTCAATGGAAAGGATCTCACCGGCTGGAAGGCGTTGAACCCGGCCGTGCCGCTGACCTGGACGGTCCAGGACGGGATCTTGAGGAACGCGCCGCCCACTTCCGACATCCTCTCCGAACAGAAGTTCTGGAATTTCGAGGCGCACGTCGATTTCCGCATCATCGAGCACTCCAACAGCGGCATCGGTCTGCGCGGGCGCTATGAGATCCAGATCCTGGAGGATTACGGGCAGCCGGTCAACACTCACGGCGCCGGCGCCCTCTATAGCCGCATCGCTCCGGCGGTCAACGCCAGCAAACCGCCGGGCGAATGGCAGAGCTATGACATCCGCCTGGTGGGACGGGATCTGACGGTGGTGTTCAACGGCAAGAAGGTCCTGGACAAGGTCGAGATCGAAGGGCTCACCGCCATCGCCACCAACTCCGACGAAGCCGAGCCCGGCCCGTTCATCGTTCAGGGCGATCACAGCTACGTGGAGATCAAGAGCTTCGTGGTGACCCCGCTGATTCACTGACGGGGGGCGGGAGGGGGATTGCCCCATTGGCGTCTCGGAGCGTCGGCGGCGCTTCCCCGGGTGCCGATACGGCGATGGGGTCCGCATCGTCCGCTGTCATGGAACGGCGCTTACCGCGATCTATTCGGGTTGGCGCGGCATGGGCGGCGGGACTGCCCCCTCCTATCCTACAGAGTGCTTTCGTAGGATTGACGGATCACATCGAACACAGCGGCCACTTCTGGAACTTCTTTGATTTTCATCTGTCCTTTGTACCCCCACTCATTCTTTGTGACGTCCCTCACCAGGGCGCGGGGATCGTTATACTTCGGATCTCGGACTAGAATGTCGATGTAGGTTTTCGAAAACTCGAAGCGGGTGAAGCTCTTGGTCGTTCGATAGGTGATGCCGCTCTTCTGATCCAGGCGCTCGTGAACCCCGGGTAGCGCCGTCACCCTTTCGCGCAACTTCAGGAAGATCTGGCGCACTTCAGGCGTTGAAGCCGACAGGTGATATTCGAGATCGTAGACGGGAGCATCCGGAATCCTTGGCGCCAACGGCTTATTTTTCGCTTTTTGCGGAGCGCCCTGGACGGTTTCCAGGTGCAAGATGCCGCCTTGATAGGGAGCGTATTTTACCAACTCTACATTGTCGATGACTTGCGCCGCAGCCAGTGTCCGTTGATCGAATTCCCGCGACACCAGGATCACCCGCGGACGATCCCAGTTCACCTTCGCTCCCTTGCCGAGCTTCGAGGCAACCAACAGAGCAAAGTGGTTGCGGTTCTTGAGGAGCCAGTTGAGGTAGAACAGACCTTGCGGCACGATGCCACGATCCTGATCCCATTTGTATTCAATGATCACTGGCGTATCCGCCTCGTCGATAGCCAGCGTGTCGATAAAGCCGGCGTCGGTCTGATACTCCTTGGCCAGGAACCGCACCCCCAGGAGCTCCTCCAGATTCTCCGCAAAAAAATCGCGGAGCTTGGCTTCGCTGGCGAAGGAATCTGGAGTGAAGGCGACGCGAGCAACTGCGCCGCCCTTTATTTGAAAGATGGGCATATGTTCAATTGTATTATTTAACCCTCGACCGTGAGCCGGTGTATGTCATCACGGCGATGATGGCACGATCACGCAGAACAGATGCGTTGACGGAACGCACAACGCCCCGGCAGCGGGCCGCGGCATCGATTCGGACGGCGGTGGCCGGTGGGGGGGCCAAGTCGCCATACTCGGACGTTATGTCCACGCAGCAGGGCGGGAGGCCTTAAGCTCTGACCGTTGCTGACGAGTGGTGCTGCACCGAGTTGGCTCCGTTCAACATGCTGACTTCACGACCCTTACATAACTACCCTTTCAGCTCATGCAGGTACGGGATGCTGGCCTTCATCAGCTCCAGGTCCATCTCCACGAAGTAGTTCTTTACCCCGCCAGTCCTGGCGGCGGCAAAAAGTTTCGGCCAATCGACCATTCCTTGGCCCATCGGGACCTGTTTCTTCTCGGCGGCCGACCAATCCGCCAGGTGGAGCGAAAGGAATCGTCCGGGATACTTCGTGAGATACGTGGCCGCCTCGTAACCCAGGCTGATCACCGCCACCTGGAACTGCATCTTGACCAGCTTGGCATCGAACTGGCTCATCAGCTTGTCGTAGACCAGCACACCGTCGATCTCCCGGAACTCGAAATTGTGATTGTGGAAGCCGAGCTGGATGCCCACCTTCTGCGTCTGCTCGCCGATCTTGTTCAACTCGTCGGCGGCGCGCATCCAATCGGCCATGGACGCGTTGTTGGGAAGGCCGAATGTCGAAAGCACCATCTGCGTCAGGCCCATTTCCTTCGACCAGGCGATGCGCTCGTCAAGATTTTCCCGCAGCTCCCGAAATTGAAAATGGGAGCTTTCGCAGCGCAGCCCGGCGGCCTCGATCGCCTGGCGGATCTCCGCGGCCTTCATCGCGGCCAGAGGTCCGAAGCCGGACGAGGCATAGCCCGCCGGCGAGCACATTTCCACGGTGCGAAATCCGATCCCGGCGAGCTGCTTCAGCGTGCCCGGGAAGTCTTTCCCGATGGCCTCCCGAACCGGGTACGTCTGGCATCCGATCGGCATGCCCAGCGGGTCCGCGCGGAGCTCCAGCGCTCCCCGCGAGAGATACCCGGCCGCGGCGGCGCCCATCGCGCCGCCCAAAAATCCTCTTCTTGAAACATGCGACATATCAGTTCTCCTTTGCGGCGGCTGGGCCGGGCGTGCCCGGCCCCTACACCGCGTCGGGCTCGAACCCTTTCCGGTATTCGCGAGCCAGGTATTGGTTGGCCGCGGCGTAATTCGTAATCTCCATCTTCTCCGGGTCGTACAACAGCTTCCGGCGGCTCCGCAGCGCGGCGGCGTACAGGTTGACCGCCTCGGAAATCGGCCACGCGTTGAGGAAGCTCCCGGCCGATTGCTGTTGGGCGCCCCGGCAGGCGGCCATCCATTGCCGGATGCCCGGCGAAGGCTGGTAGGGCGCGCGCGGCTGCCGTGGTTGGGGCTCCAGCGGGGGCGGATAGCCGCTCATTCTCCGCTCGGGGATCAGCCGCGGATTCTGCACGTTGAAGCCCGCCAGGATCTTGCCTTTGTCGCCCACGAACATCATCTGCTCGGCCTGCAATTCCCGCTTGTCCTCGTCCAGTTCTTCGGGCGTGGGCGGCCGCATCCCGCCGTCGTACCAGATCAGGTCCACCGCCGGCCTCGGCCCGCGCGCCGGATACTTGAAGCGCACCGCGCTGGCCATGGGGAAGGAGAAATCGTTGTTCACGGTGAAGGCCACGGTGTCCCGGAATCCGCACGTGTGGCTCAGCATGGGGTCCACGCTGGTTGGCCCAACCAGGTCCAACGCGTTGAGAACCGTCCACAGGCTGTAGTGGCCCATGTCCGCCATGGACCCGCCGCCAAAGTCGTACCATCCGCGAAACACCATGTGGGTGTAATTCGGGTGGTAGGGCCGTTCGGCTTCGGGACCCAGCCACAGGTTCCAGTCGAAACCCGCCGGGATGGGAGGCGTATCCGCCGGCAGAGTGGGGTATTGCGGCCACACCGGACGGTTGGTCCAGTTGTGGATCTCGCGCAGCGTCCCGATGGAGCCGTCCTTGATCCACGCCATCACGTGGTCCATGGATCCGTTGCTGTCCCACGGCATGAAATGCGTGGAGACGCCTTTCGCGCGCACGGTGTCAATCACCAGTTTCGCTTCCCGCAACCGGTTGGCGATGGGCTTGTGCACGATCACGTGCTTGCCCCGCTTGATGGCCGCCAGGCTGATGATGCCGTGGAGATGGTCCGGCGTCATGATCTTGACGGCGTTCAGGTCCCGCTCCTTCGCCAGCAGCTCGCGAAAATCGGCGTACGAGGCGCAGCCTTTGTAGGAGCCGGAGGGTTGCTGGCTGGCGTAGTAGCTCTCGACGATGTCCTTGGCCGCGTCCCGTCCTCCGGGAATGGCGCCCTCGGCGCCGGCTTTCCAGTCCGGCTTTCCAATCGCGGTGCGGATGCTCCTCAATAGGGAATTATTGTCCCAGTCCCGGTATCCAACCGCGTCTTTGTTGGGGTCGCAAACCGCGACCACCTGGATATCCGGGATGGCCAGCAGGTTCAGCAGCTCCCTCAAGCCTTGCGTGCCCACGCCGATGTAAGCCAGCGTGATCTTGTCGCTCGGGGCGACCGTTCCTTGCCCTCCCAAAACGTGTCGTGGGACGACGGTGAAGGCAGCGGCGGCGGCTGCCGTCCCCAGGAACTTACGGCGATTCTGTTCGGTTGTCATTTGCCTTTCTCTTTACTGGCGCCGGAAAAATCATACTCGATAGTCGCATTCGAAGCAAGCTCGGCGGGCCTCGGTGGGGTATTCCCAGCCGCGCGTGCACCACCCGTAACTGGTAATATCCCAGAAGGCCGGCGCGCAGCGCTTTGCGCCGCAGGCTGCCGCGGGAGGTTGCACCTCGCGGAGAGGAGGCCCGATGTCGAAACGCATATTGTGGCCGATGGGAACTGTTCCGGCCATGGTGCTACTGTGCGGGTTGTCAATCCCGAATCACGCTGTGGCGCAAGCGCCGGATGGCAAGCTCCGCGTGATCGCGTTCGGCGCTCACCCGGACGATTGCGACGGCAAGTTTGGCGGAACCGCCGCCAAGTTCGCTAAAGCCGGAGCTGCCGTGAAATTCGTTTCGGTAACCAATGGCGATGCCGGCCACCAGGAGATGGGCGGCGCGGCCCTGGCGCGGCGCCGGTACGCGGAGACCCAGGAATCGGCCCGCCGCCTGGGCATCGCCGAGTACGAGGTGATGAACAACCACGATGGCGAGCTGATGCCCACGCTCGAAGTGCGCCGTCAGGTGATCCGCGCCATTCGCCAGTGGAACGCCGATATCGTAGTGGCGCCGCGCTCCAACGACTACCATCCCGATCATCGCTACACGGGCGTCCTGGTGCAGGATGCGGCTTACATGGTGGTGGTACCCAACATCGTTCCCGAAGCGCCGGCGCTGCGCAGGAATCCCATCTTCCTTTACTACGAGGATAACTTCCAGAAGCCCGCGCCCTTCCGGCCCGATGTGGCTGTGAGCATCGACGATGTCTGGGAAACCAAGATCAACGCACTCGACGCTCAGGTCTCCCAAATGTACGAGTGGCTGCCGTGGGTAGAGGGCAATCTCGACCGCGTCCCGAAGGACCCCGAAGCGCGCAAGAAATGGCTTATGCAGACGCGCGGCGGGCGGATTTCCGCCACTGTGCGGGCCGCGCTCGAAAAACGCTATGGCGCCGAACAGGCTCGGAAGATCCAGCATTGCGAGTGCTTCGAACTGTGCGAGTACGGCCGCCGAGTGGCCGTGGAGGAACTGCAGAAGCTGTTCCCGAAATAGCGCATCTTGGAAGGAGACTCTACACATGGCCGGTAATCCACCACTAGAATAGGGTCGCCCACGCTGACGCGCTCGTGCCAGCTTCGATTCGTGGCGGCCCGTAATCCGTCCGTAAGCGCAAAGACTTTCCACCGCCGAGACGCCGAGGCGCAGAGTTCTTAAGGTTTCTCTGCGCTCTCGGCCATCTTGGCGTCTGCACCCGCGCGGTGCAACCTAAAGTTGGCTTTTTCCAAAGCGGTCGAACCGTTTTCTCCCTTCGGGTTCGAGCGCAGAGACAGCCGAGCACGCGGAGAACTGATTGACCTGGTCTTCCTCTGCGTCTCAGCGTCTCGGCGGTAGATTCTTATCGACGGATTACGGGCGGCCATCCGGCCGCCGTTGTTCGGCCGCCTGCTATAGAATCGGGACATGACGCCCCTGACCCGCCGCGGCTTCCTCACGTCGGTTGCAGCCTCTCCGCTGGCTGCCGCCGCGGCGCCAACCCGCCTGCCGATTCGCAAGGCCGTGGAGTTCAGTATGCTGCCGGCCTCCCTCAGCGTCGCTGCGCGATTTCAGCTCGCGCGCGACGCGGGCTTCGAAGAAATTGAATGCCCCACCACGCCCGACCAGTCCCAGGCCGAAGAAATGCTGGCCGCATCCAAAGCCAGCGGCCTCCGCATCCACTCGGTGATGAACTCGGAACACTGGCGCAGTCCCCTGTCCTCCCGCGACCCGGCGGTGGTCGAGAAGAGCATGGAGGGCATGCGCACCAGCCTCCGCAACGCCAGGCTCTGGGGCTCCGACACTGTGCTGCTGGTGCCCGCGGTGGTGAATCCGGAGACCACCTATGCCCAGGCCTGGGAGCGGAGCCAGCGCCAGATCCGCCTGCTGATCCCCATGGCGGCGGAACTGAAGGTCGTCATCGGCGTGGAGGAAGTCGGGAACAAGTTCCTGCTCAGCCCGCTGGAATTCGCCCGGTACGTGGACGAATTCGAGAGTCCGTGGCTGGGCGCCTACTTCGACGTCGGCAACATCATGAGCTACGGCTATCCGCAGGACTGGATCCGCACCCTCGGCAAGCGGATCGTGAAGGTGCACATCAAGGACTGGGCCAACCGGATCGACCCGACCATTAAGAAGCGCGTGCCGGAGTACGTGGCGCTGCTCGAAGGCGACATCGATTGGAAGGCCGTACACCAGGCGTTCGCGGACATCGACTATCGCGGAACCGCCACCCTGGAGCTGGCCGCCGGCGACGCCGCGTACATCAAGGATGTAAGCCGCCGCTTCGACCGCATCCTGGACGGCGTCTGACCAGTCTTCACACGAACTTGTACTCTCCCGGAACCGGCAGCGGCGCCGGTTCCATTTTGACCTCATATCCAAATTCCTTCGGCGTAAGCTCCTGCTTCGAGCTCATGATCTGGTCCCAGGTGATCGTCATGCCGGAATAGGCGGATTCGCGGGCCATGATGCAGGTGAGCGTGCTCTCGGCGATGCGGCTCGCCTGGTTGATATACGGCTTCCTGCCCTGGATGCTGTCCACGAAATCGATGTGCTCCTGGACCTGGGAGTTGATGCCTTTCGGCCCGAGATCGTTCCCGGTGCTACGGCCCTTCGAGCCGACGATCAGGTCGCTGACGTCGTTGTAGGCGCGTGGATACTGCCGGCAGTGGCTGCTCAGGCGCACGCCGTTGGGGTAGATGAAATCCGAAGTCATGTGGTCGTAGATGTTGCCATAGAGCGGTTCACGCGGGCGCCACGCCGCCCCGCCGGAGGCCGTTACGCTCACCGGATGCCCGTCCATTACCCAATTAATGAAGTCGATGTTGTGGAAGTGCTGTTCCACGATCTGGTCGCCGCAGAGCCAGACGAACGAGTACCAGTTGCGGTGCTGCCACTCCATATCGCCCCACTTCGGGTCGCGCGCCTGCGCGTGAAACACCGGCGTGCTCAGGTAATGGGAATACAGGGCGAGCACCTCGCCGATGGCACCGTCGCGGATCTTTTGGACGGTCTCGACGTACGCCGCGTCTGCATGCCGCTGCGCGCCGGACATGACGCTCAGTCTCTTCTCAGCCGCCTGGCGTCCCGCGGCCATGAAGCGGCGCGCCCCGGTGGCGTCGGTAGCGATGGGCTTTTCCGCGAAGACATGCTTGCCGGCCTCGACCGCCGCCTCGAAATGCATGGGCCGGTAGCCGGGCGGCGTAGTCAGCATGACCAGATCCACCTCGGACTTCACCAACTTCAGGTAAGCGTCGAACCCTGTGAAGCGGGATTCCGGCGCTACCTTGATTCGCGGCTGAATGGAAGCGACCAGGTCCTCGGCGCTCATCTGTTGCGGCTTGCCGTCGCGCTCGACGGTGATGCCCGCGTGGCGGCCGAGCACCTTGGGATTGCGCAACTGGGAGAGCGAGCTATCGAGGTGATCGGGGAAAACATCGGCCATGGCCACGAGCTCTACGTTCTCGTTGCCAGTCAGCGTATCGACGATGGCCTGCGTGCCGCGCCCGCCGCAACCGACGATGCCGGCCCGGAGTTTCTCCTTTCCAGCGCCGCGGACCAGGCGCGGCTGGAGAAAAGTGAAAACCGAAGCGCCGGCGGCCGCAGTGGTCTTGAGCAGAGACCTTCTGGAAACCAGGTTGGTGTGATCCTGCATGATGTAGGGAATGGTACTCCCAATTCGCGCCGGACTCAACCCCGGAGGGGAATGGTGGGAATGGTGATTTGGCCCGGAGGTAGAATCATGCACATGATCCCTCAGAAGAATCCAAGGCCCGCGCGCGCTGCCGCCGCGGTTATCACTGGACTGCTGCTCGCAGCCGCTGTGCTGCCGGCCCAGACCAACTTCGTGATGCTATGGCCCAACGGCGCCCCCGGCTCCGAGAGCTGGACTCAGAAGGAGGCCGAGTACACGGTGGGCAATTCCGGTCTCAAAGCCGTCCGCAACGTCGTCAAGCCCAGCATCACGGTCTATCTCCCCTCGGCTGAGACCGCCACGGGAACGTCCGTGGTCGTCGCTCCGGGAGGCGCCTTCCGCATGCTTTCCTGGGACTCCGAGGGCACCCAGGTGGCCGACTGGCTCCAGCGGCACGGCGTGGCCGGCTTCGTTCTCAAATACCGCCTCACCGACACCGGAACTGATGAGGAGTTCGCCCAATCCCAAGCCCGCGCCGCGGCCGGCCGAGGGGGAGCAGCAGGGGCAGGCCGCGGCGCCACCGCAGCCAACGCGGGACGTGGCGCCGCTGGCCCTGGTCCCCAGGCTCAGATTCGCGCCATGGCCGCAGCCGACGGGCTGCGAGCCATTGAAGTCGTGCGCCAGCACGCCACAGAGTGGCGCCTCGATCCCGCCAAGGTCGGCATCATGGGCTTCTCCGCGGGTGGCTATGTAGCCGCCCAAGCCGCCCTCGATCACACCGCGGCCAACCGCCCGGCGTTCGTCGCCTCCATTTACGGCTGCTGCGAGAACGCCGCCGAAGTGAAGGTCCCCGACGACGCCCCGCCCATCTTCTTCCTGCACGCCTACAACGACCCGGTATCCGCCTCCAGCCCCTCGCTCTTCCTGGTCTGGAAAGCCGCCAACAAGCCCGCCGAGTTACACACCTATGCCGCTGGCGGCCATGGTTTCGGCATGCCCAAACACGACCAGCCCACCGACAATTGGATCGAGCGCTTCGGCGACTGGCTCCGGTACCAGAAACTCATGAGATAGCTCGCTCTTGGCTCCTAACCGGCGGTGGGCCCTACGTAGCCCAGGGCGATCTGCGTTACACTCGGCTCTCTGCCCAGTAACCAAGCTGGCCGGACGCAATCCACTATACGGGAGGTTCGACGATGAAGCTCTTCATTCTCGCGGCTGCGGCCGCGGTGCTGGCGGCTCAGCAGCCGCCCAAGCGGCCGGCCGTCACCATACCGGAATCGGCGGGCGACGATGTGCGGGGGTACAACGACACTCCCCAGATACCAGGCCAAAAATGGAAGGTGCACGACATGGAACGGCCCCGCGCCCAGAAGGTCGCCCGGGTTGCCGCTGCTCAATGAGGCGCCGCCTTCGGACGCCATCGTGCTGTTCGACGGGAAGGATCTCTCGCAATGGACACAGATGGCCCGCGGAGGCCAACCCCAGGAGCCGAAGTGGAAAGTCGAGAACGGGTACATGGAGATCGTCCCCCGCACTGGGCGGCTGGTAACGAAAGAGAAGTTCGGCGATTGCCAGTTGCACGTGGAGTGGATGATACCGAAGGAGGCGACGGGCTCGGGCCAGGGCCGCGGCAACAGCGGCATCGAACTCATGACCCGGTATGAGATTCAAGTGCTCGAATCCTACGAGAACCTGACGTACGCCGATGGAGCCGCGGGAGCCATGTACGGCATCTGGCCGCCGCTGGTGAACCCGGCCCGCCCGCAGGGCGAGTGGAACGTGTACGACATCACTTTCGAGGCGCCGCGCTTCGAGAGCGGGAAGCTCTTGCGCCCCGCGTATTTCACTGTGCTGTTCAACGGCGTGCTGGTGCAAAACCACCAGGAACAACTGGGAACCACCATCTGGAGGCAGGTGCCCAAATACACGCCGCACGCGGCGGAGGAGCCGTTGAGCTTGCAGGACCACTCGCAGCCGGTGCGGTTCCGCAACATTTGGATCCGCAGGCTCGACCTGCCGGTGCGCTGAACACGGGCGCGGGGGACTGAATCATGACGTTCTTGGTCCCCCAGTGAAGGCCATGGCGCCGCATTTCCAGAGAATTCAGCACGCCGGCAAACCGCTGATCGGGATGTAGAATGTTCCATGACATGAGCCTTCGATCTTCTTTTCTTGCCAATCTTGCGCTGCTGGCGGCGGCTGCTTCAGGCTTGCCGCTGTGGAGCCAGGAAACCACCGTCTGGCGCATCGGGACGTTCGACCATGCCTCGGCCGAGTTCAGCGGGCGCGAGGGCAGTCAACCGGTCGTGGTTGACGCCGGCGCGCCGGATGCCGCAAGACGCTGGCCGCCCTCGCAAGCGGGCACCCTCAACGCCCGGTCCGGCCCGCAGACGCACTCCCGCACGATCCGGTTCCGGATGGAGCAGGCTCCCAGCGGATCGTATGTGCTGGATCTCGCCATCATGGCCGGCAATCCGCGCGTGCCCCGCCTGGAACTCGACCTCAACGGCGCGCCGGCGACGGCGTACATCGACCGCCGCCTTAGCTACCATGCCGAGGGACGAGCCGATTCGCCGATCTGCGCCGAAGCCAGAGAGCGCATCCCTATCCCGGCGAGCGCGCTGCGGCAAGGCGACAACGAGTTGCGCATCACGGCTGTGGACGACGTGGCGGACGAAAACGGCGATTCGCAGATCGGTTGGGATGCGCTGGCGCTGGTCGGCACCGGCCAGGCCGCCGCGGATCCCGCAATTTCCGTCGAACCGGCTTACTTGTTCGTCACAGAGAACGGCGCGCTGCGCGAGTTGATTACGGTGACCGTCACCACCGCGGCGGCCGTCTCGCGCGGGACTCTCACGCTGACGCTCGCCGGCGCGCAGTATCGCGCCGATCTGGCCCCCGCGCGCTTCGGCCAGCAAAGGTTCGAGTTCAAGGTACCGGAGTTCGCCCCCGGCTCCGAAGCGCGCGCCACCCTGCTGCTCGACGGCACCCGCTACCTGCGCGCCGAACCGATCGCTCCCAAACGCAAGTTGACGGTCTACCTGGTGCCGCACACCCACCTCGATATCGGCTTCACCGACTACCAACCGAAGATCGAGGAATTGCAGAACCGTAACCTCGATCGCCTGCTGGAAGAGATGCGCCACGACGCGGACATGCGTTTCTCTCTCGATGGCGTCTGGCTGGTGGAGCAGTACCTGCGCACACGCTCTCCGGCGGCGCAGAAGGAGTTTCTGGAGGCGGTGAACACGGGTCGAATTTCGATCCCGGCGCAATACGCGAACCTGATGGCCGGCGGAGCCAGCCTGGAGACGCTGATCCGCTCGACCTACGCGGGGCACGCGCTCAATCGCGCGGCGGGCAGCAAGAACGACTACGCCAACATCACCGATGTGCCGGCCTATCCCTGGAGCTATGCATCCGTGCTGGCCGCCGCCGGCGTCAAGTACTTCGCCGCGGGCGCCAATGACGACCGAGGCCCGCAGCCCCTCTACGGCCGGTGGCAGACCCGTTCCCCATTCTGGTGGCAAGGCCCCGACGGCGCCAAGGTGCTGATGGCGTACACGCGCCAGTACTCGAACTTGTGGTTCGTATGCGGCCTGCCGCCGCGCGAGGCCGGCTGCCGCGACGGCCTGCCTACATTTCTTCAGACCTTCGAATCGCCCCTCTTCCGGCCCGACGCTGTTCTGATGTTCGGAAGCCAACTGGAAAACACCGACTTGATCCCCGGCGAGGGGGAGTTCGTCCGTGGCTGGAATGCCAAGTACGCCTGGCCGCGCCTCGAACTGGCGACCTTCCGCGACTATTTCGAGACGGTCGAGAAGGAATTCGGGGACCAGCTCGACACCGTCCGCGGCGACTTTGGACCCTATTGGGAAGACGGCATCGGCACCGACGCACAGTTCGCGGCTCTTTACCGAGAGACCGAAAGCCGCGCGCTGGCGGTCGAGAAGCTGTCCTCGCTCGCCGCGCTCCAGAAGAGGGAATGGGCGCCGCCCGTCGAGGGACTGCGGCGTTTGTGGCGCGATCTGCTGCTCTATGCCGAACACACCTACACGTCCTCGGGCGGCTACTCGCGGCCGGAGAGCGAACAGAGCGTGCGCCAGATCGAGACCAAACATTTCCACGTCTCCGACGCCCGCGAGACGGCGCATTGGATCGCGCAGGAATCCATGAGCCGCCTGCTCGATAGCATCCGGATCGAGCCGCCGGCGATTGTCGTTTTCAACTCGCTGGGCCATGAGCGCAGCGGCCTTGTGGAAATCGATCTCTCGAATGGCTCGCAGTTGGTGGATACGGGAACGGGCCAGCCGGCGGCGCTCGAATCGCTGCGGGCCGGAAACGGATACCGGCGTGTGCGATTCCTGGCCGGCCGCGTGCCGGCGATGGGCTATCGCGTCTACCGCATCGAAAGCAGCCAGACTGCACCGGCGTCACCCCAGCCAAAACCCGCGAACGCCATCGAGAACGAGTTCTACCGCGTAACCGTCGACCCCAATCGCGGCGGGGTTTCCAGCGTCTTCGATAAACAGGCCGGCCGCGAGTTGGTCGATCCAAAGAGCCCCTACCTGCTCGGCCAATACGTGTACGTAGCGGGCGGCGACAACACCCGCCTGATTCACATATCCGAGCACTTGCCGAACGCGAACCTGGCGGTAAGCCCCTCGGCTGCCGCAACCGCGGTGAACGCCGTCGCCACGCCGTGGGGGCAGTCTTTGAACTACCGGGTGAGCGGGCTCGACGCGCCCCGTATCGATGTGGAGATCCGGCTGTTCAACGGCGAGAAGAGGATCGAGATCGTCAATCGCCTTCTGAAGGAGCCGGTGAACGATAAGGAGGCCGTCTACTTTGCGTTCCCCTTCGCGGCGCCGCACCCGGAATTCGAGTACGAGGGCCAGAACGGAACGGTCAATCCGGCGCGCGACGAACTCGCCGGCGGCTGCCGGGAATGGTATGCGGCGGGACACTGGGCGCGTGTGAGCGGCGGCGGCGTCAGCGCGGCGGTGATCCCGATCGATGCGCCGCTCGTGACCTTCGGCGACATCAACCGCGGCCTATGGCCGGAGAAGTTCGAGCCCAAGTCATCGGCCATCTTCTCCTACGCGTTGAACAATTACTGGCATACCAACTTTCCGCGCGTGCAGAGCGGCGAGTTCACGCTGCGCTACATCGTCACGAGCGGCGCCGAAATGGATCCGGCGTACCTGAGCCGCCTGGGACGGGAGTCGCTGACGCCGCTCGAAATCGGCGAGTTGACGAGAAATGACAAAGTCGGACTGCGCGGCTCGCTGCCGGCCACGCCCGCGAGTTTCCTCGGTCTGGACGGTGACGGCGTCGAGTTGGAAACGCTCAAGCCCGCCGAGGACGGCAAGGGCTACATAGTCCGGCTGCTGGAGACCGCCGGCCACGAGGGCAGGGCGCATCTTTCTTCGCGCCTGATCGAGATCAGCCAAGCCTGGCTCTCGAACGCCACCGAGGACAACCTCCGCGAGATTCCAGCATCGAAAGACGGGGTGGAAGTAACCCTGTCACCTTACGCGATTGTGACGTTGCGTCTACTGGCGCGTCCGGCTACGCCGTAGTTTCCGGTATCCCTCACGGCTGGCCATCGCTTCGGCGGATTTCGCCGCCTTCGTCGCCACCTATGGGACAACCCTCGGCTGCTCGTTCGGCGATGTGCCGTCCGGGTCGTTGACGCTCGGTGCGAGGCGTTACCAACGGCCAACAAGGCAGGTTCGATGATATCGCGCTTATAGCAGCGCCTGCTGACACACTGACACTCAGTATTCAGTGTGAATGAACTCCACTTCGATCTCCCAATCGCGCCGAAACCGACAAGCTATCTCTCACCAGCCGGGGATTCCTAGCAGCCGGCTAGGCAGGAAAACCAGCAACTCGGCGGTTCGATCTCCACCATGGTCCGCAAACCCGGGCGAGCATGCATGATGGAGGGTATGGCATTCACCAGGACAGCGCACGTAGCCACATCGCCATTCACACCGCCTTTTATGCAGGTATCAATCCACGGCGTACCTTCGATGACAATGCGGTCTCTAACATCGGGTTCCTCGATAGCAGCGCGAAATACCAGCAATATGACTTCTTTGCCGCCGACGATCCCATGGCCTATCTGCTGAACACCAAGCGCGTCACCGCGTTCCACAACCATGCTTTTCGTTCTTACCTGCCGCTCGGCAATGATGGGAGCAATCTCCTCCTCGGTGTGGTCGAGCTTCCAGCCCAGACGGGATGCAATCATCTGCACCGACTCGGCCAAGCCGACATGACGCAGCGTGCCTTCGTTGACCTTCTCGTGGAACTCCCGCACCGTGAGGCCGGCTCCGATCTTCTTCTGGAACGGAAGGCGCCTGAATGTCGCGTCCTGAATACGCTCGACAGTGACTTTGCGGATATTGCGGCAGACTCCGCTCATGACGACGGGCAGGAAATCCATCAGAAAGCCCGGGTTTACACCGGTGCCCAGAACGGCAACATGATTGTCTTGGGCCAGCTTGTCGATGCCGGCTGCTATCTCAGGGCACTTCACCCATGGATAGCTCAGCTCCTCGCAGGAGGAAATCACGTTAACGCCGTATGGCAAGAGCTGGCGTAACTGCTCATAGGTCTTCGCCAGACTCGACGTGGTGGTCAATGCAACCAGGTCCACGTCTCTCTTACCCAACACCTGTTCCAGGCCGGCGGCGACTTTGACACCTATGGCGGGCAAACCCGCCAATGTGCCGACATCACGCCCCAATTTTTCCGGATCCGTATCAATAGCCCCAACGATCTCGATATTCGTTCTCTCGGCCAAGAACTGCGTCGTTTTCATGCCGATGGGCCCCAGCCCCATCTGCACGACTCTCAACTTTTTTTCCAGCTCCATCGTCG
>Ga0326727_10013492_pt1 | contig 18177 bp, 17 predicted proteins | sample MB2enrmetagenome_FD_207643 | JGI IMG/M metagenome (GOLD analysis project Ga0326727, IMG submission 207643) | Lab enriched peat soil microbial communities from McLean, Ithaca, NY, United States - MB29MY | ecosystem: Environmental > Terrestrial > Soil > Wetlands > Peat | place: USA: New York...
GCGCATCGATTGAGAGGGGTTGTGTCATGAACGACGGGAAAGAACTGCTGATCGACCTCTCCGGGGTGCGCAAGTTTTTCCGGGCGCCGGATCATTCCGACCGCATCGTCCTCGACGATGTCAATTTCGAGTTGCGCCAGGGCGAGATCGTCTCGCTGTTGGGCAAGTCGGGCTCGGGCAAGTCGACCCTCTTGCGCATCATCGCGGGGTTGATCAACACCAACGGCGGCAAGGTCCACTATCGCGGCCAACCGATCAATGGTCCGGTGCGCGGCATCTCCATGGTGTTCCAATCCTTCGCCCTGTTTCCCTGGCTGACGGTTCAGCAGAATGTCGAGCTGGGCCTGGAAGCCCTGGCGGTTCCGGCCCGCGAGCGGGAGGAACGGGCCCTGGAGGCGATCGATGTGATCGGTTTGGGCGGGTTCGAATCCGCCTATCCGCGGGAATTGTCCGGCGGCATGCGCCAGCGCGTCGGTTTCGCCCGTGCTTTGGTCATGCGCCCCGACGTTCTGTTGATGGATGAACCGTTTTCGGCGCTGGACGTGCTGACCGCCGAAACATTGAGCGGCGATCTTCTCGAGCTTTGGCTGGAACGCAAGATTCCCACCAAGGGTATCCTGTTCGTGTCGCACAACATCGAGGAGGCGGTGGCGATGTCCGATCGCGTGCTGATCTTCTCGTCCGACCCCGGCCGGGTGAAAGCCGAAATACCCATTCCGCTGCCCCACCCGCGCGACAAGGACGCGCCGGCCTTCAAGGCGTTGGTCGACCAGGTCTATGCCATCATGACCCAGCGTCCGTTGCGCCTGGTGGGGGCCGAACCCTTGAGCCTGGGATACCGCCTGCCGGCGGCCACGCCGCACAAGATCGAGGGCATGATCGAGACCCTGGTCGAACCGCAGTTCAATGGCCGCGCCGATCTGCCCGCGCTGGCCGACGAACTGCAGGTTCCCGACGATACCCTGTTCCATCTGCTGGAGGCGGGCAGCCTGCTGGGCTTCATCAAGGTCGAAGAGGGCGACGTGATGCTGCTCCCCCTGGGCCGCGCCTTCGCCGAGGCGGAAACCACCGAACGCAAGTCGCTGTTTGCCGAACAGCTGCTGGCCCATGTCTCCCTGGCCAGCCACATTCGCCACGTCCTGGACGAGCGGCGCGATCATCGGGCGCCGGAAGGACGCTTCCTGCAGGAGCTGGAGGATTTCCTGAGCGACGACGAGGCCGAACGGGTGCTGGAACAGATGATCGCCTGGGGCCGCTATGCCGAGATCTTCGACTATGACTACACGTCCGGCGTGTTGTCCCTGCCCGAAGAGGACGAGGACATCGACGGCGATCCGTCAGCCGAGGATGCCGCCGCCGAATAAGGAAGCCGCCGTCCTTGGGCGGTACGCGGCCCTTGTCCGCGCCCGATGCTTCGGGTAGGGTCCATGGGATAATGAACCGGATCATCTACCACATGTGCCGTCTGGTCGAATGGCAGGCGGCCGTCGCCGATGACGTCTATCCTGGGTCGTCGCAGGACCGGGAGGATGGATTCATCCATTTTTCCACCGGATCGCAGGTCGAGGAATCGGCGCGGCGTCACCGGGCCGGCCAGGAGGGACTGGTGCTGCTGGCGGTCGACGCGGCGGCGCTGGGGGATGCCCTGAAGTGGGAGGAGGCCCGTGGCGGCCAGCTTTTTCCCCATCTTTACGGTCAGCTGCCGATTAGTGCCGTGATGGAGGTGCACGCCCTGCCCCTCGATGACAGCGGCGTCCATCGCTTTCCACTGCTTGAAGACTGACTTTCGTGATCGATTATTACCGTGTCGCCGGCCCGCTGATCCGGTTGCTGCCCGCTGAAACGGCGCACAACCTGTCCATCGCCATCATGAAGACCGGCCTGGTGCCGCCACAACCCCGCCTGGACGACCCGGCGCTGGCGATGACCCTGTGGGGGCGCCGTTTTCCCAATCCGGTCGGTCTGGCCGCCGGTTATGACAAGAATGCCGAGGTCCCCGATGCCTTGTTGCGCCAGGGATTCGGCTTTGTCGAGGTCGGCACCGTGACGCCCAGGCCGCAGCCCGGCAATCCAAAACCCCGGTTGACCCGGTTGCGCGCCGACAAGGCGGTGATCAATCGCATGGGCTTCAACAACCGGGGTGTCGACGCCGTTGCCGGCAACCTGGCGCGCCGGACCGGTTCGGGACTGGTCGGCGTCAATCTGGGCAAGAACAAGACCACCGAGGACGCCGCCGCCGATTACGAGTTGGGGGTCAAGGCGCTGGGGCCGTTCGCCGACTATCTGGTGATCAACGTGTCCTCGCCCAACACGCCGGGATTGCGCGCCCTGCAGGGGCGCCAAGCCCTGGAGGAACTGGTGGGGCGGACGCGCCAGGCCCTGGTCGCCTTGCCGGCGCCGCCGCCCCTGCTGTTGAAGATCGCGCCCGACCTGACCGACGAGGACAAGGCCGATATCGCCCAGGTGGCTCTGGCCGGGGGCCTTGACGGTCTGGTGGTGACCAACACCACCATCGCCCGTCCGGACGGACTGGTCTCGCCCCAGAGGACAGAGCCGGGCGGACTGTCCGGCCCCCCGCTGTTCCAGCCGTCGACCGCGGTGCTGCGCGACATGTATCGTCTGACCGAAGGGCGATTGCCCCTGGTGGGGGTGGGGGGGATTACCACCGGCGCCGAGGCCTATGCCAAGATCAGGGCCGGCGCATCGCTGGTTCAGGTTTATACCGCGCTGATCTATCATGGCACCGCCCAGGTGACCCGGATCAAACGGGATCTGGTGCGGCTGATGCGCCAGGACGGCTATTCCCATCTTTCCCAAGCGGTTGGTGCCGATCATCAGGGGGCGGCATGACGGTGCCGGTCCTGGCGGGCCTCAAGGATCTGCCGTCGCGCTACGCGGGCCTGATTGTCGATCTGTGGGGGGTGATCCACGACGGCATCACCCCCTATCCCGGTGTCATCGAGGCGATGGCGGCCGTGAAGGACAGCGGGCGTTCGCTGGTCATGCTGTCCAACGCCCCCCGCAGGGCGCAGGCCCTGATCGAACTGATGACCGACATGGGCATCGCCCGGCATCTTTACGACGACATCATCACCTCGGGCGAGGCGGTTTTCGACGAGCTGTTGACCCGTCGCGACCCCTGGTTTGCCAAGCTGGGGCGGCGCTGCCTGCACATGGGCACCGAGCGCGACCGCGATCTGTTCGAAGGACTGTCGCTGGATCTGGTCGATGACCTTGGGCAGGCCCAGTTCCTGCTGGTGACCGGCCCCGACGACTATGAGGATCGGGTCGAGGACTTCATGCCCTTGATGGATTCCGCCAAGGCGCGGGGCCTGCCGATGGTCTGCGCCAATCCGGATCTGGTGGTGATCCGGTCCGGCCGCCCCTTGGTCTGCGCCGGCGCCCTGGCGGCCTACTATGGCGACATCGGTGGCGACGTCTGTTATCGCGGCAAGCCGGATCCGGCCATCTACGACGTCTGCATTGAGCGGATGGGAATTTCAGACCGCAGCCGAGTGCTGGGCGTGGGTGACGCCTTTGCGACCGACGTTGCCGGGGCCAGAGCCGCCGGAATCGACAGCCTGTTGTGCACCGGCGGCATCCATGCCGAGGAGATCGGCACCGTTTATGGCCGTCGGCCCAATCCCATCCGGCTGGAAGCGGCGATCCGGGCCCGCGAGCCCCTTCGACCGACCTTCGCCATCGGCGGATTCCTCTGGTAGGGAGGACTCCTCAGGAGCGCCGGCGTCTCTGCCGGCGTTTCGGCGAAACCGAAAAGCATGGTGCGGCAGTCGAACTCTTTCGGCTTTGGCCTGCAGGCCGGCGCCACTGGCATTCTTCTCCGCCCCGCCTGATCGCGTGATCCGTCACGGCAGGAATTGCTCGGCCAGAATCCGCTCCTCCAGATTGTGTTCGGGGTCGAACAGCAGAGTCAGGTGGCAGCCCCGTTCCTCGCGCACCTCGACCTCGGTGACATCGCGGATTTCGGTGAAATCGGCGACGGCGGAGACCGGGCGCTTTTCGTTCTCCTCGATCTCGAAGGAGACGCGCGCCGTATGTGGCAGCAGGGCGCCCCGCCAGCGGCGTGGACGGAAGGCGGAGATGGGGGTCAGGGCCATCACTCCGGCGCCCATGGGAATGATCGGCCCGTGGGCGGACAGATTATAGGCGGTGCTGCCGGCCGGAGTCGCCACCATGACCCCGTCGCAGACCAGTTCCTCCAGCCGCACCCGCCCGTCGATGCGGATTCGGATCTTGGCGGCCTGGCGGGTCTCGCGCAGCAGCGAGACCTCGTTGATCGCCAATGCCTGGTGGATCGTGCCATCGACCGTGGTGGCCTGCATGACCAGTGGATGCAGGCGGACGGTCACCGCCCTGGCCAGCCGCTCGACCAACCGGTCCTCGTCGAAGGCATTCAGCAGGAAACCAACCGAGCCGCGGTTCATCCCGTAGATCGGTATTTTGCGGTGGATGTGCCGGTGCAGGGTCTCCAGCATGAAACCGTCGCCGCCCAGGGCAACGATGACGTCGGCCTGATCCGGTGTTGCCGACGGATAGCGCCGGACCAGCGCATCCAAGGCGATCGTGGCCGCCTCATTGTCGGCGGCGACGAAGGCGATTTGGGAAAATTTCATCGTGAGGTCCCCGGAGTGACCCGGAAGTATAGCCCGAAGGGTGCGCCGCGGCGAGGGTGGGAATGCAATCCGCGAAAGCTTCCCTCAGCCGCCGGTGGTGTTCATATGGCGGGCCAGTGCCGGGCGCCGGTGCTGCTCATCGATGACGAAATCGTGGCCTTCCGGCTTGCGGGCGATGGCCGCCAGGATGGCTGCCTGCAACGGCGCGTCGGATTCGCCCCCGCGCAGCGCGGCCCTAAGATCGGTCGCCTCCTCCTGGCCAAGGCAGGGATACAGTGTGCCCGTGCAGGTGACCCGGACCCGGTTGCAACCGGCACAGAAATGGTCCGTCATCGGGGTGATGAAGCCTAGCCGGCGTCCGGTCTCGCCGACGCGGACGTAGCGTGCCGGACCGCCGCTGGATACGGCCAGGGGCTCCAGGCTCCACCGTCCGGCCAGATCGCGCCGAACCTTGTCCAGCGGGACATATTGGTCGGTTCGGTCCCCCTGGATGTCGCCCAAGGGCATGGTCTCAATCAACGTCAGGTCATGGCCTTCGGCGCCACACCAGGCGATCAGCCGGTCCAGTTCCCCCTCGTTGACATCCCGAAGGACGACGGTGTTGATCTTGACGGCGATGCCGGCCGCCTTGGCCGCCTCGATCCCGGCAAGCACCTTGGACAGGTCACCGGTTCTGGTGATGCGGCGGAACACGGCGGCATCCAGGCTGTCCAGCGATATGTTGATGCGGTCGACGCCGGCTGCCGCCAACGGCCGGGCCAGCGGGGCCAGTTGGGTGGCGTTGGTGGTCAGGGTCAGGTCGTCCAGCCGTCCGGCCCGCTTGTGTTCGGACAACCGTTCGACCAATCCGACGATGCCGCGGCGCACCAGCGGCTCGCCCCCGGTCAGCCGCAGTTTGCGGACGCCGAGACCGATGAAGGCGTCGGCCAGTCGCTCCAATTCCTCCAGGCTGAGAAGGTCGGCTTTGGGAAGAAAGTCCATCTCTTCCGCCATGCAATAGACACAGCGCAAATCGCAGCGGTCGGTGACCGACAGGCGCAAATAGGTGATCTGACGGCCAAAGGGATCGATCATCGACGGACTGTCTTGCCTTTCGAGAGGGGGCTTGAGCGCCATCGCGGCAGCCAGTCGGCGGCCGCCGCTGTGCTGACATATGGCGATGCACGGGGCGGGGCACCAAGGGGCGACCAAGGATTTTGTCAGTCGCGCGCCGGGGCCAGGTGGAAGGCCAGGACCTCGTCGTCCTTCGACAGGGCCTCGGCCAGCCGGTCGAAGGTCTCTCCACCGTTGGCTTCCAGGACCAGGTCATAGTCCAGACGGTTGCCGGCTCCGTCCAGTTGGCAGGCCAGGTCGGTGACGGCCACCCCAAGCTGTTCCAGAGACGCGCACAGTTCCTTGAGCGGACGTGCCGACTGTCGGGCAAAGGACAGGCTGAGGTGCAGAATGCGTCGGTGCGGAAGGGCATATTCCACTTTGCGAAAGCCGGCCATCACCAGGATCAGGAGCAGGGTCGAGGTGATTGCCGCGGTCACGAAGCCCATGCCCAAGGTGATTCCGATTGCCGCCGTCATCCAGATCGATGCCGCTGTGGAGAGGCCGCGGATGGAAAATCCATCCTTCATGATGACACCGGCGCCGATGAACCCGATGCCGGTGACGATACCCTGGATCACCCGGGTCGGATCCACGGCCGCGGTGACTTTGGCACCGGTCGGGAACCATTCGCCCGGAAAGCCGCAGATGGCGGTCAAGAGCGTCGACCCGGCGCAGACCAGCGCAAAGGTCCTCAGTCCGGCGGCCCGGCCATGAAAGGCTCGTTCGTAGCCGATGACGCAACCGATTCCCAGGGCGCCCACCACGTGCAACAGGATGACGCCGTTGGCGCCAAGCGCCGACAGGGACCAAAGGGCCGCCAAATGCTCCATGACCGCAGACACTCCTCCCACGACGGGGCTTATGACCCGTTGCATCTTGTGCCACAGTGACCCGGCCGGCGGATGCTGGCAAGGGCGGGCTGCCAAGAGGCTGCCGGTATTCGGCGGGCGCGGGCCGATCCGGCCATGCCAGGTGGGACAACGGTCGCCGGGAATGGCATTTTGTCAGAGGTGTCCCTGTTTATGGACTGTCGAGGGCCATGCGGAGGACTATGGTGGAGCCAGGCTTGTGGACGTGTTGCCCGGGCACGCGGGCACGTGGTTCAACGATCGCCCTTGCCGGGAGTGCCCGTCCGGCGAACGGAAAAAAACGGCGCGTGCCCTGACGCATATGGCTGCGACAGGGCGCCAGAGTGGGGATGCCGATGAACGCGAGCGGTGAAGAGGCTGTCATTCTGGGAGAGTTGCTGTGCGCTCGCCTGTGCCATGATCTGGCCGGGGCGGTGGGGGCGGTGGGGACAGGGGTCGAACTTCTGACCGAGGACGACGGCGGCGGGGAATTTTCCAAGGAAGCCCTGGCCCTGGTTTCGTTCAGCGCCCAAGGGGCGGTTCATCGTCTGAAATTCCTGAGAATTGCTCTGGGCGCCACCGGTGGGGCGATGACGGCGCCGCAGCTCAAGGCGCTGGCGGAAGAGTTTCTGGCGTCGTCGGCCATTGGCGGCGGCGACGGGATCCGCCTGGACTGGCGTTTGGCGGATGATGTTCGCCTCGAGGGCGGGTACGTCAAGCTGTTGCTCAACCTGATCCTGCTCGCGCGCGATTGCCTGCTGCGAGGGGGAATACTCGCAGTTGAAATATGTGGCGATAAGGGAGAACTTATTAGGGCTTCCGCCGAGGCACCACAGGTGGTGTGCGCGGAATCGGCAAAAGCCTTGACGGCGTCGTCCGTGGATGGATTGGGGCCAAGGGGTGCGCAAGGCTATTACACGTCGATTTTGGCGCGGCGAATAGGTTTATTCGTAAATTGTGAAGAAAATCGTGGCAAGGTTGTATTCGTTACGCGACCAAACTAAAGAGTTGGAAATGCGGGGGGCTGCTTGTGAAGCCAGGCTTTCTCTAGTTAACCGCGCATGCTATTAATTGGCTTCTTCAAGACGTCGAGTCGGCGCAACGCCAGCGATGCGACGCTCGCGGCAGGACGGCAAAGGGCACTGTGATGGACGATCTTTTAAGCGAGTTCTTGACCGAGACCGCAGAGAGTCTGGCGACTCTCGACGTTGAGCTTGTGAAGTTGGAGCAGAATCCGGAACCGCAGATTCTCTCGAACATCTTCCGTCTGGTGCACACCATCAAGGGGACCTGCGGGTTCCTCGGCCTGCCAAGGCTGGAGGCGGTGGCCCATGCCGGTGAAAATGTTCTGGGCAAGTTCCGCGATGGTGAACTGCAGGTGACGCCGGCGGCGGTGACGCTGATCCTGTCCTGTCTGGATCGCATCAAGACCATCCTGGCCCATATCGAATCCACCGAGGCGGAGCCCGAGGGCAACGACAAGGATCTGATTGCCCAGTTGAACGCGACGGCGGAAGGCAAGCTGCACCTGGATGCCGCTCCTGCGGCGTCTGCTGCGGCCGCGCCGGCGCCCGAGCCCGAACCCGAACCCGCCGCGCTGGTTGCCGAGCCGGCCCCGGCCCCGGAACCGGAACCCCAGCCGGAAAAGGTGCCCGAGGTGGTCGCCGAGCCGGTCCAACTGGCCCCCGTATCGCAAGAGCCCGAACACGCGGTCGCCCCCGTTCCCGTGGCCCAGGCCGTGGCGCCGTCGTCTGCGCCGGTCCCCGCCGAGGTTCCCAAGGAATCGTCGGTCGCGGCCCAAACCATCCGCGTCAATGTGGAGTTGCTGGAAAACCTGATGACGCTGGTGTCGGAATTGGTCCTGACCCGCAATCAGTTGCTGCAGATGGTGCGCGGAAACGACGACAGTGAATTTGCAACGCCCTTGCAGCGTCTGTCGCACATTACCACCGACCTGCAGGAAGGCGTGATGAAGACGCGCATGCAGCCCATCGGCAATGCCTGGGCCAAGCTGCCGCGAATCGTCCGCGATCTGTCGGTCGAAATGAACAAGAAGATCGACCTGCAAATGATCGGCGCCGAGACCGAACTGGATCGGCAGGTGCTGGAACTGATCAAGGACCCCCTGACCCACATGGTTCGCAACTCGGCCGACCATGGTCTGGAATCCACCAACGAACGACGCCTGATCGGCAAGCCCGAGGTGGGCAAGATCGTGTTGAACGCCTATCACGAGGGCGGTCACATCATCATCGAGATTTCCGACGACGGGCGCGGCCTCAACATCTCGCGGATCCGGCAGAAGGTGCTGGGCAACGGCCTTGCCACCGAAAGCGAGCTGGAGCAGATGAACGACCAGCAGGTCGCCCAGTTCATCTTCCGCGCCGGCTTCTCGACCGCCGAGAAGGTTACCTCGGTCTCGGGGCGTGGCGTCGGCATGGATGTGGTGCGCACCAACATCGAGAAGATTGGCGGTACCATCGAACTGAAGACCCAGCAGGGCCGAGGCACCAGCTTCACCATCAAGATCCCGCTGACGCTGGCCATCGTTTCGGCGCTGATCGTCGAATGCGCCGGCGAGCGGTTCGCCATCCCGCAGATCAGCGTTCTGGAACTGGTGCGCACCACGGCCAATTCCGAGCACGGCATCGAGGTCATCAACAATGCCCCGGTGCTTCGCTTGCGCGACCGGCTGCTGCCGCTGGTCAGCCTTCGCAACTTGTTGCGCCTGGGCGGTGACGAGGAAGGGCGCAACGAGACCTTCATCGTGGTGACCCAGGTTGGCGCCTACACCTTCGGCATCATCGTCGACCGCGTCTTCGATACCGAGGAGATCGTGGTCAAGCCGGTGGCACCGATCCTGCGCCACATTTCCATGTTCTCCGGCAACACCATCCTTGGCGACGGCTCGGTCATCATGATCCTTGATCCCAATGGCATCGCCGGCAGCACCGGCGAGATCGTCGGCGGCACCCAGGCGACAACGGAAACCTCCGCTGCCCGCGACCTGCATGCCGAAGACCGCCAGTCCCTGCTGGTGTTCCGCGCCGGCGGCATGGATCTCAAGGGCGTCCCGTTGGCCCTGGTGGCCCGCCTGGAGGAGATCGAGGTCGAGCAGATCGAACATTCCCATGGCAAGCCGGTGGTGCAGTATCGCGGCAAGCTGATGCCGTTGGTCACCATCGATGGATCCTTCAACGTCCGCACCGAAGGCCGTCAGCCGGTCCTGGTTTTTGCCGACCGCGACCGCAGCATGGGTCTGGTGGTCGACGAGATCGTCGATATCGTCGAGGAACGCCTCAAGGTCGAGCTTTCGGTCGATCAGGCAGGGTTGATCGGCACCGCGGTGGTCTCGGGCAAGGCGACGGACATCATCGACGCCGGCTTCTATCTGACCCAGGCCTGGGGCGACTGGTTCGGCTCTCCGGACCAGGAGTTCCAGGGCGAAGCCGAAGGCAAGCGCATTCTTCTGGTGGACGACAGTCCGTTCTTCCGCAACCTGCTGACGCCGCTGCTGTCCGTCGCCGGATACGAGGTGGTTTCGGTCGACAGTGCGGACAAGGCGCTGTCGTTGCGGGAGGCCGGTGACAACTTCGATGCCATCATCAGCGACATCGAGATGCCTGGCATGAACGGGTTCGATTTCGCCCAGGCGGTTCGGGCCGAGGGCCGTTGGGCCAAGATCCCGCTGGTCGCCCTATCCTCCCACGCGACCGAGAAGGACTTCGAGCGAGGCCGTGAGGTGGGTTTCACCGATTATGTTGCCAAGTTCGACCGTGACGCCCTGTTGCAGACCCTGGCCCAATCCCTTTCGGCAAAAGGTGCCGCATGAACCAGCTTGTTCCCGCTACGACCAAACAAGGTTCCCACGAGATCCTCTCGACCGAGGACCATGAGGAATTCGTGACCATGTTCATCGAAGGCCAGATGTTCGGCATTCCGGTGTTGATGGTCCAAGACGTCCTGGGTGCCCAGAAGATCACCCGCATTCCCCTGGCGCCGCCGGAAGTCGCCGGTTCCTTGAACCTGCGCGGACGGATCGTCACCGCCATCGATGTCCGCTTACGTCTGCGCCTGCCGACCCGCAAGGCCGAGGCCGAGGATGAGATGAGCGTCGTGGTGGACTTGAAGGGCGAGCTTTACAGTCTTCGCGTTGATTCGGTTGGTGAGGTCCTGAGCCTGCCGGCGGCGAAGTTTGAGCGCAACCCGCCTACCCTGGACCCTCTGTGGCGAGAGTTCAGCACGGGGATCTATCGGCTGGAGAACAAATTGCTTGTGGTGCTGGACGTGCCCAGGCTTCTTGATTTCACCAAGTCCGAAGGCGCGTGACAACCTCCCGGGGAATGGCTCCCGGTTGGGTGGGGTTCGGAGTGCATTCGAAAGAAAGCGAAGGTTGGCATGAGATCCTGTTTGATCGTCGACGACTCCAAGGTCATCCGGATGGTGGCCAAAAAAATTCTGACGGAACTTGGTTTCCGCACGGCCGAGGCCGAAGACGGCAAGGTGGCGCTGGACTATTGTCAGAAAGAGCTGCCGGACGCTGTTCTTCTGGATTGGAATATGCCAGTGATGAATGGCCTCGAATTCCTTCTGGAATTGCGAAAGCTTCCAGGAGGCGACGCACCGATTGTGGTCTTCTGCACAACTGAAAATGACATAGAACATATTCAGGAGGCGATTACCGCTGGGGCAAGCGAATACATCATGAAGCCGTTCGACAGTGAGATTCTTCAAGCGAAGTTTGCTCAAGTCGGCCTGCTTTGATGGATGGAGTGAGTATGGTTTTGGAACCGGGAGCCTCCCGAACATCGTCTTCTGTCACGTCTTCGGATCCGATCCGCGTCATGGTCGTCGACGACTCCGCTGTCGTGCGCGGATTGATCACCAGGATGTTGGAACAGGACAACGGCTTCGCGGTCGTCGCTTCGGTCGGCAATGGGCAAATGGCCCTGTCGGCATTGGAGCGTCAGGATGTCGAGGTGATCATCCTCGATATCGAAATGCCCGTGATGGACGGATTGACGGCGCTGCCGAAGCTTCTGAAGGTCGACCCCGACCTCCAGATCATCATGGCGTCGACCCTGACCCTGAAGAATGCCGATGTGTCGTTGAGGGCCCTGGAGGCCGGGGCCGCCGACTATATCCCGAAGCCGACGTCGTCGCGCGAAATCAGCGGTGGTCCCGACTTCAAGGAAGAGTTGATCGGCAAGGTTCGCGCCCTGGGAGCGGCACGGCGGCGCACGGTTCGCCGACCGCCACGTCCCGGTACGCAAACGGCGGCATCGACCCCGGCCGCGACCGCGGCTCCGGTGCGATCGACCGCCATCTACCCCCATGCCGGGCCGCTGACGTTGCGCACCGCAGCGGCCGAGGTGCCCGATGTGATCGCTATCGGCTCGTCGACAGGTGGTCCGCAGGCCTTGTTCTCCGTCCTGGGGGGGATCAAATCGGGCAGCTTGCGCCAGCCGATCCTGATCACCCAGCATATGCCGCCGACCTTCACGACGATTTTGGCCGAACACATCACGCGCATCAGCGGTTGGGCGGCGGCCGAAGGCAAGGACGGGGAAGCCATCGTTGGCAACCGCATCTATGTCGCGCCGGGGGACTTCCACATGGTGGTGGAAACACGGGGGACCGAAAAGGTCATCCGGTTGAACAAGAATCCGCCCGAGAACTTCTGTCGCCCATCGGTCGATCCGATGTTGCGCAGTATCGCCGCCGCCTGGGGGCGGCGGGTCCTGACGGTCATTCTGACCGGAATGGGATCGGACGGCTTGAAGGGAGGGCAGACAGTGGTGGGAGCCGGTGGAACTGTCATCGCCCAGGATGAGGCGACCAGCGTGGTTTGGGGTATGCCCGGCGCCGTTGCCACGGCAGGCATCTGCAGCGCCGTTCTACCGCTTCCCGAGATCTCGCAGTACATCCTGCGCCTAGCCGCGAGGCGCTGAGATGCTGCGCCCCGACGACTTCGACTTTCTGGCCAAGCTGCTCAAGGAGCGGTCGGGGCTGGTCGTCACTTCCGACAAGGGGTATCTGCTCGAAAGTCGGCTGATGCCCTTGGCGCGGGCACGCAATCTTAAAGGAATCGAGGATATTGTCGCGAAATTGCGGAGCCGGGACGAGGCACTGGCCCGTGATGTGACCGAGGCGATGACGACCAACGAGTCGTTCTTCTTCCGGGATCAGAAGCCGTTCGATCAGTTCCGCGACATCGTTCTGCCGCAGGTCATGACGGCACGGGCCGCCAAGAAGTCGATTCGCATCTGGTCGGCGGCCTGTTCCAGCGGCCAGGAAGCCTATTCCTTGGCCATGCTCCTCAAAGAACAGTCGGCCAAGTTGGCCGGTTGGCATGTCGAGATCGTCGGAACCGATATCTCCATTGAAATGCTTGAGAAGGCCAAGGCGGGCCTTTACTCCCAGTTCGAGGTCCAGCGCGGTCTGCCGATCCAGATGCTGGTCAAGTATTTCAAGAAGAAAGAGGAAAGTTGGCAGATCGATGCCGCGCTGCGCGGCATGGTGCAGTTCCGCGAATGGAATCTGCTGAAGGATCTGCGTGGCCTGGGCCAATTCGACATCGTCTTTTGCCGCAATGTGCTGATCTATTTCGACCAGCCGACCAAGGCCGTGGTGCTGGATAGCATCGGAAAACAGATGCCTGAGGACGGGTTCCTCTATCTGGGCGGCGCCGAAACGGTGTTGGGAATTTCCGAGCGCTTCAAGCCGATGGCCGGGCAGCGCGGCATTTATTGCCTGAACCGGGACGGTTCGGCATCAGCTCCGTTGGGATTCAAGGCGCCGGGCTGAGGGCTGCTCCGCTGTTCGGAACGCGATCGGTGGGGCTTTGGCGTCCGTGGGGGAGGGGGCCGGGGTGGCCCGCCGTCGTCGTTGGGCTATGGACTTTCGCCACCGGGCCGTCCGCATGATGTCACGCAGACGGTGCCCTCCCGGTGGCCCCGCCCAAGGGCGGGTCAAACGCTAGCCGAGACACTTACGACTGGAGCAGCTTCAACAGTTCCTGCGGCAACTGCGCGGCCTGGGTCAGCGCGGCGACCGAAGCCTGCGTCTTCACGTCCTGGGCCGACAGGGTGGACTTCACCGAGGCGACGTCCGCATCCATGATCACCGAGGCGGCTGCCGAGATGTTCTGGATATTGGTCGAGATGTCCTGGCCGCTGAAGTTGAACTGCGACTCGAAGGCACCGACCAAGGCGCGATCCTTGGTGATGGTGTTGATGGCCGAGCTGACTTTCGCCATCGCCTGCAAAGCGACCGTCGCCGTGCTGACCGTCGACGTGGCGCCCAGCAATCCGTTTACCGAGACCGTCGCCAGCGACACCGTGATGAAGTTGGACGACAGGGTGCCGACCAGGAACTTCACGTTGGTCAGGAACGATCCGGTCAGCAGGGACTGGCCCGCATAGGTCGTGCTGCTGACGATGCTGCCGATTTCAGTTTTCAGCTGCGAATATTCGGTGTTGATGTCCTGCGACCGCTGGTTGTTGGTCACCTGGCCGGACGAGGCCTCGGTGGCCAGTGCCATCATGCGCTGCAGGACGTTGCTGATCTGCGCCAGAGCACCGTCTGTCGACTGCAGGATCGAGGTGCCTTGCGACACGTTGACCTGGTCCTGAGTGAAGACGGTGACGTTCGCGTCAAGCTGGGTGCCGATGGCAAGTCCGGCGGCGTCATTGGACGCCTGGACGATGCGGGAACCGCTGGCCAGCTGCGACAGCAGCCCGGTTTCCTGACTGGAATTCAAATTCAGATAGTTCAGTGCGGCATTGGCCGCGTTGTTGGTAGAAATCACGGGCATGTTGATCTCCTTTGCCACACTGACTTGCTCTAGGTCGCAAGGTTTGAATGTGGTGTCTCGTCCACCACCTAAAAGCAATCCCCGTGCCAACATGCTAAATCATTGAAAATATTAAAGTTTATGAATCGGATGGGGGGGTGCGCAGGGGGCGCGGGAGGGGCGCGGATGGCGACTTTTGCCGGAATCGCCGTGCAATTCTTGCCGAGTGAGGTGGGGACTCTGGCTCGACTCGGGTGTTGTTTACCGTCCAAATGAAAGATCTGACGGATCAGCGGTCGGTAAAGTGTTCAGCGAGTCTTGATTCAGCGGTCACTGTCCCAACGCTTGTGCATTGGCCGCTGAAGCCGATTTTGATTATGTGGCGGCTGGGCTTGTCATGGTATGCAGCGGGGCATGATTCACGGGGATTCGAGGTGCCCGCAGGTCCCGATTCGCCTCGGACAGGCAAAAGGCGGCAAACTTTGCCGCCTTTTCAGGACTCTCTCCAATGGCACGGGCAGTGGCGACGGGTCTGCTGACCCGTCTACCGCTTTGGTCCAGGCAACGGAAAGGCCCGTTCCCGGCGCCGCCGGCGTGGATGCCCGCGACGGCAGCTATGTCTTCCCCGTCAGACGAAGGCCTGCTCGATGGCCTCGCACAGCATATGCCCTATCAGGATATGCATCTCCTGGATGCGCGCGGTTACGGTCGCGGGAACGATCAGCAGCGGATCGGCCAGTCCGACCATGGCGCCGCCGTCGCGACCGGCAAATCCGGCAGCGGTGGCCCCGATCGCCTTGGCGGCTTCCAGCGCCTTCAGGACATTGGGGCTTTTGCCCGAGGTGCTGATGCCGATGAGGACATCGCCGGGGCGGGCCAGGGCTTCGACCTGGCGAGAGAAGATCTCATCAAAGGAGAAGTCGTTGGCCGTGGCGGTCAGGATCGAGGTGTCGGTGGTCAGGGCGATCGCGGGCAGGGCCCGGCGATTGACCTTGTAGCGGACCACGATCTCGGTGGCCAAGTGCTGGGCGTCGGCTGCGCTGCCGCCGTTTCCGCAAAAGAGAATCTTGCCGCCACCCGCCAGCGAGGACAGGCAGAGTTCGGACAGCCGGATCAGGGGGGTGCGGATCGCCTCGGCCAGGGTCGTGGCGACCGTGATATGCTCGGCGATTTCAGTGTCGAAGAAGCGGGCGAGATCCATCAAGAACTCCAGGCAAGGGCAGACGTTGGCCCGACGTCGCCATGCGCGCCGCCGGCAGCTTCGGTCAACGATATCATTGGGTGACGAGGATAAGGCTTAGGCGACGTGATGGGAATTGCCTTCCGGCACCGGCCGCGTTCCCGTGCCATCGTCGGGGTCGCGCAGGACATAACCGCGGCCCCACACCGTCTCGATATAGTTGGTGCCGCCGGTGGCGATGGCTAGCTTCTTGCGCAGCTTGCAAATGAAGACGTCGATGATCTTCAATTCGGGTTCGTCAATGCCGCCGTAAAGATGATTGAGGAACTGTTCCTTGGTCAGGGTCTGTCCCTTGCGCAGCGACAGAAGTTCCAGGATGCCATATTCCTTGCCGGTCAGATGCAACGGGTCGTTATCGACTTCGACATTGCGCTTGTCGAGATTGACGGTCAGTCGTCCGGTGCGGATGACCGATTGGGAATGACCCTTCGAGCGGCGGACGATGGCCTGGATGCGCGCCACCAGTTCGGCCCGGTCGAATGGCTTGGTCAGATAGTCGTCAGCCCCGAAACCCAGCCCCTTGACCTTCTTGTCGGCCTCGGACAGACCGGACAGGATCAGCACGGGTGTCTCGATGCGGGCCGCGCGAAGTCGGCGCAGGACTTCATAGCCATCCATGTCGGGCAACAGAAGATCCAGGAGAATAATGTCGTAGTCGTAGAGCTTGCCGATTTCGAGGCCGTCTTCGCCCATGCTGGTGGCATCGACAACCATCCCTTCGCTGCGCAATGTCAGCTCCAGGCTTTTCGATGTCATCGGGTCATCTTCGACGATTAATATGCGCATCCCGCGGTTCCCGCTGTCCAGTGATGACGTCATCAACCATAGAAGGGTCGGCACCCATGGTGCAAGACGACAGCGCCCTGTCGAATGCTGAGAAGTAAACTTTACCAAGCTTTAAGGGCGATAAGCTAGCCTATAGATGCGTTAAAAGAGGTTAGATGCGTTAAAAGAGGTCGCGCCCTTGCCCCTGCTCGTAAAATCATTGATTGGCGACATCGATCGGGTTCCATCGATACGGGTTTTTGGTCGCGTCGAGGGCGTCCAGGGCCTGTTGGTGGAGGCCAGTGGACTGAGAAATCGCCTGTCGGTCGGCGATCGCTGCCAGATTCAGGGACGGGATCGCTGGATCGTCTGCGAAACGGTGGGTTTCCGCAACGGCCGGGCGCTTCTGATGCCGTTCTCCTCGCTGGATGGCGTCGGCCTGGGCTGCCGGGTCGAAGTGGTGGAGGCCAGCCCGGTGCTTTACCCTCATCCCGACTGGCTGGGGCGGGTCATCAACGCCATGGGCGAGCCGGTGGACGGCAAGGGACCGCTGCCGACGGGAGACCGGGCCTATCCGGTGCGCAACCGGCCGCCGCCGGCCCATTCACGCCAGCGGGTGGGGGGCAAGCTGGACCTGGGCGTTCGCGCCATGAATGCCTTCCTGACCACCTGTCGCGGTCAGCGCATGGGGATCTTCGCCGGCTCGGGGGTGGGCAAGTCCTCGCTGCTGTCGATGATGGCCAAGAACACCGACGCCGACGTCAGCGTCGTCGGGCTGATTGGCGAGCGCGGCCGCGAGGCGCGGGAGTTCATCGAGGACGACCTGGGCGAGGTCGGCATGGCCCGCTCCGTCGTGGTGGCGGCGACCTCGGACGAATCGGCCCTGCTGCGCCGGCAGGCCGCCTACGTGACCCTGGCCGTCGCCGAATATTTCCGGGACCAGCAGCGCGACGTCCTGTGCCTTATGGACAGCGTCACCCGCTTTGCCATGGCGCAACGCGAGATCAGCCTTTCGGTCGGCGAGCCGCCGGCCAGCAAGGGCTATACGCCGTCGGTGTTTGCCGAATTGCCCCGCCTTCTCGAACGCGCCGGTCCTGGAGGACCGGGAGAGGGGTCGATTACCGGCCTGTTCACCGTGCTGGTGGACGGCGACGACCATAACGAGCCGATCGCCGACGCGGTGCGCGGCATTCTGGACGGTCACGTGGTGTTGGACCGCGCCATCGCCGAACGCGGTCGCTATCCCGCCATCAACATTCTGCGCAGCGTGTCGCGAACCATGCCAGGCTGCAACAACGACGAGGAGAACAAGCTGGTGGCGCGTGGCCGGCGCCTGCTGGCTCTTTACGATGACATGGCCGAGTTGATCCGGCTGGGGGCCTATCGGCGCGGGACCGATCCGGCCGTGGACGAGGCCATACACTACTATCCCGCGCTTGAGGGGTTCCTGGCCCAGGGCAAGCGCGAGGCCACCGATCTGGCCACCAGTTATACCATGCTGGCCGAGCTTCTGGCGTAAGGAGGCGAGGTGGCGCAGCGCAAAGCCCGCGATCTTGATACCCTGAACCGGCTGCACAACTGGACGGTAGACGAGCGTCGCCGCGAACTGGGGACGCTTCTGGCCCGGGAACAGAGTCTGATCGAAACCCGCGAGGCGATGGCCCAGGAACTGGTCCGGGAACAACGCACGGCGCGCGACGATCCCACCGAGGCCGGCTTCATTTATGATGCCTATGCCAAAGGTCATCAGCTTCGTCGCGAGCAGCTGGACCGCGTCCTGGCGGCGTTGCGCGGCGAGAT
>Ga0326727_10013493_pt1 | contig 18177 bp, 12 predicted proteins | sample MB2enrmetagenome_FD_207643 | JGI IMG/M metagenome (GOLD analysis project Ga0326727, IMG submission 207643) | Lab enriched peat soil microbial communities from McLean, Ithaca, NY, United States - MB29MY | ecosystem: Environmental > Terrestrial > Soil > Wetlands > Peat | place: USA: New York...
CAATTGCCGTCGACCTCTTCAAAATTGCCGCCGGCATAAAGCGAGTTGCCGGCGACTGCCAGCGCAGTCACCGTGCTGTTCATTCCCAAGCCGAGGGAGGACCAACGGCTCCCGTCCCATTGGGCGATGTTGGTGGCCGCCACGCCGCCCGCGGTCGTGAACGAGCCGCCGGCATAGAGCGTGTCGCCCGAGGCCGCCAGCGCGTACACCCAAGGGAAATCGCCACCACCGATCCCCGAGCCCAAGGCGGACCAACTGCTTCCGTTCCATCGCGCAACGTAATTGGCCGGAGCGCCTCCGGCCGCCGTGAACCAGCCTCCCGCATAGAGCGTGCTGCCGGAGACCGCCAGCGCAAAGACCCGACTGTTCAACCCGAAGTCCAAGGCCGACCAACCGCTGCCGTTCCACTGCGCAATGGCATTGTCCGGCTCACCCGACATGAGTTCACTGCCGGCATAGAGCGTGTGGCCGGACGCCGCCAGCGCATACACGGGACGGTAAATTCCCGCCCCCAACGGCGACCATCGGCTCCCGTCCCATTGGGCGACATTAGTAGCCGCGATGCCGCCTGCCATTTTGAACGATCCGCCCGCATAGAGCGTATTGCCCGAGACCGCGAGCGCATAGATACCGCCTGACGTACCTTCAATGCCCGAGCCCACCGGTGACCATTTGCTCCCGTCCCATTGGGCGACTTCGGAAGCCGGAAGGCCGCCCGCCGTCATAAACGAGCCGCCCGCATAGAGTGTGCTGCCCAATACCGCCAGCCCAGTCACGAAACCGTCCACCCCCGAACCCAGGCTCGACCAACTGTTCCCGTCCCACTGGGCGACGTTAGTGGCCGCAACGCCGCCCGCCATGGTGAAATTGCCGCCCACATAGACTTTGTTTCCGGAGGCTGCCAGCGCCGACACCTGCCCCTCGTTCCCCAAGCCCAGCGGCAACCAAGCCCCCCCGTTCCATTGGGCGATGTTGGTGGCCAGAACTCCCCCCGCCGCCGAGAACTGCCCGCCCGCATAAAGCGTGTTCCCCGCCACTGCCAGTGCGGTCACGCAGGGCCACATATTAGGGCCCTGCGGGGGCGATACGATTGACATCCCTGAGCTTAGCGGAGACCAACTGTTCCCATTCCATTGCGCGATGTAATTGACAAAACCGCCGCCCGCCCTGGTAAATAAACCGCCCGCATAAAGCGTGTTGCTGGACAACGCCAACGCATACACATCGCCGTCCATCCCCGCACCAAGCGCCGACCAACTGCTCCCGTTCCATTCGGCGATATGATTGGCAATGACGTTGCCTGCCAATTTAAATTCGCCGCCGATATAAAGGTTGCCCATCCCATCGGTCACGGCAGCGGTAACGTCACCGTCGGTTGTACCCCCCATGCTAATCCAATTAGCATCGCTGAACGTGGGGTCAATTTGCACCGGATACACCGCGCCGGCGTCGTTCACCACCACCGCCATCGCCGCCGCAGGCCCACCCGGCGGTACTTCGATCTTGGCCGGCAGCTCTTCGCCCAAAGCATCCGTCACGCGCAACCGGCTGTAAGCAATCTTCCGCCCGGAATGAGCCAATACCAGTTGCACGCCATAGGCCGCGGCCTCGACTCGCGCGCCACCCACTCCGAGGCTCACGTCCAATTCCCCCCGCCCCGCCGGCTTGTCCGTCACCACAAACTCCTGTTGTATCCCATCCACGCTGACCGTGTATCTTTCCATCAACCCCGGTCGCTCAAAACGCACCGTCTGTCGATCCACAAGCACTTTGCCGGTAGCGGCCAAAGGGGAGGCGGAAGCGCCCCGGCCCATCGATATCGCCTTTACTTGGAACTGGTCATTCAGCTGGTTGGTCAAGGTGGAGGTAAGCCAGAGGCCACTGGCGCTGGCCTCGCCGTCCAGTTGCTGGAATGCGCAGTGCAGCCGCGCGCCTCCGGCGGTGGACGTAATCGCCAGGCCCTCGCCTTGATAATCCGCGCCGGCTTTGACCCCGATTTGGTCCCAAGGAATTGCTTGAGTTTTGTTGGGTCCCTCCGGCTTCAGCGCCGCGGTCCCCAGTCCTGCGTGGCTAGTCGCAAAGATTGGCTCCGCGCCGCGGGCCATGGGGACCTCGAAGTTAATCGCAAATGGCGCCAGCAGCGCGAGGCAAAGAATGGTTCGGCGGCGGTTTTTCATGACTTGCTCCGACTTAATTGGTGGCTTCGGCCAGAAACGGCGGTTGGCCGGGATGAGGAAGAAACAGGCTCCAAGAAGGACGGCAGGGGCTGGTTATACAACGATTGGCGCGGAATGGGGTACGACTTCCGATTCTCGAAAGGTGAGGTTCCTTGCCACATCATAGGCCCAATCCAGCATTAGTCCCCAGTCGCTAGTGTGTCAATCCACCGTATTTGCCTACCAGGTGGCAAACGACGTTGAGGGCTGGGCAAAAGCCGCCGGCGATCCAGTCCGACCGGTCCGGAGGTTGACAGCGCCAGCCTGTACCTGGTAACCGCCGGGCAGGGCACACTTGACCAGGCCACCAATTTGCTCGGAACCTTTGCCGGCCCAAATACCGGGGGGTGGCAAACCTATACGTGGGTTCCTTTGCTGAACAGCTCGGGCGGTTTGGTGGATTTTACCGGTGGTTCGGTGCAGACCTTGAGGGTAAAGACGGTTCATGGCGGTAACAACATAAACTGTTACCTGTTGGTGGCGACCAACACCCAGGCGCCCTTGATGTTCCAGGCCGGGGCCAACACCCAGCCGGTCGTTCTTCAGGTGCTGGCCCAACCAACTTCAACGGGCCAAAACCTGACTCTTCAATGGCCGGATTCGGCGACCACTCTCAGTCTATATTATACGACCAGCCTGACACCGCCGGTGGTGTGGACACCCGTCACCAATGCCGTGGCGCTGGTAAACAGCCAATGGATGGTCACCTTGCCAGTGGGCGCCGGCGGTTCTGGCTTTTACCAGCTACAGCCAGCAGTGCCATAGTGAGATTCGGAGGGTGGAATCAGTAAACGGGGCAGACCATGAATATTACGCATTTATTGGCTGTCTTCCGACGCCAGAAAGAAATTTTTCGCCGCTTCAATTCCCAATATTCACGGGTCGCCGGCGCGGCATTTTCATTTGCATTTGCCGGATGTCGGGTCACAAATAGTTTGGATCCCTTTTCCTCTTTTGACGACAATTTTGCCCACCGAAGAATACAGGTTCATTAGCTTTGGGTGATAACAGCGTTCGGCTTCAGCAAGCCTGTTCGCCAATTCGCCGAATCAGGCCGCTGAAGATCAGCGCGTGAACCGGATAGAGCGCATACCAGTAAAGCAAACCGAACAGACCTTTCGGCTCAAAGAACGCCGTTTGCGTGAGCAGCGTCTGCCCGCCGGTCTGCGGCACGGCCTTGAACTCAAGCCACGCCTGACCCGGAACTCGCATTTCCGCCCGCAAGCGGATCAATCGGCCCGGTTCGATCGTTTCCACACGCCAGAAATCCAGCGGGTCGCCAATCCGCAAGTCAATCGGGTCACGACGGCCACGGCGGATACCGACCCCCCCGCAAAGCCGGTCCATCATCCCGCGCAACTGCCAGGCCCAATCCATATACAGCCAGCCGCGCGCGCCGCCCAGTCGTGCAAAGCTCCGATAGACTGCGTCAGCAGGGGCGGACACCGTTCGCTGACGCCGCTCGATGATCATGCCCTCGCTACTGATGAGCGTCACCGGCGTCTTGTCCCCTTGGCTGGAAGTCAGCGCATCACTCCAGGCGGTTTCAACGCCGCGCGTGTCCAATTTTTCCAGCGCCAGCCGGACGGCGGTCGCGTAGTCGAGCGGTTGGATCGCCGGGAAAAGCTCGAGTGCCGCCACATCGCGCACGATGACTTCGTTGCCCAGACCTTTGATCAGCGGCTGGGCGATGGCGGCGGGAATGGGCGTGACGAGATGCACCCAATAGGACGACAGCCTCGGCGTCAACACCGGCACGGCGAGCAGCCGGCGCGTGAGTCCCCGCGCCCGCGCGTAGCCCGTCATCATTTCGGCGTAAGTCAGCACGTCCCGCCCGCCGATTTCGAGGATGCGCGCGGTGCTCGCAGGGCAATCCAGCGCGGCCACGAGATAGTCCAGGACATTGCGAATGGCAATCGGCTGGATGCGCGTGAACACCCACTTCGGACAAATCATGACCGGCAACCGCTCTGTCAGATACCGAATCATTTCAAACGACAAACTGCCCGAACCGACGATGACCGCCGCGCGAAACTCTGTCACCGGCACACCAGCCTCGCGCAACGCCGCACCGGTTTCGTGACGTGAGCGCAGGTGCGGTGACAGGTCGGCTTGCGGATCACCGAGTCCGCCCAGATAAATGATTCGCTCCACGCCGGCCAATTTTGCGGCCCGGGCGCAGTTGCGCGCGGCGACCAAATCGCGTGCGGAGAAATCGTTGCCGCCGCCCAAGCTGTGCACGAGGTAATACGCAACGCTGACCTCCCGCATGGCCGCGACCAGCGAGGCCGGTTGCAGCAGGTCCCCTGGCACCACCTCCACTTGGTTTAACCAGGCCCGCCCTTGTAATCGTGCCGGGTCACGCACGAGGCAGCGCACACGATAACCTGCCGTCAGCAGACGCGGCACGAGCCGACCGCCCACATAGCCGGTAGCACCCGTAACGAGAATCAATTTCGTATCAGACATGGGCATTCAATCATCATGGGGTTCACCAAGTCACATTAACCCACCCCCGGCTGGCTGGCGAACCAGGAAGGCGCACGAACAAATTGCCGCCGGCGCGGGCGGGGGCGTCAAGCTTGCCGGGTGGAAAATCGTTGGCGCAATTCCTGCGTGCGGAACGCAAAGATTTTTTCAAGGTCGGGCCGCACCAGCCAGCGATGCACGAGAAAATCCAAGGGCACGGCGTAATGCACCACGTCGCGAGCGAGCGTGCCGCCAGCGCGCGTCTCGAAGGTGTGCTCGTGAATCCAATGCCGATAAGGGCCGTGGATTTGCTCGTCCACGAAGCGATGCGGCGGCTGCCAGACGTTGATGCGCGTGCGCCAGTGCAACGGCACGCCGCGCACGCGGAGGCGGTAATCAATCAACACGCCTTCGCGCATCGCAATGGGCGGCGGCGTGACCATATGAAAATTGAGCCACGGCGGCGTGAGGGCGTCGAGGTTCGCGGCGTCGGCAAAGAACGGGAACAGCGTTTCCGGCGGCGGTGGCAGCCAGAGTTCGGTGGCGAATTCGCGGAAGCGCATGGTGGTTCAGGGAAGTGAATTGCGCGGCGGGCGCACGCGTTGCGACTTCAATTCAAATCTTCCAGCAACAGCTTGGAGCTGATGCGCGCGGACTCGAAGATGACCGGCAGGCCGCTGCCGGGATGCGTGCCGCCGCCGACGAGATAAAGGCGGTCGAATTCCTCGAAGCGGTTCCGCGGGCGCAGATGCAGCATCTGGGCGAAGCTGTGCGCGAGGTTGAAGGTAGCGCCGCGATAGATGTCCAGCTTGCCTGCCCAATCCGCCGGCGTCACCACGCGCTCGAAACGGATGCGCCGCTCAAGGTCCGTGACGCCCAGTTTTTCGAGTTGGCGCAACGCCACGTCGCGATACCGCGCCCGCTCCTTGTTCCAGTCCACGTTGGGATGCTGATGGGTGACCGGCAGCAGCACATACAAAGCGCTGTGACCGGGCGGCGCCATGGTGGGGTCGGTGCGCACCGGGTTCTCGACGTAAAACGACGGGTCGGCCGACAAAACGTGCTGGCGCTCGATCTCGTCCAGGTTGCGACGATAATCTTTCGCTACGTAAATGTTGTGATGCGCGAGGTGGTCGAATTTCCCCTCCACGCCGAGATACAACATGAACGTGGAGCAGGAAAAATCCTTTTTCACGATGTTGGCATCGCTCCAGCGGCGGCGCAGCCGGTTCGGCACGAGCGTCGTCATCGCATTGGCAAAATCGGCATTCACCATCACGGCGTCGGCCGGGTGTTCGCCCTGGGCGGTGCGCACGCCCACGGCCCGGCGGCCCTGAAACAGGATTTCTTCCACCGGCGTGTCGAGCTGGATTTTCACGCCGAGCTCCTGCGCCACGCGCGCCAGGTGGCGGGTAATGGCATTGCAGCCGCCCGTGGGATGCCAGATGCCGTGTTCGTATTCGAGGAACGACAGGATGGAAAAAAGGCTCGGACACTGGAACGGCGACATGCCGAGATACTTTGACTGAAAGGTGAAAGCCAGCTGCAGGCGCGGGTCCTGGAAATAACCCGCCAGTTCCGCGTGCAGGGATTTCCACGGCTTGAGAAACGGCAGCACGGCCAGCAGGCGCAGGCTGATCAGGCTCGTCCAGCCGGGAAACGGCGTCTGCAGGCACGGCGCGAACTTCTGCAGCTTGACGCGGTTGTAGGCCATGAACCGCCGGAAGCCCGCTGCGTCCGCCGGCGACAGCTTCGCGATCTCCGCCACCATGCGTTCGAGGTCCGGCGTCGCGTTCAACTCCCCGCCCGCGCCGAAGGTGATGCGGTATTGCGGGTCGAGCCTGGTCATCGGCACTTCCTGGTAAAGGTCGCGCCCAACATCGCGGAAAATTTCCTGCAAGATTTGCGGATAAAGAAAAAAGGTCGGGCCGAGATCAAAGCGATAACCTTGGCCCTCAATAACAGATGTGCGGCCGCCCACCCGCGGCTGCTTTTCCAAGATAGTGACCTCCGCCCCGGCCTTCGCGAGCAACATGGCGGAAGCCAACCCGCCCGGGCCTGCTCCGATGATGATAACACGACGCGACATGCTCAATGGTTAAACGAAATCGGCATTTGGAGCAAGGTTAGTTGCCCAAAAGAAAGCGCATCGCCCGTTTCAGGCTGCTTAGCGAAAGCCGCTCCGGCGGATAACGGAAAGGCGTATCGAGCCAAGTGGCCCGCCGCAACACAGCGCGTTGATGCGAAAACGCGTCGAAGCCCGCGCGCCCATGATACGAACCCATTCCGCTCTCGCCCAATCCCCCGAAGGGCAGTCCTGGGCCAATCATGTGTGAAATAACATCGTTCACGCATGCGCCGCCGGAACGCGTCTCGGCCAGAACCCGCGCTGCCGTCGCCGGGTTGCCGGTGAATACGTACAAAGCCAGCGGACTCGGCCGGTCGCGCAATCGCGCGAGTGCGTCGTCCAAGTCATCAAAATCCAGCACCGGCAAAATCGGCCCGAAGATTTCCTCCTGCAGCACCGGCGACTCCGGCAAAACTTCGGTTAAAATCGTTGGTGCGAGAAACAAATCCTTTGCCTCCTGTTCGCCGCCGTGGATGATTTTGCCGTCGCGCAAATAATTCACCAGCCGTGCGAAATGCCGCGCGTTCACGATGCGGCCGTAATCCGGGCTGGTGCGGGCATCCGCCCCGTAAAATTCCCGCAGCGATTTTTTCAGCGCATTCACGAATGCCTCGCGCACCCCCCGCTGCACCAGCACGAAATCCGGCGCAATACACGTCTGGCCGGCGTTCATAAACTTGCCCCAGGCGATGCGCTTCGCCGCCTGCCCAAGGGCTGCGTCGTCACACACGATGGCCGGACATTTGCCGCCGAGTTCCAGAGTTACCGGCGTGAGCTGCTTTGCCGCCGCGGCCATGACGGCGCGCCCGACACGGGTGCTCCCGGTGAAAAAGATCTTATCAAACCGCTCGCGCAACAAAGCCTCGGCGGCGTCAACGCCCCCGTTGAAGATGGAAACAAAATTTTCCGCGAACGTTTCCTGCACGAGCGCCGCGCTGGCTTGCGCCGTGCGCGGCGCGAGTTCGGAGGGTTTGAGCACCGCGCAGTTTCCCGCGGCGATGGCGCCCACCAGCGGCGCCAGCAGCAGTTGGACGGGATAATTCCACGGGCCGAGAATGAGCGCCACGCCAAACGGTTCCGGCTGCACCCAACTGCGGGAGGGGGCGAGAAACCACGGCGTCCGGGAGCGCACCGGTGCGCCCCAGCGCGCGAGGTGTTTCAGCGCGTGACGGATTTCCGCCTGCAACAAGCCCAGTTCGGACGAGTAACCTTGGAACGAAGATTTGCGGAGATCCGCTTGCAGGGCGGCCAGCAGGGGGGATTCATGCCGCTCGAGCGCGGCGGATAATTTTCGGAGCTGTTCGCGCCGAAAGTCGAGCGGCCGCGTCGCGCCCGTTTGAAAAAAGGCGCGCTGGCGATGAACCAGGTCCGTAAAATCCATAAATGACTTGGCTACGTTGTGCTGCTTCTCAATACTTCGTCAAGCGATGATTCGTGTCTTAACCATCCTGCTGCTGCTGGCCGCGCCGGTCGCGGGAGCGGATTCGGCAGCGGACAGACTCACGCTGGCGGGCATTGCGGAATTCACCAACGCGTACCAGACTTGGGACGGCGCACGTTTTGTTGAGGCGGACAATCTTTTCCAGCAGGCCTGCACCAACGCCACGGCCACGGTGACGAACTATTATTGGCTGGGAGTGGGCGAGTTTCATCGCATGCTGCAATTGCGGGGACTGCCGGCGGGCGACACCAACGAGCTCGCCGCCGAGGCTGCGCTGGAGGCCGCGCTGGAGGCCCTGACGCAGGCCGTGAAACTGGACGCCAGCCATGCTGAAAGCCACGCCTTGCTGGGCACGCTCTACGGCATAAAGATCGGCGAAAACATGCTCCGGGCGGTATGGCTCGGTCCCCGCGTGCAACGCGAACTCAAACTGGCGCTGGCGGCTGGCGGGAAGAATCCCCGGGTGCAATACTTGCTGGGCATGAGCCAGTTTTACACGGCGCTTAAAACCGCGTCCCGGCGGGAAGCGCTGACGAGCCTGCTCGCGGCGGAAACTCTTTTTGAGGTGGAAGCCAAAACCGCGGCGGCACCGCTGGAACCGCGCTGGGGCCATGACAGTTGCCTGACCTTTATCGGTTCCTCCTACGAAAAACTGGGGCAGCGGACGGAAGCGGTGGAATATTTCCGCAAGGCGCTGGCGCTGCACCCGCAGGATGGCCTGGCGCAGGCCGGCCTCAAGCGGGTCACGAAAAACAAACAATGAGCCGCAAAAAAATCATGGTCGTCGGCGCGGGCCTGGGCGGGCTGTCCGCCGCCATCTCGCTGAAACAAGCGGGCTACGAGGTCGAGGTGTTTGAAAAGAACGCCCAGATCGGCGGCAAGCTGAATGTGCTTAAGGCCGGCGGCTACACGTTCGACCTCGGTCCATCCATCCTCACGCTGCCGCACATTTTCGAGCGGCTGTTCGAGCGCAGCGGCAGGCAGATGGGCGATTACTTTTCCATCCGCCCGCTGCGCCCGCATTGGCGGAATTTTTTCGAGGACGGGGTTACGCTCGACCTGTATCCCGAACCGGAGAAAATGGCCGCCGAGGCGCGCAAGGTGGGCGAACCGCCGGAGAACATTGAACGATTTCTGAAATACTCCGCCGGCCTCTACGACCTGACAACCGATGGTTATTTTGAGCAGGGCTTGGATGACTGGCGCGGTTTCGCCCGGCACTATGGCTGGTTCAAGTTTTTCCAGTTCGACCTTTTCCGCTCGATGCACCAGGGCGTGGCGGCGCATCTCCAGACGCGCTACTTTCGCGACATCTTTGATTTTTTTATCAAATACGTCGGCTCCTCGGCGTATCGCGCCCCGGCGTTCATGAATTCGCTGCCGACCATCCAGTTCCGCCATGACCTCTGGTATGTGGACGGCGGACTTTACAACCTCGCGGTCGGCCTGCGTCGCCTGATGGACGAACTTGGCATCAAAATCAAGCTCAATGCCGAGGTTAGCGAGGTGCGCCGCGACGGTGCGCGTGTCACCGGTCTGGTGGCGAACGGAAGTTTTCACGCCGCCGACATCATCGTGTCGAACCTGGAAGTCATTCCCGCCTACGAAAAATTGCTGCGCGAGGACAGGAAGTTCATTGCTTCGCTCGAGAAGAAACTGGAACCCGCTTGCTCCGGACTGGTGCTCGATCTGGGCTTGGATTGCGAATATCCACAACTCGCGCATCACAATTTCTTTTTCTCCAGCCACCAGCGCGAACACTTCCAGACTGTTTTTCAGAAGCACGAATTGCCCGCCGACCCGACGATTTATCTCGTGGCGGCGTCCAAGACCGACCCGACCGTCGCGCCCGCGGGCTGTGATTGTCTGAAGATTCTCCCGCACATTCCCTACCTTGACGACGAGCACCCGTTGACGCGCGAGGATTATTTGCAGTTCAAGGAGCGCATCCTGGACAAGCTGGAGCGCATGGGGTTGAAGGATCTGCGTAAGCACATCGTCTTCGAGCATGTTTGGACGCCGCTCGATATCCGCGCGCAATACAATTCCCACAAAGGCTCGATTTACGGCGTGGTGAGCGACCGCTGGAAAAATCTGGCGTTCAAGGCGCCGAAGCAAAGCACGCGCTACCCGAATTTGTTTTTCGTCGGCGGCTCGGTGAATCCCGGGGGCGGCATGCCGATGGTCGTCCTCTGTGGCCAGAACGTCGCCAAAAAAATTGTGGCGTGGGACAAATGATTTTGCTTCTGGTCACACTCGCGCAATGGGCGGCAGGCTTTCTGGTCTTGGGCCGTCTCCGCGAGTGTGTCAGCGCGGCCGGGCGGGAATCCCCCTCCGTTGCAGGCCTTTCCCTCATCATTCCCGCGCGCAACGAGGAGGAAAATCTTCCCACGTTGCTTCGCTCGCTGGCCGCCCAATCCGTCCGCCCCGGGGAAATCATCGTGGTGGACGACGCCTCCACCGATCACACGGTTGAGGTCGCCCGCCAACACGGTGCGCGGGTGGTGAATTCGCTGCCGCTGCCGGAAGGGTGGCGCGGCAAAACGTGGGCGTGTCATCAGGGCGCCCAGGCCGCCGCGGGGCAAGCATTATTGTTCCTGGATGCCGACACGTGGTTCGAGCCGGAGGGGCTGGCGCGCGTGCTGGCGGAATTTCAAGGCGCCGGCGGCGGCGCGCTCTCCGTTGCGCCGTATCATGTGATCCGCGATTTTCACGAGCAGTTTTCCGCCTGCTTCAACTTGGTGATGCTGGCCGGCACGGGAGCCTTTACGGTGCTCGGCGACTGGTATCCGCAGCGTGGGTTGCCCGGCCAGTTTCTGCTGATTGACCGCGCGGCCTACCAGCGGGCGGGCGGCCACGAAGTCGTGAAAGGCCGCATCCTCGAAAATTTCTGGTTCTCGAAACAGCTGAGAAACGCGAACGTGCCGCTGCGCTGCCGCAGCGGGCGCGGCGTGTTTTCCTTCCGCATGTATTCCGCAGGCTGGCGCCAGCTCGTGGAAGGCTGGACGAAAGGTTTCGCATCCGGCGCAGGCCAGACGCCGTGGCCAATACTGCTGCTCATCATTGCCTGGCTGGGTGGGCTTTCCTTTGCGCCGATTGGGGTCGTCACGACGGGCGCGCCGCTGCTGTGGTTGGCGGTCTATGGCCTTTGCGCGGCGCAAGTGTACTGGCTGCTGCGGCGCGCGGGGACGTTCCATTGGAGTGCCGCAATCCTCTATCCGGTGCTGGTTTTATTTTTCTTCGCCGTTTTTACCGGTTCCGTTTTTCGCTCCGGCAAAACGGTGAGTTGGAAAGGACGCAAAATCCGTGCTGATTGAACTCCCCGGCGGCTGGATTGTGGTGTTGAACGTGGTCGGCTGGCCGGTCATTCAACTCGGCCTCGCGTGGCTGTTCACCTTGATGCCGGTTACCTGGTTCGAACCTGGCGGCGCGCACCCGTGGGAGCAAGGCGGGCGTTTCTACGAACGCAGGTTCGGGATCAAACGATGGAAAGACTGGCTGCCCGACGCGGCACGCTGGTTCCAAGGCGGTTTCGCCAAAGGCTCGCTGGCCGGACTGAATCCTGCGTACCTGCGCCGTTTCATCCGCGAGACTTGGCGCGGTGAACTCTGCCACTGGTTCGCTCTCGGCTGTGTTCCGGTGTTTTTCCTCTGGAACCCGTGGTGGGCAGACCTGGTCATGCTTGGCTACGCCGTGATGGCAAACATTCCCTGCATCCTCGCCCAGCGCTACAATCGCTTGCGATTCCGGCGGCTGCTCGCCCGGCAATCCTGAAACACGAGTGATCCTGGACCGGTGGCCCAGGCGGACAGGAGACGCGCCGTTGGCGCGCAGGTGGGCTGCGCACGTGAACGGATCGGTTCCTAATTTTTTAGTATTTGCGCCCACTATAAAGCGGTTGAAACGCCGGCGGGTTTCGGTTTTCATAAGCGGAATACATGAAGCAAGTTCTTTGCGTCGGCGCCCTCACGGTTGTTTTGGCCGGTTCTGTTCCGGCAGAAGTGCCAGCCTGGGGCTTCGGCCCTTTCGTCCGGCCAGCCAGCGTGAACCCGATCGTGGCCCCGAACACGAATTCGGTATTTGACTGCTCGATGCGCGGGACACCGGTGCATTGGGAAGCCCTGCACACCTTCAACCCGGCGGCCGTGGTCAGGGACGGAAAAGTCTGCGTGCTTTATCGCGCCGAAGATGACAGCGGCGCCACGAAGATTGGCGCGCATACTTCACGTCTCGGCCTCGCGGTGAGCACCGACGGTCTCCATTTCGAGCGCCAGCCAGCGCCGGTTGTCTTCCCCGCCGAGGACGGTCAAAAAACCAACGAGTGGACGGGCGGCTGCGAAGATCCCCGTCTGGTCGAGGCCGAGGACGGCACCTTCGTGCTGACTTACACCCAGTGGAATCGAAAATCCGCCCGCCTGGCGGTGGCCACTTCAAAAGACCTGGTTCACTGGATAAAGCATGGCCCCGCGTTCCCAACCTTTGCCGGCTACAATAAATCCGGCGCGGTCGTTTGTGGCATTGCCGACGGCCGGCTGAAGGCGGTACGGATCAATGGCAAGTACTGGATGTATTGGGGCGAAGGTACGATTGCCAGCGCCACCTCCGATGACTTGGTGCACTGGCGCATGGGCGAGGCGGTCTTGAAAGCCCGGCCCGGGAAATTTGACAGCTCGCTGGCGGAAGCCGGCCCGTCCGCCGTGCTCACCGCCCAAGGCATCGTGATGCTTTATAATGGCAAAAACAATGCCACCGGGGGTGATCCCTCGCTGTCGCCGGAGGTCTATGCGGCCGGCCAGGCGCTGTTCGACGCGAAAGACCCGGCCCACCTGCTGGCCCGCACCGACGCGCCGTTCTACCAACCGGAAGCGCCCTATGAGCGCACCGGTCAATACGCCGCCGGCACCACGTTCATCGAAGGCTTGGTATTGTTTCACGGCCAGTGGTTCCTGTATTACGGCTGCGCGGACTCCTTCGTGGCGGTGGCCGTGTGGAAGCCAAGGATACAGGGGTAGGATCGTGGCCCTGGGCCGAAGCCCGGTGAGCGCGTCGTCCCCAAGCTGACTCATCTCCTGATGAACAGCTGATGGGCCGACTTCCACTTTGGGCAGCCTGAAATGGATCAAGCAGTCCATGGCGCCGATCGTTCTCGAACCGGTCAGGGCGTGGCTCGCTGCGCAATTGTCTGTACCGGGGAAGTCCATCCAGAACAACACCGTTGACGTCTGTCCGCCCGAGGTGAAAGTCAATGAAGGATACGGAGACACGGGTCAGCTTTGCCAGTCCGCCATAGCCACCGTGTCCGTCACGCTGTTGCCAACGAACTGGATTCGCAACGTTTCCGCGATAGCGTTTCGCACGATCATCGCCGGCGAAAGGCAGGCGAGGACGCCAGCGATTTGTTTGATGAGTTTCGTAATCCGGCAATCCATAAAGTCCGGCGAACGGCTCTGACCATGACTTTACAAATCTTTACGCTATTTTCCAACGCCAATGGGTGCAACTGAAATTCCAGCGCATGATTAATGGCAACCAGATTTTTGCCGGGGCATAGCCGTCAATCGTCGTATATTCTCAGGGCGCGTTTCTTGTTATTTTTGTTATTTTTTTGACAAATTATGCCGGGTGAACAAAGATGTTTTATCCATTCCGATTTCATGCGAGCGGTTGATCCGAACCTGGATGCCCCGGCTCATCGCGCAGATGCGCTCTGAAAACCGATTTGATCACAGAGAGATGACCTGGATCGCAAATTGATCCAAATTTAACAAACAATCGAACATGAAAAAATCAACCCTGCTCCTTGCGCTCATCCTTTTGCCGGTGTCCATTTTTGCGGCGGATATTACCGGCATTTGGAAAAGCGAATTCGATTCGCAGATCGGTCTGCAAAAATACACGTTCACGTTTAAGCAAGATGGCCCGGCCCTGACCGGGAAAGCCAACTCGGAAGCCGGCGAACGGAAACGCGAAGCTGATTTGAAGGAGGGCAAGGTTGACGGCGACACCGTTTCATTTGTGGAGATGATGACTTTTCAAGAAAGCAAAATTCGCATTGCCTACACGGGCAAGCTTTCGGCCGACGGCAGCCAAATCAAGTTCACCCGCGAGGTCGGTGATTTCGCAAAGGAAGAAATCGTGGCCCAGCGCGCCGCGGCGCCGGCGGACGCCGCCGCGGCGCCGGGTGCGAAAGCGCTACGGATCAAGGCTGGCAAAGACACGCCCATTACGGATTCCAGCGGCAACGTCTGGTTGGCGGAGCAGGGTTTCGAGGGGGGCGCAACGGTGGAGCATGATCCGGCGGTGGCCATTGCCGGAACAAAAACTCCTGAGTTGTTTCAAAGCGAGCATTACTCGATGGATTCCTTCGCGTGCAAAATTCCCAACGGCAGTTACCTCGTGAAACTTTATTTTGCGGAAACCTACGATGGCATTACCGGCCCCGGCGAGCGCGTTTTTTCCTTCAACGTGCAAGGACACGAGTTCAAAAACTTCGATGTGTGGGTGAAAGCAGGAGGACCGAACCGCGCTTATGTCGAAACGGTGCCCCTGGAAGTGACGAACGGAGAATTCCGTATTGCGTTCACTCCTCAAGTTGAAAATCCGCAAATCAACGCGCTTGAAATCATCCCACAGTCTGAGGTGGATATCAGCGCGGCGGTGCCCGTCCAAGCCGCCACCGCGGTGGCCGTAACCGCACCCGTCGCCGCCGCGGCCGTTGCCGCGGAGCCTGCCCCGACTGAACCGGCGCTAACTCCAGTTCTGGAAATTGACGCTGGCCAGGTTACGGGCCAGCTTAACCCGGGTTTCTTCGGGCTGATGACCGAGGAAATCAATTTTTCCTACGAAGGCGGAATTTACGGTGAACTAATCCGCAATCGATCATTCAAGGCGGATGCCATCGTTCCCCGGGTGACTCCCGATACTTACGAGGTTGGCAAATACCTGCCGGTTTCTTACCGGCCCGACACCCAACCCAGGTTCTGGAGCACCGTTGGCGGCGCTTCGATGGTTCTTGACCCAAGCAATCCACTCAACGAATTCCTGAATGTCAGCCTCAAGCTCGACGCCTCGTCCGCTTCCGCAGCTTCGCCAGCCGGCATCGCCAACGACGGTTACTGGGGCATTCCCATCAAACCGCGGACAACTTACACCGTCTCTTTCTTCGCGAAAGCGGCTGCTGGTTCCGCCGGCCCGGTGACTGTCAGCATCGAAAGCAGCGACGGCAAAACCATCTTCGCCAGCGCCGAAATTGAAGGTCTAACCACCGAATGGAAAAAGTTTGAGACCAAACTCAAGACCAAAAGTGTGGCGGCCTCAAAATCCAATGTTTTCAAACTTACGACCAGGACGGCTGGGACTTTGTGGCTGCAAAATGTCTCGCTTTTCCCGCCCACTTACAAGAATCGTCCCAACGGCAATCGCGCCGACATTATGGAATTGCTGGCGGCTATGAAGCCCAAATTTCTCCGTTTGCCAGGCGGCAATTATGTTGAGGGCAACGCCTTCAACCAGCGTTTCAATTGGAAGGAAACCATTGGGCCGGTGGAACAGCGCCCCGGCCATCCGAGTTGCTGGGGCTATTGGTCCACTGATGGCATGGGCATTTTGGAATACGCCGACTGGTGTGAAGATCTGAACATGGAACCGGTACTGGCGGTGTTTGCCGGCTATTGTCTCGGCGGCGGCGGTCGCGTCGAGGCCGGCCCAAAACTTGAACCCTACATCCAGGAAGCTCTCGAAGAAATCGAGTATCTCACCGGCGACGCCACGACCACAAAGTGGGGCGCCCGCCGCGCCCAAGACGGCCACCCCAAGCCGTTCTCGCTCCATTATGTCGAAATCGGAAACGAAGATTTTTTCGACCGCAGCGGCAGTTACGACGGTCGTTTTACTCAGTTCTATGACGCCATCAAAGGCAAGTATCCGCAGTTGAAAGTCATTTCCTCGGTGGGACACGATCAACGCGAAACAATCTGGGTCAAAACGCGCCTGCCCGATCTCGTGGATGAACACTTCTACCGCAATCAACAAGACATGGAAGTCAACTTTCATCAGTATGACAACCGCAGCCGCGCGGTCGACCAGAGCAAAGTGTTCGTTGGTGAATGGGCTACGCGCATAGGCTCACCCACGCCCAACATGGCTGGCGCGCTCGGCGACGCCGCGTGGATGTGCGGCCTGGAACGCAACGCAGACGTCGTGCTGATGGAATGTTTCGCTCCGTTATTCGTCAACGTGAGCCAGCTCACTGGCAACGGCCGTTCGATGCAATGGGAAAGCGACCTGATCGGTTATGACGCACTCAATTCGTACGGCTCGCCGTCTTACTACGTCGAAACCATGTTCGCTCAAAATTGCGGCGTCGACATTCTGCCGGTCAAAGCTGATGGCGTTTCCATGATCGAACAGACACCTCCCGCCGGACGCCGAGGCGGCACACCGGCACCCCGCCGTGTGTCCGCGCTTTACTACAGCGCCACGCGCGATGCCAAGAGCGGGGTCATTTATCTTAAGATCGTGAATGTTGATGGCAAGGCTCAGCGGATTAACGTCCAATTCAGCGGTGTGGCCGGCATCAGATCGAAGGGCCAGGCGGTGGTGCTTTCTGCCAACAGTCCGACGGAGACAAACTCAATCAATGATCGGGACAAATTGGTGCCGCACACCGAAAAAGTGGATGGGTTGAGCGCCAATTTCACGCGCGAGTTTCCAGCGTATTCAATCACGGTCTTGAAGATACGAACAAAATAACCCGCAACTGTGCAAAATGAAGACTAAAACAATCTGTCTGCTTACCCTGATGGTGGGTAGCGTGGGTGTCTTTGCCCAGACCAATTCGACATCCTCCACCGCGGAGCCATTGAATGACTGGCGGCCGGCGACCTCGAACCAGCAAGGCAAACAATATCCGCAGGTCAACTCCGAAGGCCGCGTTCGGGCTCGTGTCATCGCGTCACAAGCCCAGAGTGTTCAGCTCGATTTGGGCGGCGTAAAGTATCCGTTGATCAAGGGCGATGACGGCGTGTGGACGGGCATTTCGAAGCCGCAGGACGAAGGTTTCCATTACTACCAACTCGTGATTGACGGCGCCCAGGTTCCTGATCCGAACAGCCTATATTTCTACGGCGCCGGCCGCTGGGGCAGTGGCATTGAAATTCCCGCCAAAGATGAGGATTTTTACGCGCTCAAGAATGTTCCGCACGGCCAGTTGCGCGAAGTTCTTTACACGGCGACCACCAGCAATTCAGTCCGCCACTGTTTCGTCTATACGCCGCCGGATTATGATAAGGATCCCAACCAGCGCTATCCGGTGCTATATTTGCAGCATGGCATGGGGGAAAACGAGACCGGCTGGGGCAATCAAGGCCACGCCAATCTGATCATGGATAACCTGCTCGCGGAAGGAAAAGCCAAGCCCTTCATCATTGTGATGGAAAACGGCGGCGGCATCGGCGGCCCCCGGCGCGACGGTCCGCCAACCAACGCGGCTCCCGCGGGAGCGGGATCGGCAACGAATGGTGCGGCACGCGGTCCGGGTGGTTTTGGCGGACGCGGCTTTGACTTCAGTGCGTTTGAGCACGTTGTGATTGATGACTTGGTTCCCTACATTGACGCCAACTACCGCACGATTCCTGATCAGCCGCATCGCGCGATGGCGGGTCTTTCGATGGGTGGCATGCAAACGCACGTGATTGCCTTGGCGCATCTCGATACGTTTTCGCATATTGGCATATTCAGTGGCGGCAGCGTCACCACCAACGAAATCCCCGATCTGGGCGCGTTCAAGCAAAAGGTAAAACTGGTGTTCGTGAGTTATGGCAGCCGCGAAATTGATCCGGCGAATCGGCGAAGCGGCGGCGGTCCAAGAGGCTTTGGCGGCGATCCCAAGGCGAACACTGAAGCGCTCAAGGCCGCGGGCATTA
>Ga0326727_10013495_pt1 | contig 18175 bp, 14 predicted proteins | sample MB2enrmetagenome_FD_207643 | JGI IMG/M metagenome (GOLD analysis project Ga0326727, IMG submission 207643) | Lab enriched peat soil microbial communities from McLean, Ithaca, NY, United States - MB29MY | ecosystem: Environmental > Terrestrial > Soil > Wetlands > Peat | place: USA: New York...
TACCGCGGCGAGGACGATATCGATCTCCAACCCGGGCCGCAGAATGTCGTGTTCCATTTGCAAAAAGGCGTGCGGCTGGCAGGTCGTTTGGAAGTGCAGGGGGCGGCTGCGGACCTTAGCAGCTTCAAGGTCACGTTGATCCCCGGCGACATGTCGTCGCGGTTCCGGCGTAACAACATGGAAGCGGTTGTCGCGAAGGATGGCACATTCGCGTTCGCATCGGTCACCTCCGGCATTTGGGACATAAGCGTTGAACCGGTTCCGAAAGGCGGCTATGTCAAGTCGATGAAGCTGGGACAACAGGACGTGCTCACCGAAGACATGAACATCACCGCGTCCACCAGCGCACCGCTGAATATTGTTGTCAGCACGCGGGGCGGCGTTCTGAGTGGAACCGTGAAGAAGCCCGAGCAGTCCAATGACGATATGGGACCCGGTAAAGCGCGTGCCGTTATTCTGCTCGCGCCGGTGGGCAAATTCAGCTACGTCGAGAGTTTCCGCCGGATCAGGCCAGCCGACGAGGACGGCAGCTATGAGGTTCGTGGCATCACGCCCGGCTTATACAAATTGTTCGCCTTTGAAGCGCTGGATCGGACCGCCGTGCGCAATCCCGATTTTCTTTCCCGAATCGAGTCATTGGGAAAGGCCGTGGAAGTGCGCGAGGGCGAGGAAACCAAACTCGACCTTGATCTGCTGCCGGAGCCGCCGGCGGTGGCGGACCAGTGATGCATCGGCTTCTTACAGGCCTGTTGATTATCGTGGCCACGTCAGCCGCCCAGGACGTTATCGTCGACACTCCGGAACAGGCTCAGCCTTCGCCCGCCGTCACGGGAACATCGTCCATCGAAGGTACGGTAGTCAATGACGCAACCGGCGAGCCCGTGAAGAAGGCTCAGGTGCATCTTATGGGCTCGGCGTCACCCGTGGTAATCACGGACACCAGCGGAAGCTTTGCGTTCCACAAGCTCCCGGCGGGAACCTACACGATTAACGCGATGCGTGATGGTTTCGATCAGAACCGCGCGATGCTGCTTGGGGACGGCCAGAGGCAGGTGACCCTGAATGCGGACCAGGACAAGAGCGGCGTGGAGCTTCGCCTGCCGCCTACCGGCGTGATCACCGGCCGCGTGATCGACGAGAACGGAGACCCCGCGCCGCACTGCACAGTAGGAGCAATCGATGCAAGTACCATCGATGCTTTCCCCTGGCAGCAGCACGGTGGCGGACAGGCTCAGACAGACGATCGCGGCGAATACAGGATTGCGAATCTGCCGGCGGGACGGTACGTCGTGTACCAGCATTGCCAACGGGGAATTGCCGCGCCGCATGGATTCATGGAAAGAGACGACCCACGAAGACCAATGTGGGCATGGGTGCCGGGCGTTTATGGAGGGGCCGATGACGGCGCGGGCGCTTCCACAATCAGGGTCCACCCTGGCGAGGAGGTGAACGGAATCGACTTCCACCTGAAGATCACGAGCGCTTTCCACGTGTCGGTCACGGTTGTGCCGGACGACCCAACCATTGATTTGCAGAACGTTTGGGTGCGGCTCGAGGCGCGCGACTCCGCAATGGCTCGTGTGCGGCAATACGGCATGGGCAGGCAAAACAACGGTGCTGAATTCCGCGCCTCTCCTGTTGTTCCCGGCTCCTATATAGCCATTGCCGATGTTCAACTGCCCAACGGACACTGGCACGGCGAAGAGCCCGTGGAGGTGCGCAACGTTCCTCCCCAGCCGGTGAAGTTGTCACTCACTTCGGCAATAACCGTGAGCGGCGATCTGGAAACGGTAGATACGGTCACAAGCGGAAACGCCATCGCCACAAGTGAAGATGACGACCACCACGCGCAGGCCACGGTTTCGCTGATTCCGCTAAAGACGTCTTTCAACGGTGGGTTCCCGCAAACACAGCCGATTGACGACAAGGGAAACTTTTCGATCACTGGTGTGCTTCCAGGACGCTATCAGTTAGAGGTGATTGGCGCGACGAACAGCATAAGGTCGGTGACGCTCGCGGGACGCGGGGTTTCGCCCGGCGCGATTGACATCGGTCCTGGCGCAACCGGGCCGCTGCACGTCGTGGTCAGCATGAAACAGGTGCCGGTGCAGGTGTCGGTGGACAATTTGCGGCAGGATCAACAGACCTGGGTATTCCTGCTTCCAAAAGGCGTCACCAATCCATTCCCGGGCGTGAACCCAATTATGGCGTCCGCCAATCAGAGTTCGGTCTCATTGCAGGCGCCGCCTGGTGAGTATGTCGCATACGCCGTCGAATGTGCGCAGCCTTGGCCGCTGTTGAACAATTCGTCGGTTCTCCACGCGATTTCCGGCCTCGGCAAAGCGATCGAAGTCAAAGAAGACATGACCGCCAGCGTCACGGTGAGCGTAATTGCGCGGGAGGATCTTAAGCGCGCGCTCGATCAGGACGTGCAGTAGATCGCCTGAGAAACTCTTCCACCTCGTCTCGAGAAGGAATCGAACTCTGCGCGCCTGCTCGCGTAACTGAGATGGCGCCAGCCGCATCGGCGAACTTCGCCGCCTCGAGGATCGGCTTGCCCTCAGCCAGCGCGACCGCTAACGCGCCGTTGAACGTGTCACCAGCGGCCGTCGTGTCTACGGCGGTCACGCTGAACCCTTCCACGGCCTGATCGGCCTCGGGAGAAGATACGTAGCAGCCGAGCTCACCCAGCTTGACGATGACACCGCGCGGTCCCCATTCGCGCAAACGCAGCGCCGCGTCACGGGCTTCGGCGAAGGTACGAACCGACCCATCGGGCGCGCTTAGAAGTAACTCCGCTTCGGTCTGATTCGGAGTAAGCCAGTCCACGGAACTTAGTAACTCGCGAGTAAGTGGTTGCGCGGGCGCCGGGTCCAGGATAGTAACGATCCCATTCCGCCGTGCGTACACAAGCACCGCCTCAACAGTAACCAGCGGCACTTCCAGTTGGCACAACAGAAAGTCACCACTTTCGGCGTTCGCCATCCTGTCCAGAGCCAGTTCCGGCATGAGTTTCCCATTCGCGCCGGGAGAAATCAGAATCGAGTTTTCGCCCGAAGGAAGTACCGCAATAAATGCCGTTCCTGTAGCGCCTTCGGAAATGCCGATACCGGAGGTGTCCGCACCCGCAGCACGCAACCCCTCAATCAGCTTTGTCCCGAAAACATCCGAGCCCACCTGTCCGATCATTGCCGCGTGTCCGCCCAGCTTTGCCGCCGCGCACGCCTGGTTCGCGCCCTTGCCTCCGGGAATCAGCGCCAGATCACCACCCGCGAGTGTCTCTCCTTCGCGCGCCAGACGCGGCACCGGGACGACAAGGTCCATGTTCAGACTGCCCACGACAAGAATGTGAGTCATACGATGGTCTCTTCTGTTATAAACGATGTTGGCCGGCGCAGGCCCTCACAACCATGTTCATTGTTGACAGTGTTCCTCTGGCGGTTCTCTTCTGCGTGATCACCATGCTCGGCTGGGGTTCCTGGGCGAATACCCAGAAGCTCGCCGGCAAGGACCGCTGGCCGTTTCCGCTCTTCTACTGGGATTACGCGATTGGCGTTCTTCTTTTCGGCATCGTTTTCGCGCTGACCGCCGGCAGTTTCGGATCGGCCGGCGAACCGGCGCTGACGAATCTCACACACGCGTCGTCTACAGGAATCCTGCGGGCCTTCTTCAGCGGCGCACTGTTCAACGTCTCGAATATTCTGCTGGTTGTCGCCATCGACTCCGCGGGCATGTCGCTGGCTTTTCCCGTCGGCGTCGGCCTCGCACTGGTGATCGGCACCGTGGTCAGCTATCTGCAAACGCCAAAAGGCAGCCCATCGATGTTGTTCTCGGGCGTCGCTCTGGTGGTTCTGGCGATGGTGCTTTCGGCGCTCGCTCATTCGAGGCTGCCGCGCAAGGAGGGCGTTCATCCGGCGCGCGGAGTGATCTACTCGGTGATCGCGGGATGCCTGATGGGCTACTTCTATCCGCAGCTCATCAGCGCAATCTCACCCGGATTTCAATCGCAACCGATCCAACCGGGGCTGCTCACGCCTTACTCGGCTTTACTGATTTTCGGCGTGGGCGTGTTTGTGAGTAACTTCGTCGTGAACGGCGTCTTTCTGAAAGTGAATCGCCTGAAGTATTCGGATTACTTTGCGGGCAGTGCTCGTCTGCACTCTATCGGCATTCTCGGGGGAGCAATCTGGATGCTGGCGCTGTGCCTGAACGTCATCGCCTCGGGCATCGCAGGTCCGGCGGTATCGTACGCGCTCGGTCAGGGCGCCACGCTGATCGCTGCGATCTGGGGCGTGTTCATCTGGAAAGAATTCAGCAACGCGCCGCGCGGCGTCACCCCGCTCATCGTGCTTATGTTCATTGGTTATGCCGCGGGGCTGGTGCTGATCGGACTGACCACGCTCTGAGCGAGCCGTCAGTCAGTTCGCAATGCCTCCATCGGATCCACCCGTCCGGCGCGCAGAGCGGGCGCACAGGAGGCGGCCAGAGCAATGGCCACGGCTGCCGCGCTGCTCAGGGCGTACGTAAGCGGGTCGAGTGCGGCAACGCCGAGCAGCAGAGATTGTGCCGCTCGCGCCGAGAATCCGAGCAGCAGCAGCCCCACAGGGATGCCCCACGCCGAGATACGCAACGCTTCCCCCACCACGAGCCGCTGAATATCGACGCGCTGCGCTCCCAGGGCAATGCGCAGCCCCAGTTCGCGGGTGCGGCGGCGCACGGCAAACTGAATCACGCCGAATAACCCGGCCGCCGTAAGCAGAAATCCAATGACGCCCATCCCCGTGCCCACCGAAGCAGCGGCGCGGTCCAGGAACAAGGCCGCATCCATGTGGCGGCGCAGCGTAGTGGAAGAGATGATCGTCAGGCCCGGATCGAACCGTTTCAGTTCGCTGCGGACGGCGCGGGCCACTTGCTCAGGCTCTCCAAACGTCTCTATCAGCAGCGTGACATCGCCCGAGGGCGCCTGGGCGAAGGGCAGATACAGATACGGTGCGGACTGCTCATGGAGATTCGGCTCGCCGACGGGTCCGTCTTCAGCAACGCCGACCACCTGCCGTTTCATGCCGTCTATCGAGATCCACTGTCCAATCGGATCTCGCCCGCCAAGGACATCCTTCACAAAAAGCGACGAAACGACAGCCATAAGCGGGCTTCCCGCGTGATCGGCGGGTTCAATCCCACGGCCCGCGAGCAGACGCGTCCCCATGACTGAGAAGTAGTTCCCGGCAACCTGATTCAGCCTGACACCCAACGGCGCCTGGCCGGGGATTTCCACCCGCGCTGTCGCACCGTCGCCGATTCCGCTCAGGTGAAGCCGTCGAGCGAACGTCGCGGCGCGCACACCGGGAATCGAAGTGAGCCGCTCGCTGTCCCGTTCATACCGCTCGCCGGCAGGCCAGCTCCAGGCCGAGACAACGAGCATCTTCTTGTTCGGATCGAAGCCCGGCCTCACGCGCGAGGCGTTCCGGACATTCTCCACCAACTGAACGGCCATGCCGAAGAACAGTACGGTGACGGCGATTTGCACGCCCACCAGTGCCCTCCTTCGCCATTCCGTTACAGCGCCGCCCGCGCGTTGCGCTCTTTTCAGAACCTCCCCGATATCCTGGCGGATTGCGTAACGCACGGGTACGATGCCGGCGAAGAGGACCGCTGCGGCGGCCGCAATGATCGCCATCAGAACCACACGATGGTCCAGCCGAGCACCCGAATCGAGAATCGGCATCACCATGGAAAGCGACTGGTTGAACGTGCCGAGGAGCCACTCCGTCATTAGCAGTCCGAGCCCCGCCCCGACGATGCAGATGAGCGCGGCATCCGCAAGCAGGAGGCGAGTAACGCTCCACGTTCCGGCGCCCAGCGCGCGCCGGATGGTCAGCTCCACTTTCCGTGCCTCGGCCTGGGCAATGCGCAACTGCGCCGCATTCGCGCAGCCGATGAAGAGAATCAGCCCGAGCAATGGTAACATTGCGGCTCCGCCGGCCAGTTTCTGTTTCAACGTAACCCCGTAGCGCTGAGCCAGCCGCGTGCCCACCGAACCTCGGGGCGCGGGCTTATGTTTCCCGGGACCACGGATGGCGGCATCGAGCTGCATGGCCGCGCGTTGCTGCGTGACACCCGGATTCAGCCGCGCGACTATTTCGAATTGGCAGCAGCGCTCGCGCTTCTGGCTGGCGCTGCCAGGACCATCGAAGTACGCGTCCGTGCTTATCCACACGTCGTTCGCGACGCCTCGCATCATGCCGGTGAACTCGGGAGGCAGCACTCCGGCCACAAGAAACTGTCTGTTATTCAGCCGGATGGTCTTGCCGACTATCGCGGGATCGCTCGCGAATCTACTGCGCCAGAGGCGCGAGCTCAGTACCACCGTTGGCTGGTGCTCCACCAGATCGACGGAGGCTCTGCCGAACGCGGCGCGCACGCCCAGAAAATCGAAGTAGTTTGCGGTCACCGGATACATGAGCACCTGGTGAGACTCATCCTCGCCAGCCAGCATTGCGCCCACACGTTCATAGGCCGCGAATGTCGCGATGTTGCCGCCCGCCCGCGCGATGTCCTCATAGTCGGCCCAGCCGTAAGAAATCTGGCCGCCGTCGTCTCCAAGGGATTGCACTTGAAGCACGTCCTCCGGGCGATCAAACGGGAAAGGCCGGAAGAACGCCGCATCGGCCAGACTGAACGCGGCTGTGCTGAATGCGATTCCGAACGCGATCGAGATGACGGACAACACCGTCGCTCCGGGGTTCTTCGCAAGAATGCGAAGGGACACACGCAAATCCTGGCAGAGCAAGCCCGCGGATCTCATGTTTTAGAACTTCATCGAGCAATTCATCAGCCAGCGCGAATATCGGCCCATGCAGCGCAGGTGTAGTGTGCGGACGTCCGTTTCCGGGACGCATTGTCACATTTCCGGTCGGACCTCATCGGTCCTATATTCAGATTCGTTGGATCACGATGCGCATCCGTGGCTCGCTTGAACCCGGCTCAAGGATAGACCGGTGTCACCTTCATGCCCGCCTTGAGGACTCGCTCAGTCGGCAGCGCTACCGAATCGCCGGCGTTCAGGCCGCTGTTCACCTGAATGCGGCCCGCGCTGGTGACGCCGATCTGAACCGGCCGCCACTCCAGCACATTCTCGTTGCCGAGCGCCAGTACGCCGTCGATACCGTTCTCGCGGCGCAGCGCTTCGCGCGGCGCGGTCACGGCGTTCTGCACCACCTTCGATTGAATCGTCGCGTCCACGTTGGTGCCCGGCACCAGTTCGCCGCCGGGATTGTCGATGACGCATCCCACTTCGCCCACCTGCCGAGTGCCCAGCGGCGTGATCTCGGTAGGCAGTCGATCCACCTCGCCCTTCCATTGATGGCCGGGCATCGCGTCCCACGTGATGGTGACGGGCATGCCGATTCCCATGCGGCCGAGGTCGGGCTCATCGACATAGACCTTCACGCGTACGCGATCCAGCCGTCCAATATTCGCCACCAGATCGCCCACCTGAAGAAACGCGCCCAATGTCAGATCGAACTGATACACCGTGCCCGCGATCGGCGCGCGCACTACAGACAGGTTCACGTTGTTGCGGGCAGCATCCATGGACGCCTCGGCTTCGTGCACGCGCGCTTCGGCAGCGGCTTTATCCGGCTGGGTCACCAGCGCGGCGCGACGCTCCTCGAGCGATTGGATCTGAACCTGCGCCTGCTTCACGCGCTCCTGCGCGTCCTGCACTTCCTTGTGCGAAGCGGCCTGGTGCGATTCCAGACGCTGCAGGGCATCGTAATCGCGCTGCGCGTTTTCAAGATCGAGCCGTGCACGTGCGAGACTGCCCTCGATTTCGGCAAGGTCCGACGCGCGCCCGCCCTGATCGATGACCGTCAGTTGCGCCCGGGCTCCCTTCACTCGGGCTTCGGCAGCCGCCAGATCGGATGCGGCCTGACTCGCATCGAGAGCCACCAGCGCTTCGCCGACACTTACCATTTGTCCACGGTGCACAAAGATCTTCTGCACCGCACCCGGCCGCTCGGCGCGCGCGGAGGCCCATTCGATGGGTTCCACCTTGCCGTTCGTCGCAATGCTGCTGACGATGGTCTCCCGCGAGGTTCGTGCAAAAGGCGCCTCGGGCGGCGCCGCCTTGCGGGAAACGCCCCACGCGATTACTGCCGCAAGGACCAGCACACCAACCAACAGCACAATGGTGCTGCTGCGCATTTTCATATCCGGGGCCTCGCGCAGTAATTGAAGAGCAACTGCCACTCGGCGAGCTGGATCTCACGGGCGGCACGATGCACGGGCGTGTTCACATCCTCACACCGCGCGGTTTCGCAAAAGTCGACGAAGGCGAAGGGGTCCCACGAACTCGGTACTTCGAACTCGGCCTCGGGTTCGCGTTCGAGTATCGCGCGGGCGCTTTCCGCCAACTCGTCGTACACCGTATGACGGCCCACGCGCCGGAACCAGTAGCCCGCATTTCCCGCGTCGGGTTCCTGGCGGTGCAGAATAGCATGCCAGTAGCTGCCTTCGGAAGTAGCAAGGTCCTGACACACTTCGTGGCACTCGTCGAAGCATCCGAAATAGAGCCAAACTCCGCTCATCGCACCTTCAGGCGAAACCGAACCCGCGAACAGGTCCGATGCCCGTTTTCCCGACAGCGCCGACTTTGCGTCCGCTGAAGAACACCCCGAGCACACCAGCGGCATAAGGCGGCTACCGCCTCCGCCCAGCGCGAGAATCTGCTCAATTGTTTCGCCGTACAGCGAAGCCCGGAAGGTCAAAATCCATTCTCGCAGAACGTCCCGCGAATGAGATGAAACATAATCTTGTGGCGCGGCGGTCGCGCTACCCTGAAGAAGAATGAGCTATCGCGGTTCGAAGAAGGCAGTGATCTTTGGCTCGCTCGGGCAACTTGGCGTCGAGCTGACGCATGTGTTCTGCGAGCGCGGATACGAAGTTCGGGGTTTCGACCGCAACGACGTGGATATCTGTGACGCCGCCGCCGTGGAAGCCGCTTTGGCGCAAGCCGACCCAAACATCGTCCTCAACGCCGCTGCGTACAACATGGTGGACGTTGCCGAAGGCGAGCCTGTCGCCGCATTCCAGACCAACGCGCTTGCGGTGCGCAACCTCGCCATGTCCTGCCGGCAGTTGGATGCACAGCTTGTGCACTATTCCACCGATTACGTTTTCGACGGCGCGGCGAGACGGCCGTACACGGAGAACGACAAACCGCATCCGCTGGGCGCTTATGCAGTGTCGAAATATGCCGGCGAGCTCTACGCGGAAGCCTATCTGGAAAATCCGCTCATCATTCGCACTTCCGGGCTGTACGGACCCGGCGGCCTGCACACGGCGCGCGGGAACTTCATCGAGCTGATGCTGCGTCTGGCGCGCGGCTCTCAGCCTATCCGCGTTGTGGAGGATCACGTTGCCACGCCCACCTATGCGCCTGCACTTGCGGAACGCACGGCACAACTCCTGGAACGCAAGGCCACCGGCGTTTTCCACGTGGCTGGAGGAACACCCATCTCCTGGTTCGACTTTGCGCGCATGATTTTCCGCCTTGCCGGTGTCGCTCCTGAACTCAGCCCCACCAGCGAGCGTCAATACCGCACCGAAGCGAAGCGGCCGAAGTTCTCGGCTCTGTCGAACGCGAAGATGGAAGCTCTGGGTGTTGCGCCGATGCCTTCCATCGAAGAAGCAGTGACCGATTATTTCGCGCGCCGGCGGGAACACGCCCGGCAACAGGGCGTCGCATGAGACTCCGCGGCCAGCGCGCCTGGTTCGTTCCACATTCCACTTGACATTCCTCGGCTGTTGCTTTATTGTCGATTACCTAGGTATCGATTGTAGATCACCTGGGTATCGAGTAACTGTATGAGCAGGCCATCCGACCTGATCCAGGGAACACTGGATCTGTTAATTCTGAAAACGATCTCGCTGGAACCGAAGCACGGCTGGGCCATTGCCAAACGAATCCAACTGGTGAGCGAAGACGTGCTGCAGGTCACCCAGGGATCGCTATACCCGGCCCTGCACCGCCTCGAGCAGCAGGGCTGGATTGCCTCCGAGTGGAAGGAAACGGAAACGGGACGCGAGGCCAAGTTCTACTCGCTGACCAGACCGGGGCGGCGCCAACTCGAAAGCGAACTGGCGCAATGGGAACGCCTGTCGCAAGCCATCGGGCTGGTGATCCGCACGGTGTAGGAGGCGCCATGTTTCGTCGCTGGATGGAGATTGCCCGCCTGCGATTCCGGTCCCTGACGCGTCGCCAACAAGTGGAACGCGAGCTGGACCGCGAGATTCGTTTTCACGTCGATCAGCAGACGGAAGAGAACATCGCCGCGGGGATGACGCCTGAGGAAGCGCGCTATGCCGCCTTGCGGGAATTCGGCAGGGTGACTCAGCGCAGCGAGGAATGCCGGGATCGGCGGAGGTTGAACATGCTGGACAGCGTTGTTCAGGATATTCGTTACGCTTTGCGCGGGATGCGGCGCGACCCCATGCTCGCTGTTGTCGCCGCGTTCTCGCTGGCCATCTGCATCGGCGCGAACACCACCATCTTCAGCATCGTGGACACGGTTCTACTGCGGCCCCTGCCGTACCCGGACGCCGGCCGCCTTTACTGGATCACCGAGCTTCTGGGACGGCCTCCCGTCGAGGTGGCCGTCGCCGGTGACTACTTCAGCCTGAGTGAGGAGAGCCGCGTCTTCTCCCGCGTCGCCGCCTATGACAACACCACTCTCAACTGGGCCGGCGTCGAGAAGCCCGAGCAGGTGGACGCGGCGCAGGTGACGTCGTCGTTCTTCCGCGTGTTCGGCACCGCACCCAGGATGGGGCGCTACTTGACTCCCTCGGAAGACGGGCCGCAATCCCCCAGCGTCGTGGTGCTGAGCTACAGCTTCTGGCGAACCCGGCTGGGCAGCGATGCACACGTGATTGGCCGGACACTGACGCTCGATCGCCAGCCCTGCACGGTGATTGGAGTGATGCCGCAGGGCTTCGACTATCCGCAGAACACGCAGATGTGGAGGCCGTACGACCTGGACGAAGCGGAACAGAAACAGCGCATGCGCATGCGCATTGTGCAGATTGTGGCCCGCCTGAAACCGCGCGTGAGCGAAGCGCAGCTCGACGCGGAGATGAACCGTCTCACCGCCAGCATCCGTGCCGAGTACCCGAAAGAATTCAATGGCGCGTTTCTGGCTCACATGAGAATCCTTGCCGCGCCACTGCAACGGCGCATGATTGGCGACTTGCGGCCAGCCCTGCTGGCGTTGACCGGAGCTGTTTCGCTCGTGCTGCTCATCGCCTGCGTGAACCTCGCCAATCTGCTTCTGGCGCGCGCGGTGTCGCGCCAGCGGGAGCTGGCCGTGCGTCTTGCTCTCGGTTCGGCGCGCGGCAGAATCGTGCGCCAGGTGCTGACGGAGAGCGTCGTGCTGGCACTGCCGGGCGGCCTCGCCGGCGTAGGCGTTGCGCTTCTGGCAGTGACCGGCCTGAACTTCTGGAAGCCTTTGGTGCTCGATCGTTATCCCGCCATCTCACTCGACATCCCCACCCTCGCCCTCACGCTTGGGCTGACTGTTCTCACCGGCATCGCGTTCGGACTTGCTCCCGCACTGACCGCCGCGCGCCTCAGCATTCAGGACGCTCTCAAAGGCGAGGGTCGCGCTATTTCCACCGCTCGCGTGCGCAAGCTGTTGGTGACGGTCGAACTAGCCGTCTCGCTGATGCTGCTGATCGGAGCTGGGCTGTTGGCCCGGAGCTTTCTCACGCTGGCCCGAACCGATCTCGGTTTCCCTCCGGGCAATCTGCTCACCATGCGCGTGAATCTGGTCCCCTCGCAATACCCCACCGGAGTGCGCCAAGTGCGCTTCTATGAAGACGTGCTCGCGCGCGTCCGGCTGCTTCCCGGCGTACCCGCGGCAGCCAGCGCGACCGATGTCCCGTTGGATGGCCTCCAGCCGTGGACCGGAATGGCCTTCGACATTGTCGGCCATCCTCCCTTGCCGCGGGCGCAGCGCCCACAAGCAGCGGGCGCGGTGGTGAGCCCCGGCTTCTTCCACACCATGGGCATTCCGCTGCGCCGCGGGCGATTCTTCGACGCACATGACAGCGCGACGACGATCATGGTGGACGAAAGTTTCGCGCACGCCATCTTTCCCGGTGAGGACCCCATCGGACGGCAGATCAAAGCGGCAGGCGATCCGCTGACCATTGTCGGCGTCGTCGGCAGCGTCCGGGGAAGCACGCTTACGGGTGGTTCGCCGGTGCCGCAAAACAACCGGGGCAACAGTCCGACCGGCGCACTCATGCCGCGCTTCTACCATTGCGACTGTACCCCGCAGCCGAGCCCCTTCCTCGGCCGCATGGCGCTGATCGTGAGAACCACGGGCGATCCGCGCGCCGCCATCCGCGCCGTAGAGGACCAGGTGTTCGCCGTGGATCGCAATCAGCCAGTTTTCGACGTGAAGACCATGGAGGAGCGGCTGGACGCTTCGCTCGCGCCCGAGCGTTTCCATCTGCTGATCATCGGCGTCTTCGCACTCATTGCCATGGTGCTGGCGGCGGTCGGCGTATACGGCGTTATGTCCTACCTGGTGACGTGGCGCACGCGCGAAATCGGCATTCGCGTGGCCATGGGCGCGCAACCCGCAGTAGTGGCTCGCCTGGTGGTTGCCGAGAGCGTGGCACTGGCAGCGTTTGCGGCGGTGGCGGGACTGGCCGGCGCATGGGTGCTGACGCGCTACGTGAAGTCCATGCTGTACGGCGTGAGCACGCTCGATCCCGCTACATTCGCCATCGCGCCCTTCGCGTTGATCGCAGTGGTGGTGGCCGCCTCATTCGGCCCGGCATGGCGAGCCGCCCGCGTGGATCCCATGGAAGCCCTGCGTCACGACTGACATTGCTTGTCACCGCCGGACGGAAATCTCGCGCGCTATTTCTTAACCACTGCCGCGGCCGGCTTCTTGCGCTGCCAGTAGACTTTGCAACCGGCGATGTCCGCCTTCTTCACGTAGACATCGTCGAGACCGAGCTCGTCCAGTTCGGCGTCATCGTCGTCGTCGCAGGTTTCCACCGTGTCGTAGACTCCCGCCTTCACCCGTTTCACCAGCTCAGGCCGGGGAAAGATGTGCAGCCGGGCGGAGTCCTTTGGCGACAGCCGCAGCTTGTGCGAGTCGTCATACTCGAGACCGGAAGGCGGCCTGCGCTTCGTAAGGAAGTACGCGAACTCATCCGCCAGCAGCATGCCATTTCGCGGAGTCACCTGATCCACTTTGTGCGCCGCAGCGGCATAGTCGACCCATTTGCGCGAATCGCGGTCGTCGTAAGCGTCCTTGCCCAGGCAGAAGCACAACAGGAAAGCGAGAACGGCGAACGGCACCCAGGGCCGGTCGGGCGAACGGAGGCGCGATCCCACCGCGTAGAAGCCGACCGCAGCCAGGATGCCGAGGAACGGAATAACGAGAGAGAAGTATTGCTCAAACGTCGGCCGCACGTAGCAGAGATAGGCGATCTGCGCGAAGCCCATCCATCCAGCGAGGTAAAACTCAGCACGCAGTTCGCGGACCCATCCGCTCCCCCGCGCGATGTACAGGAACCCGGCAATCGCCAGCAGTCCCAGCATCAGCGCATGGCCCGAGTTGATCCACACGGCCATCAGCTCGAGGTTATGGCGAAGCGATCCGTCCCAATCCACCTGGCGGTAGAACAGATGGAAGTCGATGATGCCGAAGCGTACCTGGAAAGGCCCCTGCACATACAACCAGAGGACCGGCAGCCACGGCACAATCGCACCCGCGATGAATGCCGCCGCCCGGGCGATACGGCTCCCCACGCGGTTGTAAACAAGAATCCAGAGGAGAACCACGGGGGCCGCGGGCACCGTGAGTAAACTGGCAGCGGCACTGGCGCTGGCCGCAAATCCCGCCAGCGCGGTAAACAGCAAGCCTCTACGCCCAACCGCCACAACCGCGAATCGAAATGCCATCACCGTCAGCAACAGGCACAACGCGTAAGCCTGTGCGATGGGCGCAAACTCCACCACCAGCCAGTTGCAGCCAATCAGCAGGACCGCTGCCAGCGTGAGGGGCAACCTCCAGCGCGGCCAGGGAACGCGCATGAACACGAAATCCACGGCGAGAAACACCCCGCCCACCGTCGCCCCTGTCGCCACGGCATGCAATGCTCGCCAGCCCTCGCCGAACACCCACATCCAGGCGGCATTCCAGTACGCGTTGAGCGGCGCTTGCGCGAAGAAGAAATCGAGATACGGCCGCCTGCCCGCCTTGATCAACTGCGCGGCCAGCATATGGAAGCCTTCGTCATATGCGCAGGCGTTGGTCTGCGAATAAAGCGCAATCATCGCTGCAACGACAGCCATGGCGCCGCACACCAGCAGATACGCACGCTGGCTTCTCTTGACCGCAGACTGAGGTTCTATGGAAAGCCGCTCCGCTTCGAGCGTCGAATCATTCATCGGAGAAGGAAGGAATACCGCCAGAACCCGAAGTTTCGGGACGGCGCTCTATCGCAAGGCGACACAAACGCCATCCCGGTTAAGGATGCTATTAGCTCGTTGTTGCGGCGGTGGTGGTCTTCTTCGCCTTGGTCTTCTTGGTCTTCTTGGTCTTTGTGGACGTGGTGGCGTCATCCGCAAACAGCGCGGTGCTGCCCAGCACGATGCCCAGACCCAGCATGAGGGTCATCAGTTTCTTCATCCAGGTTCTCCTTTGAGGAATGTGCGAACTGCAAGACAATCATAACGCGGGAATTGAGCTCTCTATCCCGTTTGGAATCATTAAAATCACCTAATCGTGACCGCTCAGTCAGCCACCCAACCGGGTGAGGCATGAATGCGGTGATAGTGTAAACTTTCTGTTCTGGCAGTTCATCACGGGCTTTCCACGGTCCGGCAACATTAAGATCCTGCAATGTTTGTGCTCGGACGCCCCAGGATTCTATGATCGTCGAAGACGTGCAGACAGCCTCACCATCATCCGCCTCACGAGACGTTGCCTCGAAACGAGCCGTGTTCACCTCGGAGCGTGTCGCCTTCTGGGACAAATTCGCGGAGGAGATTCGCCGCTGGCAACCTGGCCGGCGTTACTACCGGGATCAACTCGCGCGGCTGTTCGCGTTTTCGGTCCCGCCGGGCATGCGCGTGCTGGAAGTGGGCTCGGGAACGGGCGATCTGCTCGCCGCCCTTCGGCCTGCCTACGGCGTCGGTATCGACTTTTCACCGGAAATGGTGAGGTTGGCGCGGGATCGGCATCCCGAACTGACTTTCGTGCTGGCCGACGCTTACGATTTCGACCTCGGTGAGAAGTTCGATTTCGTGGTGTGCTCCGATCTGATCAATGACCTTTGGGACGTGCAAACCACGCTCGAGCGGATCGCCGTCCATTGCCACGCCGGCACCCGCGTCCTGCTGAATTTCTACAGCGAACTCTGGCATGGACCCAGAGCGCTGGCCGAAGCGATGGGTCTGGTGAAGCGCCTGCTTCTGCAAAACTGGCTGACCGTGGAGGACGTCAGCGACCTGCTCTATCTGGCGGGTTTCGAGACTATTCGCAATTCCCGCGAGATCATGTGTCCGGTACACATCCCGCTGTTAAGCCAGTTGTTCAATCGTTATTTGGTCCGGCTGTGGCCGATGAGCCACCTGGCGATTACGCATTTGTTGATCGCACGCCCCCGCCCAACACCCGAACCCGGTCAGCATGCCAGCGTGAGCGTGATCGTCGCGGCGCGAAACGAAGAAGGCAACGTGCCGCAGATTTTCGACCGGCTTCCCCAAATGGGCTCGGGCACGGAGCTGATCTTTGTCGAAGGAAATTCGACGGACAAAACGTGGGAAGCCGCGCAACGGGAACTGGCCCAGCGGCCCGGTTATCCGGCGAGGTTGTTCCACCAACCGGGCAAAGGCAAGGGCGATGCTGTTCGTAAGGGGTTCGCCGAGGCGCGCGGCGACTTGCTCATGATCCTGGACGCGGATCTTACCGTGGCGCCGGAGGATTTGCCGCGGTTTTATGAAGCCTGGCGGAGCGGCCGCGGAGACTTCATCAACGGAGTGCGCCTGGTGTACCCCATGGAAGAACGCGCCATGCGCTTCTTTAATCTTCTGGGCAACAAGTTTTTCAGCCTGGCCTTCAGTTGGCTGCTGGGCCAGAGCATCAAAGACACGCTGTGCGGAACCAAGGTACTCAGCCGCCGCCATTATGAGACCATCGCCGCCAACCGCGCGTGGTTCGGCGAATTCGATCCGTTCGGCGATTTCGATCTGATCTTTGGCGCGGCCCGCTTCAACCTGAAGATTGTGGACATGCCTATCCGCTACGGCGAGCGCACCTATGGCGACACCAACATCCACCGCTGGCGTCACGGGATGATTCTGCTCCGCATGGTGCTGGTGGCCATGCGGCGGATCCGGTTTATTTGAGGGAGGATGTTGCGGCGGACTTCGCCCTCCGCCGCACCCAGTGGCGGACCAGCTCATAGTGCGGAACGTCGGTCGCGGACTCCTTACTCACCGCGATCAGCCCCCGGCGTTTCAGCAATCGAAGCGACCTCTGCACGGCCGATTTCGACAGGCCGGTCAGATCGGCGAACTGTTGCAGGCTGACTCCAATGTGCCGCTCGCCGGACCGGTAGAGTCCGGTCCAGAGCGCAACGTAAACCAGGAACGATGCCGGCGAATGGTCGTGCCCGGTCAGGTCCGGCAAAAGCACATCCAAAACGTAATCGTCGATCGGCACGTGATCCATAAAGAATATAGTCGTTATTAGTATAGTCGCCTTGCAATAACAGCCGCCGGTTACGCAAAATAGCTCAGAGGTGAACCATGATCAGAGGCGTCAAATTCACGAGCGTGCCGGTCTCGGACCAGGATCGCGCTCTTGCGTTTTATACGGAGAAGCTGGGATTCCGGCTGCTGACAGATCAGCCATTCAGCGATGAACAGCGCTGGATTGAGCTGGGCATTCCAGGGGCGGATACGCGAATTGTGCTGTTCCGCTTCGACGAAGGCATGAAGCCGGGCAGCCAGATGAACATCACGTTTTGGAGCGATGATGTTGAGGCGACGGTGCATGCCATGAAAAGCAAAGGCGTGGAAATTGTGATGGAGCCCAAACGGGAAGAGTGGGGCACCGCCGCCGCCTTCAAGGACATCGACGGCAACACCTTTGTGCTTGGTTCGAAGTGAGCCTACTCGCTGTCGCTGTTCGGCGTCGCGTAGTAGCCTTTGCGGGCCTGTACCTTTTGGTCTTTATTGGCGCAGCGGATTTCGATCTTGCGGTATGAACCATCGCGCGCCGTGTTAGCAGGCGTGTAGCCGATGGCGTACTGCGTCCGCATTTCGGCCTGAATTTCCTGGAATACTTCGGTGAGCGGGTGCTTGCGATCTACTTCAAACACGCGTCCGCCTGTCTCCGAGGACATGCGTTGCAGTGCAGAGTCACCGCCGTAAAAGGCTCCATGCGAGCGGTAGAATTGCCGGTCGACATACGCGATGCTGTAGATGATCGCGTCGGCCTTCTGTGCCTGCTCAATAGCGTCCTGGATCTTGTAGCTGCTGCCCTCGTCCTCGCCATCGGTGATCAGGATGAGCGCCTTGCGACCCACCTGACCGTGCAGTTCATCGTGCGACGCCAGATACACCGCATCGTAGAGAATAGTGCCTTTGGGATGATAGATAGTAGGCACCGGGCCGGGTCCCAGTCCGCTCATACTGGCGTTCACATGAAGCCCGTTCAGGCCGGCGCGCAGGAGCTTGGGCGAGTTCGTATAATCCTGCAGCAGGTCCGCATCGCCGCCGAAGCTGATAAGAAATGCCAGATCCTTCGGCCGCAGAACGCTGCCAAAAAACTGTGACGCCGCGTCCTTTTCGATGTCCACCAGATTCTCCTGGCTGGGGCTGACGTCGATCAGCAGACCCATGGTGAACGGCAGATCGGTCTCGCGCGTGAAGTAGCGAACCGTCTGCTGCTTTCCATCCTCGAAAACGGTGAAGTCGTCCTTGCCGAGATTGCCCACCAGGCCGCCCTGCTTATCCCGAACGGTGAAGAACACGTTCACGACGTTCACTTCGACGTGAATAGGCGCTTCCGCCTGCTCGGGCTTGTCCGCGGGCGCGGGTTGCTGGGCCGGTGCAGGCTGCTGCTGGACGGGAGCCGCGATCAAG
>Ga0326727_10013497_pt1 | contig 18174 bp, 15 predicted proteins | sample MB2enrmetagenome_FD_207643 | JGI IMG/M metagenome (GOLD analysis project Ga0326727, IMG submission 207643) | Lab enriched peat soil microbial communities from McLean, Ithaca, NY, United States - MB29MY | ecosystem: Environmental > Terrestrial > Soil > Wetlands > Peat | place: USA: New York...
CCAAGGGCTTGCCCTTGGTGGAGGTCCAGGAGGCAAAGCCCGTCGTGCCGAAGGCGCGCTACGCGCGGGGCGGGGTCCGGGGCAGCGCCCCGGCACCGCCGCATCAGGCCGCGCGAGCCTCCTGCAGAAACTGCTCCACCCGACACCGCAGCCCGCTGGCCTGCCCGGCCAGGGCCTCCGCGGCGCAGCGCACCCGCGCGGCGGCCTCATCGGCGCGGCCGGCGACGCCTTCCAGCGCGCCGGCTTCGGTCGAGGCCGACGCCACCGCACCGGCGGCGCCGGCGACGTTACGGGTGATTTCCTGCGTCGCGGCGGCCTGTTCCTCGACCGCAGCGGCGATGCCGGCGGCCACGCCGTCTACCTCGGCCACCACGGCGCCGATGTCGCGAATGGCCGCCGACGCGCGGTCGCCGGCGACGCGCACGGCGGCGACGTGGCCGCCGATCTCGCCGGTGGCGCGGGCGGTTTGGGCGGCAAGCTGCTTCACCTCGGCGGCGACGACGGCGAAACCTTTGCCGGCCTCGCCCGCCCGCGCCGCTTCTATGGTGGCGTTCAGCGCCAGCAGGTTGGTCTGGCCGGCGATGGCGGCGATCAGTTCCACCACCGCGCCGATCCGCCCCGCCGCATCGGCGAGGGCGTGCAGGCTTTCGCCGGTGCGCTCGGTTTCGGCCACCGCGCGGCCAACAATGGCGGAGCATTCGGCCACACGCCGGCCGATTTCGGTCACGGAGGCCGAGAGTTGCTCGGCCCCGGCGGCGGCGGCGGTGCTGTTGTCGGCGGCGGTGCGGGTCTGCCCGGCCAGGCCGGCGGCACCGGCGCTGGTCTGGTCGGCGGCGCCTTTCATCTCCTCCGCGGCGGCGCCCAGGCCGGCGGCGGCCTCGGTCACGGCGGCGAGCGCCGCCTCGGCGTCCGCCGAGAAACGGGCGAGCGCCGCCGCCAGCGCCTCGCCCCGGTGCAGCCGCGCCTGCTGGGCCGCGGCTTCGGCGGCGGTGTGGGCATCGGCTTCCCGCAACCCGTCGCGGCACGCGGCGACCGCATCGCCCATGTCGGCAATCTCGGCGGCGCGGCGCCCGGCAGGCAGGCTGAACCCGTAGTCGCGTCCGGCGAGGCGGTGCAGCGCCTCGCCGAGAAGGCGAAGCGGACGGAGCACGCGGCGCTGCGTCGCAACCGCCGCGGCAACGGCGCAGAGCAGGCCCAGCACGGTCATGGCGGCGGCCACGGCCACGTCGCGCCAGGCGGCGGCGACATCGGCGTGGGCGCTCTCGGCCGCCAGGGTCAGCGGCAGTTCGACCATCGCCATCAGCGGACGCAGCGCCTCCCCAACGGCCTGATCCATCTCGTCGACTCCGACCGGGGGGGGCTGGCCGGCATCCAGCGCCGCCTCGACGCGCGTGCGCAGGGCAACGAACCGGTCGAAATAGGCGTCCTGGGCGGCAGCCTGAGCGGCAGCCAGGGCGGGAGCCGGGTGCGGGCCGACGGCAAGGCCGACCAGGCGCCACGACGCCGTGGCCACCGCGCGGAGATCGGCCATCTGGCGCCGAAGGTCCGGCGTGATGCGGCCCGCGCGCATCATCGTGGCGATCAGGATGCGCTCCAGCCCGGCGGCGTCGCGGGTCGCATAGGCCGCATCGTTCACCGCCGCCATCATCGCGCCTTCGCGGCCGGAATGACGGACGGCATCGGTCAGCGTCGTCATCACCGATTCCAGCCGCTCCACCAGCACGGAAGACATCGCAAACCAGCTCCGGGGCAAGTCGGCCGGACGGGCTTCGAGCGGCTGGCGCAGGGCGGCGAAGGCGCCCTGGCGGGCCTGGGCGAGATCGGCCCGGGCGGCAGCGATTCCGGCCGCGTCCGTGCCGCAGGCCAAACGGCCGCAGCCCGCCAACAGACGGTCGAGCGCAGAGTCCAGCGCCGCGGCGTTCGCAGTGAACCGCTCGATCTGCACCGTGGTCGCCGGCGCGGGGGCGGACAGGAGGATCTGAAACGGGCCGCGTTCGGCGCGCTCGGCCCGCAGAGCGGCAAAGGCGTCCTGAAGCGCGTCGGCGGCGCCGATCGCGCCTGCCGCTTCGTACAGGCGCAGGGCGGCCCGCAGCGCGGAATGGATGTTGGCCGCGAGCAGCAGCAGGCTCAGGCTACCAAGACCGGCATAAAGAATAGTACGGACCGACCAATCGCTCCGGGATGTCCTGGACATGCGAACTCGCTCTTGGCGTGAGGGTTTCGCGACAGAGCCGCGCGGCCCTCCCGGTGACCGGCTCGTCACCGGGGGGAGAATGACCCGGCCGGGCTAACGATTTCTCACCGAGAAACCGGCGCCTTCCTTCAGGCGGCCCGGACACCACGGACGAAACCGTCGATTTCACGGCTCATGGCGGCAATGCTGCGGGCCACCTGGCCGGCCGAGCCCAGCACGTCGCCGGCACCGCCGCCGGCGACGTTGGCGGCGCGGCTGACCTCGGCGATGTCGGCGGTAACCTCGGCCGTCAGGCGGGCGGTCTGCTGCACGTTGCGGGCGATTTCCTGGGTCGCCGCGCCTTGTTGCCCGACCGCCGAGGCGATGGCGGTGGAAATGGCGCTGACCTCCTGGATGATCCCGGCGATGCCGCGAATGGCCGCGACCGCCTCGCCGGTGGTGGTCTGGATCTGGGCGATCTGGGCGCCGATATCGCCGGTGGCGCGTGCCGTCTGGGCCGCCAGATTCTTCACCTCGGAAGCGACCACCGCGAAGCCGCGCCCGGCCTCGCCGGCGCGCGCCGCCTCGATGGTGGCGTTCAGCGCCAGCAGGTTGGTCTGGCCGGCGATGCTGGCGATCAGTTCGACCACCTGGCCGATGCGCTGGGCGCCTTCGGACAGGCTGCGGACGATGTCGTCGGTGCGCCGGGCATCGGCGACGGCGCGGCCGGTGATGGCGGTGGACTGGCCGACCTGGCGGCTGATTTCGCTGATGGAAGCGGCGAGTTCCTCGGCCACCGCGGCGATCGCCTGCACGCCGTTGCTGGCCTCGGAAGCGGCCCCGGCGACGCTGGCGGCGCGGCGGCCGGCGTCGTCGGCGGTCGTGGCCATCGACCGGGCGGTGGATTCCAGCTGCGTGGCGGCCGCCGAGAGCGGCGCGACCAGCGCCCCCACCGAGGATTCGAACCCTTCCACCAGTTGGGCCAGCCGGGCCGCATGCGCTTCCCTGGCTGCCTGCTGCTGCTGCTGCTGCGCGGCCAGCCGGTCGGTTTCGCGCATGCTGTCGCGGAACACCGCCACCGCCGTCGCCATCTCGCCGATCTCGTCGCGGCGGCCTTCGCCGGCAATGGCAACCGTGAGGTCGCGGGCGGCGAGGCGGCGCATCACCGCGGTCATGCCGCGCACCGGATCGGCGATGCTGCGCACCAGCACCAGAGCCGCGCCGATGGCGATCGCCAGCGCCCCCAGCAGGGCGCCGATCACCACCATGCGGATGGCGGCATACTGGGCCACGATCCGGTCGGCCAGGGCGTTCGCCTTGTCCGAGTTGAACCTGACGGCGTGCGCAATCCCGCCGTCAAGCGCCGGCAGCAAACCAATGCCGGAGCGTTCATATGATTCGAGCGCCTCGTCGCGCTTGCCCTGTCGCAGCAGCGCCGCCGTATGCAGCAGCCGCGCCCCGTAGGCTTGCTCCGTCTGCTGGTATTCGGCGTAGACCTTGTGTTCCTCGTCTTCGACGATGATCGGTGCATACTTGGCCGCGGCCGCATCGTGCAGACGCAGATCGGCCGCCTGCCGCGCCTCCAACCCGCCGCGCGCATCCAGTTCGGACGGAAAGGCCAGCGCCCGCAGCAGGTCGGCGCGCGCTTTCAGCACCGCCGACCGCATCTCGCCCAGATACATCACCGCAGGCATGTACGTCTGTGTCACGCCGGACACGGAGGCGTTCAGCGCCGAAAAGCGCTGCAGCGAGACACCGCCGAGACCGGCGATGACGAGGAGCAATGCGGCGAACGCCGCGACGATCCGGGCACGGATGGATGACACCGGCTGCAGACGCGCATTCGACATGGTGGTTTCCCAAGGGTTTCCGGATCCCCTTTTCGCAACTTTCTGTTACCTTGAGGTAAAGGCGAGTACGTATTTCGCGGCATCGCCGCCCCCCGGGCCGGGGGTGTCAGCCCTCGCGTTCGTCCCGCCCGCGAGTCCGCCGCCCCAGCGCCAGTTCCGTCACCACGCCGTGCAGCGTGCGCAGTTCCTGCTCGGTGACCTCGCCGCGCTGGAAGAAATGCCGGATGTTGCGCACCATGCCGGGCCGTTTCGGCGCGTTGCGCAGGAAACCGCACGCATCCAGCTCGTCCACCAGATGGCCGAGAAAATTCTCCAGCTCGGCCTTGGTGGCCAGGCGGGTTTCGTTGGTCATCAGCCGGCGCGGCACCTCATCCGCCCCGGCGGTCCACCATTCATAGGCCATCACCATGACGGCCTGGGCGAGGTTGAGCGACATGAAGACGGGATTGAGCGGATACCGCACCAGCGCATCGGCCTGCGCCATGTCGTCGTTGTCCAGCCCGGCCCGCTCGGGGCCGAACAGGATACCCGCCCGCACCTCGCGGGCGCACACGGCGCGCAGTTCGGCGGCGGCGCCGCGGGCGGTCAGCACCGGCTTGACGATGTGGCGCGGGCGTGGACAGGTGGCGAACACCCGGTGCAGATCGGCCACCGCTTCGGCGACGGTTTCATGCACGCTCGCCGCGTCCAGGATACGGTCGGCGCCGGAGGCGGTGCGCCACGCCTTCTCCTGCGGCCAGCCGTCGCGCGGCGCGACCAGGCGCAGATGGAACAGGCCGCCATTGGCCATGGCACGGGCAACCGCACCGATATTGTCGGCCAGTTGCGGGCGGACGAGCACAACCACCGGGCTGTTGCCGATCGGGTGGAGGTCGGCGCCGCCGTCTCGGCCGGTCACCGGGGCGCTGCCCCGGACCCCGCCAGGGGGCTTTGCCCCCTGGACCCCCACCAGGGGCGAGGCCCCTGGACCCAATTCTTTATCAGAACCCCCTGTCCCGGCTTGCCGATGGCGCGCACCGCGTGCGGGGCGGGTCCGGGCCTTGCTTTCTTCATGCCCGCCGCCAGGTCGACCCTTGGGCTCCATCCTCCAGCAGAATCCCCTGTTCCTCCAGGTCCTTGCGGATCGCATCGGCGCGGGCGAAGTCGCGCGCCCGCCGGGCCGCCTGGCGCTCGGCGATGCGCGCCTCGATGGCGGCGGCGTCCAGCCCGCCGCGGAACCAGACAGCCGGGTTCTGCTGTAGAATGCCAAGCAACCCGCCGCCGGCACGCAGCGCCGCGCTGGCCTGCGCGTCGCCGGCGAGGGCGGCATCGGCGTATGCATGCAGGGCGACGATCGCCGCCGGCGTGTTCAGGTCGTCGCACAGAGCGGCCATCACGCCGCCGGCCGGATCAGGCTCGCCGGCCGGCGGCGCCGGCGTTTGCAGCAGCGCCCGGTACCAACGGTCCAGATCCTTGCGGGCCTCGGCAAGCCCGTGGTCGGAGAAGTCCAGACCGGCGCGGTAATGGGTGCGCAGCAGCAGCAGCCGCACCGCCTCGGCCGGGGCGCGCGCCAGCACGTCGCGGACGGTGAGGAAATTGCCGAGGCTTTTCGACATCTTCTCGCCGTTCACCAGCAGCATGCCGTTATGCAGCCATACCCGGGCGAAGCGGCTGCCCGGAAAGGCGCAGACGGACTGGGCGATCTCGTTCTCGTGGTGCGGGAAGATCAGGTCGGTGCCGCCGCCATGGATGTCGAAACTCTCGCCCAGATAGCGCCAGGACATGGCGCTGCATTCGATGTGCCAGCCCGGCCGGCCGCGGCCCCAGGGACTGTCCCAGCCCGGCAGGTCGGCGGATGACGGCTTCCACAGCACGAAATCGCCGGGGTCGCGCTTGTAAGGGGCCACGTCGATGCGCGCGCCGGCCAGCAACTCGTCGGGCGAGCGGCCGGACAGGCGGCCATAATCGGGGAAACTGCCGACCGCGAACAGCACATGGCCCGCGGCCGCATAGGCGTGGCCGGAGGCGATCAGCCGGTCGATGAGGGCGATCATCTCGGCGATGTGGTCGGTCGCGCGCGGCTCCAGATCCGGCGGCAGGGCGCCGAGGGCGGTCATGTCGGCGTGGTAATCGGCCAGTGTGCGGGCGGTGATGGCGCCGATCGGCTCGCCGCTGTCGCGGGCGCGGGCGTTGATCTTGTCGTCCACGTCGGTGACGTTGCGGACATAAGTGACCCGCGGATACAGCAGGCGCAGCAGCCGCGACAGCACGTCGAACACCACGACCGGACGCGCATTGCCGATATGCGCCAGGTCATAGACGGTCGGGCCGCACACATATAGCCGCACATGCGAGGCATCGAGCGGGACGAAGCCCTCCTTCTGGCGGGTGAGGCTGTTATGCAGGCGCAGCTCAGGCATGGGGGCCGCTCCGACAGGGCCGGCAGGCGACACCGGCGGGGACGCTGTTTCTCCGCCAGGGCGGACGGCAAATCAATGTTCGGCTCCGCGGGTTTGATCCAGGTCAATGCAAAGCGCACACCAACCCGAGCAATTGCGAGTGACTTGCAAATGTGCCGGAACCGGAAAGCTTCGCCCATGCCCGCCGCCCCGACCGATACGCCGTTCCGGCCCCAAGCGGGCGATGCCACTTGCAATTGCGAAGAAGTCGCACTAGCGGATAACACCACGACAGAAGCTGCGCCCCGAGGAGAAGCCATGCCCGTATGCGTCGCCGCCACCAGGCGGCTCGGCACCGCCCCGCTCGGCTTCCGCGGCCGCATCCGCGCGGTCGATGCCACCGGCTGCGGACGCTCCCTGCCGGCCGCCGAACTGGAACGGCGGCTGCTGGAAATGGGCTTCGTCGAGGGCGCGGTGGTCGAAATCCGCAACCAGGGCCTGTTCGGCCGCGACCCGATCGCGGTGCGGGTGGACAGCGCCACCGTGGCGATCCGCCGCGCCGAGGCGCACGCCATCCAGGTGGACATACTGGACGTCCGCCGCACCGACTCGACGCCGGAGGATTCCGGCCGTTGAACGACCTGGCCGCGCCGCCGCCTGCCCCCGCCGCGGCCCCAGGCCGGGCCAGCACGGCCGTGCGGACGATCCATGTCGCGCTGGTCGGCAACCCGAATTGCGGCAAGACCGCCCTGTTCAACGCGCTGACCGGCAGCCGCCAGAAAGTCGCCAACTACCCCGGCGTGACGGTGGAGCGGAAGGAAGGCAGCTTCGTCACCCCGGGCGGCCACCCGGTGAAGCTGCTCGACCTGCCCGGCACCTATTCGCTGCGCGCCCGCAGCCCGGACGAGGAGGTCACCCGCGACGTGGTGCTCGGCCGGCTTGCCGGCGAGCAGCGGCCGGAAATCCTGCTATGCGTGGCCGATGCCACCAACCTGCGCATCGCGGTGCGGCTGGTGCTGGAACTGCGCCGGGTCGGCCGGCCGATGCTGCTGGCGCTGAACATGGCCGACATCGCCCGGCACCGCGGCTACGGCTTCGATTTCGACCGGCTGGAGGCCGAGCTTGGCGTGCCCGTGGTGCCTTCGGTGGCGGTGCGCCGCGGCGGCACGCAGGCGCTGCTGGAGCGGCTGGACGCGCTGGCCGAGACCGCCCCGGCTTCCATCGCCGACGACTGGGCGCCGAGCGGCGGGGCCGGCATCCGCGCGCTTCAGCGTGAGGCCGACCGCATCGTCGCTGCCTGCGTCACCCCGCCCGCCAAACCGGACACCGTCACCAGCCGCATCGACGCGGTGCTGCTGCACCCGGTGCTGGGCCTGGCGATCCTGCTCGGCGTGCTGTTCCTGATGTTCCAGGCGGTGTTCTCGTGGGCGCAGCCGGCGATGGACGCGATCAAGGCGGGCTTCGACTGGCTCGGCGCGCTGGCCGGCAACGAGCTGCCGGACGGGCTGCTGCGCAGCTTCGTGCGCGACGGGCTGCTGGGCGGAGTCGGCGCGGTGCTGGTGTTCCTGCCGCAGATCCTGGTGCTGTTCCTGTTCATCCTGCTGCTGGAGGATTTCGGCTACATGGCGCGGGCGGCGTTCCTGATGGACCGCATCATGGGCGGCGCCGGACTGCACGGCCGCGCCTTCATCCCGCTGCTGTCCAGCTTCGCCTGCGCCATTCCCGGCATCATGGCCACCCGCGTCATCGACAGCCGGCGCGACCGGCTGGCCACCATCATGGTGGCCCCGCTGATGACCTGCTCGGCGCGCATTCCGGTCTATACGCTGATCATCGCCGCCTTCATCCCCGACCGCACGGTGTGGGGAGGGCTGCAGCTGCAGGGGCTGGTGATGTTCGGGCTGTATGCCGCCGGAATCGCCAGCGCGCTCGGCGTGTCGTTCTTCCTCAAGCGGGTGGTGTGGCGGCACAGCCCGGCCGAGCCGTTCATGCTGGAATTGCCCGACTACAAACGGCCCAGCCCGCGCAGCATCTTCTACGGCCTCGCCTTGCGCGCCCAGGTGTTCCTGCACCGCGCCGGCACGACGATCCTGGCGATGATGATCGTCATCTGGTTCCTCGCCTCGGTGCCGCGCCCGCCTGATGGGGCCGACCAGCCCGCCATCAACTACAGCTTCGCCGCCCGGATCGGCCATGTCATGGAGCCGGTGCTGGCGCCGGTCGGGTTCAACTGGCAGATCAACGTGGCGCTGCTGCCCGGCATGGCGGCCCGCGAAGTGGCGGTGGCTTCGCTGGGCACGGTGTATTCGATCGCCGCCGAAGACGATGAGGGCGCCGACCGGCTCGGCCGGGCGCTGGCGGGCAAATGGAGCCTGGCCACCGCTCTGGCGCTGCTCGCCTGGTATGTGTTCGCGCCGCAATGCGCCTCCACGCTCGCCACCGTGCGGCGGGAAACCGGGTCCTGGGCATGGATGGGGGTGCTGTTCGGCTACATGCTGGCGCTGGCCTACGCGGCGGCGTTCGTCACCTATCAGACCGCAGTGGCGTTGGGCGCGGGTTGACAGCGGCGGCGTTCGGGCGTCTCTGCGCCGCCCATGATGGTTCTCCTCACGTTCCCGTGCGCTTCGGCCTGATCGCGATCGGACTGGGCGGCTTCGCGGTGATTGCGCTGGTCGCCTTCTTCGGCGCGCAGACAATCGGGTCCGAAGTGGTGCGCGCGGGCTGGGCGGTGCCGCTGACCACCGCGCTGCTGTTCCTCCAGCTCTGGCTGTCGGCCGTCGCCTGGCGGCTGTCGGTGGGCGCGCGCCGGCCGCGACTCGGACGCTGGTTCCGCATTCGCTGGATCCGCGAGGCGGTGAATTCCATGCTGCCGGTGGCGCAGCTCGGCGGCAACATCGTCGGCATCCGGCTGCTGGTGCATCGCGGCGTGCCGGGGCCGCTGGCCGGCGCCGGCACCACGCTGGACCTGACCATCGAAGCGGCGACGCAGTTGCTGTTTACCCTGGCCGGCTTCGCCGTGCTGGCCCTGACCCGCGCCGATGACGGCTGGATGGCCTGGGTGCAGGGCGGGATCGTTGCCGGTCTGCTCGGCATCGGCGGTTTCATCCTGGCCCAGCGGGCCGGGCTGCTGCGCCTGGTGGAGGGGGCCGCCGGGCTGCTGCTGCGCTGGTTTCCGAACCTGCCCGTGCAGGTCGTGCAGGGGCTGCACGCCGAACTGATGCGTCTGCAGCGCAACCCAATGGCGATCGGCAAGGCCACCTGCCTGCATCTGCTGGCCTGGCTGCTCGGCACGATCGAGACCTGGCTGGCGCTGTATGCCATGGGCGTGCCGGTCGGCTGGGAACAGGCCTTCGTCATCGAAAGCCTGGGCCAGGCCGCCCGCAGCGCCGGCTTCGCCGTGCCGGGGGCGCTTGGCGTGCAGGAGGCCGGATTCATTCTGGTCTGCGGCCTGTTCGGCATTCATCCCGACACAGCCATCGCGCTGTCGATGGTCAAGCGCGCGCGGGAACTGGCGGTGGGGCTGCCCGGGCTGGTGGCGTGGCAGTGGTCGGAGGGCAGGCGGCTGCTGCGGCAGCAAAGCAAGCAAGGCCAGGGCGCCGCCCTGGACCCGGCAGGGGGCAGTGGCCCCCTGCACCCCATTCCTTAAGTCAGGGGTTCCAAGGGCCATTGGTCCTTGGTGGGCTTGGGCCGCGAAGGCGGACCGATGGGCGACGCCCCAAGCTCACCCAATGAGCCCCGCGACCCACCGGAAGATGCCGGTATGGCCCAAATCGTTCCAGGTCGCGAACACGAACAGTGCCACGATCAGGGCAAGCCCGGCCCGGAAGCCGACTTCCTGAGCGCGCTGCGGCAGCGGTCGCCCCAGCACAGCCTCGACCAGATAGAAAAGCAGGTGCCCGCCATCGAGCACCGGCACCGGGAACAGGTTGATCAGACCCAGATTGACCGACAGCAGCGCAATGAACGACACGAGGCTGGCCACACCCAGTTCGGCCACCTGGCCGGAGAGCTGGGCGATGCGCAACGGGCCGCCGATATCCTCGGTGCCGCGGTTGCGAGCGATCATGCCCCAGACGCCGTCCAAAGTCTGCGCGGCGACCTCCCAGGTCTGCGCCACGCCGGCCGGCACGGCCTCCCACGGGGAGAGCCGTTCATATTCGGTGGCGCCGCCGCGGATGCCGAGCACCCCGATCATGCGTCCGCCCGAGTCGCGCTGATCGGGGATCACGGTCACATCGCGGCTGACGCCGCCGCTGGCCACCGTCAGCTGCAAGGCCTGCCCCGGGCTGGCGGCGACCGCGCGCTGAATTTCCTCGAACCGGCGGATCGGGGTGCCGCCGATCGCCTCGATACGGTCGCCGACCTGCAGGCCGGCCCGCGCGGCAGCCGAGTCGGCGACCACCTCGCCCACCACGGGGACGGGAATCGACCGGCCGACGACCGCGATCAGGGCGGAGAACAGCACGGCGGCAAGCAGGAAGTTGGCGACCGGGCCGGCCGCGACCACGATGGCACGGGCGCCGACCCGCTTCTCGTGGAAGGTGCGCCCGGGCTGCCACGCCGCCCGCACTTCCTCGCTTACGTCTTCGGGCCGCTCCTGGCCGTGCAGCTTCACGTAGCCGCCGAGCGGTATCCAGGCGATCTTCCACACCGTGCCGAGCCGGTCGGTCCAGGATACCAGGGCGCGCCCGAAGCCGATGGAGAAGGTTTCAACATGCACGCCGCACCAGCGCGCCGCCAGATAGTGGCCGAGCTCGTGGATGAACACCAGAACGCCCAGCACGATGGCAAACGCCACCGGCGTGCGCAGGAACTCGGGCAGGAAGTCGAACATAGTCCTCCTCAGGCGGCAGACGCCAGGGTTGCACAGACGCGGCTGGCCGCGGCGCGGGCGCGGCCATCGAGGTCGACGACTTCATCCAGCGTGTCCGCCGGCAAGGCGCCCATGTCGTCGAGAACCCGCGCCACCGTGCCGGCAATGTCCAGAAAGCCGATCCGGCGCGACAAAAAGGCTTCCACCGCCACTTCATTGGCGGCACTGAGGATGGTGGGGGCGCCGCCACCCGCCTGCAAGGCGTCGCGCGCAAGAACGAGGGCGGGAAACCGGTCGAGATCGGGCTCGGAGAAGTCCAGCCGGGCCACCGCGGCAAGATCGAGCCGCCGCGCCTGGGTGGCGATGCGGCCGGGCCAGGCCAGCGTGTGGGCGATCGGCACCCGCATGTCCGGGCTGCCGAGCTGGGCCATGACGCTGCCGTCGCTGTAACAGACCAGCCCGTGGATGACGGATTGCGGATGCACCAGCACGCCGATCCGCTCCGACGGCAGGCCGAACAGGCGGGCCGCCTCGATCAGCTCCAGGCCCTTGTTCATCATGGTGGCGCTGTCGATGGAAATTTTGGCGCCCATCGACCAGACCGGGTGGCGCAGCGCCGCCTCGGGGGGGGCGGCGCGCATCTCCTCCAGCGAGGCGGTGCGGAACGGGCCGCCGGAGGCGGTGAGCACGATCCGCTCGACGGCGCCGCGGTTGCCGTCGGCCATCGACTGGAAAATGGCGTTGTGCTCGGAATCCACCGGCAGCAGGGTGGCGCGGTGGTCGCGCACGGCGCGCAGCATGACCTCGCCGGCACAGACCAGCGCTTCCTTGTTGGCCAGCGCCACCGACCGGCCGCGACGGATGGCGGCGAGCGTGGAGGGCAGGCCGGCCGCGCCGGTAATGGCGGCCATCGTCCACTCGGCGTCGAGCGCAGCGGCCTCGACAACCGCCCCGGGGCCGCTGGCCACTTCGATGCCGGTGCCGGCCAGGGCCTCGGCCAGGGCGGCGTGGCCGGCGGGGTCGGCGATGACGGCGCGACGGGCCGCCAGCGCGCGGGCCTGCTCGGCCAGCAGGGCGACGTTGCGCCCCCCCACCAGGGCGACCACGCGATAGGAGAGCGGGGCGGCGGCCAGCAATTCGACCGTCTGGGTGCCGATGCTGCCCGTGCTGCCGAGCACTGAGACGGTTTTCACGCCGGCTTCGGTCATTGCCACAGCACCGCGCCCTGCCCCAGGACCGCCGACAGCACGGAAGCCGCCAGGGCGGCGGCGAGCACGCCGTCGAGCCGGTCGAGCAAGCCGCCATGGCCGGGGATCAGCCGGCCGGTATCCTTCACGCCATAATGCCGTTTCACTGCGCTCTCCAGAAGGTCACCGAGCTGCGCCGCAATGCCGATGCCGGCGGCCACGGGCAGGATATGCGGCACCGCTCCCCCGTGCAGGGCCAGCGCCGCCGCCACGCCGACCGCCATGGCGGCGGCAAGGCCGCCGGCCGCGCCCGACCATGTCTTCGCCGGCGAGATACGGGGGGCCAGTTTCGCCCCCCCCAGCAGATGGCCGGCCGCGTAGGCGCCGATATCGCTGGCCCAGACCACCAGGAGCAGAAACAGCATGTTGTCGCGGCCGGTCTCGCCATCGCCGCGCAGCGCGGCCAGCGCCACCATGGCCAGACCCAGATACGGAACGCCGGCGGCCAGGCCGACCCGGCGGCCGAGGCCCCAGGCCAGCAGGAAGCCGCAAGCGACCACGCCGACGCCCAGCGCTTCCCGGCCAATGACGCCAGCGGCGCCGGCGGCGAGCACCGCCAGCGGCAGGGTGGCGCCTGCCGGGCTGGCGAGCCGCGCGCCACAAAGATGCACCCATTCCACTGCCAGCCCGACGGCAGCCGCGGTCAGCAGCGCCGTCCACCACCAGCCGCCGAGCCACAGGCAGACCAGCGTCAGCGGTGCCAGCAGCGCTGCCGACACGGCGCGCCGGCGAAGGTCGCCCCAGCCGAAACGCGGGGGAACCGGCACCGTCGGCAGGACGGGATCAGACCGGCCGTGCACCGAACCGGCGCTCGCGGCGGGCAAAATCGGCGATCGCCTCGGCGAAATGCACCGGACCGAAATCGGGCCAGAGCACGTCGAGGAACAGCAGCTCGGCGTAAGCGGACTGCCAGAGCAGGAAGTTGGACAGGCGCTGCTCGCCGCTGGTGCGGATGATCAGGTCGGGATCCGGCATGGCGGAGGTGGAGAGCAGTCTGGCGAAGCTGATTTCGTCGATCGTGTCAGGGTCCAGCCCGCCTTGCCGGACGGCCAGGGCGGCGGCGCGGGCGGCGGCGGCGATCTCGGCGCGGGCGCCGTAGGACAGCAACAGCGTCAGGTTCAGCCGCGTATTGCCGGCGGTCGCGCGTTCGGCATCGGCGAGGTCATGCACGATGTCGGCGTCGAAGCGGTCGCGGTCGCCGATGAAGCGCAGCCGCACGCCCTCGCGCTTCAGTTCCTCCACCTCGCTGCGCAGGTAATGGCGCAGCAGGCCGGTCAGGTCGAGCACCTCGCCAGCGGGGCGGCGCCAGTTCTCGCTGCTGAAGGCGTACAGGGTAATCCAGCCGACGCCGTGCCGGATGGCCGATTCGACGGTGCGCCGCACCGCCTGCGCACCGGCCCGGTGGCCGGCGACGCGCGGCAGGCCGCGCGCCGCGGCCCAGCGGCCGTTGCCGTCCATGATGATGGCGATGTGCCGCGGCGCCGCCGGGTCGGCGCCAGCGTCCCGGACGGCCTCGCGGTCGGCCGTGACCGTTGCCGCGGCCTCGCCGGCGGCCAGTGCGGCCTTCGTCCTGGCTGCCACCTGATGCCGACCCAATCCCTCAGACCTGCTTGATTTCCTTGTCTTTCTCGGCGAGAGCGTCGTCGATCCGCTTGATGTACGAGTCGGTCAGCTTCTGCACCTCCTCACTCCAGTGCTTTTCCTCGTCCTGGCCGATGGTGCCCTTTTTCTCCAGCGCCTTGCACTGGTCCATGCCGTCGCGGCGGACGCCGCGCACCGCCACCTTGGCACCCTCCGCATAACGGTGGGCGGCACGGGCCAGTTCGGCGCGCCGCTCGCCGGTCAGCTGGGGAATCGGCACGCGGACAAGCTGGCCGTCGGCGGAGGGGTTGAGGCCCAGACCAGAATCGCGGATCGCGATCACCACCGAGTTAACCAGGCTGCGGTCCCAGACCTGCACGGTGATCATGCGCGACTCGGGCACCGCGATGGTGCCCACCTGCGGCAGCGGCACCTCGCCGCCATAGGCGCTGACGCGCACCGGCTCCAGCAGGCCGGGGCTGGCGCGGCCGGTGCGCAGGCCACCGAATTCGCGCTTCAACGTGTCGATCGCGCCGTCCATGCGGCGCGTGAGATCCTGCTTCAGGCCCTGCAGATCGGTCGCCACCGCAACCTCCTCCGTGGTTCAGCCGCCCGGGCGAGGGGGTCAGAGCGGCTCGACAATGGTGGTGAACCGCCCCTCGCCGCGCATCACCTGCGCAAAGGCGCCGGGTGCGTTGATGTTGAATACGATGATGGGCAGGCCGTTCTCGCGCGCCAGGCTGATGGCGGATGCGTCCATCACCGCCAGGTCGCGGGCCAGCACGTCGAGATAGCTGAGTTGTTCAAAACGTTCAGCGCCGGGACATTTGCGCGGGTCGGCGGTATAGACGCCATCGACCTGGGTGCCCTTCAGCAGCGCGTCGCAGCCCATTTCGGCGGCGCGCAGGGCGGCCGCGGTGTCGGTGGTGAAGAACGGGTTGCCGGTGCCGGCGGCGAAGATCACCACCCGCCCCTTTTCCATGTGCCGCTGCGCGCGGCGACGGATATAAGGCTCGCAGACGCTGGCCATCGGGATGGCGGACTGCACCCGGGTGGGCACGTTGCGCTTTTCCAGCGCGTTCTGCATCGCCAGCGCGTTCATCACGGTGGCCAGCATGCCCATATAATCGGCCTGGGCGCGGTCCATGCCGGCCGCCGCAGCGGAGACGCCGCGGAAGATGTTGCCGCCGCCGATGACCAGGCAAACCTCCACGCCCATGGCCACCACGGCGGCCACGTCGCTGGCGATGCGGATCACGGTTTCGGTTTCCAGCCCGTAATCGCGACGTCCCATCAGGGCCTCGCCTGACACCTTCAGCAGGACTCGCTTGTGGGTGGGGGTCGGGCTCATCGTTCCGTGATGGTTGCGTGCAGCCGGCCGGCACGGTGGACAGGCTGCCGACACGGCGGCACGCTACAAGGGCGCCTCACGCGGGACAAGCGAGGGTTGAGCCCGGCACACGTGCAGCGCACGCGGGCCGGGCTTTCTTCCCGGGTCAGGTCGCCGGCGGCTTGGGGGCGATGCCGGCGGCGGCGGCAACCTCGGCGGCGAAGTCGCCGGTCTGGCGGTCGATTCCCTCGCCGAGCTGAAAGCGGGCGAAGCCGGTAAGTTTAGCGCCGGCCTTCTTCACCACCGCGCGCACCCGGCTTTCGCCGTCATGCACCCAGACCTGCTCCAGCAGAACCACTTCCTCGTAGTATTTGCGGATGCGGCCTTCGACCATCTTGTCGATGATCGCCTCCGGCTTGCCGGAGGCGCGTGCCTGCTCGGACAGCACCGCCTTTTCCCGCTCCAGGGCGGCGGGATCGACCGAGTCGATGTCCAACGCCTCCGGCCGGGTGGCGGCCACGTGCATGCCGACCTGGCGGCCCAGCGTTTCCAGCGCCGCGAGTTCGGACGCCCCTTCCACCGCTGCCAGCACACCGATCTTGCCCAGGCCCGGCGCCACCGCGGCGTGGACATAGGTCGCCACCACCCCCTGCGCCACCGTCAGCACACGGGCGCGGCGGAGGTTCATGTTCTCGCCGATGGTGGCGACCAGATGGGTGAGTTCCTCGGCGACCGTGCGGCCGGTGCCCGGGTAGGGCGCCGCCTTGATGGCCTCGATATCCTCGCCCGCCGCAAGCGCCAGCTTCGCCACCTCGGCGACGAAAGCCTGGAACGTCTCGTTGCGCGCAACGAAATCGGTCTCGGCGTTGACTTCCACCATGGCGGCGGCGTTCGGCGCCGAGGCGACGCCGATCAGGCCCTCGGCGGCGACGCGGCCCGACTTCTTGGCGGCGGCCGACAGGCCCTTCTTGCGCAGCCAGTCGATCGCCGCCTCCATGTCGCCGGCGGCCTCGGTCAGCGCCTTCTTGCAGTCCATCATGCCGGCGCCGGTTCGCTCGCGGAGATCCTTGACCAGCGCGGCCGGAATTTCGGCCATGTTCGTTCTCCTCTTTCCTGCTCAGGCCGCGGGCTGGGCCGGCTCGATTTCGGGCAGCGTTTCGAGCGGCAGATCCTCGGCGCCGCCGATGTCGCGGCCGGAGGCGATCATCTCGGCCGAAATGCCGTCCAGCACCGCGCCGGCGATCAGATCGCAATACAGCGTGATGGCGCGGATGGCGTCGTCATTGCCGGGGATCGGGTAGGTGACTCCGGCCGGGTCGGAATTGCTGTCGAGCACGGCGACCACCGGGATGCCGAGCTTGTTGGCCTCCTCGACCGCCAGTTTTTCCTTGTTGGTGTCGATGATGAACAGAATGTCGGGCAGTCCGCCCATTTCCTTGATGCCGCCCAGCGCGCGTTCCAGCTTCTCGCGGTCGCGGGTGATGTCCAGCACCTCTTTTTTGGTGAGGCCCTGGGTGTCGCCGCCCAGCATGTCGTCGATCTGGCGCAGCCGCTTGATGCTGCCGGTGATGGTTTTCCAGTTGGTCAGCATGCCGCCGAGCCAGCGATGGTTGACGTAGTACTGGCCGCAGCGCTTGGCGCTGTCGGCCACGTAGTCGGCGGCGGCGCGCTTGGTGCCGACGAACAGCACGCGCCCGCCGGCGGCGACCACGTCGCGCACCGCGCGCAGGGCGCGGTCGAGCAGCGGCACGGTCTGCTGGAGGTCGATGATATGGACCTGGTTGCGCACGCCGAACAGGAACGGCGACATGCGCGGGTTCCAGCGGCGGGTGTGGTGGCCGAAATGCACGCCGGCTTCGAGCAGCTGGCGCAGGGTGAATTCGGGCATCGCCATGGGCGTTTTCTCTACTTTCGGTCCGGTTGTGCCTCCGCAGGGCTGAAATGCCGAACGGCACCGGATCCGGGCCTGAGGGGTCAGGCCGGAAGGCGCCCTGCGTGTGAATTACCGGCGGCGGCGCCACCGGCGGGCGGGATATGACGCAGCGCAAGGGGAAAGGCAAGCGCGTAAGCGAAGGAGGCTGAGCGTGCCGATCAGTTGCGGTTTCGCCTACGGATCACTGGCGATGCGCCTCGGGCGTGAGTAGGGTACCGGCCTCGTCGCCACAGGTCTCGCCCCGCGCCGGCTTCACGGCAAAATGAAGCGTTGTTGCCGGCCTTGTGGTAACCGGGTGCTTCCATACGGAATAGATTTTTGGTAACATTCAAATGTAACTTGCCGGTTGGTCCGGTTTGGTGAGGTGGAACATCGTCGGCCGCCGGTCCTGGGGCAGCAATGGGCGGTGGCGCGATGCTTGCTCCCGGCCGGGAACTGTGTTGTAGCAAAAGCGATCAACCAGAACCTAAACAACAGAGGAGTTCTGACGTGTCGTATTCCTTCAAGAACACGCTCTCTCGTTCGTTGTTTGTTGGTCTTGTCAATGGAATTCTTTTTGGCAATGCTTACATTGCCAAAGCAGTAACAGTTGACTTTAGTACAAATCCAAACAATCAAACATTAGGTTATTATGGAGTTCCTTATGGGTTCATTGGAGCCTCTGGCGCGCCACAACTGTATCCATATTGTCCGCCTGTCACCCCTGGCGGAACGCCACCCTGTGCGGCTACTCCTGCCCTCTACACGGACACGGCGACTCAGAATTATCCAGGTCATGTAACGGCATCAGACGGATTTCTTGTGCAATCGGCGCCAAATAATCTATACGATTTGCCGGCCAATACGAATTTCTATGCCTTGTCGAGCGA
>Ga0326727_10013498_pt1 | contig 18171 bp, 17 predicted proteins | sample MB2enrmetagenome_FD_207643 | JGI IMG/M metagenome (GOLD analysis project Ga0326727, IMG submission 207643) | Lab enriched peat soil microbial communities from McLean, Ithaca, NY, United States - MB29MY | ecosystem: Environmental > Terrestrial > Soil > Wetlands > Peat | place: USA: New York...
TTCGCCCCGCAGTGCCGCAGCGTCTTCTCGTAGTCCGCCAGCGCCAGGAGCGGAAAGGCGTGCCGGTACAAGTGGTACGTCAGGTAGAACACTCGTGGGAATCCGGTTCCGGTCGCCAGTGTTTCGTCCCAGCCGCCGTCTTCGCGTTGGGTGTTTACGAGATATTCGATCCCTTTCCGCACGCTCCGGCTCCCCGTGTCGCCGCCCGCGACGAGGCCCAGGATCGCCCACGCGGTCTGGGATGCCGTGCTCGGCGCTGCAACAAACGTAGCCTGGTCGTAACTGGCGCAGCTCTCGCCCCACCCGCCGTCGGCGTTCTGAATCGAGCGCAGCCATTCACCGGCTCGCAGCACCGCCGTCTCCCGGTCGCTCTCGCCGGCCGCCTGGAGGCCGCGCAGCGCCAGGAACGTGCCGTAAATGTAATTGACGCCCCAGCGTCCGTACCAGCTTCCATCCGCCTCTTGATGTTCCAGCAGGTAACGCACTCCGCGGCGCACCGCGGGATGATCCGCCGCCAGGCCTCCGGAAGTGCAGATTGCCTCGAGCACGCGTCCGGTGATGTCCGGGCAGGTGGGATCGAGCATCGCGTTATGATCCGCGAACGGCATGTGGCTCAGCGGAGTCCAGTTGTTGTCCGCGTCGAACGCCGCCCATCCGCCGTCCTTCGACTGCATGCCGAGCAGCCAGTCGAGCGCGCGCTTCTCCACCACGCGCTGAGCCGCGCGGTTCTCCGCCCTGGCGTGCCCGAGCGCCAGCAGAACCATGGCGGTATCGTCGATATCCGGGTAGAATTCGTTCGCGAATTCGAAATACCATCCCGAGGGTTCGAGCTTCGGCCGGACCACCGCCCAATCTCCCCTGCGCCGCACTTCTTTGGTCAGCAGCCAATCCGCGGCTTTTTGGAGCGCGCGCCTGGGCTGCTGCCCGGACTCGCCCAGCGCAAAGGCGGCGATCGCCGTGTCCCAAACCACCGAGAAACACGGCTGGAAGAAGAATCTCCGGCCATCGTCCACGATCAGCCGCTCGAACTGGCGTTCGGCCTCTCGCCGCCAGGGGTGATCCGGAGGGTAGCCCAGCAGATCCAGCGCCATGTTGGTGTACATCATCGTCGGGTAAATCGCGCCGAGCCCGTCGGAGAACCGGGTCCGTTCGAGCATCCATCGCTCGCACGCCCGGACGGCTTTCGCGCGCAGGCGCTTGCTGCCGTGCCGCTCGCCGAACTTCAGCAGCCGGTCGGCGATGAAAAAGAAACTGCGCCAGCTAAAGAGCTTTTCTTCGTGCTCGTAGGTAAACGGCGAATCCTTCAGCCGCAGCTCTTCGAGCGTAAACCCCGCGGGAACGGGCCGGCACGGGTTGTGGGCGTGAATAATCGCCAGCGGCACCACGATCGCCCGCGTCCACGACGACATCCGGTACAGAAACTTGCCCGGCAGCAGGATCATCTCCGGCGGCACGCTGGGGCACTGCTCCCTCGGGTACAGGCCGAACAGGCTCAGATTGATCTTGACGTAGCTATTGGTGCGCTGGAGGCCGCCCAGCGCCAGCACCCGCTCCCTCGCCCGCGCCATGCGCGGGTCACCGGCCGCGAAGCCCGCCACCTTCAACGCAAAATACGCTTTCACCGTGGCGCTGATATCGGCCGGGCCGCCGGGATAAATGTTGAACCCGCCGTCAGGCAGTTGCCGCTCGAGAATCGAGCGCACCGCCTTTTCAATCCTCGGACGCGCCGGCGGATTCCACACCCCGTTCTCCGGAGGGTTGAGCCACAGCTCCAGCAGGATGTAGTCCGCTTCCAGAGTCGAGTCGGCCGTCAGCTCCGCCCACCAATATCCCTCCGGGGATTGGAGGCTCAGCAGGTAGTCCGCCGCTGACCGGCAGGCTTGCGCCGTGCGCGACAGCAGATCTTCGGCCGTTTGGATACCGTAACTCATTGCGTAGTGATGGAAGTCAACCGCCCGGCTACCGGCTCCAATTGGTGCGGCAGGGTGAACCGGACATCCTCTTCCTTCAGGTGCATCTCTTCCATCCTGTCGAAGCCCCGCGCCTTCAGAAACGCGATCAGGTCCTCGACCAGGTTCTCCGGCGCCGACGCTCCCGCGGTGACCGCCACCGTCGCGGCCTCCGCGATCCAGGCCGGATCGACCTGTGACGAATCGTCCACCAGGTACGCCGGCACTCCGAAGTTCTTCGAAACCTCGACCAGCCGCTTCGAGTTCGAGCTGTTCTGCGAGCCGACCACCAGCAGCACGTCGCACAGCGGAGCCGCCGCCTTCACCGCAAGCTGCCGGTTCTCGGTCGCATAGCAAATGTCCTGCGCCGGAGGTCCCTGGATTTCCGGGAACCGTTCCTTCAGACGCGCCACGATGTCCCGCGTTTCGTCCAGGCTCAACGTCGTCTGGGTCAGGTACGCGATCCGCCTGGGATCCGGCGGGTTCAGCCGGTCCACGTCGGCCGGCGTCGATACCAGGAACGTACACGCCGGCGCCTCGCCCAGCGTGCCGATCACCTCATCGTGGTCCCGGTGCCCGATCAGCACGATCGTAAATCCTCGCGTGGCGAAGCGCTGCGCTTCCAGGTGGACCTTCGTCACCAGCGGGCACGTCGCATCGATCACCCGGAGCCGCCGTTTGCTGGCCTGCTCCCGCACCGCCGGGGCGATCCCGTGCGCGCTGAAAATCACCCTCGCGCCTTCTGGCACCTCCTCCAGTTCCTCCACAAAGACCGCTCCCGCTTCCTTGAGCTGGTCCACAACGTGCCGGTTGTGAACGATCTCTTTACGGACATAGATCGGCGAGCCGTAGAGGTCCAGCGCGATCCTGACCGCGTCGATCGCTCGTACCACGCCCGCGCAGAAACCGCGCGGCTGCAGGAGAATGACCTTCCTTCCCGCGGTTGCCCCAGAAGCCATACAGTTGACCCCTTGATAAACCACGATTATAGCAGGCAAGACTAACGTTCAGAGAGGTTTGCGAATATTAAGGGCCTGTCACGGAGCAACATGTCCACGTTGCTCGACCGCTCCCTCACGGTCGCGGCTCAGTAACAACGCGCCGAGCCGCGACCGTGAGGGAGCGGTTGGAGTGGTTATGTCATGACAGGCCCTAAGAACAGGACACGGGCCGCGAGGCCCCCGCAAGTCGTAGAAGCGCCTCGGCTTCATCCACCTCGACGCCGATCTCGAGCCACAGCACGCGGAGCGGCGCGAGCGCCTGTTGCCATCCCGCCGGCAGGTTCGCGGCGTCCTTTTCCGTTGTGAGGAGCGCCCCGGCGCCGCTGGCCAATTCCCTGAGTTCCTCCCCGGTGTAGCGGTGATGGTCCGGGAACGCCCGCCGGAACAGCGGCACAACGCCGAGCGCGCGCAGGGACCGCCAGAAAGAGTCCGGGTTGCCCAGACCGCAGAAAGCCCCGGCTCGCGGGGGCGGCCCAGCCGCCTCGCCCGTCGCGGCATCGATCCAGCCTCGCGGCGTCACCCGCGCCGTGAAAACCGGCGCTTTGGGATTGTGCTCGCGGATGCGCGCCTCGATCCCGGCGATGCTTCGCCCGCGCCCGGTCCGCGTAACGATCACCACGTCCGCCCGCCCGAGCGCCGCAATCGGCTCGCGCAGCCTCCCCAGCGGCATCACCTCTCCGCCGCCAAACGGATCGAGCGCGTCGAGGACCACCACATCGAGCGACCGCGCCAGCCGCCGGTGCTGGAAGCCGTCGTCGAGGAGAAATACATCCGGGCGGAAGCGCTCTTGGATCAGGAGCCCGGCCGCCGCCCGGTCCGCGCCGATGCCGACCGGACCCACCCCCGATCGCACGTAGCTCTGGGCCTCATCGCCGGTGCGCTCCGCTGGAGCCCGCTCCCCCGGCCCCAGGATGGTCAGCCGCTCGGCCGTGCGCCGCCGGTACCCCCGTGTCAGGATGGCCGGCCGCCGCCCCCGTTCCTTGAGCCGCTCGGCCAGCCACAGCACGATCGGCGTCTTCCCCGCCCCTCCCACCGTCAGGCCGCCGATACTGATCACCGGAGTCGCCAGCCGCGCCGGTTGCCCCCGCCGCAGCGCGCTTCCGAGCAGCCAAATCCGCGAAAGGGGCCAGAGCAAAGGAGCGGCGGCCCGGCGAAGCCGCGGCACGCTTTCGGCGTACAGCCTTTCGATCTCCGTCACCGCCCGGCCCGTCGCCCCGCGTTCGCCCCCGGCGGTCTCCAGGGCCTTGGCTCCGATCCGCTCCCGCGCCTCCCGATCGTCGAGCAGTTTTCCCACCGCGCCCGCCAGCTCGCCCGCATTCCCGATCCGAACCAGTGCGCCGGCCTCCGTGAACTTCAGCGCGATCTCGGGGAAATTTTCCATGTGCGGGCCGGCAATCACCGGTTTTCCGAACAACGCCGGTTCGAGAACGTTATGGCCGCCCCGGCGCGCCAGCGTTCCGCCCATGAACACCACGTCCGCCAGCCGGAACAGCGAACCCAGCTCCCCGATCGAATCGACCAACAAAGCTGTCAAACAATCCGGGGACACTCCGGGCTGGCTATGCGGAATGTCCGGCTTGCGGTCGCGCGCAGGGGTGTCCCCGGATTGCGCGCCCAGTTCGGACCTCCGCACGAACGCCACGCCCGCCCGGGCCAGCCGCGCCGCCGCCGCATCGAACCGTTCCGGTTTGCGGGGCGCCAGCATGAGGAGCAGGCCCGGATGCGATGCCGCCAGTTCCCGAAACGCCGCGATCACGGCCTCGTCCTCGTCCGGGTCGCCCGCCGCCGCCGGCGCCATCGTGCTCGCCGCGATCCACACCGCCGAAGGCCGCAGCCGGTTGACGAACGCCAGGACCTCGGCGGGCGTCTGTAGTTCTTTCGGATCGAAGTCGTACTTCAGATTGCCGCCCAGCCGCACCCGCTCGGCCGGAGCGCCCAATTCCAGGTACCGCCGTTGACTGGCCCCGCTCTCGGCCAGGATCGCGTCCGGCGCCGCCAGCGCCTGCCGGAAGAACCAGCGAAACCGGAGGTATCGCGGCATGGCGCGGTCCGAGACCCGCCCGTTCACCACCACGAGCGCGATCCCGGCCCGTTTCGTCTCGCGGTACAGGTTCGGCCAGATCTCGGTCTCGAGCACCACCACCACGCGCGGCCGGATCGTCCGCAGCACGCGCCGCACGGCGAAGGCATAGTCCAGCGGCGCGTAGAACACGCCATCCACGCTTGCGCCCAGTTTCTCCTCCGCCGCCGCCTTGCCGGCGATCGTTGTTGAAGAAACGAACAGCGGCTCTTCCGGAAACCGCGCCCGCAGCTCGCGCACCAGCGTTGCCGCGCTAAGAACCTCACCGACGGAAACCGCGTGCAACCAGATGGCGGCGTGCCCCGTCTGCCGGTACGGGCCGGGCAAATATCCGAGCCGTTGCGCGAAGCCCCGGAAGTATCTCCGGTCCCTGAGGGCGCGCACCAGAAAGTACACTACGATAAGAGGGATTCCGAGAACTTCGAGGACACGGTAGACAAAAATGGCGCTTACAGGCAAGTCGTTGATTGTACTCCCGGCCGTGGTCATCGCGTGCGCAATGGGCGTCCTGGCCGTCGGCAAGGAGCGGCCCAAATTCGAACCCGGCCCGGCGTCGAACTACCAAACCCGCCTGACCATCTCGAAGATCACCATTGCCGCCGTGCCGTTCATCCGGCAGTCCCAGGTCGAGCAGGCGTTTGGAAAGCTCGACCCCAATCGGGAAGGCGTGCTCCCTGTGCTGGTCATCATCCAAAATGACACGAACCAGACCATCGCGCTCGACCAGATCAAGGTGGAAATGGTCACTGTTGATCACGATCGCATCGACTCCACTCCGGCGGCGGACCTGAAGTATCTTGCCGGCCCCAACCAGCCGAAGGTTTACAGCAGTCCGATTCCGGGCGTTTCCGGCAAGAAGAACCCACTGGCGGCCTGGGAAATCGAGGGGCGCGCTTTTGCCGCCCGCATGCTCGCGTCGAAAGAGTCCGCCAGCGGCTTTTTCTATTTCCGCGCCCCCTACCGCGGCGGTTCCACCTTGTACCTCACCGGCCTGCGCGAGGCATCCTCGGGGAAAGAGCTGTTCTACTTCGACATCCCGCTCGACAAATGAGCTTCGCATTCACTGCGGAGACAACTGAGGGGGTAGCACGCCGGTCCGCTCAGCGTATTCGCCGGCCCGCGACGCCAGTGTCGTATCCGCTCAGGCTCTCCAATTCCCGCCGGAAGCCGGATTGAGTGATGGTGTCGAATAGCGCCTGAATCCCGGGAAGGTCCAGGTGCTGCCTGCGAACCACCAGGTCGTAGCGTTCGCCGGCCAGCGGGATGAAACCGAGGCCGAAGACGCGAGCGGCCGCGCGGGTCGCGATGCAGCAGTCGGCGGCGCCCGATTGGACCTGCCAGGCCGCCGGAAGATGGCCCGGCGCGATGCGCTCGTAACCCGCCACATTCCGGGCGTTGAGTCCGAGACGTTCCAGATGGGCGTCGAGCAGCATGCGGCTGCCGGCGCCGGGCTCGCGATTCACGATGGACACGCCCGCCCGCGCCAGGTCCTCGATTCCACGAATGGACTTCGGGTTTCCCCTGGCCACGACGATGCCTTCTTCCCAAAGCGCAAAGGCGACGACGGCGACGGAGTTTCCAGGAAACATTCGGGCGATCTGCGGGATATTCGACTCGCCGCTGGCTTCGTCGCGCAGGTGCGTGCCGGCCACGTGGATCCAGCCCTCCTGGAGGAGCGCAAGAGCCTGGGAACTGTTACGGTGCGCGTAGACGACTTCGATACCGGCGGAGCGGACATGGCGCGCGAGAACGGAGATACCCGGATCGCAGCCGGCCACCAGCACGCGCTTTCCGGAATCCGCCTCCGGATGGAGCACGCGGACGCCAGCCTTGCCGGGGCCGGCGCGCCTGCCGGCAACCACCGCGTCGCTGGTTGGGAAATACCAGCGCACCGGGGAAGGCGCTAAGGCCATGATCCGCCTGCCGACCCGGCAAAGTTGCACGGGCTGGCCGGACTCAAGAGGCCCGCTGCCCGGCAGAACGGTGACTGGCTCGATGGGAATCGAGGGGGCCGGAGAATCGGGCAACGCGAAAAGATCTTCGACTGTGGCTTCGAGCGCGCGGGCCAGCTTCAACGCGACCAGCGTGTTGGGCACATAGCTGCCGGCCTCCATCGCATAGATCGTCTGCCGGCTGATACCGGCGGCCTTCGCCAACTCCGCCGCGGACAATCCGCGCTTCTTCCGGAGCCGGGCGAGGTTGTTCTCCGCTGGCGCGCTCAAATGGTGCGTCTCCGATTTCCACACTAGCACGGCGGGGCAGTGCGCACGCGATTGTGGTATTGTTTTGTTGACAAGACTAAGTCTCTTTTGAAAGACAAAACCCATGCGGCTGCGCACACTCTCTCTCGTTCTGTTGGCCTGCGGCGTTCTGGAAGCGCAGGATGACTTTCTAAGCGATTGGCTGGACCGCTCGGACCAGGCCAAACAGGATCAGCCGCAGTGGATGACACCCCTGGTCACCGTGACCCCCAGGCTGGAGCAGGAGTTTCGCACCGACCTCGTCGTCGAGCAGACGGCCAGCGGGAATGACCTGGTGAATTTCGGCAACTCGAAGGGGCTCGAGCTCATCCCGGTCGAGCCGGTCGAAATCATTCTGAACGCGCCGCCCTATCTCGAACACAATCAGGGCAACGTTCAGGACGGGTTCGGGGATGTGTCCTTCCTGGGCAAGGTCCGGCTGCTCTCGGGCAATGAGGAGCGCGGAAACTACATTCTGACCGTGTTTCTTGCGGCGAGCATTCCCACCGGCTCCTACAGCAACGGGGCGCGCAGCGGCGTGATCACGCCCACCGTCGCGGGAGGAAAAGGGTGGGGCAAGTTCGATGTCGAAAGCACGCTGGGCGCCGGTCTGCCCACCAGCCACAACCACGCCATCGGACACGCCATCGCCTTCAACAATGCGTTTCAATATCACGTCCTTTCGAAACTGTGGCCCGAGGTCGAAGTGAATTCGACATTTTGGAAGGATGGCGCCGACGACGGCAAAAAGCAGACGTTCCTGACGCCGGGACTCATTCTGGGACGGATGAAGTTGCACGGGCGCCTGTCGGCGGTTGTAGGCGCCGGCTTCCAGGTCGCCGCGACGCACTACCACACTTACAATCACGCCGCGGTAATCACCGTTCGTTTTCCCTTTTGAGGAACGTTCGCGTGGGGCGGTCCCCCTGGACCGCGCGGGATCCCCCGATCGCGCACAAGGCCGGCCAGGGGGCCGGCCGCGGACGAGGGCGTCCGCCCCACTCGAGTCTCAGCTTTCCCACGCGGCGCGGAGCTTGGAGTAGGTCGCCGGGAGATCCTCCGGCAGGACGCGGGTCTCACCCACGACCGTCATGAAGTTCGCGTCCGCGGGCCAACGCGGAACCACGTGCATGTGGAGGTGGCCGGCGACGCCCGCGCCCGCGCACTCGCCGATGTTCATTCCAAGATTCAGGCCCCGCGGCCGGTAGATCGAACCGAGATGCCGCTCCGCCAGGCGGGTCAGCTCGATCAGTTCCGCGAGCGTCTCCGCTCCCGCTTCCTCCAGCGTCGCAACGTGTTCGTAGGGCACCACCATGAGGTGGCCGCTGGTGTACGGATAGAGGTTGAGAATAACGAAATTCCTGCGGGCGCGGTGGACGATGAAATTCCGCTCGTCCCGGTTCTCCCGGATCTTCGCACAGAAGACGCACTCATCCGCTGGCGCGGCGGTGCTGATGTACTGATACCGCCAGGGGCTCCAGAGGTAGTCCATGCGCTGAGCTGGCCCTCGAAACGCGGCGCTGGCGGCCTACACCAGGGGAGGAATCCCGCTGGCTGCCGGAGGGGCTCCGGCGGGGGGAACGCCATCGCTCGTGGCGCCCACGGTCTCGCCGGAGCCGTTCACCAAGTCCTTGAGTTCCTTGCTGGGCTTAAAGAACGGGATGCGCTTGGCCGGAACCTCGACGCGCGTTCCGGTCTTGGGGTTGCGGCCGATGCGGGGCTGCCGCTGCCGCGTGCGGAAACTGCCAAACCCCCGGATCTCGATCTTTTCGCCGGTGCGCAGCGAGCGCACGATGCTGTCAAAAATCGTTTCGACGATGACTTCGGAGTCTTTACGACTCATTTCGACGACTCTGGATACTTCCTCGATCAGTTCCGCTTTCGTCATAAACTCGTCTCCCTTGTCTCGAAGCGCCGGCCGTTATGGAAGCGCCGGCAACTCGGATGGGCCCGGACCCGCGAAGGCCGTCAGTGGGCCTCTTCCTGCCCTTTCAGGTTCACCACTTCCTCGATGGTCAGCGTTGCGGCGGTGGCACGGCGTTGGTATTCCTCCAGGCGCGTACGTTCCTCGTCTTTACCCAGCGCCCGGACGCTCAGGCCGATTTTCTTTTCCGCCTCGCTCATTTTTATAATTTTGAAATCGAATTCGTGGCCGATCTCCAGTGGGGGGGCTTCCTTCTTCTTCTCGTTCTTCTTCTCGTTCGCCCCGGAGATCTCGGTGTTGTGGCAAAGACCCTCGACCCCCTCGGCCAGTTCTACAAAGATACCGAAATTCGCGGCACGGCAGACCTTCCCTCGAATGACATCCCCGACCTGGTGCGTGCGGAAAAAGAGCTCCCACGCATCCGGCTGAAGCTGCTTGATGCCGAGCGACATCCGGCGTTGTGAAGCGTTGATGTGGAGCACCACCGCTTGCACAAGCTGCCCCTTCTTGAGTATCTCGGAAGGGTGCTTGATGCGTTTCGTCCAGGAAACGTCGGAAACGTGGACCAGGCCGTCGATGCCGTCTTCCACCTCGATGAACGCGCCGAAATCGGTGAGCTTGCGCACGCGCCCCTCGACCACCGAGCCGACGCTGTAGCGCTGCTCGACGGTGGTCCAGGGATCCGGCTCGAGCTGTTTGATACCCAATGAAATCCGGCGCTCTTTCGGAATGACCGCCAGGACTACTGCCTCCACCTGGTCGCCGGGCTTGACGACCTTGGACGGGTGCCTCATCCGGCGCGACCAGGTCATCTCCGAGATATGGATCAGCGCCTCGACGCCGGCCTCGAGCTCGATAAACGCGCCGTAGTCGGTAACGCTCACCACCCGTCCGACCACGCGGGAGTTGAGCGGATAGCGTTCGGCGACGGTCTGCCAGGGATCGGGCAGCATCTCCTTGAGACCGAGCGACACCCGCTCTTTCTCGCGATCGAACTTCAGGACCCGGACCGTGATTTCGTCGCCGACGCTCACCACCTCGGACGGATGGCTGATGCGGCCGTACGACATGTCGCTGACATGCAGCAAACCGTCAATGCCGCCGAGATCGACGAACGCGCCGTACTCGGTGAGGTTCTTGACCACGCCCGTGACCACCGCGCCTTCCTCCAACGCGTCCAGCGTGGCGTGCTTGCGCGAGTTTTGCTCCTCCTCGAGCGCGAGCTTGCGCGACACGACCACGTTGCCGCGGCGCCGGTTGACTTTGACGATCTTCACCGGGATGTCCTGGCCGATGTAGACATCCACGTTGTGAATGGGACGCACATCCACCTGAGAACTGGGCATGAACGCTTTCACGCCGACGTCCACCGAGAGGCCGCCCTTCACGCGGCCCAACACGTGGCCGGACACCAGCAGCCCCTGGCGATACGCCTGCTCGAGGTTGTTCCACGCGCGCAGCCGGCTGGCCTTCTCGTGCGAGAGCAGGATATAGCCTTCGACCTCGGGGCCGTGCCGGTCGATCATGACGTCGATCGTGGCGCCGGGCTCGACCAAAACGCGCCCGTCCGCCTGGCGGAATTGCTCGATCGGCACCAGCCCTTCAGACTTGTAGCCGAAATCGACGATGACCTCCTGTTCGGTGACCTTCAGGACCCGGCCTTCCAGGACCTCGCCTTCCGATGGCGGCGCAAAATGACTGTAGTCCTCGAGTAGGTGCTCGTAGTCTTCCTCTGGAAGGGAAGGTTGAGGTCTTACGCGGAGGTCATCCTGGTTGCTGGCCATGGCCAAGTCTCCGGGTCGGATCTGTCGGCGAAATGGCGGCGCGAAGGACCGGCACAAGGTGGCCTCGATAGCAGCTTCCGCAAGCCATCGTTATCAAAGTCTCTACCCCTGGGGAGCGTAACCTCTCAGTTCGCCTTGATCCGTCACCGACAAATCGTTGATAGATCAGTACCTTACAAATCTTATCCGAGAGGGTAGCGGTTGTCAACCAGAGCGGGCGCCAGAGCGGGCGCCGTTTTTCTCCGAAAGGAACCCAAACTCCGATAACGGGCGCCGCGTGGCGAGTTCGATCGATTTCCGGCCCTTCGGATTGCTGTCCGATCCGGTTTCCCCTTAGAATGGGTACGCGGGACCGAGAAGTTCCGTGGGCGGCCGTGTGCGGGAGTAACTCAATGGTAGAGTCACAGCCTTCCAAGCTGTTGGTTGCGGGTTCGATTCCCGTCTCCCGCTCCATTCGGATTCGCCCTCTTCCGGCCGGCTGGCGTAGCTCAGTTGGTAGAGCATCTGATTTGTAATCAGAGGGTCGGGGGTTCAACTCCCTCCGCCAGCTCCAATATTTCCAATAACTTACAGGTCAATTTACGGCCTCATTGGGTGTTTTGGTAGCAACGGTGGTAGCATCTGGCTTCGGACGGCTCAAAATTGCGTCCATCTGGTTGGCGGTTTCACGTCGCAATTCAGGGGTGAGGTGCGAGTACAAATTGAGCGTGATTCCGATTTGGGAATGGCCTAACAATTCCATCACCATGCGCGGGTGGACGCCCTGTATCAGCAAGAGGCTGGCGCATGCGTGGCGCAAATCGTGGATGCGTACCATCGGGAGGTGTGCGGCCTTCACAATTTCACTGAAGGCGCGGTGCAGGTTTCTAGGCTCCAGGGGCGTCCCAATCGTTGAGGTGAAGACGTAGCCGCTCTCCTTCCACTTCGAGCCTGCTATGCGCTTCTCTTGCTCTTGCAGCCCGCGCTGTTGCAACAAGGCGGAAATGCAGACCTGGGGAAGATTGATCGTGCGCTTGCTCGATCTCTTGGGCTCGCGTAGGAGCAATTCGCCCTTCTTCTCGCCCGGCAGCTTGATTCTCTGAAGTGCCACGCGCACCGCTAGTGTGCCGCGCCCGAAGTCGATGGCAGGCCATTTCAGGCCGAGGGCTTCACCCTTGCGGAGTCCCACCGCCAGCGCAACCGAAAAGATAGCGCCGATCCGGTGGCCCTTTGCCGCTTCGAGGAAGCGCATCGACTGTTCGGGAGTGTAGGGCTGAATTTCGACATGCTCGGTCTTCGGAAAATCCACCAATAGCGCGATGTTTCGCGGAACCAGATCGAGTTTGCATGCGCTCTCTAGTGCGAGCCTCAGCACGACCAAGCAATATTTTACAGAGGTCGGTGATAGAAGCCGTGGCACTGGCGCGGGTTGTCCCTTGATGGCCTTCTTTGCGCCCGCGCCCGCCGTAATCACGCTCTCCAGTTTTGCCGCTTTGAACCGCTGAACGTGATCGGCGCTGAGTTTTCCGAGTTGGATGTCCCCGAGGCTCGGAACCAAATGGAGCCGCACCGTTGCCTCGTAGCTGACATAGGTTGCGGGTGCGACGCTTGATTTGATCTCGTTCAGCCAATTGCTGAGAAATTGCCTCACCGTGAGTTTGTTCGGATTGATGTTGAAGCCGCGCTGTTGATCGCGCAACGATTTCTTGAGGTCGCTGGCGACTTCATGTCGCGTCTGCTTCGTAATTGTCTTGCGGGTGGGGACCTTCTTGCCCGCCGCATTGAGCTTCCATCCAGTAGTGACCGCGGCGCGCCAGCGGCCATCCTGCAATCGGTAAATTGAGCCTTCACCGCTTCCGCGTTTTCGTTTCGACATGCTGTTGTCCTTTCTTGATCCACTTCTGAATCCGGGCCGGTTCGGTATTCAATTGGGCCGCGATTTCCGGAAGCAATATTCCATGTGAGTGGAGTTGGATCGCTTGGGCCTTCTTTTGGCGATATGCATTTGCCGCCCGTTCCTTGTCCTTGCCCTTCGCGGTGCAGGAGTCGCAATAGTTCGCGGAGCCAGCCTTGGGCCGCTTCTTCGTTCGGATATAGGGCATGCCACAACCGGAGCAACTGTAAAGGCTATCGGCTTCGGCAATCACCAGGGCGAGCTGCATAGCGATAGCCGCGAACAGGAAGCCGTGAAAATTGATTCTCAACTCCCATCGTTTCGCGTCCGGATTCCAGGCCATGCCGAAATCCGAGAGTCCGTATGATTTTCGGTCCTTCCAAAAGCTGAACCACGCCTCCACTTCCCTGGCGATGCAGTCTCTTGCGGCATCGAGGGGGTCGCGTGACCATTGCGGCGGCGGCCACATGGGCAGCCCGAAACGGTGGCATCCCACTGCCCTCCCGATCTCCTCACTGTCTTCGGACGCGTATCCGAGCGCTCTCCAATCGTCGAGATCGCCGAGTTTGCCGCGCGTGACCGCGGCGGCGATATTGAGAATCGCCGTCGCGCGCCCGGCATAGTAGCGCCAAGCATCAATGCTTTCGGCGCCCGAAAGCATAGACTCTCCGCACGGCCGCGGAGTGTTCTCATTCGTCAACACGAGGACGCCCCATTTTTGAGCGAACGCCAGAATCGAGGCGGGGCTCGCGTCTTTCAGTTTCAGGAAATCGTTGATCGTGGCTCGGGAAGGCTCGACATCTCGGTCGGAGCCGCCCAGCCCCCAGCGGAGCACGTCACCATCAAGCCATATGTTGGCCGGTACCTTGATCTTGCCTGATGGCACGGGCCGGCCTAAGCTCCCGTCGCTCGGGGCGGTGTATCCGGCAAGATCCCAATTTCCCTGTGACATTTCAATACATACTCTACACCATAGCCAAGCTAGACGCAACTGGTTTATTGTAGCAGCATGATTCCCATGAGTGACACGAATGAGCGGCTGCTTCTCAGAGGTATCGAAGTCGCCGAGTTGATCGGGTGCTCCCGCGCGATGGCTTATAGGCTGATGCAGCGGGGCACTATCCCCGTTGTCAGAATTCCAGGCGGAAAAACCGTCCGTGTCCCACGCGCCGCGCTGCTGGAGTGGGTGAAATCCAACACGCGAACCGCATGACCGGGCCTCCGACCGCGCGGCCGTCCCGAAACATCCGGCTTTCCCCGGCAGACGGGATAGCCCTGTCTCACGACCGCTACGATTTGCGGGCGCGGGACGGGATGTTGATCTGCCACGTTTCGCGCGACCATGCGGAGCGCGGCATCGCAACAGGCACGCTGGAGCTTTGGCGAGGGCCGGACGGGGCATACCTCCGTGCTGCTGCGAGTCTCGTATACCCCGAGCACGAACGGCGTCATGCCGAATCGCACGCGAAGCTCCCGGCACCGCCAAGAGGTGCAGTACCCCCGGTGGTCTACACGAGTAGGCACACCATGACCGGCCAAGTCGGTTGCTTTCGTACACGGCGGGTGGGGCCGGCGTAAATGCCTATGGCGAGAACAGCGCGCAAGATCGCGGACAATGCGGCGGCAAGCGTAACGGGTGCATCTGGCGACTTCCATATAGGGCAGCCGTTCAACCCCTATAAGCGGTTCGTCGGCATCCGGGAGTGGCTGCGCACCGCCGGCACGAGGCCGGCCGCGTCATGAGCGGGAATTTGATGATCGAGCAACGTTTTTACGATGAGCGGGAATTGTCCGCCTATTCGGGTATTGCTGTCCGCACTCTTCAATCCTGGCGATTGCGGTCGCTTGGCCCCCCATGGGTGAAGTTCGGCAATGGCCGGGCCGCGGCCGTCCGCTACGACGTGCGCTCCGTGGATCGCTGGATTCAAGAATGCCCCACCAGCGAGCGGCGCGTGGCATGAGGCGGGGCACGAAAGCCGTCCGGCGACGGCAGATCTTAACTAAGGCTTCGACGGTTCGCGCCCGTCGATTATTGCGGCAACCACACGGGCCGGGCGTCCCAGCGTCCGGCTCGGCCGCAACCCCTGGGAGGGAACATGAACGGCTTTATAAAGCTTCACAGAAAACTACTCGAAGATCCGCTATGGGCTCAGGTCCCAGCATCGTGGCTCCGGGTGGCGCTGGCGATGCTCCTAACGGCGAATTGGAAGCCGCGGAAGTGGTTCGATGGGCGGCAAGAGATCACGATCCCACCCGGATCGCTCGTGACCTCCAGGCCGAGCATGTGCAAGCTGGCGCGGGTGACGCCCAAGGAATATCGGGGCGCAATTCAGTATCTTACGAACACTGGATTTTTGGGCCAGCAAACGGCCAGCAGATACACCATCGTAACTATCGCAAACTGGGACACTTACCAGGGCAACGGAGACGCAGAGGGCCAGCAAATGGCCAGCAAGGGGCCAAGTGAGGGCCAGCAAAGGGCCACACCTGAAGAAGTTAAGAAGTCGTCGTCGAAGAAAGGTAAGAAAGAAGAAGTCCTCTCCGTAGGTTCTCCTGTTCCTGAACCCCGGAAAGAAAACCCCAAAAGCCTTTCTATCAATCACGACGACGACCGACCCCAACCCCTCTCAGAGACGAAATGGGCAACCGACCGAGATGAACTGATCGCCGTGATTCGGGAGAGCACGGGCGAACGGCCGGACAAGAAACTACTCCAGCAGATCAGCGATGGGGTTCAGATCCGCGGCGGGACGCTCCGGCAATACCTGGATGATATCCGACCGCGCATCGAGCGATTGAAGCGAAAACCCGGATTTGGGTTCTTTCACCAGCACGCCCGGAACTGGGGCGGTTCAGAGCAACGGAAGGCGCCAGAACCCGAGCCGGCCGACAAACCGAAAGCCCCGACGTGCTCGTGCAAGTTCGGTCAGGTCAAGGTTGACGGGGAATGGCGGTTTTGTCTGTTGTGCCAGATGGGCCGGGACCTCGCAAAAACAACGGAACAGATCGCACGCGAGAAGAAGGCGGCATCGGAAGCGATGACGAACGGAGACAAGGCGGCATGACGGCACAAACCGAGATTGACGCGGCATCGAAGCAAACACGGGCAATCACCGAAGCGGTCCAATCGCTCGAAAGGGCGGAAGCGCAGTTCGAATTCGTTGAGGCCCGATACTTCGAACACGAGGCGACAGCCGAGGCATTGCGCGCCGCGTATTGCGAACGCGAGGCCGCACGGCGGGCGTTAGGGGCGGCACACCGAGGGGCGGCGGCATGACCTTCTGGGCAGGTGACATCGGACAAACGGACCTTGATCGCGCCACGGGCTTGTATGACGCAGCACGGGCATGTCTGGAGACTGCCAACGCCGAATTAAGCGCAGCGAGAGCGGCAAGACGAGAGATTCTCGGGTCCTTCCGGAGGGGGGGCCGGCCTTCGGGGGTAAACCGATGTCACGGGAACCCCAGTTAGAAACCGTCTGAACCACTGAACCAGGAGTGATTGAACACATGAAAGACACGATCGTCTCGAAAGCGGAATTCGCGAAGCAGCTCGATTGCCCACGGAGTCGAATCACCCAACTCAGCGCGGAGGGTATGCTGGTCCGGCCGGACGGCAAGGTTGACCGGCTCGCCGCACTTCATTGGATCTGCAAATTCCGCTCTGGCTTTGGCGGCGGGTGGGAGGGCAGTATCCGCGGAAAGCCGAGCATCCGTGAGCGTGCGAAGCGCCTATTGGAGGCGGACGGCGCACCCCTGCCCAGCGTCCCGGAAACCGAATCCGAGCCGGACGCGCCGGAAGTCAAGGTCGACCACGGCGCCCGCGCGGTCTTTGAATCGCTGATTGCGGCTTCGCCTCGGGTGCCAGAGATTCTGGCAGAGTTGGGTGTGCGTGATCCAGTGACGCTGGCCGTCTCTGCGGACTTGTTCTGCGATCTCGTTTTCGTGCTCGCGGGTGCCCAATCCGATGCCGCCTACGACTGGCTGGGCGCTGATGACCGCTCGCCTACCCCCGCAGTGAACCTCCGGGCGCTCGCTAAGCGGTACGGCTTCAAGTTCGACCCCGCGGCCGTTCAAATTGACTTCAAGAAGGGCCGGGAGCGGAGCGCAGCCGAGCAGCTTATCGAGAAGTCGGACGGCTTGTTGTTTCGGCTTCCGAAGGCGGGCAAGGCGACAAGGAGGGCCAAGCGATGAAGGACGAATCGAAGGATAGGTTAACCATTCTACGCGGTCCGTCCAAAACGGCCGTCACCTATGGACCGCCTGTCGGTAGCCGAGACCCGTTCTATCGTGCCGATCGCAGGCCGGCTCGGGAATCTTGGCTCTCACGCCGGGGGCCTTCGCTGCCCCAAGTGGGACGGCCGCTCACGGCCTTGCGCGAGCCATCACCGGCACTAACGCCTATCAAGGCAGCGACCGTGAAGAACAATCGGCGCCTGGGCGAATTGCTCCGGTTCCTGCGGTCCGCCTGAATTTTGGCCGGTTCGCATGAACCGACCGGGGGCGCCGGGCTTTCATCCTTTCACCGACGCCCCATTCAATGCAGCACGAAAGGAAATCAAACCGAAAAGGACACCGTATATGAATTCGATCATGACGCCCGCGATTGAGCGGGCCGATAAGTTGATCCTGGAAGCGCAGACCCGCGTCGCCGATTTGGAGCGCAGACAGAACGAGACGGAGCAGACGCTCCACGATGCCGAAGGGCAAGCAACGGAGGCCCTGCTGAGATCGGGCAAACTGGACGCCAACACCGCGATTCGCTTGCGGGGCGAACTGGAAGTTATAGCGCGAGCGATTGGGGCCGCCCGTGCCCGCATACCGGGCCTTGAGGCCGAGCGCAGGCGTGTCGAAGCTTCCGAAGCGCGACGGATTGCGGGGGAAAAGCTCGCGGAAGCCGAAGGATTGGAGGGCGAATGCCTCAAGGCGCTGGCGAAGCTATCCGAGATTCAAGGCGTGAAATACGATCACTGCATCCTGAGCGCGCAGCGCGTGGGGCCTTGGTATCCCGTGTTTGGCGGTATCGAGTCGGCGGCCGAATATTTGGGGCCGCATGAAGTACGGCCGGACCCCACGGGCCTAAGCAGCTTCGCTGTGCCGCGATCGCGCGCCCTGCGCAATGAAGCAACCGAACTCACACAACATGCGGGGAAGCTGGAAACGCGAGCCGAAGCGCTGCAACAGACACCGCAATCGGAAGCCGCGGCACCCGTTCAATTCCACGGCGAGCAGCCCGAGCGCAGCATCCTGAATCCCACTCGGGTCAACGAGCCGCAAAAGGGTTCCTGGTACCGCGCAGGCTGAGGGCCGCGCCATGAATC
>Ga0326727_10013499_pt1 | contig 18171 bp, 9 predicted proteins | sample MB2enrmetagenome_FD_207643 | JGI IMG/M metagenome (GOLD analysis project Ga0326727, IMG submission 207643) | Lab enriched peat soil microbial communities from McLean, Ithaca, NY, United States - MB29MY | ecosystem: Environmental > Terrestrial > Soil > Wetlands > Peat | place: USA: New York...
GATAGCCGGCCTCTCCTCAACGGCACTGGGTCTTACGAATGCGCTTTCCACCGGAACGCCTCCCGCGGGGATGCTCACCGCCGGCGACTCCTTCGAGGCCCCGCTGTGCTCCTTCAGTTCCCGCCACGCAATTTGAATCTGCTTGAAGTGTTCTTCCGCATCCGCCCGCAAGGAGGCGTAGTTCTCGTAGAGATCGGGATGCCACTGCTTGACCCCTTCGCGATAGGCCTCTTCAATCTCGGCCTCCGAGGGTATTCCGTAGGCGATACCCAGCGTTCGATAGTGCTGCCGGCATTGACCACAGTCGCAGGACATACTTATTTTCCTTTGTTCAGATTATCCAGCGCCGCGCGCGCCTTTTCCAGCAAAAGCCGCGTCTCCGCTTCCTGCTTCTTCAATCCTTCGACTACGCTTGCCGGGGCCTTAGCCAGAAAACCTTCGTTGCTCAACTGCCGCTCGGCGGAGATTAAATTCTTCTCATACTTGGCGATGTCTTTGGTTAAACGCTCGCGCTCGGCGGGGACATTGACGGTGAGTTCGTAAATGATTTGTAAATCAAAATCAATACTTGATCGTTTATTTGGTCCGGTCAACGGAATCGAACTGAAATTCAGATCAGACACTCTGGCGAGTCGTCTGATGATGTCCTGATTGGACTCGAATACCTGCTTCAATCCAACGCTATCATCGGACGCATCGGAATTCTGCTGCGTTAAACCTTCCCCCTTGAGTAAGGAAAGATCTTCTGTGTTCGCAAAATGCGTGAGGTCGAGTACAATTGGAACGACAAGCTTTTCATCGATACCAATATCTTTACGTAAGGCCCTCACCTCTGCAACGAGCCTTTGAAGAGTTTCCATCTTGGAGTGTGCATCACCAACTCTATAATCAACATTATAATCCTGAGTAATTTGCGGGTACCGCGTCAACGCTATCGACTTGGCAGGCGGGTTGCCGTCGTAGACTGCATGCCAGACCTCCTCGGTGATGAACGGCATGAAAGGAGAGAGCAGCCGCAGCGCAGTCTCGAAAACTTGAACCAGCGTGGTGAGCGCGGCTTTGGTCTTTGCCTTATCTGCCGTCTCCGAGAAGTCCAGCCGCAGCTTGACGATCTCTAGGTACCAATCACAGAAACTTCCCCAGAAGAATTGATAGATCGTGTTGGCAGCATCATCAAAGCGATAGTTCTCCAGAGACTGATTGACCTTGGCCGCGGTCGAAAGCAGTTCAGCGACAATCCAGCGAACTTCAAGTGGCGCATCGGCGTCGGCTTCCGGCATTTTCCCCAGTGCCTCGGGATCAACAACAATGCCGATCTCGGCGGCGCGGTCTACATTCATGAAGAGGAAGCGGGCGGCGTTCCAAATCTTGTTGGCGAAGGCGCGATAGCCCTCGGTGCGGGCGATGTTGAAGGCGATGTCGGTGCCGGGCGAGGCCATGGAGGCCAGCGTGAAGCGGACCGCATCGGTCCCGTACTGCTTGACGATCTCGATAGGGTCGAGGACGTTGCCCTTGGTCTTGGACATCTTCTCGCGGTTGGCGTCGCGCACCAGGGCGTGAATGTAGACCTCGCGGAAGGGAACCGAATCCGCCAGCGTGCGCTTGGAGCCATCGGGCATGGGCACGTCGCCGGCGAACCAGCAGCCGAACATGATCATGCGCGCGACCCAGAAGAAGAGAATGTCGAAGCCTGTGACCAGGAGACTGGTGGGATAAAAAGCGTTGAAATCGGCGCGATTTTCACTGCTCTCCCCGGTCCCCAAATGCGAGGGACCTGGGGCACCCGCAATATTATTTTTGCCAAAGTTAGGCCAGCCGAAGACGGAGACGGGCAGCAGGCCCGAGGAGAACCATGTGTCGAGAACGTCAGTCTCCTGGGTGATCTTCTTTGCCCCGCAGTGGGCGCAGGCCGTGGGGTCGACACGGGTGACGGTGATCTTGCGGCACTCAGCGCAGTGCCATGCGGGGATGCGATGGCCCCACCAGAGCTGGCGCGAGATGCACCAGTCGTGAATGTTCTCCATCCACTCGAAGTAGGTCTTCTCGTACATCTCCGGCGTGAAGCGAATGTGCTTTTCGCGGACGGCTGCTTTGGCCTTGTCGGCCAGCGGCTGAATCTTCACAAACCATTGCGTCGAGAGGCGCGGCTCGACGACCGTCTTGCAGCGGTCGCAGTGGCCGATGCTGTTGACGTGATCCTTGATGCCGGCGAGGAGCTTCCGCTCTTCCAGGTCTTGGACTATTTTCTTGCGGGCAACATAACGGTCGAGGCCGGCATAGGGCCCGCCTTCGGCGTTGATGTGGCCGGTATCATCCATGATGTTGATGGAGGGCAGATGATGGCGCTCGGCGAGGGCGAAGTCGTTGGGGTCGTGGGCCGGAGTGACCTTGACCGCGCCGGTGCCGAAGTCGCGGCTGACCCACTCGTCGAGGATGATGGGGATCTCGCGGTTCATCAAAGGCAGGCGCAGCTTTTTGTCGTGCAGGCGCAGGTAGCGCTCGTCTTCGGGATGGATGGCAACGGCTACGTCGCCCAGCATGGTCTCGGGGCGGGTGGTTGCAACCGACAAAAACTCGCCGGAATCCTTACCGTCTTTACCAAGAACGGGGTAGCGAATCTCCCATAAGTGGCCCTTTTGTTCCTCGTGGAACACTTCCAGGTCGCTGATGGCGGTTTGGCAGCGCGGACACCAGTTCACGATGTAAGCGCCGCGATAGATTAGATTCTGCTCATGCAAGCGGACGAAGGCCTCGCGCACCGCAACGGATAAGTTCTCATCCATGGTGAAGTATTCGCGCTGCCAATCGACGGAGGCGCCCAGGCGCTTCATCTGGTCGAGGATGGCGCCGCCGTAGTGGCGCTTCCACTCCCACACACGCGCGATGAAGGCTTCGCGGCCAAGCTGCTGACGGGAACTGCCTTCGGCGGTCAGTTGGCGCTCCACCATCATCTGCGTTGCGATGCCGGCGTGGTCGGTGCCAGGCAGCCACAGGGCGCGACGGCCGCTCATGCGCCGCCAGCGGACGAGGATGTCCATCTCCGTCTGGTTGAGCATGTGGCCCATGTGCAGACGGCCGGTGACATTGGGCGGCGGCAGAAGAATGGTATACGCCTCGCCATTTGCGGCGGCATCGGCGGCGGGCGTGGGCTGGGCGAAGAGCTTCTCGCGCACCCAGTATTCGGCCCAGTGATCTTCAATGATGGCGGGGTCGTAGGCTTTGGGCAGGTCGTGGGGCATCTTTGTTTGGGCGAGTCCCCGATGGACTGCATAAAACCCTCTTGCAGCGAGGGTTTTACGCCAGGGGACTACACCTCACTTTAGCAGATGGAGGGCGAATGGCCGGCTACCTGCGGTGGGGGGACTGGCTCTTTTGACTTCGCTCAAAGAGACAGCTTCAATACACATCAAGCATCCACGCTAGCTCTGCTCCTTGGAACCTTCTGTCTGCAGATAGACGGAGTAGCGCTCATCGCGGATCTTGTACATCGCGGTGAGGTCGAGGCTGCCGCTCGCGCCGGATGCCTTGAAGCGCAAATCAGCCGATGAATCGACCTGTACCCAGGTCTCCGGTTTAACGCTGTCTTTGCTCGCTGCCACCTTCACCTCCGGCAGCTTCTCGGGTGGCGGCAGATTCTTTGGAACCGTCTCTCCGCTGTGAATCACCCTGCTCGTCTCCTCCGTGGGAGCGGCTCCGAGCTTTGCGGCCAGCACCAGCGGTCCGTACAGCACAGCCGTGACCGAGGCGTCGCCTGGAAGGGGCTCCTGCCTCAACTCCATGGGTAAGCCGACGGTGAGCGTGTCGCCGTCCCGCCAAACTCTCCGGATCGCAAGGTAGGAGCCTGGATCGGCAACCGACTCCAGGGTCCGTCCGTTGATCTTAATCTCGGCGCCGCTGGTCCAGCCCGGAATCCGAACGTGAATTGCGCGCGCGTGCGGCTTGGCGCAACTCACCTTGAACGAGATCCCCTGCTCCACCGGGAATCTTGTACTCTGTTGAATGCCGATCCCCTCCTCTTTCCAGTCGAGTGTGGAGGCGATGAACTGATTCACGTAAATCTCCGCTCCGCGGCGGAAATAAATCGTGTCCGCAAATTTGGCGAATTCCTCGACGCCGGTTCCCGTGCAGCACCAGAACGATTCCTCGGGCGAGTTGTAGGCGCGCCAGTATCCGGCGGCGAGCGGGAAGAAGTACTGCTTGAGCCCCTGAGAGTTCTGCGTACCCAGCCTGCAGTTGAACAGGGCGCGCTCGTAGGCATCCATCCAGCGCGCGTCGGCGGTCCACCCGAAGACCAGGCGCTCCAGCTTCATCAGGTTGTAGGCCACGCAGCACTCGGCGTTGGTCCAGGCCAGCGTCCCTTTGAGTTGATCCGGAGGCGTCTTCCAGTGCTCATCGAGACTGGTGTTACCGATGACGTAGTTGCGCGCGGCGAGAACCTCGGCGAGGAAGTACTCGGCAATATCACGGTAGCGGCGGTCGCCGGTGACTTCATACATGCGGGCGGCGCCGATGATCTTGGGCACATGCGTGTTGGCGTGCAGGCCCTGCAACTCATCGCGGCGCTCGGAGAGCGGATCAAGGAAGCTGGGCTGCTCGAAGAGGCGGGCGGCGTCGAGGTAGCGTTCCTTCCTGGTGACGGCCGCGAGGTTGGCGAGGACTTCGTTCATGCCGCCGTACTCGGTGCGCAGCATGCGCTGGCGCTGATCGGCGCTGATGCCCCAGAAATACTCATGTGCCCATTGGCCCATGCCTTCGGCGATGCGCAGAGCGTCGGCGTCGCCGGAGAGAAGATACATGTCGAGCAGGCCGGCCATGATCTTGTGATAGGTGTAGAAGGGCGCCCAGACCGGCTTGCCCTGCGCCAGGTGTTCAAAAAGTTCGGTGGGATAGGCGCTCAAGTAACGGGTCCCGATCTTCTTCTGGCAGGCGTCGAGACCGGAGACAAGCTCATCGCCGCGGCTCTTGAGAACGGTGTTCCCCGAGGCGGCCGAGGCCAGCGCAACGGCCGACAGAAAGTGGCCGCCGGCGAAGTGGCCGCGCAACTCGCAGGTAGGGTCTTCCCAACCTTTGTAAGGCGTGGCGCTGGAGGGGATGCCCGCCGTGATGCGGAAGGAATGCAGCAGCCTATCGACGGTGAGCGAGTCGAGGTAGCGCGCATTGATCTCCTCCTGCTCCTGAAAGATGCCGGGGGCAAGACGGACCGAGGCGAGCGGGAAGGGCACGAGCCTGCCCGAAGGATGCCCGGACTCATCGGCAGAGAAGGCCTCAGCAACTGCCAAGGGGCCGGCAACGCAGAGTCCGGCGGCACAGGCAGATGTTTTAAGGAAGTTGCGGCGCGAATGGTCCATCATGGCGATCCTCCTGACCGAACTGGCTACGGACAGTTTGCCTGAAAACAGAGATTCTTGCTGAAGAACAGAATCACGTGATTCTGAAACCGGTCAGCCACGGCACTGGTGTGCGTGCCTGGATAAACCTCAAAGCTGTTTGCGATTCCGTACTTATCGAGCACTTCGTGCAGCTTGATCGTATCTGCGCGCAGGAAATCCTGATCACCTACGTCGATTGCAATGGCGCGATACTGCTTCAGGTTGCCGATGTATTGATCGACGAAGACCAGGGGCGCATTGGCCGCGAATTTTGCCTGTATCTCGGGCACTGGAACCCCGTCCTTGGTGGGCAGGTCGAGATAGAGCGGCGGGTTCTTGGGGTTGGGCGCCCAAGCGGCAGCCGTAGCAAGTTGAGCAATGCCGAAGCCCGGCAGAGCGGCTGGAGCATCGGACGGCGACTTCAATCCGGCGATTTTCTTTTCATTTTCGATCGCCGTCTCTTTCATCTTGTCCGCGGGACCGGGCCCGCCACCTGTCATGGGCGACAGGCAACAGGGGCTCATGATGTAGAGCGCGCCGAAGACGTCGGAGTGCTTCATGCCGATGCGCGATGCGCCGTAGCCACCCATCGAGTGGCCGGCCAGGCCGCGGCTGGCGCGTTCGGGGATTGTCCTGTAGTGCGCATCGATGTAGGCGACCACGTCGTGCGCGATGAAGCGTTCAAAGTCACCTGTCGTCATCGAGCTCGAATACATAGAACCGTTGTAGATGGTCTTCGAGTCGGGCAGCACCACGATCATCTCTTTCGCGCCCTGGGCGAAGGCTCCCTCGATGGTCTGAGGCACATGGATCTCGTGCGTCCACTGCTCGGCTCCGATGAAGAAGCCATGCAGCGCATAGACAACAGGGTAACGGCGATGTTTTTCCTTTTCGTAGCTGGGCGGCAGGAAGACAATCACGTCACGGTCAACGGCGTCGCCTTCCAGATTGCCTTCCAGAGCTGTGCCGTGAATCTTGATGTGTTCGACCGTAACCGGTTTTGCGCCCGGAACCACCGGCGGAACAATGGTTTGTACCTGAGCCGCAAGCTGTGACCCGGCTGCAACAGCCGTCCCCAATGCCATTGCCCAAAACAACTTCGTCATCTTCATCCCTGTCCTCATTTGGAAACTGGTTGCTATCGCATTCATGCTGAAACAAGACAAGCTACTGCAGCGGATACGAATAGATACTGACGCTGAATGGAGGCGCCTCAATCGCCGCCGGAACCGCACCGAGCGCGTGCTCCTCCACTGCTACCTCCGGCGTCTTGCCGATCACGACGACTGCATCCAATTTAGAGGGAGCCATCTGCCAGAGAGTTCCCTGGCTGGCCAGCTTCACTCCACTGATTGCCAGCTTCATACTCTGCGCGGCGTCCGATGGATTCAGCACGGCGATGGTGAGCGTCTTGCGATCCTCGCTGAGCGCGGCGCTCACGTCCAGCGGATAGGTGTCGCTGCCCGGATTGATTGCGGGCTGGTCGCCTCCTGCCGGAAATACGGGCTTGGGCTGCGGCGAGTCGCCGGAGACCTCGACCGGGATGACGCCGAAGTGATCGCGGTACATTTTGAAGAGCATTCCGGTGGGATTGAGAATGGCCTCGGTGCGATTGGAGCTCATCATTGCGGTCGCAAAGGTGAAGCAGCCCATTTGGAAGATATCCGAGTGGCGGAACATCTCATGGAAGGCCCAGGCGTAGGCTGGCGTGGTCTTGTAGGAGCCCGGTCCGCCGCCAAAGTACGCCCACTCGTCGATGGCAATCGGGACCGGCTTCGCCTTGAGGCCGGGGATCAGTTCCAGGTATTTCTGGTAGTGCTCGTATTTGGCGCGGACCTGTACTGCCGGGGCGCGCATCCACTCGATCAGCGACAGCGGCGGGTTGATCGGCACCTTTTTGCCGAGCTTCATATCCGTGTGCTCCGTGCCTGACGCATAGTAGTGCTCGCTGAGCATGTCGATGTTGTCCAGGTCGTGCGCCAGCAGATAGCCGCTCCAGTCAGCCGGCGTCAGATAGTCGGGAACGTACTTGCCGCCGATACGCCTGGACTGATCGGCGCCCTCCATCACGTCGGGCATGGCGCCGCCGGCGATGAGCTTGATCGTTGGATCGACCTGCTTCATCGCCTTGGCGAAGAGATTGTGTTTGAGAGCGAACTGCTCAGGAGAGATTGCACCCATCTGGTAGTCTCCCCAGGGCTCGTTGCCGATGCCCCACAGTTTGACGTGATATGGCTGCGGATGACCGTTTGCGGCGCGCCACTTTCCCATCGGCGTGGTGACTGCGCCGTTCGTATATTCCACCAGTTCTTTTGCGGACCAAGCGTCGCCAAAGCCGGCATTGACCGTGATGTAGGGATCGACGCCGAGCAGGCGGCAGAGCGTGAGAAACTCGTCCGTGCCCACGTCGTTGGGCTGCACGGCGTGCCAAACCGGATCGAAGATCGGCGGGCGCTTGTCGATGTCGCCTACGCCATAGCGCCACTCGTACGCGGAGACAAAGTTGCCGCCGGGAAAGCGAAGGACGCCGAAGCGCAACTGCTTGAGCGCGGCAATCACCTCCGCGCGGAAGCCCTCGATGTTATCGGCCGGCATCAGCGAGACCGCGCCGATGTGAAACGAGCCCGCGCCGGTCCCGGTGATTTCGAGCAGCGCATCATCGCTATCTCCCTGAGCCTGGAATTTCAGCGGGAACTTCCGGTACTTGGAGCCGATGGTATGAATGGTCAGCGTCTGACGCTCACTTGCTTCTTTGCCCCATGCCAGAGTCACTTTGACGACAGTGCCGCGGCTGCCGTTCAGCACAACGCGACCTGTGTACGCCTTCCCTTTGCGAACGGCAAGGCCGGTTTGCCGGACGCCATGCGCCTCGGCGCCGCTGAGCTTGATCAGGGGCGTGTGATCGCCGGTGTACGGGGCTTTCGTATCCATTGTCACGATTTCATCGCCGCCAACCGGCGTCCAGCGGCGCAGCGGACCACGACGCCTCCACGGCGGACCTGCGGGCTGCTCCGGCGCTTTCGAGGTAACCGGATTGTAGAACTTCCGGTCTTCCAGCATCTCCGCCCACACGCCTTCGTTGACAATGTTTCCGCCGTGCTCCAGAAACTGCCCGTAGAGATACTTCGAGATCGGCGCTCCGGTCTTGGAAGCATCGATGGCGACATTCACAGCACGCGTCTGCGCCGCGGAGGCGATGGAGACGAAGAGAGCGGCTAGCAGCACTGCTGAAGTCTTCAAAACGGATATTCTGATTACCGATTGCATAATGAATAGATCCTTAGCAGAACCTGGTAGACGATTGTTATGGCTCCAGCGAGAGGACGGTCACCGATTTTGGCTCAACCGTCAGCGTCAGCCTGCCGCCTTTTACGCTTGCGGAAACGGGCTTGGGCACAACGGCGCTGGGCTTTGCGAATGTGTTGATGCTGTCAACAGCGGGCGCGGTCAGCGTCTCTCCCTTGGCCGACTTGAACGTCAAGCCGTTGATCTCCGCATCGATTTCAACCGGCTTGTCCGGATCGAGGTTGGTGATTTCGAGCCAGAGCTTGCCCGACGCATCCTTGGCGGCGAGAGCATCCACGCGCGGCAGGGTGATGCCGTTGCGATGGACCGTGCCGGGATCGAAATCGATCGCAACGAAGGTTGAATCCTGGAAGGGCACATACATCTTGTAGACGTAATAGGTCGGAGTGACGACCATCTTCTCTTTGTCCGTCAGGATCATCGCTTGCAGCACGTTGATCATCTGGGCGATGTTGGACATGCGTACGCGGTCCGCGTGGCGCGCGAAGATGTTCAGGTTCAGCGATGCCAGAATCGCGTCTCGCAGGCTGTTCTGCTGGACCAGGAAGCTGGGGTTCGAGCCGGGCAGAGACGCATGCCACACGCCCCATTCGTCCACCACCAGTGCAACTTTCTTTTCAGGATCGTACTTGTCCATGACAGCCTCCTGCTTGCGCAGGAACTCATCCATGAACAGCGTGGACTTCAACGTCTTGCTGTAATCCTCGACGCCGAAGCCTGTCGAAGGCGTCGAGGGCGGCCAACCGTTGGGCACCGTATACCAGTGCAGCGAGAGGCCGTCGAAGTCCCAGCTCCAATCGTGCTGCTTCCATCCCTTCATCACAGCCTCGGTCCACTCGGTCTCGGGAAAGCCCGGTCCGACGGCGATCTTGAGCATGTGGTTAGGGCCAATCTGGGCAGGATTGAGGTTTCCGACGAAGCGGCTGTAGATCTTGAGCTGGCTCAAGTAATAATCAGCGGTCATGTCGCCGCCGCAGGACCAGCTCTCGTTGCCGATACCCATAAAGCCGACCTTGTAAGGGTCGGGATGGCCATTGGCGGTGCGCTCTTTGGCCAGCGCCGTGTGCTGTGCGGCGGTCATGTACTCCAGCCACTCGGCTGCTTCCTGGGGGGTCCCGCTTCCAACGTTGACCGAGACATAGGCCTGGCTGCCAATCTGCTGGATAAAATCCATGAATTCGTCGGTGCCGAAGCTGTTGGTGTCCACCACGCCGCCCCATGCGGAGTTGAGCGTTGCCGGCCGTTGCGCGGCAGGGCCGATTCCCTTGCGCCAATGGTACTGGTCGGCAAAGCAGCCGCCCGGCCAGCGGACATTGGGCACCTTCAACACCCGAAGCGCGGTGACAACGTCCTTGCGGATGCCGCGCGTGTTCGGAATCGGAGAATCCGGGCCAACCCAGATGCCCTCGTAAAGGCCATGTCCAAGATTCTCGGCAAATTGCCCGAAGAGATTGCGGTCGATCTTCGCTCCGGTCTTGGATGCGTCGATCAAGAAATGGACATTTTCTTGGGTAAAAAGCGGCCCTGCGGAAACCATCAGCAGAAAACAGATGCAAAGGACGAAACGAATCTTGTGAAAATTCATCACCACTCCTGGGGAGATTGCCACGAATCGACCGCGGGGGATCCTCGTTGCTCCGGACGGCAAACAGCCGCAGCTTCCTACAGCCGGTTCGCAAAACATTCTCTGAGAGTCGGACTATACAGAACCCTTCAGGCAGGCCGCAAGCCAAATATATCGCTCAATCATGATCGATTTTCTGGAGGTATTTGCGCCTTCGCCGGAATCGCCCGGCAATCATCGCACCACGCGCTCTTGATCAAATCACTTCCGGTTCGCGGCTCATCCCCAGCAGCTCCGCCAGGGCATTGGCCTCGGAACTGTTGTCGCTGAGGTCTCGGCAGACGAGATTCAGCCGGACATCGCGCGTCTTGCCGGCAGGCAGAGGAAGCGCCAGAAAATCGCCGTTGTCGAGTTCGGCCTGAATGCGGTACTTCGGCAGCCAGCCGAAACAAAGCCCGCTGCGAACGGCCGCGATGGCCGAATCGATTGAGCCAACCGGAAGCACGCGCTGTGCGGGAAACCGCGGCTGGCGCTTCGAGCTCTCGGATGCCGCGCCTTCGATGGTTACCAGCATGTGCTGCATCAGCTCTGTGCGCGAGAGCCTTCGCCGGATCGAATGGAGAGGGTGATCGCAGCGAGCGACCGCAATCATTCCGATTACTAGAATCGGCTTGACAAAGAGCTCGCGCGAGATCAAGCCTGTCACGCAGAGTTGGGCGTTGTGGAGCGAGAACTCCGAGTCCGCGGAGAGAAACGTGCCCTGGCGAAGCTTGATCTTCACATACGGAAAACTGCGCGAGAAACTGGCCAGCGCGGCATAGAGGCGGTCATCGGGAAAGATGCTATCCACGGAGAGCCTGACCTCCGAGGCGCCGCCCGATGCCATCAAACGGGCGCGCTGTTCGAGCTGATGAAATCCAGTCAAAAGGGGTTCCACATCCGCCAGAAGCACTCTCCCCGCCTCTGTCAACTGCGCTTTCCTTCCCTGGATCTCAAACAGCTGGACCCCCAGTTGCTCATGGAGGCGTCCAATGGCATAGCTGATCGTCGATTGAGACCGGTTGAGCTTTTCGGCGGCGGGTGCAAATCCACCCAATTGCACCACGGCCTGAAGGATCTCCCAGGCATCGAGCGTTGTGTCCATGTCATAAGAATACATCGAATAAATCGATGTACTTGGGTAAAAAATGCGACTATCCTTTGAGAATCTCAGTCGAGTACCATTCCGCTGTCGGGGAAACCGCGGCCCGCGCGGCATGAACATGCTGAGCCGGAACGCGATTCCCAAGCGACGCATTCAGTCCCGGCTGGACCCGGTCTGCGGGCCATCTTCCTGGCAGCGGGCCTTGCGGAGACGGGACTCGGGATGGAGATGGTTTGATGATGAGAATTGGAATCGCAATACTTTTGCTATCGAGCTTCTGCTGTGCGCAGAACCCCACCGGGTTCGAGCCCGCGTCCACCAATGTTTGGGGCGCGGCTTATCCACGCGTCGACGCCAGCGGCAGGGCCGAATTCCGGGTGAAGGCCCCAGCCGCCACCAAAGTTGTGGTGAACTTCTGGAGCCAGCCAAAGCTGGAGATGGTGAAGCAGCCCGACGGATTCTGGACCGCGACCTCCGCGCCCATGGCGCCGGGCTTTCATTACTACACCCTGTTGATCGATGGCGCGGAATTCAGCGATCCCGGCAGCCATTCGTACTTCGGCGGCGGCAAGGACGCGAGCGGAATCGAAATCCCTGAACACAGGTCGACCTACTACTCAGCCCAGGATGTGCCTCATGGCGCCGTCCGTGAGATTTGGTATTTCTCCAAGGTGACCGGAAGCTGGCGCCATGCGCTGGTGTATACGCCGCCGGGCTACGACCAGCAGGCGAAGGTGCGCTACCCGGTACTGTACCTGCAGCACGGCGGCGGCGAGGATGAGACCGGCTGGATCAGGCAGGCCCATGCAAACTTCATCCTCGACAACCTGATCGCGAGCAAAAGCGCAAAGCCCATGATCATCGTGATGGCCTACGGCTATGCGCGGCGCGCCGGCTACGCCGAACCCGATCTGGCGGGGAAACCCTTCGGCTCGCCGGAGATGATGAAGGCCATGCAGGAGATGTCGCAAACCTTTGAAGACGATCTGACGCAGGTTTTGATTCCCTACGTCGATGCGAATTTCAGGACCGTCGCGGACCGGGAGCATCGCGCCATGGCGGGGCTTTCGATGGGCGGCATGCAAACCTTCCAGGTAACCTTTGACCATCTCGATCTCTTCTCTTACATCGGAGGATTCAGCGGGGCGGGCGGGATGTCGATGATGCGAGGCGATCAGAAGCTCGACATGAAGACGGCCTTCAATGGGGCGCTCGCCGATCCGGAAGCCTTTGCCAAGCGCGTACATCTGCTGTGGATCGGCGTGGGCACCGAGGAGCCGGCGATGATGCATGCCGGCATCGTCAAGCTGCATGATGCGCTGGATGAGGCGAAGGTCAAGCACGTCTTCTATGAATCGCCCGGCACCTCGCATGAGTGGCAGACCTGGCGCCGCGATCTGAAGGACTTCGCGCCCAGGCTCTTTCAGTAAAGCTCATCGAAACCCTGGGAACTGTGGGTCTTTGCGCAGAGAAAGACCGATATCATAGGAACAGCACCATTCGACTGATCTGTACTTAACCACTTTGGTCGAAATAGGAGAGATATGCGCATAGCCAGATTCCGGATTGTGATTGCGGTGATTGCTTTGTTGAGCGTGGGCCGGCTTTGGTCCCAGAGTTCCGAGCGCCCCGCATATATGAACCCCGCGTTGCCCGCGGAACAACGCGCTGCCGATCTTGTTCACCGCATGACCGTGGAAGAGAAAGTCTCGCAACTTGTAAATCAGTCGCGCGCGGTGCCGCGGTTGAACGTCCCGTCTTATGACTGGTGGAGCGAGGCGCTGCACGGCGTTTTGCGGCCCGGCGTCACGGAGTTTCCTGAACCGATCGGCCTGGCCGCAACCTTCGATCCGGATTCGATTCACAGCATGGCCGTAGTCATCGGAACCGAAGGAAGAATCAAGCACGCCCAGGCCGTGCGCGCCGGCCATAGCGATGTCTTCGAGGGCCTTGATTTTTGGGCGCCAAACTTGAACATCTTCCGCGATCCGCGCTGGGGACGAGGGCAGGAGACCTACGGCGAAGATCCCTTCCTGGCCGCGCGCATGGGCGTCGCCTACGTCACCGGAATGCAGGGAGACGATCCGAAATACTATCGCGTCATTTCTACGCCGAAGCACTTCGCCGTGCACAGCGGGCCCGAGCCGACGCGCCATACGGCCGACGTGGCAGTCAGCAAGCATGACGAAGTGGATACCTACCTGCCGGCGTTCCGCGCGGCTGTAACCGAGGGCAAGGCCGGCTCCGTGATGTGCGCCTACAACAGCATCAATGGGCAGCCCGCCTGCGTCAATGAGTTCCTGCTGCAGGACCAGTTGCGGGGCAAGTGGAATTTTCAGGGCTACGTGGTCTCCGATTGCGATGCGGTCATCAATATCTATCGCGATCATCACTTCACCAAGACTCAGCCGGAAGCCTCCGCCCTGGCCATCCAGCGCGGCCTGGACAACGAGTGCATCGATTTCGCAAAGCTAAGCGACGACCACGATTACAGGCCGTACCTCGATGCCTATAAACAAGGCATCTTGAAAGAGAGCGAGATCGATACGGCGCTCATCCGGCTCTTCACCGCGCGGATGAAACTGGGCATGTTCGATCCGCCGGAGATGGTTCCGTACTCGAAGATCGACGAAAAACTGCTCGCCAGCGCCCAGAGCCGCGCGTTGGCGCGCGCCCTTGCCAACGAATCCATGGTGCTGCTCAAGAACGACGGCACTTTGCCATTGAAGCAGGGCGCCATCAAGATCGCGTTGGTCGGGCCTCTGGCGGACCAGACGGAGTATTTGCTCGGCAACTACAACGGCACTCCCTCCCACACTGTCTCCGTGCTGGAAGGCCTCAAAACGGAGTTCCCTCAAGCGCAGATCACGTTCGTTCCCGGAACGCAGTTTCTGCGCGCCGAGGGAGACACGGTTCCGGCATCGGCTCTGACCACGCCCGAGGGCCAGCCGGGAATTACCGCAAAGTTCGTCCAGGGAGGCAGCCCTCTAGGCGGGGGCACACTGCTGGCGACGCGCACGGTGAGCGCCGTCGATTTGAAATCGGAGGACATTCCTCAGGAGGCCGTCGGCAAATATCCGCTGTCGGTTGTGTGGGACGGTTTTCTCACTGCCGGAGAAACCGGCGATTACGGCATTGGCGTGCGAGCGAACGGCAGTTCCGCAATGGTCATGATCGATGGCAAGCCAATCGCAATGGAATACCTGGACTACGAACACGCCCGCGTGAATACCGGGCACGTTCATCTTGAGCAAGGCAAGAAAGTGGCCGTCAGAGTCAGGTATGAGGTGATGCAAGCCGGGCCTGTCCAGGCCCAGTTGATCTGGGCAAAGTACGATCCCAAGCCCAGTCCGGAGGCGGTTGCCGCGGCCAAGGACGCCGACGTTGTTATCGCGGTTCTCGGCATTACCAGCGATCTCGAAGGGGAAGATATGCCGGTCACCGAGGAGGGATTCAAAGGCGGCGACCGCACCAGCATTGATCTCCCCAAGCCGGAAGAGGCGTTGCTGAAAGCCGTGTCGGCGACGGGAAAACCCGTGGTCCTGGTGCTGGCGAACGGAAGCGCGCTGGCCGTGAATTGGGCCAATGCGCATGTGAACGCGATTCTCGAGTCATGGTACGCGGGCGAGGAGGGCGGTGCGGCTATCGCCGAAACTCTCTCCGGGAAGAATAATCCCGCGGGCCGGCTGCCGGTAACCTTCTATGCCGGAATCGAGCAGCTTCCGGCCTTTGAAGACTATGCCATGCAGAACCGCACCTATCGCTACTTCAAGGGCAAGCCTCTGTACGCGTTTGGCTATGGCCTGAGCTACACAACTTTCTCGTACTCTGATTTGACGCTGCCCAAGGCTGCAATCAGCGCTGGGGCCCCGCTTACGGCAGAAGTGACGATTACAAATACGGGAAAGCGCGAGGGCGATGAAGTTGCGCAGCTTTACCTCAGCTTCCCCAGTCTGCCTGGAGCCCCACTGCGCGCCCTGCGCGGATTCAAGCGCGTACACCTGAAGCCGGGTGAATCGCGGAAAATTCGCTTTGAAGTGAAGGGCCGGGATCTGAGCATGGTCAACGAAGCAGGCGAGCCGATCATTGCGGAGGGCGCCTATAGTGTGTCGATTGGAGGGGGACAACCGAATACGGGTGCGCCTTCATTGACGGGTACGATCCGGGTAACGGGGGCGAAGACGCTGCCAGAGTAGGAAGAGAGCGAAGCCGGCCGGTGAATGGATCTAACCGTCTTTGGGGCGCCGCTCCTCAGGTTTTTGATTGGCACGGCCGGAAGTTCAGCACGAGCTTGCATCACTTTTCCGCTTTCGTCCCCCGAAGCGGCTGTCGGCATTGCCGCATACTGATCGTCTTCGTTTTGCCAGGTGTAGAAAGTGTTCGGGCAAAATGGGCGCGATGCAGAAAAGCGCGTTTTTTTAATGCCACAAAGCCTCCTGAAGCACTGCCCGAATGTGCCGGTATGGGCATTCGGGCACATTTTTTCGATTCAGAACAGTTCATCTGTCATGCGCGGAGGTCGTAGTCTATGCAGGAGCGAAGATTGATTCGTCCTCTTGCTTAAGTGCCGTATTCGAAGTATTCGGAGATTGTTTTCCCGTATTGCGGCGCGGGAGGCCGGCGCATTCGATGCTATGCCGTGAGCTATTCTATGAACAATCGAGGGTCGAACGCATGATTCGTAGAATTGTTGTGCCGTTGATCTTTGCCGCCGGATTTCTACTCTTGCCCCATGGCGGCGCTATTGCGCAAGACGCTCCGCCAGCGGCCGCCAAGCCGCTCCCTCTCGTCAGCCCGATCTTCGGCGACAACATGGTCTTGCAGCGCGGCAAGGCGAATACCATCTGGGGATGGTCTGAACCTGGAGACAATGTCAAGGTCGAGATTGAAGGAGCAACGGCGTCCGGCATAACCGGAGCCGACCGTCGCTGGCAGGTGACGATTCAGCCGCCTCCCGCGGGCGGCCCGTACACCATCAAGATCAGCGGGCGCGAAATGGTGGAGTTACACAACGTGCTGGTCGGCGACGTCTGGCTCTGCGGCGGCCAGTCGAACATGGGCCTGCCGCTCCGCTTTACGCGCAATAGCGCCGACGAAGTGAAGGCGGCAAACTACCCTCAGATTCGATTCTTCACCGTTGCGGGACATTCCGCTTACCGGCACACCAATCTGGTCGAGGGCAAGTGGAGCGAGGTCTCGCCCCAGACGGCGGATGGGATCTCGGCAGTCGCGTACTACTTTGCGCGCAAGGTCCAGCAGGAACTCCACGTACCGATTGGCTTAGTCGTTGACGCTATGGGCGGAACTCCCGCCGAGGCCTGGACAAGCGCCGAAGCTCTGCGTCCACTTCACGATTTTGACGTACCGCTGGCGGTGTTCGAGCGGCTGGCGGCCTCGGGCGCGCCCGAATACGGCAACTATGTAATGCACTGGTACGACCAGTACGACATCGGTCTCAAAGGCAAATGGGCCTCCCCCGATCTGGACGATTCAAGCTGGAAATCCGTCAGCATTCCTGGAGGATTTGCCGAGCTGGGCGTGCCCGAGACTCCCGCCGTGGCTTGGTTCAGGAAAGAGATTGTGCTTCCCGACCCGCTTCCATCAGGGCACGCGATGCTCTTTCTTGGCTCGATTGAGCGCATGGACACCGCGTATATCAACGGAGCATTCGCCGGCGCCAGCGCCTGGGTCGAGAACCCGCGGGTTTATCCCATCCGCGACGGCGTGCTGAAGCCCGGGCGAAACGTTGTGGCGATTCGTGTCCTGAAGATCAAGCCTGATGGCGGATTCCTCAGCAAGCCTGAAGATCTGCATCTCATGCTGGGAGATAAGTCGATCATTCCGCTGGCCGGCAAGTGGAAGGGCCGGCTCAGCGTGGATGCCCGCCCGCCGCATCCGATGCCTCTCGGCTATGAGAACTGGCCGGTGATGCCGGCGGTCCTTTACGAAGGAATGCTCAAGCCCGTCGCGCCGCTTTCCATTACGGGCGCGCTCTGGTACCAGGGAGAACAGAACTCGGAGCGCGGCTACCAGTACCGCAAGGTTCTTCCGGTAATGATTGCCGACTGGCGCAAGCTCTTCGGTCAGGGCGATTTCCCTTTCTACGTCGTCAGCCTGCCGGCCTTCAAGCACCGCAGCCCCACGCCGGTCGACGGCGACGCCTGGGCCGAGACACGTGAGTCGCAGGCGATTGCTGCCGCCAGCGTGCCCCACTCCTGCCTGGCCGTCACCATCGACACCGGCGACGCCGACAACATCCATTCACCGGTCAAACAGCCGGTCGGCGAGCGGCTTGCCTTGTGCGCGTTGGCTAACTACTACGGCAAGAAGGTCGTCTATTCGGGTCCGACTCTGAAATCTGTCGACCGGCGTTCTGGCGCGATCCGGCTGCACTTTGCGCACGCCGACGGCGGCCTCGTGGTAAAGGGAGCCAAGCTGGAAGAGTTTGCCATCGCCGGAGAGGACCGGAAGTGGTATTGGGCCGACGCGCGCATCAAGGGGAAAACCATTATTGTCTCCTCCCCCTCGGTGCCAAACCCCAAGGAAGTTCGCTACGCCTGGCAGTCCAACCCGGCAGCCACCCTGTTCAACGGCGCCGGCTTGCCCGCCGTTCCCTTCCGGACCGACAGTTGGCCCGGCATTACGGAAAATCAGAGACCATACTGACGGAGCGCTTCACTTGACGAGTGCATCAGCGGCATTTGCCACCAATATCCAATCGCTGGTGGCGCTGATGGTATATTCGTTCTCAAACCACAGGAAGCCGAAGTCGTCGATGCACTCCGGGA
>Ga0326727_10013500_pt1 | contig 18168 bp, 14 predicted proteins | sample MB2enrmetagenome_FD_207643 | JGI IMG/M metagenome (GOLD analysis project Ga0326727, IMG submission 207643) | Lab enriched peat soil microbial communities from McLean, Ithaca, NY, United States - MB29MY | ecosystem: Environmental > Terrestrial > Soil > Wetlands > Peat | place: USA: New York...
GCTGGAGAAAAGCCAACTGAAAACGGCCCTGTCGGTGATGATTGCGCTTGGGATCGGCCTGATGGCGGTTTTTCTTTCGGGCAGGGTTTCAGATCTGCAAAAGCAAATCAGACAGCTGGAGTTAAACCCAGGAGTGATAACCGTTCCCGGGCGTAAAGTTCTGGACGGTTCCAGCACAGCACGGTCGTTAAAGTTTTGGAGATTGCTGGCGTTGGCACTTTCGCTTATGCCCAAACGCTACCCTGGGCTTTCACTGCCCAGCAGATCGATTTGATGCCGGATGATCGACACGGCTGCGATCGCGGCGGTTTCGGCACGCAGCACCCGTGGGCCGAGGCCGAATATCTTGTAGGCTGCCTCCCTCGCCTGTTCAATCTCTCCCGGATCCCATCCGCCTTCCGGACCGATGCAGAGAACAATTCGATCCGAGACAAAGCTGCTTTTCCAAAGCTCCACAGCCTCTTCATAAAAGAGGACTTTGGTACACCCGGACAAATCTTCCGCTCGTAGAAGATCGGGAAAACTCTGCGGTTTTCGTAGTGAGGGCGCGGCAAAGCGACGGCACTGCTTCGCGGATTCCATGAGGATCCGCTGCCAGCGCTCTAAACGGGCTTCAATCTTGTCTTCTGGAATTTGAATTCCGCAGTTGCGCGTCCTCAAAGGGATGATCTCATCGACTCCCAATTCGGTGGCCTTCTCCAGCATCCACTCGAATTTTGAGGATTTGATCAGAGCGGCCGCCAACGTCAACCGAAAGGGGGATGCCGGCGGAACGATGGTTCTCAGTCTGCGAACAAGCACCTCGGGGCCATGCAGCTGGACTTCGCCGGTGTATCCGCGCCCGGCACCATCGAAGATTTCGACGACATCGCCCGATTCCATTCTCAATACATCACGCAAATGGTGGGCTTGATCTGAAGGGAGTGCGGCGACGTCTTCTCGAATGGAACCCCGGGGGACGTAGAATCGCCTTCGAGTCATCGGACGTCATCCGAAAATGTCTTTGACTTTGTCGAAGATACTCCGCTCCTGCATAAGCTCGTCATCCTTGCTGACCTTCGCCAATGATTCGAACGCCTGCCTCTGTTCTTTCGTGAGCTTTGTGGGAACGGCTAAATTGACGGTAACGAACTGGTCCCCCCGGCCTCTTTCTCCAAGGGTGACGATGCCCTTATTGCGCAACCGGAAAACCGATCCGCTTTGCGTGCCTTCGGGAATTTTGAGTTTTTCTTCGCCCTCAAGCGTGGGCACGGTTATCTCCGCTCCCAGCACCGCCTGGGCAATTCCGATTGGCACCTGGCAGTAAATGTTGTTCCCCTGCCGCTGGAAGAACGGGTGCTCTTCCACATAGATTACGACATACAAATCCCCCGAGGGGCCGTTGTGCAGGCCGGCTTCGCCCTCGCCCTGGATGCGCAACCTGGCACCGTTGTCGACTCCTGCCGGGATTCTGATCTCCAGGACCTTTTCTCTGCGAACGCGCCCTTTGCCCTGGCAGGCCTCGCACGGTTCGCTGATGACCCGCCCGGTGCCATTGCACTGGTTGCACGTTCTGCTGATTGAAAAGAACCCCTGCTGATAGCGCACTTGTCCGGAGCCATGGCAGGTTGGGCAACTGATTGGATTCTTGCCTTTCGGCGTACCACGTCCTTCGCAAGCGCCACACGTATCCTGACGCGGAATTTTAATTTTGGTCTTGAGCCCAAAGGCAGCTTCCCGGAAAGAAATCTTCAGGTCATAGCGGAGATCGGAGCCCCGCTCCGGACCGCCGCGGCGCCGTCCGCCGAAAACATCGCCGAAACCGAAGAATTCGCCGAGGATGTCGCCGAAGTCTCCAAAAGTTGCCGGATCGAATCCGCTGAAACCGCCCTGCAACCCGCTGTGGCCATAGCGGTCATAGCGGGCCCTTTTGTCGGGGTCGCTCAATACGCTATAGGCCTCGGCGGCTTCCTTAAACTTCTCTTCGGCGCCTTTGTCGTTCTGGTTTTTGTCGGGATGGTACTTAAGAGCCAGTTTGCGATAGGCGCTCTTGATTTCCTGATCCGAGGAATCCTGGTTAACCCCAAGGATTTCGTAATAGTCGCGTTTATTATTCAAAGAAAATCCCCACTCTCGATAAACTCATAAGTTCGAATGATTCGAATCTAGGATTTCGATGTCAGATCGTCCATCGCTGATTTTAATAGTTTGTTGATATCCTTTTCGCCTCCGATTTCAGCGGAGCCCTCTTTGGCTTGCAGGCCTTCCATTCCTGGGGCGGACCACATTGCCGCCGCCAGTTTCGCGGCCCCGTCCTCGAGTCGGGCCAGCAACTCCCTCATACCTTCGATCCTGGCTCCTTCTGCAGGAAGATTTCTGGCCTTTTGAATCGCATCTTTTATCATCGTCTGCTCGTCCCCGCCAAGAAGCCAGCCGACTTCCGAGACGCTTCGTGAAACGGAAGCTTCCAAACCACGGATCCGATTCCGCAATTCGGCCAAGTCTTTCGCTCTGCGATCCGATTCCGCGAACTGCCTGGCGTCCATAACCATCCGGTCTATCTCTTCCTTGCTCAGCCCCGTAGAGGGAGTGATCCGGATTGCCTGTTCCCTCCCGGACAACATGTCTTTCGCGGAAACGCTCAGCATCCCGTTGGCATCCATATCAAAAGCCACTTCAATCTGAGGCGTTCCGCGCGGCGCGTGAGCGACTCCCACCAAATCGAATTTGGCAAGCGAGCGATTGAAGGCTGCCAATTCGCGTTCGCCTTGCAAGACATGGATCTCAACCACGGTCTGGTTATCCGCGACCGTGGTAAAGATGGTGGTCTTTTTCAAGGGAATGGTTGAGTTGTGCTCGATGAGGCGCGCGAACAAGCCGCCCTGCGTCTCCACTCCCAAAGACAGCGGGAGGACATCCAACAGCACGATTTCCTTTATTTCTCCCTGAAGAACTCCTCCCTGAAGTGCGGCCCCTGCGGCAACAACCTCGTCGGGATTAACCTCGAGGGAAGGTTTCATCCCAAAAACCTTCTCAACGTGCCGCTGGACGGCGGGAGTGCGCGTTTGACCTCCAACCAATATGACCTTATCGAGGCCGGCCGGGCTAATACCCGCGTCCTTCATCGCCTTCTCGCAGAACGGAGTGGTCCTCTCGATCAGCGGGTTCACCAGCGCTTCGAAGCGAGCACGCGTCAGAACTCTGTCGAAGTGTCTCGGCCCCTGTGAATCGCCGGCAATGAAAGGCAAGTTGATGCGGGAATCCTCGTCGGTGGACAGATCGCATTTGACCTTTTCCGCTGTTTCCCTCAGACGCTGTCGCGCGAGAATATCGGCTCCCAGGTCAATTCCCGTATCGCCCTTGAATTCCGTGATCATCCAATCCATGACGCATCGATCAAAATCCTCCCCGCCGAGGAAACTGTCGCCGCACGTGGAGATCACTTCAAAAACGCCTTGATTTATGTCCAGGATCGAAACATCAAACGTCCCTCCGCCCAAGTCAAAGATCGCGACGCGTTCCCGCGACTTTTTCCCTAATCCATAGGCAAGAGCGGCAGCTGTAGGTTCGTTGATAATCCTGCGGACCTCCAATCCCGCGATCCGTCCCGCATCCTTGGTGGCCTGGCGTTGGGAATCATCGAAGTAGGCGGGAACCGTGACGATAGCATCCGTTACCTCTTCGTTCAGAAAATCCTCCGCCATGCTCTTCAGGTGCTGCAGCAACATGGCCGAGATTTCAGGAGGGCTGTAGTCCCTCCCCCGAATCGAGACCCTGACATCCCCGTTTGCGGCGGGGGCGATGTCGTAGGTCAGATAGGATCGGGCTTTCTGGATTTCCGGCGAGTCGAATCTGCGCCCCATGAGCCGCTTGACCGCGTAGATCGTGTTGGCAGCGTTGGTGACAGCCTGCCTTTTTGCGATCTGCCCGATCAGGCGATCTCCTTTTTCGGAGAAAGCGACAATCGATGGCGTCGTTCTGCCGCCGATATTGTTTGGGATGATCTGAACGGAAGAACCTTCCAGGACAGCAACGCAGGAATTCGTGGTACCCAAGTCTATGCCTATGATCTTGCTCATTAGAAAGTCTGATCCTTCCCTTGCGGGTGAACGGCAACGATCACTTGCGCAGGCCGAAGCAACTTATCCTTGAAAAGGTATCCCCTGCGCAATTCCTTGATAATCGTGTCTTCTTTTACTTTTGCATTTTCCTCGCGGGATAAAGCTTCGTGCAGGTGAGGATCGAAGAGTTTCCCTTCGGCCTCTATCGGCATCACGCCGGTCCGAGCAAAAGTATCGAACAACTGCTTGTACAGCAATTCGACCCCTTGTTGAAACTGCTGCAGGTTGCCGGCCGCATCGTTTTCGCGGAGACTTTTCAATGCCCTCTCACAGGCGTCCGCCACGGGCAAAAATTCCAGCAGCAAGGAGCTTTTGGCCAGCATCATTCCGTCGGCTTTCTCCTTCTCCGCCCGTTTCCTGAAATTTTCAAATTCCGCGGCTTTCCTCAAAAAACGGTCTTGCCATTCCGCCACTTCTTCCTTGGCGGTCTCCAGGTCAGCCTGCAGTTGCGCCTGAGGATCTATCGGGGGGGCAATCGACTCCGTCGGCTCTTCCTTTGGATTCTCTGACCCGTTTTCAGGTTTGGCTCCCTCCGATTCGGAAGGATGCTTATAAATCTTCAACGTCATTTCTAATTTCCTATCTCCAGCACGCGTCCAAACAGCCTCGCTACGTAGTCCACCAGTGAAATGGCCCGAGCGTATTCCATGCGGGTGGGGCCCAAAATTCCCAGTGAACCATGCGTTTTTTCATCCACGGCATAGGGTGAGGTAATGAGGGTGCAATCCTCGATACCCGGAAGCGCATTTTCGGCACCAATCGTAATCCGGACCTCCTGCGTATCCCCCTCGATGCAGCGGGAGATTAAAGCGGCGAGCCGATTCTTCTGTTCGATGGTCTCAAACAGAAGCTTCATCCTGTTAATATCGGAAAACTCAGGGGTTTTGATTAGATTGGAAGCCCCATCCAGATAAACTTCCGAATCCAGATCACCCTCCGTTTCGGAAAAAGCCTGCGCGCTAAGAGTAATCACTCTCTGCATGAATTTATCGTAGAGGGCCTGGTCCTTTTTAATCATGTTGAGAATTTGGGTCCTGATCTCTGCCAGGGTCCGGTCCCTGAAGTTCTCAACTATATAGCGGGCCGCTTGGTCCAGCTCTGTCTGCAATATATTTTCGCCATAATGGATAATCCGATTCTGGATGATCCCCGACCCAGACACAAGGATTACCATAATTCTGTTATCCGTAAGCCTAATGAAATGAATGTGTTTTAGGGCAACACGACTGATGGGAGGGGAGACCACTATTCCGATGTTCTTGGAAACACGAGACAGGACTTGGCTCGCGCGTGCCATCAGGTGCTCCGCATTATCATCCAGCCGGAGATCCCGGTCGATCATGCTTCGATCCCGGGGAGAAAGATCTTTTTTCTTCACCAGATAGTCGACATAGAAGCGATAGGCCTTGTCTGTCGGAACCCGCCCCGCCGATGCGTGAGGCTGGTGCAGATACCCCATTTCCTCCAGATCCGCCATGATATTGCGTACGGTAGCCGGACTCAGCTGTTCTCGGCTTTGACGCGCGATCCTGCGAGAGCCCACCGGTTTGCCGGTTACAATGAACGTGGCAATAATCCAATGCAGGATTTCCCGGTTCCGTTCATTGAATAAGTAGTCGTTCGCTTCCGGCATAACATTTTGTCCCTCAGCGTGATACACCCGCACCCGTGCATCGCAAGCGTAAATTGCTGTCGGAAAAGATTATATTATCGCTTAGGGCAAAGTCAAACAAGCACGACAGTTGACGATTGACGGTATCTTAAACCTTCGTTGAGCCGCAGAGGTTCTAAATACAAGAGGCATCGGATTTTGCAGGAGCGATACTGGGCGAAACTATGGAATTGACGACTGACGTCGAAAAGCCGCCGACACGGTTTCCCAAGCGTCAATCGCCAATCCTGAATCGTCACCTTTTAAGGTTTTATAATACTGGTGTAACAGGTTTCCGTTACCAGCCTGTTGCTCTCGTCATGGCCAATGGCTCGGATGAATTTGATGATCATCGGTTCGCCGCTCTTCAAACTTTTGACAAAATCTCTCAGTTCCGAAGCGGTGTTGATCGGCTTGCCGTTGGCGGAAACAATCACGTTGAGGCCTTCAGATCCCCCGGTCAGGCCGGCATCATCGGCAAGACTCCCTGGCTTTACCGTGAGTACGTAGGCGCCGCCGGATATATCCAACTGCCGGGCAACGCGAGCAGGCACATTATCGATCTCGAGACCGATTTCCGTCTTGGGTTTTTCCTCCTTCTCGTCAAAGCTGTACTTGGTGTCTTCCTGTTTTTCCAAAGTCCTTTCTGCGACGACCAGTTCGAATTCCTTCTCCTGGCCGTGTCGAACGACGCTGAGCTTGACCTTCCGCCCCGGAGGGGTATCGGCCACGGCTCTTAGGAAATCCCGATTGCCTGCTATCTTTTTGCCATCGAACGCAACAATGACGTCCTCGGGTTTCAGGCCTGCTTTACCGGCAGGTCCGGCCTCGGAGGGATTGCCCTTTTCATCGCTCAGCTGCGTGATCAAAACCCCGTAACCCTGCTTGACCCCAAAGAAGCTGGCCATGGCGGGCGTCATTGGCAGAGAATTCATGGTGACGCCGACGTAGCCGCGGGAAACTTTCCCGGATTGGAGAATCTGGTTATACACCCGGGTAAAAAGATGGGATGGCACGGCAAATCCCACCCCAGCACTGGATCCTGAACTCGTCGAAATAAAACTGTTGATCCCCACGACCTCGGCGTTCATGTTGACGAGCGGACCGCCGCTGTTGCCGCGGTTGATTGCGGCGTCGGTCTGCAGGTAATCATTGAAATAAGAATAAGCCGAGGGACCCTCATCGCGATCGAATGTGCGACCCGTCGTCGAAATGATCCCGGCCGTTACGGTCTGGTCGAGCCCGAACGGGCTTCCGATGGCAATGACCCAGTCGCCGACCTTCATACTCTTGGAGTTGCCGATTTTCGCAAATGGGAAATCCTTTTTGCCGCTGATTTTGATGACCGCGATGTCGGAAATAGCATCGGTGCCGACTACTTTGGCCGCATATTCGTCGCCGCCCGGCAGGGTGACCTTGATTCTCGTGGCTCCCTCCACCACGTGATTGTTGGTGATGATGTAGCCCTTGGCATCCACGATGACGCCCGACCCCAGACTGCGGCGCATCTGGGGTTCAGTCGGAACGGGTCCGTTGAAAAAGCGGAACATATCGTCCATCGGGCCCTCCGGGTTTTGGCCCGGAGTCACCATCTCCTCTGTATTGATATTTACGACGCACGGTTCCACGCGGCTGGACACTTCCTCGAAAGCCTGAGACAGAGCCAGAACCGCTCCGGAAGCGATCGGCTTCCCATCCGGCTGCATCTGCAATTGGCTATCGCCCGGTCCTGTCGCGTTCACGTGATAGGAGATCAACGTGCCGATTGCTATACCCAAGGCAAGGACAAAAAGGACCATTAAAAAATTGAAGAGCCGCTTGCCTCCAGTACTGGCACTCTCATCCGGCTGTTTGCTCATTTCCCGATTCCTCCGTAAATTAAGATTGCACTTGCCCTGACTTTTACGCAATGAATATCCATAGGTTTCAAAATTTGGAAGTTTTAACCGCGAATCGCACGGATGCACGCCAACCCGCGAAGGTCCGCGGTTAATCCCTGATGACTTCAATCCCCTTCAAGGGCAGGGCAATCTTGTACAAAATTCGATGGTCGTCGATCCATAGATCGATCTTTACCGTGCCCGAATCAGCCCTCAGATGATGGAGTTCCCGCTTTTTCCCGTGCACCGAAGTGGTTTCCACCCCCATCTCGCTGACTTTCAAAACTCCATTGTCCAATTCCTGAGGGATGACCACTTCCATGGATTGTGTTTTTTCTTTGCTCTCGAAATCGAACAGGCGTGCGATGAAAACAAAATGATAGAAAACATTCGTATCGAGAACCACGAATCGATCGCCCACCAGGAGGCCCCTTTTCAGGGGACTGCCTCCGGCCAGGTATTCGAAGCTGGCCTGACCAGCCGCAAACGTACCTTTCAGGAGTCCTTTCTGTCCGTTGACCTCGGTCCGGAGCAGATAGGCTTGCGGCACAAGCTGGCCATTCATCTTCAACTCTGTCTCCATTTTGATGTTTTGACGGCTGTTGGCGGGATCGCGGAGGTTCATGGTTGAACTGCTGCTGACGGAGTCGGTCGAGTTTTGGATCAAAAACTTCTCCCCGCCTATCTTCTTTCCGGCCACGTAGATGTCGAACTGCCCGTCCTCACGCGATGCTTTTTGTTCGGCACCAAAGACCGGGTAAATCAGCAGCAAAAGGACCGAACAGGATTGCAGCGCTGCAAGCTTCAGTGGTCTTTTCCGTGTTCTTTTCATATTTGCCGTAAAGGATCTTGGACCGTCTCGGGGCCGTCGGGAACGGGACGGAAACGGAATGTTTTCACCTCGCGGCGGAAGAAGGCTTGCTTCCACGACCAAAAACTGCCGCCCGCTCTCCAGGCATCCATGGCCGCCAACCCGGCAGATTCCCCTGCCTGCGAAAGCATGTACTCCACCCAAGCCCAACGGGCCGAACTGGGCCGCACCTCCACCTTCCCTTTCAGCCCGGAACGGATTTTCGCCAATTTCGCTGTGATCGAAGGAATCGATTCGAACACCTCACCGTCCAATGGGGTGTTCCTCTTCGCCACGAACGGCGAAATGCTCAATGAAAGCAGGGCAATTTTTGAGATTTCCATAGAAAAGCGAACAAGCTCGTCAATATCTTCCGGCGTTTCGCCAGGCAGCCCCACCATCTCATAAAGTTTCAGACGATGCAATCCGGCGCTTCGGACCAATTCTGCGGCACGGATCAAGTGCTGTTCCGACGTCTTCCGGTCGATTTGGTTCCGCATCCGCTGCGAAGCCCCGTCCGACGCGGTTGTGAGGGTTCGGTAGCCTCCTTGCGCTAACAGCCGCACCAACTCCTCATCGAGGCGGTCCGCCCTCAGGCTTGAGATCCCAATTGCCCTGCCGCTTGCCACGATTTTGTAAACCAGCTCTTGAATCCTCGGATGATCGGTAACGGCGGCGCCTACCAAGCCGACTCGCCTGGCGTTTTCCGGTATCAGCGCAAAGGCTTTCTCGGGGGGCACCAGCCTCATCCCGCCATTGGTCGTTTGCCGCATCACGCAATAAGTGCAGCTGCGTGAACAACCGCGCTCAGGCTCGATGAGAAACATCGAAGCGAGGACGGTACTGCTCGTCAGAATCTGGGAGCAGGCCGGGAGGCGGTCGTCCCCGACCTTGGCGATGGCAGGCAAATTTGGCGTCACTCCCGGAACGTAACAGCCCCGCATCGCGGAAAATCCGGCAAGCAGCTTCTCCCGGTTCGCTCCGGCAACTGCATCCAAAAATGTGTGGATCAGTTCCTCCCCTTCACCGAGGATGATCAAATCGACAAACGGAGCCAGTATCACCGGATTCGAATTGGTCAGCGGGCCGCCGGCCAGGACGAAGGGATGCCTGTCTGTTCGATCTTCTCGAAGCAGTGGGATGCCGCTCAAATCCAGCATCTCCAGCATTCCCGCCAATTCCAGTTCGTAAGCGATTGAGAATGCGACGACAGGAAAATCGGAAAGAGGGGTCTCGTTCTCGTAGGTGAGAACGGGAAGGTGATTTTTTCGGTGGCTTTCAGGATTGTCCGGGAGAAATGCGCGTTCTGCCGATGCGTCCGGGTGCGAGTGAATTTCCCGATAAATTGCCTGGTAACCGAGCGAACTCATAGCCACCGAGTAGGAAGATGGATGACAAAGCGCCACGCGGGTTGAAGAAGCTTTGCGCAGAACTCCTTCTTCCGCTCTGACCCTCTGACGTATGGTGTTCAGAATGCTCCAAGTCATTGAAATATCTTCCGCAGGGCACAAGGTTTTTTCATGCGAGGCGGTCCTCCAGCGCCGCCCAGCACGCAGGCGCCGCCCCAGAGCGCTAGACCCCTCGCTGCATATCGGGCCAAATAATCTTGTGCAGCTGCAACTGCAGGCGAACGGGGAGTCCGCAATTCAAGACCCAATCCGCTAGATCCGCAGAGGGCAGTCCTGAATAAACCGGTGAAAACAGGACAGTGGATACTCGGGATGTCAAATGATAGCGCTGGATGATATCGCATGCCCAGTCAAAATCGCGCCTGTCCGTCACAATAAACTTCACTTCATCCCGTTCGGTCAGATAATCCACATTCTCATAAAAGTTGTACGCCCCCATGCCGCTGGACGGGCACTTGAAATCAACGATCTTGTGCACCCGCGGATCCACTTTCGCCAGCGAGATCTGGCCGCCGGTTTCCACCAGAACCGTGTAACCACGTCCCAGCAAACGCTCAAAAAGCTCGTGAACCGATTCCTGCAACATCGGCTCCCCGCCCGTCACCAGAACGAATTTTGTGGGAAAGGGCCCGATTTTTCTGACTATTTCAGGGATGGACATTTCTGTCCCTTCATAAAACGCGTATGCTGTATCGCAGTACGTGCACCTGAGGTTGCATCCGGTCAGCCGTATGAAAGCAAAGGGCCTGCCTGCAAATGAGGACTCCCCCTGGAGGCTGTAAAAAATCTCGTTTACCTTCATAATTTGCTTTCAGTGGTCGGCAATCGTCTTTTCGGTTCCGGCTGCTGACGACCAACCGCCGACTGCCGACTAAACAGCGCGCGCAATGCCTGACCCGTCGCGGATGCACTCATTTGAGCCACATCCTCGGGAGTGCCGACCGCAACGATCTTCCCGCCGTACTCGCCTCCTCCGGGTCCAAGATCGATGATCCGATCGGCCATTTTGATTACGTCCAAGTTGTGCTCAATCACTACGACTGTGTTCCCCATGTCTACCAGACTGTTCAAAATGTCGAGCAGTTTTTTGACGTCATGGAAATGCAGACCCGTGGTTGGTTCGTCCAGGATGTAAAGAGTCCGTCCCGTGGCCCGCCGGCTCAATTCCTTCGACAGCTTGACTCGTTGCGCTTCACCGCCGGAAAGGGTCGTCGCCGATTGACCGAGCTGGACGTATCCGAGTCCAACATCATTCAACGTCTGCAGCTTCTGGGCGATGGAGGGGAGGTTTTCCAGGAGTTCATAGGCGTCGCTGATGTTCATTTCGAGTAGATCGGCGATGGAATAACCTTTGTACTTTACCGCAAGCGTTTCCCGGTTATACCTCTTGCCCTGACAGGTTTCGCAGAGGACATGCACGTCAGGCAGAAAGCTCATCTCGATCCGGCGCAGCCCGTCCCCCTGGCATGCTTCGCACCTGCCCCCCTTGACATTGAAGCTGAACCTGCCTGCCTTGTAGCCGCGAATGCGGGATTCGGGGAGCATTGCAAAGAGCTCCCTCAAAGGTGTGAACAGTCCCGTATAGGTTGCGGGGTTGGATCGGGGAGTCCGGCCAATGGGGGACTGGTCAATTTCGATCACTTTATCGAGATGCTCGATTCCGAGAATCTCGCCATGCAGCCCGGGATTGCTCAACGCGCGATGCAGCTTTCGAGAAAGCACCTGATAGAGGATGTCGCCTACAAGCGAGGATTTGCCTGCCCCAGACACGCCGGTCACACAGATAAACAAGCCAAGCGGAAATTCCACGTCGATGTTCTGCAGATTATTTTGACGCGCATCCTTTATGACCAGGCTTTTCCCATTCCCCCTGCGCCGCTCTTTTGGACAGTCGATGCTGAGTGCACCGGTCAGATATTTCCCGGTGTAGGAGTCGGCAGTTTGCATTACTTCTTGGATTGAGCCGGCCACAACCACCTCTCCGCCGGCGCGTCCGCCGCCCGGTCCGAGATCGATGATGTGGTCGGCACTGCGGATCGTCTCCTCGTCGTGTTCGACTACCAGTATCGTATTCCCAATATCCCTCAAGTCTGCCAGCGTATCCAGCAGGCGCCGGTTGTCCCGCGGATGGAGTCCGATCGAAGGTTCATCCAGAACATACAGGACGCCGCGAAGCTTCGATCCTATCTGAGTTGCAAGCCGAATCCGTTGCCCTTCTCCGCCGGACAGTGAAGAGGCTGGCCTGTCGAGCGAAAGATACCCGACCCCGACATTCAGCAGAAAATTGATGCGCTCTTGAATTTCTCTAAGTATCTGGCCGGCGATCTGCGTCTCTCTCGGATTCAGCTTAATATCACAAAATGCCTTCTGTGCCTTTTCGAGCGAAAGCCGGGCGTAGTCGGAAATCCCCAGGCTGTTGATTTTGACCGCCCTGCTTTCCGGCCGCAGGCGGGATCCCTTGCAGGCAGCACAGTCCTCGACCGAAAAGAGTTTTTCCACTTCCTCGCGAGTTCCTGGATTCCCTTCCGTCTCCAGCACCGATTTCAACCATTTGTCAATGCCCCAGAATCCATCCGGATCCGCACTTCCGAAAAGGTAACTGTCTCTGGCTTTGGCCGGAATTTTCTCAAACGGCGTTTTACCGTCTGTTTTGAACTTTTTGGCGATTTTGAGAAGAGATTCGCGCAGATAGTGCTCAATCCTGGCGTTCTCGATGGAAAACTGCAGCGTGGCAATCGGCTGGCCCCGGTCTAGAATCAGATTATCCGGGTTGACGGTCCTCTGCGTTCCCGTTCCCCCGCATTCCGGGCAGGCGCCGTGCCGGGAATTGAACGAAAAGGAACGTGGCTCAAGCGTCGGGATACTGACCCCGCAATCGATGCATGCCTGACGCTCGGAAAAAAGTCTTTCATCCAGCCCGAGCGCCGAAACCGCCACAAGCCCCTCGGCCAACTCCATGGCCGCCTTTACGGATAATTCCAAGCGCCGCCGTATGCCCGGCCTGATCAGGACCCTGTCAACCACAACATCAATGCTGTGGTTTCGAGTCTTGCCGAGCCGAATATCTTCTTCCAAATCGCGGATCTCGCCATCGACGCGCGCGCGCAAGTATCCACGCCTCAGATAGGTTTCGAAAAGCTTCTTAAATTCACCCTTCCGATCCCGCACCACCGGCGCCATGATGATGACACGGGTATCTTCGGGATATCCTGCAATCAGGTCCACAATTTGATCCAAGCTCTGGTGCGAAATCGGCTTGCCGCAAATGGGACAGTTGGGCGTCCCGATCGAGGCAAACAGAAGGCGCATGTAGTCGTAGATCTCGGTGACGGTTCCCACCGTGGAGCGGGGGCTGCGGCTCGTCGTCTTCTGTTCGATGCTGATGGCGGGCGACAAACCTTCGGCGCTGTCGACATCAGGTTTTTCCATCCGTTCGAGAAACTGGCGGGCATACGCCGACAGGGATTCGATATATCGGCGCTGACCCTCCGCATAGATGGTGTCGAAAGCAAGGCTGGATTTCCCGGATCCCGACAAACCGGTGACTACGGTCAGCTTGTGCCGTGGTACCTCGACGTTGATATTCTTCAGGTTATGCTGGCGCGCGCCACGCACTATTATCTTGTCTAGCATCGATGGACCAAATGATTTATTTTACGGCCCCAAGCCAGTCCGGTCAATGTGGGGGGTCGGACCGACGGGTATTCCCTATCTGCATCAGGTTAACCCTAATTACCCCCCGGGTTTTGGCCTGGGACGCGATTAGGGGCCCTGTTTTTTGCCGTTGAAGAAAACCAACACTCCAACCAAACGTTGAGGGACGCTGGCCAGCGCAGGCTTGCGGGGACCAAGCCATGGAGACTCGAAAGCTCAAAGCCGCTCGGTTTGGTTCCTGACTGAGCGGTAGGTAGCCCAGGGCAGGATAAAGAGGATCAGAACGGATAAAATATCCCGAATGGGCGCGGAGCGGACCAGCGCCAACGGCATCTGCACATCCAAGCCAATGGGGACAGCCAGGAAGATGCCTGTCAAAGCTTCCCCCGCCACCAGCCCCGCACAAAGAACGGTGCCGGCCTGGATAGCCGCGTCCAGCTTTGAGCCATGATATTTTCTGCTGACCAAGAGATGGACGATGCCGCCGAGCAGGATCGGAAGCGTCGTGGTAAACGGGAGGTAAATGCCAACGGCTACCGCCATCGGGCTGATTCCGAAATTAGAGTTGCGTCGCTGCAAGTATTCCCCGAGCAATACCAGGAGAATGGAAAGGAAGGCTCCCAGGGCGATCATGTCCCATGGCAGGCTCGATCCTTCCATGAACAGACCTTTTGCCATCGCGGCAAACATGCTTGCTTGCGGTGCAAGCAGCTTGTCGGAGCCAATTCCGAATGCCTTATCGAGAAAAGCCATCAGGGGAGCCGCCAGGAGAGATGTCACAATTACGGCCATGATCAGGCCGGCCTGGAGCGACCTAGGTGTGCCTCCGACGATCAGAGCGGTTTTAAAATTCTGCGCCGCTGTTCCCGAGAGGCAAGCCGCCAAACAGACCACTCCGGAGATCAATAGAATTGTCCGGACCGCCTCGGCGCCAGAAAGACGTCCCGCAAACAGAAAAACGGCGGCAAGGAGAAAGGTACATATCGTGATACCGGAAACCGGCTGATTCGTGCTTCCGATTAGCCCGACAATATAGACAGAAATCGCCACGAAGAAGAACACTGCAAGGACGGTGTATAGAGTCGCGATACTCGCGCCGACCAGGCTGACATTGAAGAAATAAACCCCTGCCGAAACAACAATCCCCGCCACAATAAAAAACCAGATGGTTCCGCGCCGCAAATCCGTTTCATGGGATGGACCGTGAACCGTCCCCGCGGCCTTGGTCTCGCTCAGGCCGACCAGTGCGGACCTGATGCCGGCCGCGAGCTGGCGCCGTATTGTGACGATCGACCACAGTCCTCCGACGGTCATGCCCCCGACGCCTATATACCGCACCTGGTTCGCCCACATGGTCGATGCGGCCACTTCCGGCGCGCCGGGGGAATGCTGCAATGCGGTAAACAGGGGAATGAAGAAGAGCCATGCGAGTGCGCCTCCCATGGCTACCAGGGCAGCGCCGTTGAATTCTATAATAAATCCCACCCCGACGAGAGCCGCCGAAACGTCCGAGCCCAGCCTGAACACCGCATTGCCCCACCGGAATGCCCCCGAGACGGTCTCCTGAAATACGGAAATGCCCGACGACAGCACCTTGACCGCGAGGCCGCCGAAAAAGGCAGCAACCACGCTTTGGATCCCTTCACGGCGGCCTTCCCCGAATGCCGCCATGCCTGTCTTTAGGATTTCCGCCGTCGCGACGCCTTCGGGGTATTTCAGCTCTTTGGATTCCACGACCATCGGGCGACGAAGAAACCCTGTAAGCACAATTCCCAGAATGCTTCCGGCCAGCACGGCCATCGTAACGGTGGTGTACTCCGCGACCCCCCAGGCTGCAAAAGGCTTCATTGCCCCAGAGAGTACCAGCGCCGGGAACACGAAGATCACGCCGGCGGCAAGTCCTTCTCCCACCGAGCCTGTCGCCTGCGACAGATTCACCTCGGCTACGGAGCGGGTTCGCAGCAAAGTGTGAAAGAGAATCAGGGCGATGACGCTGCACGGAATGTTCGCGCTGATTGTCATCCCGACTTTGAGACCGAGGTACATATTGGCCGCAGCCATAGCCAAACTCAGGACTAAGCCCGTCAGTACTGCACGGAACGTGAATTCGCGATCACTCTTCATTTGCGCTCTCCGCATTCTTAAGTATTCGGAATACGGGCACAGTCACCCTATTCCGCTGCCTACGCTGTCGTTCACCGCCGCTGTTCCCGCGGAGTGGGGTGACTGCGCCCGTATTTCGAAATCTGCCAGGGAAGGCCGAGGAGAAAGAACGTCAAGAAGGCAATCACCTCGAGAGACAACAGATACCACGGCCATGGCCCAAGGACATCAAGCAATGAAGGTTCGGCCGGTTTTCGACAAAGGAATCCATAATTCCATCCAGTGATCGCGTCGAGCGCCCCTATCGCCACGGCATAGACATTGAGGACGATCATCATTCGTACAATGCTGCCCCGCCTCGGCCTGAATTCCCTGCGGGCGACCAAAAAAACAATGGCTATGAGCGTCACTCCGTGGCTCCAGAAAAAGAGAAAAAAATCCCAGGAAGGAAATCCCACCAAAATGTTGGGGGTAACGGTCGCCTGGAGGACTCCGCCGAAACCCCAGTAATAGGCGATTTCGGTCGCGAACTGGTCCGGCCGGAACAGTGAAATAATGCACGCGATCAGAACCAGGTTGCAGAGCTCCAGCGGCAGCGAATACTGCCAGCTCAGAGCGTGCTCCATCCCCTGCTGTAAATAAAAGACGACCGCGTAGCCCAATAGAACAAAACCGAGCAGCCAGCCATGAAATTTCCGGGTCTTCCCCTCTCGTGCCTTCCTGGCAACAAGAAAGCAGATCAAGGCAATTATTCCCAGCGTCACCAGGTGTTGAAGACTCAGCGCATGAAAAGGCAAAGCCGTCATCAGGGAGCGGACTGACCTCCATTCAATGCGGCTCAACGGGCAAGCAGGCGTGCAAGCTTTGACTGCAGCCAGGAAAAATGAGCCGAATGCAAAAGATCAAACCTGCACAAAACCTCTTTCAGCTGCATCCGAGGAGTTTCTCCGCGGATGACAAAAATACGGGACAAACCGGAATTTGACAGCGTTACATTCCTGGTCAGCAGGATTCTCCCGCCCCCCTCTTCCAACCGGGCCGGATCCCCGGCGAACGCGTCAAATCCGAGCAAGCGCAAATAGAAGGCGAGTCGGGGCAATCCCATGTCCACAATGAACCGAATCTGCCGGAGCGGCTCCACACGCAATCTCAAAAGCGGTGTGACATCAAACGATTCAAATACCGGATAGATACTGACACGATCCCCCGCAGAAAGAAAATATGAAAGATCAACCGAAGAGCCGTTCACCAGGACAAACTCAACTTCGGAAGCAGGCACATTCAGGCTTTCCAGAATCTGCCCGATGCTGGTCTTAGCCTCAAGCGGATAGGCGACCTCGCGCTTTTTTCTTTCCGGGGGCAGGTAGTCGTTGAGTTCTTCATATAACCGCAGGCGTATTTCTGGAGCCATGGTTGAATCTTACTACACCCGCCGACAGATCCAGGATGCAGGATAACGGCACGAAATTCTGCGTCTTGCATCCCGCATCTCGAGCCCGGTCTCTTTGGAATCGAAATTTATAGTTGAGAAAGGTATGATAGGGTTCTGCACAAGGGAAAATCTGGCGGCTTTGGCCTGCCGGAAACCGTTTATCGTGATGAAGGCGGTCTGTTTTGCAGATGGCACAGAATCGCATAAGGACACACTTGTTTTATGGGGAGGCAAAATTAATGAAAAGAAAAGCGGCAGGCACTTTGATTGTTGTCTTGATCGCGATCTTCGCCGCAGCTTACGGATGGGCTGCAGACGAACCGAAAATAGTAGTGTTCAACCCACGAGGTATTCAGCCTGAAATACGGAAGATTCCCATGGCGACGCGCCAGGCGAATCTGGACGGCAAAACCATTTACATCGTGGACACCAAGTATCCGAATACAAAACCGTTTGTGAATGAGCTTGTCAGCGCGTTAAAAGCAAAATACCCGAAAACTACTTGGGAGCTCCGGGACAAGTTCGCCGGCTATATGGACGATGATCCAAAGCTGTGGGCCGAAATCAAAGAGAAAGGCGCGGGAGCCATAGTTTTGTTAGGGCATTGAAGCAGCTGCTCGCCGGCGGTCGTCGGCCATGCAGTGACATTGGAAAGAATGGGCATTCCCACCGTACCGATGATCACGATGAGGTTCAAGGAACTCGTGACAACGATCTCCTACAAAAAGGGGATCCCAAACATGCGGATCACCTTTACTCCACACCCGATTACCGATCGGCCGGCCGATCTGTGCAAGACGTATGTTGCAGGCCCCGATCCGCTCACCGGCCAGCCGATGCTTGAGGAGATTTATGCGGGACTGACCAAGCCGCTCTCGGAAGAAGACAAGAAAGCAGGATTTCTCCCGAGAGATAAACGACCCAGGCTGTTGGAACCCAATACCGCCGACAATCTTATGGAATATTTCCATGAGCAGGGCTTTACGGATGGGAATCCGATCATTCTTCCCACCGAGAAGAAGGTCGCGGAAATGCTGAAGGCAACGAGCCGCAAGCCGGATGAATGGGTGGGCCAGATGCGTCCATCGC
>Ga0326727_10013501_pt1 | contig 18168 bp, 15 predicted proteins | sample MB2enrmetagenome_FD_207643 | JGI IMG/M metagenome (GOLD analysis project Ga0326727, IMG submission 207643) | Lab enriched peat soil microbial communities from McLean, Ithaca, NY, United States - MB29MY | ecosystem: Environmental > Terrestrial > Soil > Wetlands > Peat | place: USA: New York...
AATTGCTGGCTCAGTTGCAATAAATCATCGGGTACCGCTGTCTTTTCGTGGGCCATGCCCCAACGCTACTACTCAACCCTGAATCGAGTCACGCACTCTTGCCGAAAACTCACGCTTCTTCAGATCGCCGGTTTGCCGTCATGCTGTCTTTCAATACCGTTCTGGCACAAGACTGAGCTTCCTGGAACGATGAGGCAACACCATGATCGCCGTGATCGGTGGACCAGCGGAAGTCACCGTGGTAGTCCTTTTCCGAGACGGTATACTGCGCCTGATTCCCGCCGACGTCGATGAGCGTAAAGGACTGCTTCATTCGCAACGCCGCTTTCCGCTTGACACTCGAATGCGTCTTGGCGGTTCAACCAGAAGACCATGAGCACCGTGGGCCCCTTCGATGGGCGGCGGCACTGTGGCCTCCTGGCTTTTTGTCCTCTGCGCCGTGGAACTGTCTGGAGGACTCGCCACGCCCATGCCATTCATCTCAGCGAGAGCCGCCTTGCCACTCTCAAGCGCTCGGGTTTGGTCTTTGTGCCGAATGGCAATCACCATCAGCCTCACGTGTGGCATGGCCCGGTTCAACATGCCAGGAAGGCTGGTTTGGGCCAGTGAGTTCGCATGTAGTGTGTCAGGTCTATACGCCTTGTACAGCGGCCCAGACATCTGGTGCATTTCGTAAAGACATGCATTCCCAGATTCGGTCCGATCGTCCCATCGGGTCTCGTCGCCTGCTTCGAGTGAACGCAGAATACTCTGCAACAGGTTCTTCGTGCTCTCGTACAACATGAGGACGCCTCGTTTCTGCCACCGGACTGTTACAAGACTCAAGCGCTTTGCCGGGGGTTGAGGTGCGCTCGAATTTAAGGGCTGGAGAGATGCGACTTTGTTATTGTAACACACTTGCGCCCGTGCTACAATAACTGCGGTTTGATGTTTCTGCCGATTCAAGGCCGACCTCTTTAGCGTTTCCGCTACTCTCGTCCACCTCCAAATTAGCCGCCTTCAAATCAGAAAAGGAAGAGTAAAACTTGAAAAATATATTCGTTGGAAACCTCAGTTTTGGGGCTTCGGAAGAATCTGTCCGTGCGTTGTTTGAGACCCACGGCACTGTCAGCCGTGTCAACATCGTGACGGATCGTGACACCGGCCAACCTCGTGGCTTTGGCTTCGTGGAGATGGCAAACGACGCAGAGGGCGACAAAGCTATTGCCGCCGTCAACGGGAGGGACCTGGATGGCCGCGCCCTGAACGTCAATGAAGCGCGTCCCAAGACTGAACGGTCGAGCGGTGGCGGCGGCTTCGGACGCAAACGCTGGTAGCATGATCGTGCCAACAGCCCCGGCGCTTTCAAGTGCGGGTGGTTTGATCCCGATGGCGAATGGCCCTCATCATCGCCCTCACATGCGGCATCCCTTCGACAGCTTTCTCAGAATGCGGGAGGCGTGAAAGGCCACTGACTCCGAACAACTGCCTGTCGAGTTCGCGGGACCAGTTGTCGGACCACCAGGCCGACGCCAAAGTGGATTGGCGCCCGTCCAACGAAGACACGGCCTCCGGCCGTTGGTCCATCCGCCGCTATGAGGCGTTCGGGTCCCAGGGCGCCTTGCCGGTCCTGCGTCCCAAGTACGAGAACAGCCAAGGATGAAGGGACAGGCAGGCATCGTCCCGGCCGCGCGGAGCGGTCGGGATGCCCTGGCTGGCTATGTACTGATTTTTTCTTACGTTCTCAGAGGGCGGCGGAGACCGTCGATGGCGTCGGTTTGCGCGCAGGCCGCCGCTGCCGTGCCAGGAGCGATGCGACAACGCGGTAGCCGAGCGCCAGCGCTACCAGTGCTCCGTAGAGGAGCGGCAGGCGGATATCGGACTTGACCAGCCAATAGTAGTGAACGACGGCGGCGACGCCGGTGAAATAGACCAGGCGGTGCAGGCGCTGCCAGCGTTTGCCGCCGAGGCGGCGGATCCAGCCGGTGGTGGAGGTGAGGGCGAGCGGCAGCATGGAGAGGAGCGCCGCCATGCCGGCGGTGATGAAACGGCGCTTGGCCACATCCTTCAGCATCTCCTGGATGTCGAACAGCTTGTCGAGCCAGAGCCAAGTGAGGAAGTGGAGGCAGCCATAGAAGAAGGCATACAGGCCGATCATGCGGCGGAAGCGGATGAGATCGGGCAGACGGAGCAATTTCCGCAGGGGCGTGACCGCGAGGGTGACGACGATGAGGCGGATGGTCCAATCGCCGGTGAAGTGGGTGATGTACTCGAGGGGGTTGGCCGTCAGGTTGGAGTTCCAGGTCTGCCAGGCGAGCCATAGCGCGGGCGCGAGGCCCGCCAGGAACACGATCCACTTGACCCAACGTCGTTTCAGCATCGGTTTTCCTTTGGATGGCCGGCGCGATCAGTAATACTTCTTGAGGTCCATGCCGTCGTAGAGGTGGGCCACCTGGTCGCCGTACCCGTTGAACATCTGGGTGGGCGTGCTCTTGAAGGGCGAGGGCAGGCGCTGCTCCTTGGCCTGGCTCCAGCGCGGATGATCCACCTGGGGATTGACGTTGGAATAAAAACCGTACTCGTTGGGCGTGGCCATGTTCCAGGTGGTGGGAGGCTGGCTGCCTACGAGCTTGATCTTGACCAGGGACTTGATGCTCTTGAAACCGTACTTCCAGGGCAGGACTAGGCGGACCGGAGCGCCATCCTGCGGGGGCAGGGTCTCGCCGTACATGCCGACGCACAGGAGCGCCAGGGGGTGCATGGCCTCGTCGAGCCGCAGTCCTTCGACGTAGGGGAACCGGATGAAGGCTTTATCTTCGGTTGCCAGGGGCATCTGCTTGAGGTCCCAATAGCTTTCGAAGGCCACGAATTTGGCCTTGGAGGTGGGTTGGACCTGATTCAGCAGCGCGCTCAATGAGTAGCCGGCCCACGGCACGACAATCGACCAGCCTTCCACGCAGCGATGGCGGTAGATGCGCTCCTCGAGCGGGGCGAGTTTGAGGATCTCGTCCATCGAGAACTTGCGCGGTTTGGCCACGGCGCCCTCGACGGAGACCGTCCAGGGATCCGTCTTAAAGTGCGTGGCGTTTCTCGCCGGCTGGTCTTTGCTGGTGCCGAACTCGTAGAAGTTGTTGTAGTGGGTGACCAGGTCGTAGGTATTTTCCTTCTCGGTGGTGCTGAAGGGGCTCTTAGCCAGGCCGGGCAGTTTGGTTCCGGCGAGCGAACGCCGCGAAGGCGACAGCAACTCACGGCCGGCCAGAAACGCCGCCGGAATGCCGGCCAGAAACTTGCGGCGGTTCAGGTACACGGCCTGGGGAGTAATCTCCGAGTAGGGGATATCGGCGGACTTCTTGATCAGCATCGTATGGACCCAATTCTACATCCTTTAGACGGGGCTCGGGCGGCCGGGATTCGCGATTTTACAACGGGGGGCGGGAACGTTGCTGGCGGAAAAACCCAACACAGGCAGGAATGCCTGTATTACAAAACCCGAGAATCTTCGCGGTGCGCGAAGATTCTCGGGTTTGCGATCAGCGATCAGCCGTCAGCGCTCAGCCATTGAACCTCCGGAACTTCCGGCTCGCTGAAGGACGTCCACGATGCCCAACCGGCGAATTTGTCACAAATCGCAAGCTGATCGCTGAAAGCTGACCGCTGAAAGCTTCGGGCGAAGCCGCGCTGTGCCACGATTGGCCCTTTCGTTGTAATGCGAGTTGCGCGGGACCGTCTTATTTCTGTATGCTGGTAGTTTCCCCGCATCGTGAAGCTCGCTTTGGTGTGCGTTGCGGGGATTGGTCCGGACGGGTGGCCGAGCGGTTAATGGCAACAGGCTGTAAACCTGTCGCTCCTTGGAGCTACGGAGGTTCGAATCCTCCCCCGTCCACCAACGGATCTTGTAAACTGTGTTTTTAGGGCCGTTGTAGCTCAGTTGGTAGAGCGCGTCCTTGGTAAGGACGAGGTCACCAGTTCAATCCTGGTCAACGGCTCCAGTTCCTGTAGCGGAAGGTCTCGGGCCTCATCCGGGTCCTCCGGTATTCTTCCCTGTTCAAAATCCTGACAGGCAAAAGGTTGGGGCATGGCAAAGGAAAAATTCGACCGCAGCAAGCCGCACGTGAATATCGGGACGATCGGACACATCGATCACGGCAAGACCACCCTCACGGCGGCCATCACCAAGGTACTGGGCAAGAACAATCCGAAAGTGAAGTTCCGGAGCTTCGATTCCATCGATAATGCGCCGGAAGAAAAGGCCCGCGGGATCACCATCGCGGTGGCGCACATCGAGTACGAAACCGCCAAGCGGCATTATGCCCACGTGGATTGCCCGGGTCATGCCGACTACATCAAGAACATGATCACGGGAGCGGCGCAGATGGATGGCGCCATTCTGGTGGTGGCGGCCACCGACGGTCCCATGCCGCAGACGCGCGAGCACGTGCTGCTGGCGCGGCAGGTGGGGGTGCCGTGCATCGTGGTGTGCATGAACAAAGTGGACATGGTGGACGATCCGGAGCTGCTGGACCTGGTGGAGTTGGAAGTGCGCGAGCTGCTGAAGAGCTACCAGTTTCCGGGCGACGACCTGCCGGTGGTGCGGGTATCGGCGTTGGGGGCGTTGAACGGGGAGCCGCAGTGGGAGAAGGGCGTGCTGGAGCTGATGGATGCGGTGGACAGTTACGTACCGATGCCGGTGCGGGTGAAGGACAAGCCGTTCCTGATGCCGATTGAAGACATTTTCTCGATCCAGGGGCGCGGCACGGTGGTGACCGGGCGTATCGAGCGCGGGATCTGCAAGGTGGGCGAGGAAATGGAGATCGTGGGATTCCGGCCGACGCGGAAGACGGTGGTCACCGGCGTGGAGATGTTCAAGAAGCTGCTGGACCAGGGGGAGGCGGGCGACAATGTGGGGCTGCTGCTGCGCGGGGTGGAGAAGGACGAGGTAGAGCGCGGGCAGGTGATTGCGAAGCCGGGATCGATTACGCCGCACACCACGTTCCAGGGGCAGGTATACGTACTGAGCAAGGAAGAGGGCGGGCGGCACACGCCGTTCTTCAAGGGTTATCGGCCGCAGTTCTATTTCCGGACGACGGACGTGACGGGGGTGGCGGAGTTGCCGGAGGGCACGGAGATGGTGATGCCGGGCGACAACGTGGACCTGAAGGTGGAGCTGATCACGCCGATCGCCATGGACAAGGGGCTGCGCTTTGCGATTCGCGAAGGCGGCCGCACGGTGGGCGCCGGCACGGTGACCGAGATTTACAAGTAGGAGCAGAGCGATGCCTCGAGAAATCATTACTTTCCAGTGCACGGAGTGCAAGAGTAGGAACTACTCTTCGACCAAGAACAAGAAAACCACTACGGAGCGCCTGGAGCTGAAGAAATTCTGCCGGACGTGCCGGAAGCACCAGATGCACAAGGAAATCAAGTAGAATAGGGGATAGCCCTCCCGATGCCGGGGAAGTATGACCCAGGGGCGTAGGTTTAACGGCAGACCAGCGGTCTCCAAAACCGCGAGTGGGGGTTCGAATCCCTCCGCCCCTGCCACACCAGCCCGTTTACAATTGGGACTCAGCAAGGAAGAAACATGGCCGATGTAAAGCAGTGGGTTCAGGGAACGAAGGATTACATCAACGATCTGAAGCTGGAGATGAGGCGGGTGACGTGGCCGAACCGGAAACAGGTGGAAGGCACGACCGCGGTGGTGATTTTCTCGGTGTTTGCCTTCGCCGCATACTTTTGGGTAGTGGACAGCATTCTTTTTACGGGCATCAACAGTATCTTTAAGTTTTTCAAGAAGTAGGCGTATATGGAAGATGATGAGCTTTCCTTCCACGGGGAAGAATCCGGCGAAGATCCGGCGGAGCAGGGCGAGGCCGGGCTTGTGGAGCACCCTGACGCCGAGGCGAACGGTTTCGAAATGAGCGCCGGGCCGGAGACGGAAGCGGTGGAGACTCAGGCTGCGGAAACGCCCGCCGAAGGAGCGCCGCCGGCTCAGGGTTATGACACTTCGTCCCCCCGCAAGTGGTATATCATCCACACGTATTCGGGCTTCGAGAACAAGGTGAAGGAGTCGCTCGAAACACGCGCCGAGGCTTTTGGATTTGCCGATAAGATCGGGCAGATTCTGATTCCCACCGAAGAGGTGGTGGAACTGCGCAATGGCAAGAAGGTCACCAGCAAGCGTCTGGTTTATCCGGGTTACGTGCTGGTGGAAATGGAAATGAACGACGAGTTGTGGCACGCGGTGAAGAACACGCCGCGGGTCACGGGCTTCGTGGGCGGCGGCAACTCGCCGGTACCGCTGAGCGTGGACGAGGTCAACCAGATTCTGTTTCGCCAGGCGTCGTCGGCGGAGCGGCCGCGTCCCAAGATGACGTTCGAGAAGAACGATCCGGTGCGGATCATCGACGGGCCATTCGCGAATTTTTCGGGCAAGGTGGACGAGGTGAACACGGAGCGCGGCACGCTGCGGGTGATGGTGACGATTTTCGGACGCGCCACGCCGGTGGAACTGGAATTCCTGCAGGTGGAGAAGGGTTAGTGGCACAGGCATTCCTGCCTGTGTTGTTGGGAGAGGATTTTCGCGTATGGCAAAGAAGATTACGGCTTCGGTGAAGTTGCAGATTCCCGCCGGGAAGGCCACGCCGGCGCCTCCGGTGGGTACGGCGTTGGGCCCGCAGGGCGTGAACATCATGGACTTTTGCAAGGCGTTTAACGCCAAGACTTCGGGCAAGGACCAGGAGGGGCTGATCATCCCGGTGGTGATCACGATTTTTTCGGACCGCTCCTTCACGTTCATCACCAAGACGCCGCCGGTGCCGGTGCTGATCAAGCGCGCGGTGAACCTGGCGAAGGGATCGGCCGAGCCGCACAAGACGAAAGTGGGGAAGATCTCGCAGAAGCAGGTGGAGGAGATCGCCAAGATCAAGATGCCGGATTTGAACTGCTTCGACCTGGAGGCGGCCATGCGGTCGGTGGCGGGCACGGCGCGGAGCATGGGCGTCGACGTGGTGTAAAATATTGAGGTAAGCGGTTTCCTGCCGGATATGCGGATGTGGCGGAATTGGCAGACGCGCTAGATTCAGGTTCTAGTGATCGCAAGGTCGTGGAGGTTCAAGTCCTCTCATCCGCACCAATAATTTAGTTTAGAGTGTTGAAATCTTTTTACCGAGTGGCTCTGGTATACCGTTTAGTGTACCGGGACCGTTTCCTCTGGTGTACCGTACAGATCACCGGACCCTGCCAGCAGCCTGCAATCGCTAGCTTAGCTTAGCTAAGCTAGTCGAGGGATTTCACATAAACGTTGCGGTACCAGATCTGGCCGCTGGCTTCGAGCTGCAAGGACATGATGCCCTGGCTTGCCCGCTTGGCCGGATCGTTGTCGATGGTGATCGTGATGACCTGACCGTTCATCAGGTGGATCAGGGTATTGTCGATGGCGATGACTTCCAGTTGGTTCCATTCCCCATCCACGCCTTTGTACTCGTGCGCGGCCGACGCGGGATCCTTGATGACGGTTCCCATCTGCACGTTCACGTTATTCGGGCCCAGAATCACAAAGCAGCCCGGCGGGTTCACGATACCGCGGCCCTGACCTTCGTAAAGCTGGCCGGTGAAGTTGTTGGCCGAGCTCATATCGTACTGGTATCCGCTGACTTGCCAGGGGTTCGGCGGCTGGGGTGTGCGGCCGCCGCCCGGAGCTCCGGCGCCTCTTCCCGGTGCTGCGCCGCCGGCCGTAGCCGCACCAGGCCCGCCCGGCCCGCCTCTGCCCGCGCCACCGCCGCCGGAGGGAACCGTCGCAGTGCAACCGCCTTCCTGCGGCGCCCCCGCCTGTCCGCCGCCAAAACCTCTGCCCGCGCCTCTGCCGGCGCCGGTGTTCGGATTCGCTTCGGGCATCTTGATGATGCCCGCATCGAGTGCCTGCTTCACCGTAGTGATTCCCTTCGGCATGTCCTTGCCCATAGGATCTTGAAGCGACCCGTTGTGGGGCTCTCCCAGCAACCGGCTGCGATATTGGATTCCGCCGTTGGCGCCGGTGGCCGACATCTTCATTTCCACGCGCAAGTCGAAATTCTTCATGATCGCACCCGGGCCAACGTAGTGGATGTGATGCTGGCCCGGCGTTTTGGTAGTATCCGCGTAGATGGCGCCGTCCTGGATCGACCAGACATCCGATTCGCCATCCCAGTTGGTGAAGGTCTGCCCGTCCCAGAGCTTGGTAAAGCCGGTGTAGTCGCTGTAGACCGACCGGACCTGCCCGCCACGTCCACCGCCGCCCCGACCTGAGGCGGTTGCGGCCGGCGCCGCTCCGCCCGCCGGCGGCGCCTGCTGCGCCCAAGCCGTCGTCACATATCCCATGGCAAGTCCGGCCGCAAGCAGGGCGGCTGCCGTCCTGGAATGACCTCGAATAAGCCGAGAGAACATGATGCCTCCTGAACCGTACAACCTATACACTAAGACAAATCTCCGGTCTTGGATTGCGCACCGGCTTCGGTACGGAGCGGCGGCGACATCGAGGTTTCCCTTCGCGACCCGTGGCTCGGTATCGATAGTCATTTTCACTCGAACACTGGAATCATCCAGCAGCGGGTGGCTTTCCAGCATCGGCGTGCTGCCCGCAGCAAGACCTTGTTTGCGTGAAAGTTGAGAAACGCCTTCTGGCCCGTCTTGAATGACGCGCGATGCCCAACGGGCCCCATGATCCATGAATCGCCATTCTCGAAGCCGATGAAGCGGGCGGTCAGCCCGCGGTCCTGGACGCCTCGGCGTTCAGCGCCCGATAAGCGGCCAGCCTCACGACCTTGGGCATCGAAGGTCCGCTCAAAGTCGTGTACAGTTCCAACGCCTGTGCGCGGCTGGCCCTCATCAACCCTTCGGCGCACACCAGCGTGGCCCGGGCCACGACCGGCAGCACCGGGATTTTGGTGCGGTTCAGACCGTCGCGCAGCAACCTGGCGGCCTGGGGGCCGCCAATTGTCCCCAGCGACGCCGACGCCGCCTGGGCGATCTCCACGTCCTGGTCGTACATCAGCTTGCCGAGCGCGTCTACGGCCTTTGCATCTCGGCGCACCCCGATAGAGTGAATCACGCCCATCAGCAGGCGGCCCTTGAGCTTGGGTAGTGCGCTGCGCAGCGCTTCGTCCACCGACGGATCGGGATTCGGTTCCAGGCCGAAGCGAGCGTAGTGGCCGAGCCGGTTATCGCTCAACAACGCCGCCAGCGGGGCCACCGATTCCTTATTGCCGATCTGGGCCAGGCGTTTGCACGCGATAGCCTTCTGGAACGTGGTCGATCCACCGTCCTTGAGAATCGCGATGAGCTTGGCCTGATCCAGTTGCCAGATCGGGTTGGCGTCGAACTCGGGCGGGATGCGAGGCATCGCCGGCGCCCCACGCCCTCCTCGTCCTCCGGTTGCGGGCCCGCCAGGTTGACCGGCGGCTCCGCCTGCCGGCGCTGTCTGCGCGGGCGGTTGCTGGGTTTGTCCCTGTTGCATCATGAATCTCCTTTTCCTCTCGCCGTGTCTCCTACATACTGGTTGCCAGGGAATCCAGCCGCCAGGGCTCGCGGTAGGCCCGGCTCCGCATGCGGTTGGCTTCCTCGTCGTTCACGAACGCGCGTTTGGCGGGATCCCAGGTCACCTTGCGGCCCAGTTGGCACGCGATGTACGCGCAATGCGAGGTGACGTGAGCGTTACAGGTGGACTCGGCGTTGGCGCGCGGCAGGGACCGGGAGCGGATGCAGTCGAGCCAGTTCTGGATATGGCGGGAAGGATCGGTGCCGCGCATCGTCACCGTCTGGTGGTAGGGGCGGAGATTGTCGGACATTTCCATCTTGCCGGAATCCCCCGTCTCGATCCAGCCTTCGGTCCCTTCGAGTCGCACGCGGCAGGTACCCAGGTCCAGCCAGCCATCGCCGCGGAAGATGAGTTTCACGCCGTTGGCGTAGGAGCAGTTTACGTGGGTAGTCCCCGGTACCGGCTCGTACTCGATCGCGTGGGTGTGGTCGCAATCGGCGGCCCACTGGCAGATGTCGCCGGTGTGGGAGGCCCACTCCAGAATCCCGGCATGAAAATCCCAGAACTGGCTCCGTCCGCCATCCGGGTAGCGGGAGTTATAAGGGCGCCACGGACATGGACCCAGCCACTTGTCCCAATCGAGGACCAGCGGATCGGGCTCCGGCCGCTCTTCGGGCCACCAGCTATGGCCCAGCGGAGTGACGGTCCGCGACCAATCGTCGGCGTGCACGGCCAGCAGTTTGCCGAGCTTGCCGCTGCGGGCCAGCCCCACCGCGAGTTCGAAGTTGGGGACATTGCGGCGCTGGCACCCGGCCTGGTAGACCACCCCATAACGGCGGACATTTTCGGCCAGCGCGAAGCTTTCCGCGATGGAGATGGCGGCGGGTTTCTCGCAGTAGATGTCCTTGCCGGACTGCGCCGCCCAGACCGCCATGCAGGCGTGCCAGCGGTCGCTGGTGGCGATCATGACGGCTTCGACATCTTCGCGGGCCAGCAATTCTGCGTCATCGCGGTATATGACGCAGTTGCTGTTTCCATAGTGCCGGTCAACTATGGACTTGATGGTCTCGCGCGAGGATTCCCGGACATCGGCGATTCCAACAAACTGAACCCGCGGATCGGCCAGGGCCGCCGCCAAATCCTGCTGGCCGCGGTTGCGGAGCCCGATGCCGCCGACTATGATTCGATCGCTGGGCGCCACCACACCAGGCTGGCCCACTGGCCGGCCCGTCTGGTCCACGGCTTGGCCCAGCACCGAACTGGGGACAATCATGGGCGCCGCGGCCAAAGCACCCGCCCCGACCACGGACTTCCCAAACCCTCGCCGCGAAATCGATCGCATTCCCTTCTTCATTTTGACCGTTCTCCCGGTCCCCGCAGAAACTGGAGGACCTGCTCATCGCTACGCGTTCGCCCAAAGGGGTGGCCCACCTTCAGATAAGCCGGGATTTCCATTTCGGACATCCCGATATGGGTATTCTGCGTCTTTCCGGTGGCGGATTCAAGCGGATTGCAAAAGCAGGGTATGAAATTCGTGGCGCCCGCGCCCTGACGTCCAGCCGGTACGGTCCAGGCTGCGCTCCTGCAACAGCAGCCAGGTGTGGCGGAATCGTCCAGGTCCGCCGCAGGGCGGGACCTGGAGGTGCGGTCGCGCGCGCTGACGGTCCTAAGGACCCACGCACAAATAACTTGATCGGTTTGCGGTTAACGCGAACGCATCCCGATCCGGAATGGAGTTTCTCCGCTCGCTCGTTCTCCAATGGCGGCATGGGAAACGCCCGCCATCCGCCGCCATCCGTCTTGCGCTTTTTCTCATGGTGTTCCTCCGCGCTGATCTCCGCGTCTCCGTTGCTCCGCGGTGAGATCGCGGCTTCGGACCAGGTTATTCTTGCGGGACGCCTAACGGCCAAGTTCCCAGAACCGGACCTGGGGCCAGTGTTCGGGCCACTTTCCGGAAAGAAGGTTTCACGCCGGTGGCGCAGTTCCGCGTTAAAGGCGTGGTCACTTCGTGCTCGCCGCCAGCCGCCGGATTGCGTCGCCGAAGTGTAAAATCAGCCGGATGGGCGTTTCCCGCACGGACCCGTCCACGTCAACCACCACGATCACTGCTTGCCGGGTTTTGGACTCTGGGGGCCGGCTGACAACCCCTGGCTGACAACCCCGCCTTGCGGGACCGAAAAGGGCTCCCGGAGGAAAGAATGCAGCTTGCAGGATCAAACGACGGCGGTTCAGTCTGTATCGAATGGGGCCGGAAAGTACGAAACGGAAATCCCGAGTATAATACCATTTTCGGAATTAAAGTCCTGAAATGCGAAAAAGAACCTACATGCGCCGCCTCACGTTGCCGCTGACAGCCTCTCTCGCGGCCGGTATCACCCTCTTCTCGCTTACCACAGCCTTCGGTCAGAAAGCTCCTGCGGCGAAACCGGCCCCGCTGATGAAGATTCTGAGCCGGTTCACCGCCCCTGGCGTGCCGGCCCTGGGCCCGGCCGAATCCGAGGTCGCTCCGCGCAAGTGGAACAAGCCCGCTCCGCCGGGCCTGCCGGGCAGCGGAATGGCGCAGCATCCGATGCTTTACATCGGCGAAGGCTACAACAAGATTCTGCTGGTCTACAACGGCAAGATCGCCTGGACCTATTCTACCGGCTCTGGCTGGGAATACGACGACGTGTGGATGCTCTCCAATGGCAATATCCTCTTTACGCGCATGCAATACGTCGCCGAGGTGACGCCGGAAAAGAAGGTCGTATGGCGCCACGACGCCCCGGAAGGAACCGAGATCCACGTCTGCCAGCCGATCGGCTTGGACAAAGTCATGTTCGTCCAGAACGGACTGCCGCCCAAGCTGTTTGTCGTCAATATCAAGACCAAGGCTGTCGAGGTTCAGCATGATTTGCCCGCGCCCAGCCTGACCGACAAAGCGACGGTCCACGCCCAGTTCCGCCGGACGCGCTACACCGCGCGGGGAACCTACCTGGTTCCTTTCCTGGAGATGGGCAAGGTTGTCGAGTACGACAAGAATTTCAACGAAATCTGGAGCTATGAAATTCCAACGCCCTGGGCCGCTGTTCGCCTCCAGAACGGCAACACTCTGATCACGGACGAAAAAGACATTCTCACGCGCGAGGTCAACCCTGCAAAGGAGACGGTTTGGGAGCTTAGACCGGGCGACCTGCCGGAGGCTTACCGCTATATCAACACGCAGAGCGCCACCCGTCTGGCGAACGGCAACACCATCGTTTGTTCCCGTGGCACCGAAGGAAAGACTCCCCAACTCGTCGAAGTCACGCCGGACAAGAAAGTCGTCTGGGTGCTTCAGGACTGGGCGAACTTCGGCCCGGCGACCGCCGTTCAGATCCTGGACGAGCCTGGCATCCCGGAGAAGCCGGGAGATTCGCAGCACTGATTTTGAAACGGAACTCGGCGCCAACCAATAGGGCGCCCGACTGCCGCAGTGCAGTAGCGAGAGATCAAACCAGGAGACGGAACATGACATTTGAAGCATCGCGCAGAAGCTTTCTGGCGGATGCGAAGTGTCCGTCTGAGTCAAGGAAAATCGTCACTGATTTTTCCCAGCTTGCGGGGGAGGCGGTGACTGTTCTTTTCCTAGCCAGTTCGCCCCTGTGTGGTGCCTCTGCAGGGGTCCACTCAGCGCTACCGAGCGGAAGCGGCATGGCCCCCGTGGTCCCTCCAAAATGGCCCCTTCGCCCGCCGCCGCTAACACTTGTCATCTACTGGCCAGGGTGGAGAGGGTGTTCCTGGATCGGGCATCCACACCTCCTGGGTCTGGCTGCGGGAACAACTCGCCACCCACCAGATCGGTGGTGTTGCCCGCCAGCGACGGCCAGCAAATCTGCCTCCGCAAAGCGGCCACCCCGGAAGCAGAGCACCCCTCGGAAAAGACCTTGTAATCACATTGACCAGGGTCTAGGATCTGAATGTACGCTATCAGGCCCGGAGTCCCCCCGCAGGCCTGAGAGGTTGGAAATCCTATTCGGGCGAAAGGGCTACCATGCAAAAGCTATTGACAGTTCTGCTGCTTACGGTTTCCGTAGTGGCGGCCCAGGAATTCCGGGCCACACTGGAAGGAACGGTATTCGATCCCCGTCAGGCGGTAGTGCCTGGGGCGCAATTGACGCTGGTCAACGTCGAAACTTCCGTCGAACGCCAAACCATCTCCGGGAACGATGGCCACTACGTCTTCGAGCTCGTAACCCCCGGAAAATACTCGCTTACAACCAAGGCCGCCGGCTTCAAAACCGACAAGCGGGATGGCATCCAGGTCAACGTCGGCGACACGGTGCGGTTGGATACCAGCCTGATCCTGGGGCAGGCCAGCGAAAGCATCGTGGTTTCCGCCAACGCCGTGGCGGTGGCCGCCGATTCCAGTTCGCTCGGGTCGCTGGTCCGGCAGGACATCGTCGAGAGCCTTCCCCTCAAGGGCCACGGAACTTTGCTCATGTTCGAGCTATCGGCGGGAATTGTGAGCCCTCTGTTCCCAGACGATGTCCGGGCCATTGACCAAATGCACAGCGTCCAGTACACTTCCAACGGCTCGCCCCTGGGCACGGGCGACGTCTCGGTGGACGGTGTGTCCGACATGGCCGACGTGAACCGAGGTTACTACATCGCGGCGTATCAACCCTCTAGCGACTCGATTGCGGAGTTCAAAATGCAGTCCGGCACGCTGCCTGCCGAGTACGGGCGCTCTTCCGCCAGCATCTCGAACATCGTGACCAAATCCGGCACCAACGACCTGCACGGAACCATGTATGAGAACCTGCGCAGCTCGGCCTTGGACGCCAACTCGTTCTTCAATAACGTCTCGGGCACCAAGCTGGCGGTCTACCGGCAGAACAACTTCGGTTTCACGGTGGGCGGGCCGGTCTGGCTGCCTAAGATCTACAACGGCAGGAATAAGACCTTTTTCTTCATGAGTTACGATGGATTGCGCGCTACCTCAGCTTTTGGGGGCGGGCGGTTGAACGTGCCGACCGCGCAGATGCGGACGGGCGACTTTTCACAAGTGCCGACCCCCATCTACGACCCTTACTCCGTGCAGCCCGTCAATGGCGTGCAAACGCGCATCCCCATTCCGAATAACATCATTCCGGCGTCGGAGCTGGACCCGGTGGCCAAGAACGTGATGCAATATTGGCCCCAGCCGAACGTTGCTTCCAGCACGGCAAATCCGTGGGTGGGCGATTACAGCTCGGGCGGCGGCGCCTTTCCGTCGGGGTTCGACTTTTTCAATATCAAGTTTGACCAGATCATCAGCTCCAAACAACAGCTATTCGCGCGGGTGAATTTCGGCCCCGGCTCCCTCTGGAATCCCTATGATTTTCCGGGACTTGCCACACCGGGGCGGTACCAAAACAAGCGCCCGAACCAGGGCGCCACTCTCAGCGATACTTATGTTTTCAGCCCCACCATCGCGGCCGCCTTCCGCCTGGGATTCGAGCGCACCAATAACACCACGACGCCCTATTCGAACGGGTTCGACGTCTCCAGCCTGGGCTTCCCGGCATCCTTCGTAAGGGCCACCCAGGCTGCGTCTTTCCCGAACTTCAGCTTTAACGATGGCATGGAAGGCTTGGGGCAGAGCGGTTTCGCTAACAACCCGGGGCAGGGCATCTCCACGGAAGACCAGGTGTCGATCAGTCGCGGTAGGCACTTGTTCAAGACCGGAATCGATATTCGCGATCTTCGCGGAAGCCAGTTTAACGATTCGACGCCCGACGGCACGTTCAGTTTCAGTTCGAACACAACCGGAGGGCCGAACGCGGCCACCCCGTCAGGCGGGTTCGCCCTGGCTTCGATGCTGCTGGGATTCGGTTCGTCCGGGTCCGTCCTCACCGCCCCGGCCATATCCTGGCAGCAGGTTTACTACGGGTTCTACTTCCAGGACGATTTCCGCGTCAGTTCCAAACTGACGATCAATATGGGACTGCGATGGGAACACGAGAGCTCGCGCACGGAGAGCTTCAACCGTGAGGTGGTCGGGTTTGCCTACAACAGCCCGACTGGAATTCAGGTGCCTGGTTACACATTGAATGGCGGCTTGATGTACGCCGGGAAGAACGGGGCGCCGCGCGGCATGTACAACCCCTATTATCATAATTTCTCGCCGCGCCTGGGGTTTGCCTACTCCCTGAATTCGAAGACGGTGATTCGCGGCGGCTATTCCCTGATGTATATACCGATTCCGACTACCCAGATTACGACGGGATACTCGGTGAGTTCGCCCTGGGTGACGAGTCTCGACGGCGGCATTACGGTTGCGAACAAGCTGAGCAATCCGCTCCCTAACGGGCCGCTCCCGGTGACCGGGAACAGCCTGGGCCTTCTCACCAATCTCGGGCAGGGAATCTCCTTTGCCGATCCCGGCGACCTGCCCCCCGCCTTCCACAACTGGCACATCAATGTGCAGCGGGCGCTGCCGTCCGCCGGAGTCCTCACCATCGCCTATGTAGGGAGCCGCTCGATCCACCTGCTGGCGGGCAGCAACGTGAACATCAACCAGGTTCCGGCCCAGGATTTTGCCCTGGGGTCCGCGCTGACCCAGACGGTCCCGAACCCCTTCTACGGTATATTCACCGCGGGGTCGTTCACCGGAGCGACCATCCAACAAGCCCAGTTGCTGCGGCCCTATCCGCAATTTGCGGGTGTGACACGCGTCACTCCGGGATACGGCAACGCTCATTATCAAGCCCTGGAAGTCACCTATGAAAAGGCCATGGGATTCGGCCTGGCCGGAGTTGCGGCGTTCACCTGGTCGAAGAACCTGACCGACGTGTTTACCAGTGGGAACAGCCCGCAGAACTTTTATAACCGCAGCACCGAGCAGGGGCTTGCGGATTACGATGCCCCCATGCGGTTTTCCCTGGCGCTCAACTGGAACATTCCGGTTGGACGGGGACGCCAGTTCTTGCACAACCTAAGCAGACCGGTCGATCTTGTGCTGGGTGGATGGCAGCTCTCCACCGCCCAGGTGTTCCAGGACGGAACCGCGGCTGCGTTCAGCGTAACCGGCGGAACTTACTTCAGCGACGCCATCCGGCCGGTCGTCGTGGGCAATCCGAGCCAGGGGGTCACGGGCGGCATCGGTTCGCGGTTGACCGATTACTTCAACACCGCGGCTTTCGCCCGGCCGGCCAATTTCACCATGGGGAACGTAGCGCCGCGCATAGGGTCGGTGCGCGCCCCGGGAATGAACAACATAAACCTGGCATTGGGAAAGACCTTCCCCATCCACGAGAGCGTAAAGATGGAACTGCGAGCTACCGCGTTCAACTTCCCGAACCATCCGGTCTTCAGCGGTCCCGGTACTACGCTCGGCAGCTCGTCGTTCGGAATTGTCAGTGGGCAGTCGAATTCCAGCCGCCAGTGCGAGGTCGCAATGAAACTTCGGTTCTGACAGCAGGGTGGGCGGACCGCTCCTTGGCCAGGATACGGTCCGCCCGACGCCCCGCAGTTGCACGAAAGGAAAAGCACCCATGTGGTCTCCAACGGGAAGGTCTGTTTTGGGCTGCGCCGCGGCCGTTCCGCTGCTGCCAGGGATCCAGCTATCAAAAGCAGCGTTGTGGAAGCCATACATAAATCCATTTTGGAAAGGACTTGTCTCATGAGCCGAACCACCAGAAGATCTTTCTTAGCGGGCGCCGGGGTGGCTGCCAGTACCCTGGGGAGCGGCCTTGGGTTCGCCGGAAGTTCGCCGGAAGCCCAACGGGAGGCGGCACAGAAGGCCGGGATCAGCCACCCAACCCAGAGCATGCGGCGGGAGAAAATCAAGATCACGGATATTACAGTCACGCCGCTTTCCTACGTCGATCCCAAGCGCAACCTTTGGCGAGGCGACCGGTATATCGTCTGGAAAACCGACGCGGCCCTGTGCCAGGTCTTTACGGACAAGGGCATCGTGGGGATTGCCGAAGGCTCACCCTACGGCGGGCCGGACATCATCAAGAAATATACCGAGGAAGTCATCAAGCCGGTCCTGACCGGCCAGAATCCGTTTGACGTGGATTTCATCGCCTGCGCCAGCGACCTCACGCCAGCCCGCGGCAGCGCCATCCCCAACCGGGCTACCGCCGCGGCGTGGGCAGGCGTGAACAACGCCTGCTGGGACATCATCGGCAGAGCTTTGAACACGCCGGTATACAAACTGCTGGCGTCGGATAACAAGCCCGAGCCGCACATTCGCGTCTACGCCAGCGGAGGGGACTACCACGAGTGGTATGGCGATGGCGAGAAGACGCTCATCGAAGAGGCGGTTAAGTACAAGGAGCAGGGGTTCACGGCATTCAAGTTTCGCGCCGGCACGGATTGGCGATACAGCAATATGACGCTGCAGCGGTATATGCCGATTATGCCTCGCCTGCGGGCAGCGGTTGGGCCGAACATGGACCTGATGCACGAAACCCTGCGTGCCCAGCCGGTGACCCTGGCGGAGGTGGTTCAGGAGTTCTGCCCGCTGCTCGACGAGCTGAAGTTTCACTGGTTCGAACAGCCGCTGAACACCATCGAGGAGTATATCGCGGTCAAGAAGGCGCTGAAGATCTGCCTGGTATCCGGCGGCGAAAGCGACCGCACGAGGTTCGAGATCAAAACCTGGATCGAGAACAACGCCATGGATATCGTGCAGACCGATTGCAACGTCACGGGCCTCTCAGAAGGCT
>Ga0326727_10013502_pt1 | contig 18166 bp, 10 predicted proteins | sample MB2enrmetagenome_FD_207643 | JGI IMG/M metagenome (GOLD analysis project Ga0326727, IMG submission 207643) | Lab enriched peat soil microbial communities from McLean, Ithaca, NY, United States - MB29MY | ecosystem: Environmental > Terrestrial > Soil > Wetlands > Peat | place: USA: New York...
GTAATGTGCTGGAATCGGTTGCGATCGGCTACGGGCGGCGTTACGCCGATCCATCCCCGCTGCTTAATGATTCCGACCGCGGCAATCAAAAGCAGCTCCTCATGACGCTGACTGCGAGGCGTTTCACCAACCCCGTAGAGCACCTGCACGCCTATCGCATCCCGGCGCCCGCCCAGTCGCGCGTTTATCAGCTCGTTCATCTGGGACCCCGCTCACGCGAGCCCGGCATCACGAATCTCTTCCGTTTCGACGAGTTGCAGCGGCAGGTCCGGTGCGCCAGCGACGGCCTGCACGATCTGCCGTTTGAGGATTTCGACGCAGCCGGAGCCACCGCGCCCGGGCCTTATCGCAGACTCTACGACGAAAACCGCAACTACTATCGGGCCGACCGTCTCGACCGCATCCTACCCCTGGGCGTAGCCGAAGCCCTCGCGCTCCCAGGGCGAGACTTTCGGCTCGCGTTTTCGCCCGGCCTCCTCGCCGAGGTCTACCATCGCGAACCTCCGCACGGCGACCTTATTCCCAATCGCGAGCACGTACTGGGCCGACAGTGCGGCTATATCGATCTCGACCACGATGGCAACTGGTGGGAACCCACGGGGCGAATCTATTTTTCCGCTCGCGAATGTGACGCACGTACAGAACTGGAATACGCGTGCCGCCATTTCTTTCTGCCGCGCCGTTATCTGGATCCATTCAACTACGCCACGGTCTGCGCCTATGATCCCCATGAACTTCTGCCGAGTGAAGTGCGCGATCCGGTGAACAACATTCTGCGAGGGGAAGCCGATTACCGCATCCTCGCCCTCTATCGGCTCACCGACGCCAATCGCAATCGCTCAGAAACCCGCTTCGATGCGCTCGGCCGCGTGGCCGGTTCGGCGGTGATGGGAAAGCTCGGCCAGCGTGCCGGAGATTCGCTCGACGGTTTCGAACCCGATCTCGATGAAGCGACAGTTATCGAGCATATGTCTCATCCTCTGCGCGATCCGCACCGCATTCTTGGCCTCGCGACGAGCCGCTTTGTCTACGATCCGTTCGCCTACATCCGAAGCCGGGATGAAGCCCATCCCCAACCCCCGGCCGTCTACACGCTGGCACGCGAAACCCACGCCGCCGACATCCGACCCGGTGAACGGACCAAAGTGCAGCATTCGTTCTCCTATTCTGATGGTTTTTCCCGCGCCATCCAGCACAAGGTGCAGGCCGAGCCGGGGCCGCTTGCCGACGGCCAGCAAGCCAGCCCGCGCTGGATCGGTTCGGGCTGGACCATCTACAACAACAAGGGCAAGCCCGTACGCAAGTACGAACCCTTCTTCAGCGCCACGCACACCTTTGAGTTCGCGCGCACGGCCGGCGTCAGCTCCATCCTGTTCTACGATCCTGTCGATCGCGTCGTGGCCACGCTGCACCCCAACCACAGCTTTGAAAAAGTCGTCTTCGATCCCTGGACGCAGACCAACTGGGATGTCAACGACACGGTTCTCGAAGCCGATCCGGCGCGCGACCCCGACGTGGGCGAATTCTTCTCCCGTCTTCCGCATTCCGACTATCTGCCCACGTGGTACGCGCTGCGGGCCGAAGGCGCACAGGGAAAAGACGAGCAACAGGCTGCTCTCCAGACTGCCGTCCATGGCAACACCCCCAGCTACAGTTTTGCCGACACCTTGGGCCGCGCCGTGCTCACTGTCGCCCACAACCGTTTTGAGCGCGACGGCGCTCTCGTGGACCAGTTCATTGCCACGCGCATGGTCCTCGATGTTGCCGGCAATCAGATGGCGCTTATCGACGCTTTGGGTCGAACCGCTTTGCGCAGCCGGTATGACATGCGCAGCAAACCTCTTCGTCAGCTGGCCATCGACTCCGGCACGCGTTGGGTACTGAACAACGTGGTCGACCGGCAACTGCTCTCCTGGAACAGCCGCGGCTATCGCCTTTACCAGGAATATGACGAGTTGCATCGTCCCACGAAGCTCTTCGTGCGCAATCCCGACGGCAATGAGTTCCTCGCCGAGCGCCTGCTCTACGGTGAGGGCTTGCCCAACGATCTCGTGCACAATCTTCGCGGCAAGTGCTTTCGCCAGTTCGATGGCGCAGGCGCCCTCACGAATGAGCAGTACGACTTCAAGGGCAACCTGCTGCGCAACTCGTTCCGTCTCCTGGTCGACTATCGCAAAGATGCCGACTGGAGGGCTGACAACGAACTCGAAGAACAGTCCTTTGCCACCGCCAAAACCTTTGACGCGCTCAACCGGATTACCACCATGACCACGCCGGATGAAAGCGTCGCGCTGCCCCGTTACAACCAAACCTCTCTTCTCGAATCGCTCACCGTGCGGCTTCGCGGCTCCGCGGAGTCAACCGAATTTGTGTCGTTCATCAACTACGACGCCCAGGGCCGGCGCACGGTGATCGACTATGGCAACGGCGCACGCACGCATTACAGCTACGATCCGCTGACCTTCCGGCTTATTCATCTGCTTACTCATCGCAGCAGCGACCAGGTCCGCCTCCAGGATCTCCACTACACTTTCGATCCCATCGGCAACGTCGTTGCCATCCGCGACCATGCCCAGGAAACGGTTTTCTTCAGAAATCAGGTCGTCAGTGCGAACAATGGTTATACCTACGACGCGCTCTACAGGCTGGTCGCCGCGTCGGGCCGTGAGCACGCCGGACTGCCCGGAGAGCCCGAAGTCACCTTCGACGACATGCCACGCATGAACCACCCCCTGCCTTCCGATGGGCACGCGCTTCATCTCTATCGGGAGTCGTACGACTATGACGACGTTGGCAACATTCTCAGGCTCTTGCATCGAGCGCCCGACGGCAATTGGAAACGTACCTATTGCTACGGCGAGTCAAGTAGCGGCGAATCGAAAGCTCATCCGGAAAACAATCGGCTTCGCATCACGATCGCAGGCCAGCGCACGGATCGCTACAGCCACGATGACGACGGCAACATGACGCGCATGCCGCACCTCGCCGCGATGGAGTGGAGTTTCAAGGACCAGCTTCGTGCGACCAGGCGCCAGGCCGTGACCAACGGTCGTGGAGAAATCACTTTTTACATCTACAACTCTGCGGGCGACCGGGTGCGCAAAGTCACGGAACGTGCCTCGGGCTCGCGAATCCATGAACGCGTCTATCTCGGCAACTTCGAACTCTACCGCAGATACTCGAGCGTCGGCATCGTCAAAATGGAGCGCGAAACCCTGCGCGTCACTGACGATAAGCGTCTCATTGCGCTGGTCGAATACAAAACGGTCTGCGAAGAACGCCTCGTCGAGTCGCCAACTTTGCTCGCCCGCTACCAATTCGACAATCATCTCGGATCGATCGCGCTCGAACTCGATCACCATGCCTCGATCATCACTTACGAGGAGTACTATCCCTACGGCAGCACATCCTTCGAGGCCGGCGAAAGAGCGGCCGAAGTGAGCCGCAAGCGCTATCGCTATATCGGCAAGGAGCGCGACGAAGAGACGGAGCTGTATTCGATGGGCGCGCGTTATTACGCCTCGTGGCTCGGCCGATGGACATCCTGCGATCCGAAAGGCACGGTCGACGGCCCCAATCTCTATCTGTACTCATCCAACAATCCCATCCGTTTGGTCGACCCGACAGGAACCGACGGCAAAGACACGACGGACTCCGGAATCATCAAGGCCGCCGACTGGCACGCTATATTTCAATCGAAGGAATGGAAGGCTGCGATAAAAAAGGCCAAGAACTATCGGCCGAAATTGATGACCCGAGAGGAACATCGCGCGTGGTTGGAAAAACGCGAGGCGCAGGAGGCGGCCGATAAAGCCAAAGACCAGAAGCCCGCACCCACGCCGGCGCCAACCACTACGCCCGCACCGGAGCCCAACGTCGACCCGCCGAACGCGTTCTCTCCGCCCGGTGCGAACTATCAGGCAGCGCCCGGCCAGCCGCTTGGCGGCTTCAGTCTGGGTGGCTTTTGGCAGAATCTGCATCTGAGCAACTACGGCAGCCAATACACGCTGGCCGGCGGCCTGGTTCCGGCAGGTGGAGATTGGGGAGCGGAGATCCAGGTACAAGGTGTGCACAATGTGGATCCCTCCGGCAACTCCTCGGGCAGCGTGTTTGCAGGACCGCACGTCTGGTATGGAGCCAACAACAGCAGGAATAACTTCTCGGGCTATGCGCTGGTTGGAAGTGGCGTCGGCCAGAACCCCAATGGAAAGACGGGAGACTTCGGCGCCACCGGCATCTTTGCTTACGAAAGGCTCATTGGGGGGAACGACCGCGACCATCCATTGCTGACGCTCGGCGGCAATGTAACAGGCAGCTATCTTCAGTATCTTTCCATAGGTCCTCCGGGACAGCCGGCGGCAACTTCGACCAATGTGAGCGACGCCGCCACAGTTGGCGGTACGGGCAATGCGACGCTGTCGTTCCTCTATGCCGGTAAGACTCCACGGCTTCAGTTGTGGGGTGAAGGCTACGGCAGTCATACCTGGAGCAGTACGGAGACCGGCCAGCAGCCTGGAAGTGTCAGCGTCGGCGGAGGCGGAGCCGGCGTCGTGAGCAATACTTCCTTCGGTACCAATGGTTGGAATATCTTCACCATTGGTTTGTTCGTAGGCGGCCGGTATGAAAATGACAAGATCGGAAACATCGACTATCAATCGAGCCAACTCTATTGGGGCGGGGGTGTAGGCTTTGCGCGCCGGTTCTGGTAAGTACCCAGGGGCAAAGCCGGTGGATTTACGATTGCCGGCCCCTCAAAGGGGTCTGACCGCAACCGTGGAAAAGCAAAAGCAAGAACAATGCCACGCAAGTTCGCGCTCACGCAAGGAAGATCTCGCCGCCGTCCGCCAGGAACTGAAGAACTACGATCTCATGAAGACGTTGATGGCCCGCTGGATCGATCTGGCTACCGAACGATCCAACCTCCACGGTGACTGCCTCTGACTCTGCCGCTCCAGCCACCTGCAAAAGAAGTTGATGTTGTTGCGGCCGCAGGCCGGCACCGATGGCGGCACAATCGCTGAAGCGCAGGAAACGGCGGACTTCATAATCGAGCCATCTTCCGGATTCGTAACGAAACGCCCCAGGGTCCGGGAATGGAGTCGCGTCTGGATTGTCGCCCATTCGGTAGTTCTTTGGTTAATATTTGCCCGCCACACAGATCCACCTCGATTCGGAGGCCGGCGGTGGCTTTAGGTCAGGCATATCGATACGGATCGACATTGAGTCTTTTCATTCTGGCGATAAGCGTCGTGCGGCAGATACTCATCCGGGCCGCGGCTCCATTCGGCCCAGCGACACGTCCTTTGCATTCGGTAAGCACTTGAACGATTTCATCGCGCCGCCTCTGGTCATGTTCATCCAAAGCTCGTCTATTACCCAGTGAGCTGATGGTTTCCTTCACGATCCGCGCGATATCTTGTTGGCCTCCGGCTACGTGCGCCCGCACCGCCTCATCGGTCTGTACCTTCCGCAGTTCGCAAAGAGGCGCTTCAAGCGACCTGCCCCGAGTCAGGATCACGGCGCGCTCGATGAAGTTCTCGAGTTCGCGGATGTTGCCGGGCCAGTCCCAGGCCGTGAGCCCCTTCATCACGGATGTTGGAATCGTGTCGATGCGTTTTTGCATTTGCGTCGCACACTTCTGCACAAAGTAACTGACCAGCAGAGGGATGTCTTCTTTGCGGTCTCTGAGGGGCGGAATGCAGATGGGAAACACGTTCAAGCGGTAATAGAGATCAGTCCGGAACTCCCGGTCGGCAACCATCTCTTCCAGGTTGCGGTTGGTAGCCGCCACAAGCCGCACGTTTACTTTGCGCGTATGCGTGCTGCCCAGCCGCTCGAACTCGCGCTCCTGCAGGACGCGCAATAATTTCGGTTGGATTTCCGTTGGAATATCACCCACTTCATCCAGGAACAGCGTGCCTTGGTCGGCGAGTTCCATGCGCCCAACCTTCTGCGTGATTGCGCCTGTAAACGCTCCCTTTTCATGCCCGAAAAGTTCACTCTCCAACAGACCGGTGGGGATGGCCGCGCAATTGAGCTTCACAAACGTGCGCTCTTTGCGCGGGCTGTGTGCGTGGATGGCACGGGCGATCAGTTCTTTTCCTGTCCCGGTTTCGCCAAGCAGCAGGACGGTGGAATCGCAGGGAGCGACGGTTTCGACCAGTTGCAGAACGTGTTGCAGCGCCGGGCTACTCCCGATGATCCGCTCGAACCCCATCTCGCTGCGGATTTCTTCTTCGAGGTATAGCTTCTCCTGTGCAAGCCTGTTCCTCTGTTCAGAAATCTCATCGTAGGCCCGGGCCTCATGGATTGCGATCGCGATCTGGTCCGCAACCTGGGTGAGGAATTCAATGTCGTTGGCATCGTACGGACGTTTTGCTGTTGGCGCGATCGCCAGCAATCCCAAAGCGCGACCGAGGTTCGCGAGCGGAATATCGCAGACGGTCTTCGGTTCTCCGTGAACCAGGACCGTTGAATCGCTGGGAGCGACAGTCTCTACTTTCTCAAGTACTCTCTGCAAGCCGGAACTCTTGCCGATCATGTCTTCGAGGGAGTGGTCAGATCTGGCTTTAGATCTTTGATATTGCCGCTGGCCGTCGGACTCGCTCACCTTGGGAAAGCCTATTCCCTTGAGTCCTCCGCGGTCTGTGAATGCAACAGTCGCGCCCATAGTCCACTCGCCTTTCTCTGTGCAACGCGTCTTGGCGTTAGCTTGAGTTTGGAACCCGTTGTCTGTGATGAGCAGACTGTCCAACGAAGTCATCGTCAATGGCAGAACATCCGCTCCAGCTCGGGAACGGTGTCTGCCGCTTCAATCGACTCCAGTGCACCGCACAAATCAATGATGCGGACGTACGGGGTGACATCATCAATGAAGAATTCCAGTTCCTGTTTCAGCTTAAGCACCGAGCGAACCCGGTCTTCGATAGCTTCGAGGGGCAGGTTGCTACCATTGGTGCGGGCGCTATCAATAATCGCCTGCAGTTTTTGAGCAGCATCCTCCAGCATGGACACGTCTCCACGGAAGCCCTCGTACTTCTCAAACGAGAGTGTTCTCTTTGCCTTCAGCTCGGCCATCGCATCATCGCGGTCAAGCCTGGCGGTCGACAACAGATTCCTAGCTCGCTCAATAGAGTTGTTCATGGCCTTGCTCTCCTCTCAAATGTGCTGAGTTATGCAGCCTGGGCTTCGTCGGAATTGCGTCCGGTCCAGAACTTGAAAGGGGCGCTGCGGGATTTCATGACACGTAGCTCCCGATCGAGCCTGCTTGCCTCGGCGGAAAACTCGGCGCGCGCGATCTTGGCAGCTTGGACTTCCCGGAAGATCTCCCTGATCTCCTCCGGCGTCTTGGGTTCAGAGTGGTATCCCATTAGGATTCTCCTTTCTCTGTGCAACCCGACTTGGCTTGAACTCGAATTCGGAGTCTGTTCGTCCGCTAACGAATGCAGTATGGAACAAACTCCGCTTAGGGACAGCCCCAAAACCAGACAAAATCGCATACTCTTGGGAGGGACAAATACAGCCTCTTCTGAGCCGGGAGATCTGGTTATGGGAGGGGAGTTTCTCAGGAGATAGAGCTACTTTTGCGAGGCGGAGGTTCCACGCGCTTCCAGCCAAACAGGCGAGCATCGATTGACCATCGACCCGGTCCTAACATTGCGAGAGCGCCGCCAATGGTTCCCGGCAAAAGGGGGACCCAGCGGTCTCCAGCTACCGTCATCATCTGCCGGGTTTCGAGCAAAGCAAGCAGCGCTCCCACGATGGGCGTCCACAGCCCGGAGATCAGAAGAAGTCCGATTCCCGCTAAAAATGCGGACATTACCATCGTCTCGATGGGAGGGTCGCTCCACACCGCGGATCTCGCGTGCGCAACCAGTGCAGAACCGGGAACCAAGCGCATGAGAAGCAACCCGATGCCTGGCCAACCGCCCGCGAAGGTGGAGTATAGGCGTCGCAAGACGCACCTTTCCAAACCTTACAAGTTTCCAACTCTATACAGGCAAAGCAAACCCCCAAAAGAGTCGAGGTCTCACTCTTTCGAGTTCTGTGTGCGCCTGCGGCGAGGCGGCATTGGGGAAACTACAGCTCGATGATCCCTCTCTTCAAGCCAATGGTTGCGGCGTGCGTTCGGTCATTGGCGCCCAATTTCGAAAGAATACTTTTGACCCGGCTCTTGACGGTTTCCTCCGTGACGGAGAGCTGGTCCGCAATTTGCTTGTTCGCATTGCCGGCTGCGATGAGTCGCAACACACTGATTTCCGCCGGCGTCAAGGAATCATCGGTCGCATGCGTGGCGACTTCGTGGGAGACCTCCGGCGAAAGGACCTTCTTGCCAGCATTCACCGCTCGGATCGTCTTCAGCAATTCCTCATGTAACGTATTCTTGAGTAGATACGCCTGAGCGCCAGCCTTCAGCGCGCGCAGAATTTGCACGTCGCCCGTGTACGTTGTCAGTACGATAACCTTTGCGCCAGGATATTCATTTCGAATCGCAATGAGTGCGTCGAGGCCGTTCATTTCCGGCATTTGCAAGTCCATCAGCGTAACGTCCGGATGGTGTATCCGGAATTGCTGAATCGCCTCGCGACCGTCGCACGCTTCACCCGCCAGGATCATATCCGGCTGGATTCTAATCAGGCGGGCGATACCCTGGCGCGTAAGTGGATGGTCATCGACCGCGAGAATTCGAATGGGCGAGATCTCGACACTCATGAACGGTCTCCTAAGTCACCCTTCGCTTTGCCGGCAAGCACTCTTGAAACCCAGGAAGCTCTCCGAGCACTCGTGTAGGCGGTCCCGGCAGGAACACACAGCTCCACTTCGGTTCCCGCGCCGGCTTCGCTCCACACTGTCAGCTTGCCTCCAATAAGTGTCGCGCGTTCCCGCATGCCACCCAAGCCAAAGTGCCCCTCACTGCCATGGCGGGAGAGGACTGCCGCATCGATACCTTTTCCATCGTCCCGTACACGCAATCGAAATTGCGCATCGTCATAGTGGATTTCAACCTCAACCTTGCGTGCGTGGGCGTGCCGAAACGAGTTGCGCAGCGCTTCGGCTGCTATCCTGTAAATCTCATCGCGAAGGATGGGATGGAGATTTCGCGCCACGCCCTCAACTGCCACACGGAATTGAGGCCGGTCGCCAGTCGAATCGGTTGCGAGTTCTTCTCCGAGCGTGCTTATGGCGAGCGCAAGATCGTTTTTTTGGACGGTGGACTCGCGTAATCCCTGCACTGCATCCCGGCCTTCGGTAATCGCTTCAGCAACCACCTTGATCGTGCTGTCCAACTCGTCCTGCGCATCAACCGGGCGCTCTCGCTGCAGCTGGGAAACAGTTTGCAGCCGCAGCAGCACAGCGTGAAAGCTCTGCAGCAGAGTGTCGTGCAGATCACGCGCAATTCGAGTGCGCTCACCAACGCGCGCCTCCAGGGTTAGGGCGAACTCATGGTGCAATTGCCTGTCGTGTAACCGGTAGGCCGCCCACAGCAGCGCCAAAAGGAAAACCGCGCAGAGCGCCCGGAACCAATTCGTACTCCACCAGGGGGGCGTGACGACGATGGTCAGCGAGACCCCTTCTTCATTCCACACGCCATCGCTGTTTGATCCCTGCACGCGGAAGACATATTTGCCAGGATCTAGATTGGTGTAAGTGGCCAGGCGCTGCTTGCTGCCCACTTCGTTCCAGCCAGGGTCGAAGTGCTCGAGCTTATATCGATAACGGTTTTTGAGGGAATTTGCGTAGCTCAATGCGGCGAATTCAAAGGAGAAAACATTGTCGCGGTAGGGAAGAGTCAGCGAATCGACATATGGGATGGCTTTCTTGAGCACGGACTTAGGGCCGATGGACACAGATTTATTGAAGATTCTAAAGTTGGTGATCACCACCGGGGGCACGTAGGGATTGTCGCGGACATTTTGAGGGAAAAATGCATTCAACCCATCGCTGCCGCCAAAGAACATCTCCCCATCTTGGCCTTGATAACAACCGGTACTGAACTCATTACTCTGCAAGCCGTCGAACACGTCGTAGTTTCTAAAGGTTTCGCTTCGGGGATCGAACCGGGATATGCCTCTCTGTGTGCTGAGCCAGAGCCTGCCAACTCCGTCTTCCAGAATGCACCGAATCGTGCTGCTGGGCAGGCCCTGGTTTTCCGTGTAACGAGCGAACGCTCCGCTTTGCCGGTTGTACCGGTACAGTCCGTCCATCGCTCCCACCCACAGTGTTCCAGCCCGGTCTTCGTGGATGGTGTTGATGCCGCCGCCGTGGAATTTGCGAGGGTCGCGGGGGTCGGGCTCGTAATTCACAAAAGTCTTGGTCTTCTCATCGAAACGGCTCAGTACGCCGCCCCACGTTCCCAGCCACAGTGTGCCGGAACGATCCTGATCAATGACCCAGACGGTGTTTGCCAAACTGGCCGGATGATCCGGAACAGGCCGGTAGTTGGTGAACCCGTCCGTGGCTGGATCGAAGCGGCTCAAACCGCCCACCTGGCCCACCCAGATGTGGCCGTTGCGGTCTCCAAAGATCGCGTAAACGTTGTCAGAGATCAGGCTATGAGGATCATCTGGGTTATGCCAGTAATGCTTGGAACGTCCAGTGCGTTCATTGAAACGAATAAGTCCGGAGCCTCCGCCACCGACCCAGAGATTACCCGATGCATCTTTGTAAAGACAATCGACGTTCGTGCCTTCACCGAAGGCGTTTTTGCCGCCCCGGTTGGGAACATAGTGGGTGATCTTTCCCGTCTTTGGATCCAATCGATCCAGAGCGCGAGGAAACAGGCCCACCCACAGAAAGCCATTAGATTCCTGATAAATCGCCCTGACCCTGCCGGAGGAGAGACTCTTTGGGTCGCCGGGGCGATGCATATAGCGGACGAATTGCTCTTGCTGAAAGTTGAGAATGTTCAGCCCCGCATGCTCGGTCCCTACCCACAGCACGCCGCCCATGTCCCGATAGACTGACATTATCGCGTTACTGTCGAGGCTATCCGGGTCGCTTTCATCGTGCTGAAACCGACGCGTGAAGCGATTTGTTCGTCGGTCAAAATAATAGAGGCCCTGGCTCGATGGCACCCAGAATCCATTCTGCCCATCGGCCAGAAGGCGGCTACTCAGCGACCCCCCGCTGGACGTTGATGCCAGGACGCTGGCATTGACGGCGCCGAGGGGATATCTCGTGAGGCCCTCAACATGCCGATCGTATTTGACGAGCCCGACGATCGGGGACTCGGCCAGCATCCACAAATTGCCGGCTTCGTCTTCATACACACTGTCTGCGCTAAGGCCATTCCTGGTTGCGGGAGGGCGAGTAATCTGTCCTGTCTGTTGGTTCAAATGAAACAGGCCGCGCTCGCCAACAAACCAGATATCCCGATGCCTATCCGCGATCACCTGAGTGATCCTTCCAACAAACTTGCCGTCGCTGTCATTTCGGTAATGGGTAAATCTCGCGGTGATTGGATCGAATTCGTCGAGACCGCTGTCTTCTGTGCCAAACCAAAAATCACCGCGACTGTCCTGGGCGATGCTTTTGACCGAGGCGCCACCTAGACTATTGGGATTGTCGGGGTTATGAAGGTAGCGGGTGCAGCGTTCGGTTTCAGGGTCGAATTTGTTCACCCCAGTGTTAGTGGCGATCCACAGATAGCCGTGATCGTCTTGCATCAGGTCCTGCAAAAAGTTGGAGCTTAAGCTGCCGGAGTCGTTGGGGTTGTTTTTGTATACCCTGAAGGCGTTGCCGTCATAGCGATTAAGGCCGTCCCTGGTGGCAAACCACATGAAGCCCTGGCGGTCCTGTAAAATGGCGACAACGTAACCTTGGGAAAGGCCGTCATTGGTTGTGAGGTGGGTGAATTTGAGATCCCTCACCAGGGCATGGACGTTCTCTGGATGGGTGTCCTGCAAGTGGCGAGGATTCGCGTCAATTCCAGGATCGGGCTCCGGGCGAAAGGCGGCTTTCGTACTCAGTTGTGCGAACGGGGTGTCACTGCCTTGATCAGTTGCAGCCTTGAAGGCATTTGGTTCAGCTGATTTGGCAAGCGAACAGCAAAAAAAGCATACGAGCACAATCCTGCTCGCTCGACGCAAGCCCAACGTAGTATTTGGGCGAAAGGCGATCATGCTTTCCCCGCAGACTTTTTCCGCAGGCACGAGTTCCTCGGAGGGGAGTACGCGGAAGAGGCCGGAAAAATCAGTTCCACTTCGTCTACCACCTCGCCCCACTTCGCGATTCCGCCGCCGCGCAGCCAAAACAGCTTCAGACACTATTTCACCCGATCGGATGGGACCTTCAACTGTGCTGTACCTCAACAACGGAGAACAGGCCGTAATCCAGATCACTCGCCGGTACCTGGCTATTCGCAGGGAAACGAACTGGTTAAGCAAGTACGTTTGTCCTGCTCACAGTACGAGCAATTTGATTTGCCATCATTTTACTCTCGCGAGTCAATCGACTTCAGGGTCAAGGCAGGCGTTGGAAATGATCGGTCCTGAACCGCACGGCGGGAGTTTTACAAGCCGGCGAGCGCTGCGCTTGGCTAAATGACGACGAAATCGGAAAGCGCCGAGAACGGCCGCGGTAAGTCCGAGGGTCAGGAAGATGGCGCAGCCCGGAGAAGTGCTTACGAACAAGCAAAGGCAGGTCCGAAGATGCTGCGGAAGGAAGTAGCCGGCGGTTAGGTAAAGGCTGGCCCACACGGCAGATGCGATGGTGTCCTACACCATGAATCGAACTCTGAAAACACTTGAGTAACCTGCGATCGCAGCAGCAAGGTTGGGACCAGGCAGGAGTCGTGCCACGAACATGGCCGCGCTGCCGTGACGAGCAAACATGTCCGGGATGCGAAATGGCTTCGGGACTTCGGCATGCCGCGCTCTGCTGGCACGGCCGCGGGTCGATTTGCGAATGCGCTCCTGCTCGAACCATGCGCAGTCAACCAAGGGGCAGGCTGAGACCGCCACAAATAGAGCTAGAGGCGCATTCAGCCCTCCGCTGGCGGCGAATGCCCCGACCAACAGCAACAGCGGTGCGCAGGCAATGGGGATACCTGCCTGCGCCAGGATGATCGTGACAGCCAGCAATGCGACAGGATGGCTAATCAAGAAGTGCTCCGCATGAGCCATCAAATTCTCTCCCTCCATAACTGCAGGCCTCAAACGCGCGGGCGCTTCCCATCAGATGATTCCATCCTTCGGCTTCAATCACTTGATTGGTTGCGCGCACACGCGCATCGTTTACATCGTTCGGGGATCTCCTCATGAGCAAAGCACAATCCAGGATGGAATAACGCTCCAGAACGCAGATCACAAAGACCAGGCGATCCAAATCGGGCAGATCGAGAACTGCGAGGGATTCCTGCAGATCTTCGATCCGATATTCGCTGGGCTGCAAGTGGAATTCAGGCTCCATATCACGGCGGACACCGTGGCACAAAGTCTTCTCCTTATCCAGAACCTGGCGTATCGCGTTGCGGATGACTGCGCGGCGCACCCAGTTGCGGGCCCATTTTTTTGAAACGCTAAAGCTGTTATCAAGACACTCCCTCGTGGCCAGGATGAGACAGCTTTCCGCCTTCCCGGCATCGGCGGTAAGACGGAACGACAGACCAAACAGATCGGTCATTTCCTTCGCGAACAACTGTTGGAAATCTTCAGGTGTCGCGTGGGTTTCGTTCACTCTTGAATGGCGCACTCGACGTGCAGTGAGAGGGCGCTCTATGACTGGACTTTGTGATGTGCGATGGTTAACGGCAGAGATATTCAACATCTGTTTTCACCTGCTCAATGGAGAGACTTGCACTTGTAGTGCCAGACCATGTGCGATGCAAGTTGTTGATTTGACGGGGAGACTAAGTGCAGCCTGTGTGCATTGTCGAAAGTGACAAGGACTCTCACGTTGTTTGTCTGACGATCGAAGTCGAATCGGACTGCACGATTCCGCGAGTAAAACTAAACGGGGCAGATTCGAGAAACCATCAGGTCTCATGCCCTCGAAGCCTTCATCCCATGTCTCCAAAACCAGGAGACATGGGCACCCAAATTGAGGCGGCCGCGGCGGTTTGAAAGCTGGAACCCGCCAAGAACACTGCCCGCGAAGAGAAGCTCTTCGCGGGCAGTACGCTTTACCCAAGCATTGCGGCCAAATCCGCTTCCGCGTTGGTGGTCGCCATGAGGTTGAACTTCTCGTTCAGCAGCGCGCAGACCGCCGGCGACAGGAAGGCCGGCAGTGTCGGCCCGATGCGAATGTTTCGCACGCCCAGGTGGAGCAGCGTGAGCAATACCGCGACCGCCTTCTGCTCATACCACGAGAGCACCAGCGACAGCGGCAGATCGTTGACGCCGCAATCGAATGCTTTGGCCAGCGCCAAGGCGATCTGCAACGCGGAGTATGTATCGTTGCATTGGCCGACATCGAGCAGACGGGGCAGGCCGCCGATCTCGCCGAAGTCGAGCTTGTTGAAACGGTACTTGCCGCAGGCCAGGGTAAGGATCATGCAGTCCTGCGGAATGGCCTTGGCGAGCTCGGTGTAGTAGCTGCGGCTGTTGCGCGCGCCATCGCATCCGCCGATCAGGAAGAAGTGGCGAATGGCGCCCGCCTTGACGGCTCCGATCACGCGATCTGCCACGCCCAGCACGGCATTGTGGCCGAAGCCTACGGTGATCTCCTCGTCGGTTCCATCCTCCGCGTAGCCGGGGGCAGCCAGCGCCGCCTCGATCACAGGACCGAAGCCCGTCCCGTCGATGTGCTGGACGCCGGGCCAGGCCACCGTGCCGGCAGTAAAGATGCGGTCCTTGTAGGAGAGCTTGGGTTTCTGAAGGCAGTTCGAAGTCATCAGAATGGCGCCCGGGAACTTGTCGAACTCTTTCTCCTGATCCATCCACGCGCCGCCGTAGTTGCCGGCCAGATGCGAAAAGGCCTTGAGCTTCGGATATCCGTGCGCGGGCAGCATCTCACCATGGGTGTAGACCTGAATGCCCGTGCCCTGGGTCTGCACCAGCAACGCGTACAGATCGTGCATATCGTGGCCGGAGATAAGAATCGCCTTGCCCTTGCGCGGCTGCAGCCTGACGTTGGCCGGTTGCGGATGGCCGAAGGTTTCGGTGTGGGCCTTGTCGAGAAGCTCCATCACGCGGTAGTTGAGCTCGCCCACCGCCAGCGCCGCGCCCAGCAATTGTTCCGCGGTCAGATTCGGCTGCGTGAGCAGATCGAGCGACTCGTGAATTTTGGAATACGATTGCGCATCGCCGGCGCCCAGAGCCAGCGCATGGAACGCGTAGGCGGCTACGCCCTTGATGCCGTAAAGGACAAGTTCCTTCAGATTGCCGATCTCGGCAGGCTCGGCAAGTATGCGAGCCGGCACCGATACCTCTTGGCCTTGCGCCAGCAGCCCTTCCCGAGTATCCGCAGGCTTCCACGCAGCCGGCCCGCCGAGTTCCGTGGGGACCACACCAGCCTTGATGGCTGCGCTCTCAAAGAGGCAACGCGCCGTGTCCTTCATGCGCGCGGCCTCGCGAATCAGTTCAACCAGCCGCTCGGGATCGAAGTTGACATTGGTGAGCGTCGAGAAGACCGCGCGGATGGTGAAGGCATCGACCTCGGGATCGGCGGCGCCAAATTTACCCGCACGGTGCGCATACATCGCGATGCCCTTAACGGCTTCCAGGAGGAGATCCTGCAGTGTAGCGGTGGTTTCGTCTTTGCCGCAAACGCCGATCGTCTTGCAACCCTCGCCCTTGGCGGTCTGTTCGCATTGATAGCAAAACATGATTCTGCCCCTCCCGAGTAATACGGATATGGTGAATTCTCGCCGCTTACAGCTGTTTGGTGAAACCCAATGTGGAGGGAAATCGAAGCCTAGCTGGAGGCAAGTGGACGCCCCCTTTCGAGGGATGGGCTTGTCATACCGCGACCATGAAGTCGCATGCCAGAAGGGTCCGGCGTGGTTGCTCGGCTTTGGCTGGTTTTCTGGTCGCGCTTCTTTGATTGGAGGTCTGCGCAGAAAGGAGGGAACGGAGAAAGTACACAAAGGATAGGAGCTTATAGGAACCGGTAGCGGCAGGAGCGAGAACAGCTCGAACGCCTGTTAGCCGAAGGGTTGTTGATTTGAGTCCTTACCAGCACTACCCATTTATTCCGGGACCCCTTGAAGCTCGGAAGGGCAACACGAGTGGAGCGTTTACCTGCTTCACGAGTATCGATATCTAGACGGCACGAGGGCAGACTTGGCGTCACCTTCAACATTGCGCCAAATGGAATGTGTAAATTTGCTTGACAAAAGGGTTGATTGTCATCTCAACTGACCCTCAAACACGTCTCGGTCCCCTCGAAGCTAATTGATGCGCAATCGGCCTTCACTGAATTGGAGCAGTTTTCCGTCGATGAGCGGAGGTCCTTCTGAGAATTCCCACGATGACTGGGGTGGTAGCCGCATTCGCTTCCCGGCGAGTGGAATGCGGGTGCAGCGCCCTCGACCGGAAAGGTCAGAATGAGAATTGAGGCGCTCGCATCTCGTCCAGATGACGCGGCTCCGCCTTTGATCTCCGATGGAGCGGCGGCGGCAGGACAGTGGATTCCTCGGCGTAAAGACAGGCGCTATCCAATTCCGGGCCGCTTGAATCTCCTGTTGACTTCTGTGCAGATGCTGGCGGCTCTCGCGATTCTATGCGTGGCGAGTAACACGAAGAATTTCTATCTCATAGCAGGATTGGCGGTCGGCTTTGCGTTCACCATGCAGATGGGCTTTTGCCTGGCACACGAGGCGGTGCATAGCAAGCTGCACAGCAACCGCAGGCTGAACCTCGCCATGGGCATTCTTCTGTTCTCGCTGTTTCCCGGCAGTGTGCATTTCTTTGAAGTCGCGCACCTGCTTCACCATCGCAGGAATCGCTCCAACGACGAGCTGGAAGATTATGTCCTGCCTGGGGAGAATCCATGGTTCAAGCGGACCATGTATTTTCTTCTGATTTCCGGCCTGTTCTGGTTGCTTCTGCCACTCTCATCCATCGTGGTAGCATTCATTCCTGGAAGAAAGGTCAAGCTACCGCGCCCGGAAGATGGCGCCGGATCGTTTCGCAAATTTGCGCAATTCCTGACTGAAGTGCGCCCGGGGAGAGTGCGCCGGGATCTGCTGGTTACGGTCCTGGTTTGGGTGGTTGCATTCCCGGCACTGCATCTACATTTTGTTCCGATTGCCATTTGCTACGCCGCATTTGGATTTTCGTGGGCCAGCCAACAGTACATCTATCACGTTCGAACGCCGCGGCATGCGGTGCTTGGAGCTTACGATCTGAAGCTCTGGAAGCCGTTGGAGTTACTCTATCTGCATTTCAACTATCACCTGACCCATCATCTTGCGGAATGGGTTCCCTGGAATTACCTACCCTCGATCGCGGCTCAGCAGCCGACGCGCGGATACGCCAGCACTTACGTCAAGCTGTGGCAAACGCCCGAAGGAGTTGAGCGGGCATGGCCGGCGCAGTATCAGAGGTCCGGCCCGCTGCCTGAGCGGGTGGAGCGTAACAGTTCCATCCCGATGGAGCTCCCGTGGTGATGCCTGCAACGCACAGCACACCGGCCGGGTCCGCACGCCGCCGTCGATGGGTTGCGATGACCGCATTCACCCTTGCCCTGATTCTGATTCCCTTCTCCCATAACGCAGGCGCCAGGTTGGAAACGGCTTTCCATATAAAAAGTGGAGAGGCCGAAGCCGTGGATCACGAACTCGCACAGCGTTTCCAGTCACCTTATGCGCACCGGCTGATTGCCGTCATCAAGGGACTGCCCGATCCGGAGTCCGCTGAAGGAAGCAACGCAATTGACCTGATCGTGAATGGCTTACGTACCCAACCCAGAGTTTCCGGCGTGCTTTCAAGACTCGATTGGCCTGACCCGCTGTTTGTGGGCAAGGATGGCGGAACGCTGGTAATTGTTGGACTTGGTCCAGGGGCTGGTTCGGAGGAGTCGCTGATTCCCGCACTGAGGACACAGACCATGTTGCTGCAGAATCAACTGCAGCCGCAGTTTCCCGGCATCAGCATACAACTGACAGGCGAGACGCCGCTGAACTTTGATTTCCGAAAGATCAGCGCCGACGACGTGAACCACGCAGAGGCGCGTGTTCTTCCTGTTACGCTCATCCTGCTTCTCATAGCCTTTGGCAGTGTTG
>Ga0326727_10013504_pt1 | contig 18164 bp, 10 predicted proteins | sample MB2enrmetagenome_FD_207643 | JGI IMG/M metagenome (GOLD analysis project Ga0326727, IMG submission 207643) | Lab enriched peat soil microbial communities from McLean, Ithaca, NY, United States - MB29MY | ecosystem: Environmental > Terrestrial > Soil > Wetlands > Peat | place: USA: New York...
GATTTTTCCAAATGCCGCAGGACAAGAATGGTTTCTCGGGCGACGACCGGTATCTCATGTGGCCCTCCAAAGGAGCCTACGGCCCGTTTTTGCGCGCTTGGGCCATGATGACGGAATTTGAGCGCCGTTACAGCGTCAACGCTCATCCGGGTGCGATTCGGTTTCTGGCCTGGCTCAACGAAGCGAATATGGCCAGCTACCCGGCGGCGACCGCCCTTCTGCTGGCCAATCCCAACGATGTGGAAGGGGACATCGCAGCGGCGCGCGCCTTTCGCTACAAATACGGTTTCGGGCTGAACTGGGAACAGGAAGTGGCGAAGAACGCCGGCCTGTTTTCGCGCCTGGGCTGGAATGACGGCCATGAAGAGGCCTGGACGTTTACCGATGCCAATTGGACGGCATCACTGGGCGTGAGCGTCAAAGGCGAAGAATGGCACAGGCCCGGCGACACCTTCGGCCTTGCCGGCGTCGTGAGCGGCGCTTCGCGCGAGAACCAAAAATTTCTGGAGGCAGGCGGCCTGGACATGCTCGACGGCGACGGCGCGCTGAATTACGGCTGCGAGAAAATCCTCGAAACGTACTACAATTTCAAAATCTGGAAGACTGTCCACATCACGTTGGATTACCAATTCATCACCGACCCGACGTTCAATCGTGATCGCGGGCCGGTGTCAGTTTTCGGCGCAAGACTCCACTGGGAATACTGAAAAGTGAACACGGCTTCTACTGATGCAAGGGGAGTCCGGCTTGGTAGCGCCGCAACTCACCGTTGAGCTTCGCCGCCAAATCCTGCCGCCCCGCCGACCGGGCCAGTTCAATGGCCTTTTGGGCGCTCTGCACCGCGTCGCCAAATCGTCCGGCCTCGGCGAAGGCGGCGGCGAGGGTGCCAAGAATGACCGGGTTTTTTCCGCCGGACAACTCATTGGCCTGCCAGGCCAGTTGCACCGCTTTGTCACCGTTGCGCAGCGACGCCTGCGGAGCAGTGGCCAGGCACCAGGCCAGGTTCTTTTGGACTTCTGGATCAACCGGCCCGATTTGCATCGCCTTTTGGAAATAATCAATCGCTTCGTCCGCCTTCCCCTTTTGCAGAAGAAGTATGCCGAGGTTGTTGCAGGCATCCGCGTAGTCAGGCCTGATTTGCAGCGCCTTTTGGAAATGAACGATGGCTTCGTCTGCTCTTCCCTCTTGCAGAAGAACAATGCCAAGGTTGTTGTGGACTGCCGCGTAGTCGGGCTTGATTTCCAGCGCCTCTTGGAAATGAACGATGGCTTCGTCCGCTCTTCCCTTTTGCGCCAGAGCGCAGCCGAGGCTGTAGTGTGCTTCGGCGAAGCCGGGCTTGATTTTCAGCACCTCGCGGTAATGGGTGATCGCTTCGTCCATCCGTCCCTGTCGGAAAAAGGCACTGGCAAGGTTGTTCCGGGCTTCCGCGTAGTCGGGCTTGATTTCCAGCGCCTTTTGGTAACAGGCGATCGCTTCTTCCACCCTTGCATTTCGGCCAAGAGCGATGCCGAGGTTGTTGTGAACTTCCGCGAAGGCAGGATTGATTTGCAGCGCCTTTTGGTATTGAGAGATCGCTTCGTCCATCCGTCCCTGTCCGAAAAAGACAACGCCGAGGTTGTTGTGGGCTTCCGCGTAGTCGGGCTTGATTTGCAGCGCCTTTTGAAACTGGGTGATCGCTTCGTCCACTTTTCCTTTTTGTCTCAGAGCGTTGCCGAGGTTGTTGTGGGCTTCCGCGTAGTCGGGTTTGATTTGCAGCGCCTTTTGAAACCGGGTGATCGCTTCGTCCACTCTTCCTTTTTGGCTCAGAGCGATGCCGAGGTTGTTGTAGGCTTCCGCGTAGCCGGGCTTGATTTGCAGCGCCTGTTGGAATTGGGAGATCGCTTCGTTGTACCTTCCTCTTTGGTCAAAAGCCTCGCCGAGATTGTTGTGGGCGGCATAGTTGTCTGTGGTGCAGTCGAGCGTGTGGGGCCACAAGATTTCGTTGCTTTTCCAATACCCGGTCTGTATCCAGGCGCAGACCATCAACACCGCCAGCACGCCGCCCATCAGGCCCCCAAAAAGCCCACGGCTTAACTGCCATTCCGCCGCCAGCCATGTCACCGCCATACAAATGCCGATCTGCGACAGGTAGGTGCAGCGATCCGCATGGGCAAATGTACCTGCCTGAACAATGCCGATCATCGGCATCAACATTCCCAAATACCAAAGCCAGCCCATCAGCAACCACGGCCGCCTCCGCCGCTCTGCCCATGCGACTGCTGCAAGGCCGGCCAGCAGCACCCCGGCCAGCGCCACTTCCCATGGCGGCAGGCCGTGCTGCGGATAGGGATAAGGCACCGCCAGTCCTTCCGGCCAAACCATCTGGCGCAGATAGACGGCACAGGAAACCAACGCATTGCCGAGGCGCAACGGCATGGAAATGTTGTTGTTGGCTGCGATCGCTTTTGCCTCCGCCAGGACAGTCACCGCGCACGCCCCGGCGGCCAGCGCCAGCAGGGGAATCTTTTCCAGGATCAACCCCGAAAGCTTTCGGGGCTGATCGAACCGGTTCAAGGGCCAGTAATCCAGGAGCAACAACACAAAGGGCAGCGTCACCACCGTCGGCTTGGACAGCAACGCCAGCACGAACGCGGCGGCAACCATCCAGTAGCGGGCCGGCGACTTCGGGTTGCCGACATAGCGGACATAGGCGCCGAGCGTGAGCATGAAGAAGAAGCCGGCAAGCACATCCTTGCGCTCCGCCACCCACGCCACCGATTCGACCCGCAGCGGATGGATGGCAAACACCGCCGCCACGAACGCGCTGCGCCACAGAGCGCCGGTCATCTGGAGCAGAACCAGGAACAGCAGGATGGCCGAAGCAGCATGCAACAGGACATTGGTCAAATGATACCCGCCGGCGTGGAGTCCGTGGAGTTGATAATCCGCCATGAGTGAAAGCATCGTCAGCGGATGGTATAAAAAGCAGTCCGCATGGGTGAAAATCCAGGCCAGTCCCTTGAGGCTCAGACCGCCTGCGACTTTTGCGTTCTCATAGACATAGATGTCGTCGTCGTAGTTGACGAATCCGAAGCCCGCCGTCTGCCCGAACACGGCCAGCACCGCCAGGAAGAGAACCATGCAAACAGCCGCCACCTGCCAGGTTTGTGGTTTGATTGCCGCCGGTGTCGCTGCCATATTCACGGGTTTCAAATTAATGTGTTTGTTCAGGGATATGATATGGGCTGCCTGACTGGTAGAGTTGCATCTCCAATTGAAGTTGCCCGGCCAGCCTGGTGTCGGATTGCGCCGCGGCCAGATGCAAAGCGCGTTGCGCGACTTCCACCGCTTCGGAAAACCGCCCGGCCTCGGCGAAGGCGGCGGCGAGGGTGCCAAGAATAACCGGGTTTTTTCCGCCGGCCAGTTCATTGGCCCGCCGGGCCAGTTCCACGGCCTTGTTGCCGTTGCGCAGCGACGCCTGGGGAGCAGTGGCCAGGCAGCGGGCCAGGTTGTTTTGGACCTCTGGATCAACTGGCCCGATCTGCAGCGCCTTTTGATATTGCGAAATCGCCCGGTCCATCCGGCCCAGTTGGAAAAAACTGTTGCCAAGATTCACGAGCGCTTCCGCGTAGTCCGGCTTGATTTGGAGGGCCATTTGGTATTGGGAAATCGCTTCCTCCATCCGGCCCAGTTGGGAAAAGCTGTTGCCCAGGTTGTAGTGGGCTTCCGCGTAGTCCGGCCAAATTTGCAGAGCCTGCTGGAACTGGGAGATCGCTTCGTCCACGCTTCCCTTTTGCAGAAGAACAGTGCCGAGGTTGCGGTGGGCTTCCGCGAGGCCGGGGTTGATTCGCAGCGCCACTTGGTAATGGGTGATTGCTTGCTCGACTCTTCCCTTTTGCAGAAGGGCATTGCCGAGATTGTTGTGAGCTTCCGCGTAGTCTGAGTTGATTTTCAATGCCTTTTGGTAATGGGCGATCGCTTCGTCCACTCTTCCTTTTCGCAGAAGAGCGTTGCCGAGATTGTTGAGCGCTTCGGCGTTGTCCGGATTGATTTCCAATGCCTTTTGGAACTGGGTGATCGCTTCGTCCACCCTTCCTTTTTGGTCGAGAGCCAGGCCGAGGCAGTTGCGGGATTCCGCGTAGTCCGGGTTGAGTTGGAGGGCTTCCTGGTATTGGGCGATGGCTTCATCGACTCTTCCCCTTTGCAGAAGAGCGTTGCCGAGGTCGTAGCGCGCTTCCGTGTAGTCGGGCTTGATTTGCAGCGCCTCTTGGTAATGGGTGATCGCTTCGTCCACTTTGCCCTTTTGGAAAAGAACATTGCCAAAGTTGAGGTGGGCGATGGAGTTGCTTGTGGTGCAGGCAAGGGCGCGGGTCCACAAGGTTTCGCTGTTTTTCCAATACGCCGTCTGCTTCCAAGCGCAGACCATGAGCGCAGCGAGCACCCCGGCCATGAGGCTCCCAAAAACCGCCCGGCTCAGCCGCCACTCCGCCACAAACCACGTCACTGCCAGATTAATCCCGATCTGCGGCAGGCAGGTGTATCGATCCGCCTGTGCGGTTGTGCCCACTGGCACAATGCCGATCATGGGCGTCAACATTCCCAAATACCAAAGCCAGCCCGTCAGCAGCCACGGGCGCGTCCGCCGCTCTTTCCATGCGACCGCTGAAACGCCGGCCAGCAGCGTCCCGGCCAGCGCCATTTCCCATGGCGGCAGGCCGTGCTGCGGAGAGAGATAAGGCACCGCCAGCCCTTCCGGCCAAACCATCTGGCGCAGATAGACGGCATAGTAAACCAAGGCATTGCCGAGGCGCGCAGGCATGGAAACACGAGCATTGGGGGTGATCCATTTCCCCGCCACCAGAACAGTCACCGCGCACGCCGCGGCGGCCAGCGCCAGCAGGGGAATCTTTTCCAGGATCAACCCCGAAAGCTTTCGGGGCGGTTCGAACCGGCGCAAAGGCCAGTAGTCCAGCAGCAACAACACAAAGGGCAGCGTCACCACCGTCGGCTTGGAGAGCAACGCCAGCACGAATGTGGCGGCAACCATCCAGTAGCGGGCCAGTGAATCCGGCTTGCGGACATGGCGGACATAGGCGCCGAGCGTGAGCATGAAGAAGAAGCCGGCAAGCACATCCTTGCGCTCCGCCACCCACGCCACCGATTCCACCCGCAACGGATGGATGGCAAACAGCGCCGCCACGAACGCGCAACGCCACAGCGCACCGGTCATCTGGAGCAGAACCAGGAACAACAGGATGGCCGAAGCGGCATGCAACAGGACATTGGTGAGATGATACCCGCCGGCACTGAGTCCGTGGAGTTGATAATCCGCCATGAGTGAAAGCATCGTCAGCGGATGGTATAAAAAGCAGTCCGCATGGGTGAAGACCCAGGCGAGGCCCTTCAGGCTCAAACCGCCTTCGACATGGGCGTTCTCAAAAACATAGAGATTATCATCGCAGTTGACGAACCCGAAGCCCGCCGTCTGCCCGAACACGGCCAGCACCGCCAGGAAGAGAACCATGCAAACAGCCGCCACTTGCCAGGTTTGTGGTTTGATTGCCGCCGGTGTCGCTGCCATATTCACGGGTTTCAAATTAATGTGTTTGTTCAGGGATATGATATGGGCTGCCTGACTGGTAGAGTTGCATCTCCAATTGAAGTTGCCCGGCCAGCCTGGTGTCGGATTGCGCCGCGGCCAGATGCAAAGCGCGCTGCGCGACTTCCACCGCTTCGGAAAACCGCCCGGCCTCGGCGAAGGCGGCGGCGAGGGTGCCGAGAATGACCGGGTTTTTTCCGCCGGCCAGTTCATTGGCCCGCCGGGCCAGTTCCACGGCCTTGTTGCCGTTGCGCAGCGACGCCTGCGGGGCAGTGGCCAGGCACCAAGCCAGGTTGTTTTGGGCTTCCATATCGGCTGGATCGACTCGCAGCGCCAATTGGAAATGCGCGATCGCCTGGTCCACTTTGCCCTTTTGGTAAAAAGCCTTGGCGAGGTTGAAATGGATTGACTCGTTGCCGGGCATGATTTGCAGCGCCTCCTGATAATGGAAAATGGCTTCGTCCACTCTGCCCTTTTGACGAAGAACGGTTCCGAGGTTGTTGTGCGCCAGCCAGGAGTCCGGATTTCGCGCGAGGGTCGCCTGCCAGAGCGTTTCGACGCCGGCATACACCCCGCATTGCCGCCACGTCAACGTGCCGAGCGCCATCAGCAGCGCGGCGCACAATGCCAGCTGAAGAAAAGGTTTTCCCCGCGCCGCGCGGCCCAGTCCCTTCTCCATTGCCGCCGCGGCGAGCGCAATCGGGCCGATGCAAGCCAGGTATTGGTAATGATCCGCCACGAACGAATACGCAAACGTGTAAATCATGACGAATCCCAGCAGCGGACTCAACGTCGCCACAAAAAACGCCGCCGCCACCTCCACGCTCCGCCCCGCCCAGCGCCGCGCCCGCCAAATCACCACGCCCAGCGCCGCCGACGCCAGCAGCCAACTGTAAGCGCGCGGATCAGAGGCCGAAATCGTCCAGCGCGGATAACTGAAGGCCAGATTCGCCGGCCAGAGAAGCTTGCCCGCATAAAACCACACCGCGCGGCTGGCAATCAGCACGCGCGCCACCGGCCCGATCTCGAACAATTTGCCCTGTGTGCCTTGATGGTGGTCCTCCCACCACACCGTTACCAGCCCCATGCCGATGCCCATCACCACAAACGGCGCGACCTGGCCCACCCGCCGCCAGTTGACCGGCATTTTTTTCAGCCACAAAATCAAGAGCAACGCCGCCGGCAGCGTGCAGGCCGTTGTCTTGGCCGTGAGCGCCAGAGCGTAAAAAACCAGAGCCAAAATGTAATAGCGCCATGGGTGCCCGGTTCTTTCATCAAGGAACCGGAGCCATCCCCACAGCGTGAGCAGAAAGAAAAAGCCCATCAGCACGTTCTTGCGCTCGGTAATCCACGCGACCGATTCCACTTGCACCGGATGCAGCGCGAAAATCGCCGCTGCCAGCCATGCGCCCGGCACGCGGAGCCGCGCCAGCACCCGCCACACCAGCAGCGCATTGGCGGCGTGGAGCAGGAGGTTGACCAAATGGTAGCCCGCCGGATTCAGCCCCCAAAGGGCGCGCTCCACGTAAAAGGCGGTGTAAGTCAGCGGAAAATACTGCGAGGGCGAATCGAGTGAAAACCAGATCCGCCGCAGCCCGTCCGGGGCGGTCAGCAATGGGTTTTGCGTCAAATACGCATCGTCGTCCCAGATGAATCCCGCGCGCCAGGCCGGCCCATAGGCAACGAGGGTGACGGCCACCAGGAACAATCCAAACAGCCAGCCATGACGCCATGAAGAGGGCGGAAAATCCACCAAGCCGCGGCGCACCGGCGATTTGTCACCATTCATAAAGGGGCCAAGCCCGTCCCCGGCCATTTTGTTTTCCCCGTATCTTATTGTCAAACGTAAATTCCAATCTCTTAAACAACGCGGGAATCACTGGCGCAATGGGAGTCCCGCCTCGTAGCGTTTCAAATCAACGTTTAGCTGCGCCGCCAAATCTTGCCGTCCCGCGGCCTGGATCATGGCAATGGCCTGCTGGATGCTGCGTCTGGCGTCATCAAACCGGCCGGCTTCGGCGAAGGCGGCGGCGAGGGTGCGGAGCACGACCGGGTTTTTTCCGCCGGCAAGCTCGTTGGCCCGTTGAGCCAGTTCCACCGCCTTGTTGCCGTTACGCAGCGAGTCCTGCGGACAAGTGGCCAGGAGCCACGCCAGATTATTCCGGGCTTCTCCGAACCACGGCTTGATTTCCAGCGCCCTTTGATAATGGGCGATCGCTTCGTCCACTCTTCCCATTCGGCAAAGAACATTGGCGAGGTTGTTGTGAGCGTCCGCGTAATCGGGGTTGATTTGCAGGGCCTTTTGCAAATGGGCGATCGCTTCGTCCACTCTTCCCGCTTGGCAAAGAACGTTGCCCAGGTTGTTGTGGGCTTTCGCGTTGTCGGGGTTGATTTGCAGGACCTTTTGCAAATGGGTGATCGCTTCGTCCGCCCTTCCTCTTTGCGCAAGAACGTTGCCCAGGTTGCCGTGGGCTTCCACGTAGTCGGGCTTGGTTTGCAGCGCGCTTTGGAAATGGATGATCGCCTCGTCCACTTTTCCCTTTCGCAGAAGAGCAGTGCCGAGGTTGTAGTGGGCGAAATGGTTGCCTGTGGTGCAGGCGAGAGTATGGGTCCACAAGGTTTCGCTGCTTTTCCAATACGTCGTCTGATTCCAGGCGCAGACCATCAACGCGCCGATCACGGCAGCCATCAACCCCCCCAGCACCGCCCGCCGATGTTTCCACCCCGCGCTCCAATCCCCCACCGCCCATGTCCCCGCCAGGACCAGCCCGATTCCCGGCAAATAGGTGTAGCGATCCGCATGGGCATGGTACGATATTTGAACAAACCCAATCATCGGAACCAGCATTCCCAGATACCAGAGCCAGCCCGCCAGCAGGTACGGACGTCCTTTCCGGCACGCGAACACGCCCATGGAAATCGCCGCCAGCAGCACAAAGGCAACGCCAACCTTCCAAAATGGCAGACCGTCTGGCGGATAGAGATAAGGGAGGGCCAATCCCGCCGGAAAAACCATTTGCCATAGGTAAACGCCATAAGAAGCCACGGCGTTTCCCAGGCGCTCAAGGAAAGGGATCTGGGCGGAACCAGACACTTTTTGCTGCACAAAAACAGTCACCGCGCATGAGCCGGCCGAAAGCAGGAACAACGGAATCTTCTCCTTCATCAGTCCCCCAAAAGGCGTCAGCTTCGTCCTCTGGAGCGGCCACCAATCCAGCAACAGCAACACAAACGGCAGAGTCACCAGCGTGTTCTTGCATAAAAGCCCCAAGCCATACCACACCGCCACTGCCGCGTACCGCCAGCGCGAAGGCTGGCGCGCATAACGCGCATAAGCCCATAGGGTCAGCATGAAGAAGACCCCGCTGAGCACGTCCTTGCGTTCCGCAATCCAGGCCACCGATTCCACCCGCAGCGGATGAATGGCAAACACCGCCGCCACGAATGCGCTGCGCCACAGGTTCCCCGTCATCTCTCTCAACGCCAGAAACAAAAGCACCGCGGCTGCCGCGTGCAGCGCGACGCTGGTTAAATGATGGCCGCCCGCCCGCAGGCCGTAGGCCTGGCAATCGGCCATGTGGGTCAGCCATGTCAACGGATGCCAGTGATCGATTTTATCATCGGTCAACGCCCAGACGGCCCCCTTCAGAGTCAAACCCCTTGCCACCATCGGGTTCTCATACACATACACATCGTCATCGTAATTGACGAACGCGAAACCCGCCGCCTGGCCGAAAACGGCAAAGGTGATCGCGGCCAGGGCAAGGCAAACCACCAGCACCCGCCGGTGCTCCTCCCATCGGCCCGCGCCGGTGGGGACTTTTAGCGGAGTTTGTTGGTGCATCATATTGTGCGGGCTTGCGCCATAAAAGGGTCATCCATCATCTCAAGCATCCGGTCACAACAGAATCCTGCCAGAAACGCGCAAGAGCCGTCAATCCGGCGCGCATCCGGGAAACGGGCCTGGCCTTCAATTCTTATTGAATTTCATTGAATTTGAGCCGGAAATGCCTTAAAAAGAGGGCGATGACAATGGTCGCCATTTGGAGGAATAACCCGCATTGCAGGGTTTTCCTGGTGAAGATGGTGATGAGGTCGATGAAGATAAGGACGGCTTCAAGCTTCGTCACGGAAAACTTCCATCGGCATGCCTGGATGGCAAAAACCTTTGTGCCGCCGCCCTGCGAAAGCCTGCCGCCATGAAGAACAACTCCACCGAACGCCGTGTGGTGATTACAGGAATGGGGGTCATTTCGCCCAGCGGCAACGATTTGGAAACGTTCTGGTCGAACGTGCGCGGGGGGATCAGCGCCGCCGCTCCCGTCACCCGCTTTGACACGAGCCGGTTACCGGTCAAGATCGCGGCGGAGGTGAAGAATTTCGACGTTACGGATTATATCACGAGCCGGAAACCGGGGCGGTTTGATTTGAGCATCCAATATGGGGTGGCGGCGGCAACGCTGGCGGTCAAGGACGCCGGGATCGACCTCAGCGGCCTGGATGAAGACCGGGTGGGCGTGGTGGAGGGAACAACGGTCAGCGGGATGGAAAGCATCATCAAGGGGCATGACAGTTTCAGGGACAGCAATAATAACTTCCGGGCGGTGCATCCCTACAACGTCGTAGCGGGGTATTGCGGGGAGGGAAGCGGCGCCATCAGCCTGCATCTGGGCATCCACGGCCACGCCGTGACGTATTGTTCGGGGTGCGCGTCCGGCAGCGACGCCATCGGCCACGCGGCACGCATGATCCGGCTCGACGACGTGGATGTGGCGCTGGCGGGAGGATCGGAAGCGTCAATGGAGAATCTGCATGTCGGTTTTTGCCGGGTTCGGGCGATGACCGAGCAGGGCGGCGATCCGGCCCGGGCGATGCGGCCCTTTGACCGGTCGCGCGATGGTTTTCTGCTGGGGGAGGGCGCGGCTTTTTTCGTGCTGGAAGAACTCTCGCACGCACTGGGGCGCGGGGCGCGCATTTATGCGGAAATCGCCGGGCACGGCCACAGTTGCGAGGCCTGGCACGCAACCGATCCGCATCCCGACGGCGTGGGCTACGTGCGGGCTTTGGAAAAGGCCTTGCGGGACGCGCGGGCGCATCCTTCCGAGGTGGATTACATCAACGCCCACGGTTCGGCCACGCCGCTGAACGATCCGATCGAAACCAAGGCGATCAAAACCGTTTTGAGGGACCATGCCAAACGGGTGGCCGTCAGCGCGACCAAGCCCATTACGGGGCATTTGATGGGGGCCTCGGGAGCGATTGAGACGACGATTTGCGTACTGGCCGTCTGGCACGAGGAGATTCCGCCGACGATCAATCTCAATGAGCCGGACCCGGCCTGTGATCTGGATTATGTGCCCGGGGAGGCGCGGGCCTACCCGGTGAAGATGGCCGTGAATTTGAACGCGGGTTTTGGAGGGCGTTACGCCTGCCTGGCGGTCAAAAAAATGTGAAGCTCCATGAACACGCTCGATGTCATCAGGATCACGGCGCTCACGGCAACGGTGTTCAATATTATTTTGACGTTGCTGGTTCTGGGGCGGGATTTTCGTTCGCTCCTGCACCGGGTTTACATGTTGTGGGGGCTTTCCATCACGCTGTGGAACTTTGGCGTCTATCAACTCAGCCAGCCAAACATCAGCCACCAAGACGCCTTTTTTTGGGCCAAGCTCTTGCAGTTGGGCGTCATCTTCACGCCCATCAGTCTTTTCCATTTGTCCCTGGTCATTTCCAGGACGCGGGTGGGCTGGGTTCTGCCGGCTCTGTATCTGGCCCACGTGGGTCTTGCGGTCAGCCTTTTGTTCAACTGGTTCATCGTCGATGTGCGGAAGCTCGATGTGGGCTACTGGTCGGTCCCCGGTCCGGGCTTTTACGTTTTCAGTTGTTTTTACCCGGTGATTTCGACGGCGCTGGTGCTGATTTTGTATCGCAAGCAGAAAGTGGCGCCGCCGACCCAACGGACGCGGCTGCGGGCGCTACTGCTGGCCCTGGTGGTATTGTGGGTTTTCGGCAGCAACGACATGATGCCCATTTGGGGCCTGGACACCTACCCGTTCACGCACATCAAGTTCTATCCCACCAGCAGTCTGTCGGCGATTTTTTACGTGGTGATCATCGGCTACAGCGTTTTGCAGCACCAACTGCTGGACATTCATGTGACGCTGAGCCGCTTCGCGGCGCAATTCGTGCGGCTGATCTTCATGCTCCTGGTGGGATTCTCGCTGCTCCTGCTCCTGTCGCGGCTGGAGCCGGGAAGCTTTTCCATGTTTTCGTTTGTGGCCGCGATGGGTGTGCTGACGGTCAGCGCGGTGGTGGCGTCGCTTTTCTTTCCGCAGTTTTTCGGCAAAGGCACCGACGCGCTGGAGCGGCAAATCCTGGGGGACCGTTTTGAATACCATGCGCGGGTGAAGAATCTGATCCAGACCATGAGGTCCTTTCCCGAGCCGGAATTGCTGCTGCAGGAATTGGACACATTGCTGGCGAGCACGATGAAGGTGCGAAGCTATCAGATCATCCTGCGGGATGACACCATGCGGGGTTTCGTGCTCTGGCACTCCCATCCCGCGCGCACGGCCCTTGATTTGGCCGACTTGAACATTGATTCGCCCGTCTTCCGGTATTTTCAGCAGACGCACGCGAAGTCCCTTTCCTGCAATCTGGTGTATGAGGCGGAGTGGGAATCGCTCCTGCAGCGGGATGCGCGCCAGCAGTTGAAAGCCTTTGAGCCGGAGTTCTGCTTCCCGTTTTTTGCCGGCAATGAACTGGTTGGACTGATGTTGCTGGGGCCCAAGGACAATGGGGACCTCTTTACGCCACACGATCTGCGGCTGCTGACGGAACTGTCCTCCAACCTGGGCCTGCTGCTCAACCAAATCCGCCTGCGGCACCAGTTGCAGGCGGTGCATGAACAGGATTTGATGGGCCGCATGTCGCGCGGGCTGGCGCACGATCTGAACAACCTGCTCACCCCGGTGCAGACCTTGTTGCAGTTGTTGCAGGAGTCCAAGTCAGACCAGGAGACCATCGATGAATTGCTGCCCATGAGCTTGCGCAACATGGAAACGGTCCGCACCTATGTCAACGAGGCGCTCTTCTTTTCCCGGTCGTCCATGCTGCAGGGCAAACCGGGGTTATTGGATGAAACGGTGCGCGAAGCCATGTCACTGGTGCAGGCCAATGCGCAAGCCAAAGGCGTCACCATCTCCTTTCAGGGGGAAAGCGAAGTGGTCATGGAAATGGACGCCGTTCTGATCAAGCGCCTGGTGTCCAACCTCCTTTCCAACGCGGTCGATGCGTCGCCCTGCGGTTCACGGATCCAAATCCAGCTTGCCTCGCTGCCCAAGACGGAATTAAGCCGCGATTGGTATCGGCTCAAAATCGTCGATCACGGGGAGGGCATCAGCCCGGAAAACCTGAGGCGGGTCTTCACGCCCTATTTTACGACCAAGGACACAGGGGACGGCAAGCGCGGTTTTGGCCTGGGTCTGGCCATCGCCCGCAAGATCGTCCATTTGCACGGCGGCACTCTGAGCATTAACAGCATGGAAAAAAGAGGGACAACCGTGCAGGTGGATTTGCCCAGCAAATTGAACCAGGCCCAAAATCAGCCTCCAGCGGCCGCCGGCCAGAGGCGGGGGATGGTGCCCGCATGAGAACGATCCTGGTCATCGCCCCGAACCCCGCCCTGCCTGCCGCGGTGCGCCAGGCGCTGGCGCCGGAACGCTACCGCGTCATCGAGCACACCGACCTGCGCGAGGACGAGTTGCGCCTGACCGCCTCCGCCGTGGACGCCTGTGTGTTGGACGCGGACCTGACGTCGATCGAGCCGATCCGCCAGGTGGAGCGCCTGCGCCGGGTGCTCCCGCAATGCCCCATCATCCTTTACGCCTCTGATACGCAGTGGAGCTGGGAGGAGGAGGCCTATCTCCTGGGCGTCAATCATATCTTGAGCAAGCCGGTGCGGGCGCGCCTGCTCAACTCCTTGTTGGAGGGCCTTCTCAGCGCGGCCGCGCCGCCCGGACCGCGGGCCGCCGGGCCGCCGCGCCCCGAAACCAGGACGGCGCCGGACCCGGACCGGATTTCAACACGCACGCTCGAGACGTTGCGCAGTTATTCCTCGATTCTCTCCCACACCCTTTGCGCCGAGGCGATGTTGCGGGAGTTTTTGCTCCTGCTGCGGGAGATCATCGGCGTGAACCGGGCCGCGATTTTCCTGCGCGAGCCGCCGGGCGAGGCCGGTGATTCGCTGCCCCCGCTTGCGGCGCGGCGGCTGCATTCGGCTTGCGCGATTGGATTGGCCCCGGGTTTGCTGCGGCATCTTGAACTGTCGCTGGAGACCGGAATTGGCGGCTACCTCTTTCGCTCCGGCCGCCTCTTGCGCAGGGACAGCGCGGAAGCGGCGGAGGACCCGCAAATGCGCAGGGAATTTGACGTGCTGGGCGCGCAGGTGGCCATCCCCATTTTGGACCGGGAAACCCTCGTCGGCGTGACGGCGTTTGACGGGCGCGTGACCGGCGAGCCTGTCAGCAACGAGGAACTGGCGTTGATCTTCCATTTGCTCGAACCCCTGGGCCTGGCGGTCAAGAACATCTGGCTGCACGACAAGGTCGCGGCCGGGCACGAAATGATGTTTGACATCTTGCGCCAGCTCAAGAGCGGTTGCGTGGTGGTGGGCTCCGATTTGACGGTGCTCCATGCCAACGACATGGCGCGACTCTGTTTCCCGCGCCCGAACCGGCCGGCGGGCAGTTTCGATTTCAATGATCTGCCGCAAGTGATCGGCAGCAAGGTTTTTGAAGTGCTGAAAACGGGCAAACCCGTTGCCGACTTCCATTACCAGCCCGTGGCCGCGCCCGGACAACATTATCAAATCACCATCACCCCGTTCCGCAGGGACGATGCCGCGGCGCCAACGGCGGCGTTGCTGGTGGTGGAGGATTGCGCGCCGGCCGACCGCATACGCCATTTGGAGATCGAGACGGCCAATTTGCGGCTGGTCCAGCACATGGCCGAACGGCTGGCGCACGAGATTGGCAACGCCGTTGTGCCCATTTCCACCCATCAGCAATTGTTCAAGGAGCGCATTGGCAACGTCGAGTTCCAGCAATCCCTGGCGGCGGCCATGGAGGAAGGGGTCAAGCGCGTCAGCCGCCTGGTCGATCAAATGCGCTTCCTGGCGCGCGAGCGCGCCGCCCAGATGGAATCCGTGCCGGTCAAACAATTGATCGAAGAAGCCTTCCGCGAAGCCCGGGCCTATCATCCGTCCACCACCGTCCTGCTGCAATTTGAATCCTCCGACGAGCCATTGAGCGTCTCGTGCGACCGGCAGGGATTGCAGCACGCCTTCGCCGAGATCATACTCAACGCCCTCCAGGCCAACACCCAATCCTGCCAGGTGCATGTCCGCGCCCGCACCGAAACTGATTCCAGCGGTTCGCGGTGGGCGCAAATTGAAGTTCAGGACAGCGGGGCCGGTTTCAGCCCCGAAGCCGCCGGCAAGGCGTCCGAGCCGTTTTTCACCACCCGCAAAGTGGGCTTGGGGCTTGGCCTGGCCGTGACCCACAAGATCATCCAGACCCATTCCGGCAAGATGGAGATTCCCACCCCGCGCCTTGGCTCGCCCGGATTGGTTCGCGTCTCGCTGCCGCTCGGGCCGGCGGACCCGGCCTCCGCCCCCGCCAAACCGGCGGCCAACTGAGCCGACTATTTGCGCTTGGCCAGTGCCAAGTCGAAATCAAAGTGGTTCATCGTCGCCAAGCCGCCCGAGCAACCGGCTGATTTCCGGTCCAGTCCGCTTGAGTTGTTTGCGGTGGACGGAGGCAATCTTCTCCAAGATGGTTTCGCCGCGGCTGGTCAGTTGAATGAGAACCTGGCGGCGGTCCCCGGTGGATGGCACGCGAACGGCCAGCTTCTCCGTCACCAACCGGTCAATCAACCCAACCGCGCTGTGGTGGCGAAGCTGCAACCGCTCCGCCAGCTCCCCCACGGTGACTTTGTCGCGCGCGGGAAAACCCTTGATGGCCAGAAGCGCCTGATACTGTTGCGCCGTGATGCCGGCGGCCCGCGCGGCTTCCTCGCTAAAATGAATGAACCGCCGGAGCGCGTAGCGGAAGGCCGCCAGCGTTTCATACTGCGACTTGATAAGTTGCCCGGGTCCGGCCATCACTGGTGATTCTAACAGCCGCGCCCCCAAAGTCATCACCTGTTTGACATATATCGTATTGCGATATAACATGCCGTGTAAAAATGCAAACGCAATCAGTGATCCCATCGGTCTTGACCGGCAAAGCGGGCCCGTCCGCCGCAGTGGTTGAAGATGGACTGGCCGATTTCAGCACCGACCGCCGTGTGCTGCTGCTCTCCGCCATGGCCCTGGTGATTGGCGCGATCGGTTCGCTTGTCGCCTGCGCTTTGCTTTGGCTGATGGCCGCCGTCACCGACCTGGCTTTTTATCAGCGCCTGTCCGCCAGCCCGGCGGCGCCGCAGGGGAATCATTTGGGATGGTGGGTCGTGCTCGTGCCGGTGGCGGGAGCACTCGTCATCGGACTGATGGCGCGGTTTGGTTCGGAGAAGATTCGCGGGCACGGCATTCCTGAAGCGATGGAGGCGATTCTGCTCGGCCGCAGCCGCATTGACCTCAAGGTCGCGCTGCTCAAACCGCTTTCCGCCGCCATTTCCATCGGCACCGGCGGACCCTTCGGCGCGGAGGGTCCGATCATTATGACGGGTGGCGCGTTCGGCTCGATCTTCGCGCAACAATTTCATCTGAGCGCAGCCGAGCGCAAAACGCTGCTGGTGGCTGGCGCGGCGGCGGGCATGTCCGCCGTCTTCGACACGCCGGTGGCGGCGGTGTTGCTGGCGGTTGAGCTGTTGTTGTTTGAATGGAAACCACGCAGTTTCATTCCCGTGGCAGTGGCTTCGATTGTCGCTTCCGTGCTGCGGGTGCCGTTGCTCGGTGCGGGGCCGCTCTTTGCGGTGGCGGCACACGCTCCCCTTTCCGACGCAGAATTGGCGATTGCCGCCGGTCTGGGGGTTGTCGCCGGATTCGCTTCCGGTCTGTTGACGATGCTGGTTTACGCCTGCGAAGACGTTTTTCAAAAGCTGCCGTTGCACTGGATGTGGTGGCCTGCCATTGGTGCGGTCTTTATTGGCGTGGGAGGCGTCATTGAACCCCGGGTGCTCGGCGTTGGTTATGATACAATCCACAGTTTGCTGCGCGGCGAACTGGCCGGGGCGGTTGTCCTTGGTTTGCTCGTGGCCAAAGCGTTGGTGTGGTCCATTGCTTTAGGCTCCGGAACTTCCGGCGGAGTGCTGGCGCCGTTGCTCATCATGGGGGGCGCCCTCGGAGCTTTCGCCGCCTCATGGATTCCCGTTGGTGACATCGGTCTTTGGGCCTTGATCGGCATGGCGGCGATGATGGGCGGCACGATGAGGTCGCCGTTGACCGCGATGGTTTTCGCCGTCGAATTGACGCGGGATTTCAACGTTTTTCCCGCCTTGCTCATCGGTTCTGTCGCGGCGCTCGGCGTGACCGTGCTGATCATGCGCCGATCCATCCTCACCGAAAAGCTCGCCCGGCGCGGTCATCACATCACGCGCGAATACAGCATTGACCCGTTGGAACTGGCGCGTGTGCGCGATGTGATGGACGAGGAAGTGCCGAGCGTGCCCGCGGCCATGAAACTTTCGGAATTTTCCGACCGCATCGCACACGGGGACTCCGACCTGAGCCGGCGGCAGGGAACTTTGATTATGGAGGATCAAAATCGGCTCGTTGGCATCATCACGCGGGGCGACATTTTTCGCGCACTGCGGCAGAAGCGGAAAGAGGAGATGACCGTGGCCGAAGCCGGCAGCAGTGATCTGGTGGTCGCATTTCCTGATGAGCCGTTGTACGCGGCGCTCACAAAAATGCTGGAGCGCGACGTCGGCAGGTTGCCGGTGGTGGAGCGCCATGACCCGGGCCGCGTGGTCGGCTACCTTGGACGCGCGGCGATTCTTTCGGCGTGGATGAAAATCCACGAAGAGGAAACCATCCGCCAGAGAGGTTCGTCATCCGGCAAATCGATCAAAGAGCCAAATGATTCATGATCAAAACATGTCCTTTCAGCGACAGTTCGCGGACTTCCGCCAAACTTCCCATTAGATCATGCGCTTCCAACCAAAGACGCTCTTGGTGTTTCTGTCGCCGCTGTTTTTCGCGGTGACGGCCGCCTACTTCCAATGGGCGGTGTTTGGTTTGCCGGCGATTCCTCCCGGCGCCCAACCGCCTCCTTTGGGAACACCCCAGGGTTTTCCAGCCTGGCTGCGCCTGGCGCACTACATCAATTTCTTGTTTCTGACCCTCCTGATCCGCAGTGGATTGCAAATTCTCATGGATCATCCCCGCCTGTATTGGAATGTCCACTGCACTCCCGGTTCGGAATGGTTGCGACTGACGCCCGTTAAATGGCCTCCGGACCGCCTGTGGACGGCCAAGGATGATTCCCGATACCTTTCACCGTGGATCGGCCTGCCCGGACGCCGGCACACGGTGGGCATGGCCCGGCATTGGCATTTTCTGGGCGCGTTGTTTTGGGTCGTCAAT
>Ga0326727_10013505_pt1 | contig 18164 bp, 16 predicted proteins | sample MB2enrmetagenome_FD_207643 | JGI IMG/M metagenome (GOLD analysis project Ga0326727, IMG submission 207643) | Lab enriched peat soil microbial communities from McLean, Ithaca, NY, United States - MB29MY | ecosystem: Environmental > Terrestrial > Soil > Wetlands > Peat | place: USA: New York...
CCCTATTCTCCATTTGAGCCGCGTTTTCCTTGAACCCGTGGGTTATGAAGAAACCAGTAGACCCGACGACGGCTCCGAAGGCCATTGCTGGATTAACCCGAATACTGAACCATACGACGATGGCGAGGAGAATAGAGGCTGCCGCGTAGAACCATACTCCATGCTTCTGAATCACTGCTTCACCTCTTAAGCCGTAGTGTTTCGGTTCAAGAAACAACCAGAAAAAGAAAAGGAAGACCAAAAAAGTTCCACCACCGATCAACAGGACTGGGGCGAATGCCTGGGCGGCTTCGATCAATGCCGGGTTGGGACTGACTGTTATGATTTCAAGGAAGCTGAGGTTCGGATTGCCGCTCCACAGTATGAGGATTGGGAGGAGCCCCCTCACGAGGAAAACGGCGATTAGGATTCCCCATGTGAGGAACAACTTACGGGATTTCGCAGACATAGTTGAGAGGACTTCGGAGTTGATTATGGCGTTGTCGAGGCTGTTTACGATTTCGAAGATACCCAAACCGACAACAACTAGCAGAGATTCCAGGATCCAAGCTGAGCTGTCCACTGTGGGCACCGTCGCTGCTAGTCTTCGAGTTCCCAAAATGTGCCAGCAATGCAGATAGGGTTATGCATTCTGCGGCTCTTGTAATCTATTGCTGCATTGCGCTCATGTACCGGTCAAGTCGGGCTGAACTCCCATGCCAGGCCAATGAAAGCGAATGTTGGCGAATTCTATCGGCATAAACTAGATCATCACACTTACTATTTCTGATGAGCGACTCTAACTCTCTTCATTAACTTTTTTCAGGACACTGAGCGCTGTGAGGGTTATCCATTTACTCGGTTGATTTTCCCTCTCTAACGCAAACCGCTTCGGACGTTTCTTTAGTTTGTAGTCCGCTCCTGGTCCCAGATCGGGATGAATGGAACCGAGATCCCAAGTTCCGTCAATTCGACGTTTGTTCTCTAGGATCTTGAGTGCTGGTTTGAGTCTCTTATCATCTTCATATCCAAGACTAGTGAGGACGTCCAATCCCACGAGTATATCGTAATAGTAGTGGACTGGGTAGTGGAATCTGAACCATGGGATGTAGCGACGCCCTTCCTGGAATCGCTTCCTTTCAAGATAAAATTCTGCGCCATTTTCAACTGAACGCTTAATCCGCCTTGTCCACTTTCTTCGCGGGAGAACCGAATAAGCACTCAGCGCTTCCCAGCAGTCGAGCGTTCCTCTACCCGACGCCCGCTCAATGAAACAATGCCATCCATCATCCTCCATCTGGTGATCCACAAACCAATCGTAGGCAGCTCGCACGCGGGCATCTTCCAAATATCCACAACGTACTAACGTCCTCGCTAAATTGCCCGTTAAACATACTTCGCTTCTTGATAATGGATTAGTGGAATCGTCGAAGCCTCCGTCTGGTCGAGTGTACTCGTTAAGAAAGAATTCGCACGATTGCTGAATCCGCGGATCTTTAGCGGTCAGTCCGAGTTCAGCGAGCACGATAAGACGCCAAATCGTCGCAGTATATTTCGGTCGGTAGAGGTCTTTGCGTGATTCCCAGAAACCTCCAGGCTTTTGCGACGCTAAGATGTTATGCGCCCACCCGATTCGAGGAAGACGTGAATAGGCAGTCCGAACTTCCAAGTCATCCTCCTGACGATCCAACAGCCGCAACAATGTGCGATACCTAACGGCAGGCTGCCTAGGATCCAATAACCAATTCAACACGCCTTGCGATGGCTTCAAAGAATCATCGCATATCCACTGATCCAATGTTGCTTAAGAGAACGCGGCCTAGATTCGCACCTTACAAAACTAAGCGATCGCACTTAACGTCTTATGGAAATCTTGAACGCAAGAGTATCTAAATAACAGACATTTGTATCCGAAACTCGTTTCAATGAAAAATACGATTTTTTTGGCTGTCAGTCTTCACGACAGGGATAAACCACCGCTGCGAATCCGCGTGAACTCTAAGTACGTTATGACACCTTCTTCATTGACTTGCCTGCTTGCCGAAAACCTAGACGTGCCCAGAGGGTCAGTCGTGGCAGACCTAGGATGTGGCTGTGGGATTCTATCTATAATCGCCGCTAAGCTTGGCGCGAAGCTCGTTTATGCGGTAGACGTAAATCCACACGCGTTAAGCGACACCAACTTCAACGCGAGAATTAACGGAGTGTCAAGCATTGTGCAGCCAGTACTTTGCGATATTACGAAAAGTATCCTGGAGCGCAAGGTCGATGTTGCAATCTCTAATCCACCACAAATGCCGGCTAAGTATCGGGCGCGGATTGGGAAATGGCTATCAATTTCACGAGACGGTGGAGTTACAGGAAGGACGTTCCTGAATGCCATTGTTGCACAGTCTCCACGACTTTTCAGAGAGAAACAAGGTTCAGCCAAGTTAGAATTTGTCACAACTTCGCTTCTAGGGATACGCGCGACGCTCAATTATTTAGAGAAGCACGGTTTCTCTCCGTCAATAGTAGCTAACAGTCTTACACCAATTTCCGCAGCTTGCAAGCGTCCGAGCACAAAAGACAAGAGCACAAGGATTTTTGACCTGCCTTACGTGAGATCGGTCGTCCTACATGCTACCTACAATCGTCGTCATCGAGGCAAACATCTAAACGACATAACTAACCCATCATATGGCTAATGAAAATGTTCGAGTAAACTGATCCATTTTTCACATTAGGATAGTCGCACGACCCGATATCTCAGTCCTGTTAAACTATTCTCGAGGGCTCATCTCCAAATAACTCATAAGATTGAGAGAGAATCTACGCCAAAGTGTTACTTGATTGGAAATTCGAGATTTTAGAACGCATTTGGTGGGTAATCCTTGGAAACGTTGGGTATTTCTAGAGCTTGAAACTAGCACTGGGTTGATCGGTCTATCCGAAGCAACACTTTACCTAGAAAGCTCAGCCGTAATTTCAGAACTCGAAGAGAAGAAGAATTTCTTCATTGGAAAGGATCCTGCCCAAGTTGAAAAGATTTGGAATGAGTGGTACAGGGATTCGTTTACCCGGAATAACTCTGCTGTTAACGTTACAGCAATGAGCGCTGTGGAAACTGCCTGTTGGGATATTATTGGAAAAATCCATGGGACACCGATATACGAGCTTCTTGGAGGTGCCATGAGAAACAAAGTTAAGGTCTATGCAAATGGCTGGTACACCCGCGCAGTCAGTCCCGACGATTATGCAAGAAAAGCAAAAGCGGTAGTGGCTAAGGGTTACAAGGCGCTAAAGTTCGATCCTTTTGGAACAATGTACCTGAGCGGTGATGTGGATCAGATTAGTCGCGCAGTGGCGATAATCAAGAATGTTCGTGAGGCCATTGGTGAAAAAATCGAATTATTGATCGAGGGTCATGGTCGATTTACTCCGGAAACAGCCGTGCGTATCGCGAAAAAGATTGAAGAATACAATCCTAGATGGTTCGAAGAACCCGTTCCACCTGAAGACTTACAGGCCCTAAAACATGTTGCAGCCAAAACGAACATTCCAATTGCGACAGGCGAACGGATGCTAACAAAATATGGTTTCGCTCCGCTGATAGAGAGCGGCGCAGTGGACATAGTTCAACCCGACATAATTAATTGCGGCGGATTAATGGAAACGAAGAAGATTAGCGCGATGGCGGAGGCACATTACGTGCTTGTTGCTCCGCATCAAGCAGAAGGACCATTGGCAACTGCTACTTGTCTTCAATTAGACGCCTGTATTCCAAACTTTGAGATTCAAGAAAGTTTCGACGAATTTGATATTGAATGGAGAAAAGACCTCTTGAAGACTCAATTCCCCATTCAGAACGGCGAAATGGTAATTCCCAATCGGCCTGGTTTGGGAGTAGAGCTCAACATGAAAGCAGTTGAGGAACATCTTGCGACGAAAGTGACTGATTTTGTTCTCTTCAAACAAGGATGGGAAAATAGGAACATGCAACCATAAATGTGAAAGCCCTTCAGGAATAATTTCATACAAAGAAAAAGTTCAGATGTGTCGCGGAACTGATTTAGATTTCGTGGGGATCCCTCAAGAATGAGACCTAAAAGTCGGAAATCATCAGATCGTGATTTGAAACTGATCTTGAAGTCTTTGAAATCGCTAAGAGCGGTTGATGCTTCTCCCCTATTCGAAACTAATATGCCGGGATGGCCCACGCATCCCACGATGAGTATTGTTGAAGACGCTCGAAACTTCCGGCAATACGGCTATTTTGCGCAAACGCTCGTGATGTCGGAACATACCGGGTCCCATGTGGACGCTCCAGCGCACTTAATCCGTACGATGCCCGAGGCTACTATCGACCGATACCCTGTTGATGCCCTAATTGGATTATCAAAAAAATATGATCTAAGGCGTTACAAATTCAAAGCCGGTGATCAGGTGCCACTAAAGGCCATAAAGGAAACAGAAAAGCGAACAAGGTTCAGGCTTGAAACCAACAACATCGTAATTCTTCAGTTCGGTTGGGAAAAATACTATCAAACTAATTCCGCTAATCCTACGAAAAGGGAGTGGTGGGGCAAGAATATGCCTGGTTTATCCGCAGCTGCCTGCAAATATTTTGCGGACGCTGGAGTCAAAGCTGTCGGATCCGATACGGCAGGATGCGATGAATGCGTGGTCGATGGACAACTAAAACACAATTTCGGACACATGAAGTACTTCCTGCCAAACCACATATTCATAATTGAAGGCCTGAGGAACTTAGAAAAGGCACCCACAATCGGCATATTCATCGCGCTTCCACTCAAGATTAAAGGTGGATCAGGTTCCCCCATAAGACCAATAATTTTTGGGCTAAAATCCACTAGTCCAAAGCGGTCTTGACAACAAACATCACCTTATCTGCCGTTCATGATTGACGAGTGCGTGGTACCAGGGACCTTTCACTAACTCCGACATGGGAAGCAGACCAAAAGCTTTAGTTGGCCAGTGGCAAAGAAGAAAACTACAGATCTGTCTTGCAAATCTATGATCAATTAGGAAAACTCCTACCTCGCGTTCAAGTTGATCCTCCCGGACCAAACTCCAAGAAAATCGCGGACGTATTGGGCGAGTATGAGACACCCACCCTCTCCCCTGTTCGAATGGGTGAGATACCCACATCTTGGAAGCAGGCACGCGGAGCAAACGTCATCGACGTTGATGACAACGTCTACGTTGACCTCACAGCAGGTTTTTGTGTTGGCATCGCGGGGCACTGCCATCCTAAAATTGTTGAGGCGATAAGAAAACAAGCAGAATTCCTTACACATACACCTCCTGCCCAATCACCTCATCCTACTAGAGCTGAACTTCTAATCAAGATCAGCGAAGTAGTTCCACGCCCACTCAAACGCACTCATCTACTGAACACCGGTGGAGAGGCTGTTGACGTAGCGCTTAAGCTTGCTAGACTACACTCTAGAAAAATAGAGGTAATGGCGTTCGAGGGTGGCTTCCACGGCAAGACATTGTTCGCATTATCGGCCACTGCCAGACGACATTACCGAACCGGTCTACTACCGCTCGTACCTGGGGTCTTTCATGCTCCGTTTCCATACTGTTACAGATGCCCCTTCGGCGACAAAGTTTCATGTGAAGACTGCTCAACACAATGTCTGAACTACATTGAACACATGATAAAGGACCCAGCGTCAGGTATTACAGAAGTAGGAACGATGATCCTGGAACCCATCCAGGGACATGAGGGGTGGGTAGTGCCACCAAAGGACTTCCTTCCTGGATTAAGAAGAATCTGCGATGAAAACAACATCCTGTTAGTGCTTGATGAAATCATCACTGGATTCGGCAGAACCGGGAAATGGTTCTGCTTTGAACATTTCGGAATCAAACCTGACATCCTCGTATGCGGCAAGGGGTTAGCAAGCGGATTTCCAATATCGGCTGTCATATCCACAGACGAGATCATGGCGTCTTGGGAAGCGTTCAAGCATACAAGCACATTCTCCGCCAACCCGTTGGGATGCGCGGCAGGCCTAGCGAACCTCGAGGTTCTCAAGAGCGAAGGGCTCGTTGAGCGAGCGGCCAAAATGGGCAAAGAGTTCATGAAACGCCTGAACGAAATGAAAGACGACTACGAAGTGGTTGGAGACGCAAGAGGACTAGGGATGATGTGCGGTCTTGAACTCGTAAAGGACGCCAAAAAGACACCTGCGGTAGAGGAAACAAAGAAAGTCGTCGAGTACGCGTTGAAGCACGGAGTCATTCTGCAACCACCTGGAGGACGATTCGCAAACGTATTGAAACTTTCACCACCTCTAGTCATAACTGAAGAACAACTAGACTTCGGACTAAGAACAATAGCGGATGCACTCAGGTCAGTAGAGAAGTAGACGGATGACCGTATACCTCTAATGAAGGCACCCACCTGGTTCAAGAAAAAAGTCCAAGCACAGGGTTTCACTTACTCCCGTTTCCCATTGCACAATTTATCTACAGCCTTCGGAGTTGAATGCAAGAACGCATATGCCGTTATTTCCAGAATTTTCGAGTCTATCGCAACAACGATGGATAAGAATCAATGAATTTCCATTCTGAATTTGACACACAAGCTTTACTACTCTGATTTCTCGGCTAGTGGCATCAATTGCGGTGTTACATATGCCAAAACTACGCGCCGGAAAATTTGTCGTCGAATCACTTCTCAACGAAGGCGTAGAGTACCTATTCGGAATACCGGGCGGCGGAGTTGCTCCGTTCTTTAACGAATTCTATGACTATCCGCAGATCAAAACGATTCTGACTCAGCATGAGCAGGGAGCAGGTTTCATGGCAGACGGCTATTTCAGGGCCTGTGGGAAGGTGGCTGCTTGCGCGGCAACCGTCGGTCCAGGTGGCGTAAATTTGGCTTCTGGGCTTCATCCTGCCTATCAAGACAACCAAGCTGTTATCGCGTTCACGAATAACGTTCCAACCGATCAATTCGGTAGGGGAGGAATTCAAGATGCAAGCGGTTGGGGTCCACGATCGATCTCCCACGTGGGCATCTTCAAGGAAGTTACAAAATGGAGTGTACTTGTCACGAAACCCGACAGTGTTCCGGAAGTGATGAGACGAGCATTCAGAATAATGTTGACTGGAAGAAAGGGCCCAGTCCATATTGATCTAGCGCAGGACGTCATAAGAGCAGAGATCGACGCGGACATCCGCCCACCCGAAAAATACAGGCCGATGGGGAGGATAAGAGGTGATGCTGAACTCACCAAACAAGCCGCAAACCTCCTTGTTAAGGCAACCTCACCTGCAATAATGTCCGGAGGAGGAATCATCGCCTCAGGAGCGACTTCAGAACTTCTCGAGCTTGCAACATTACTCGGTACCCCCGTTGCAACAACCGCAATGGGCAAGGGCTCGTTCCCGGAAGACCATCCGCTCGCTGTTGGCGTGGTTGGTCTGTTTGGCCAAGACGTTGCTAACTCTGTTTTCCGAGGAGATAAAACCGATGTTCTACTTGCAATAGGATCGATATTTCATCAGATGACGACAGCGGGTTGGGTCAGAGACTTCGGTGGACAGAAGATAATCCAGATCGACACAGACCCAACAGAGATTGGAAAGAACTACCCGTTCGAAATTGGTATTGTTGGAGACGCCAAGGCGGTTCTACAGGATCTGATTGACCAAGTGAAAGCTCTCATTTCGAGGCTGCCGCCAGCAGAGCTGAAGGAACTTGAGGAGCGGAAGAAGGTAAGACAGAGAGAGGTACTCGCACTCAAAGGAGAGCTCCAGTACTACTCAGAAGCGATAAGCCTCTCCGATGCTGTCCCAACAAAACCGCAGAGAGCAATCAGAGAGCTTCGAAAATTCTTGGACAAGAACGCAATTGTGCTAGCTGACTGCGGAAACAACCTAGCGTGGACAGAGAAGTACTTCCAGACGCTCAGCCCGAAAGGGTTCATCGCTGACGGGGGACATACAGCAATGGGATTCAGTGTTGCGGCCTCGATCGGTGTCAAGCTAGGAGCACCAGACCGCCAAGTTGTGGACGTCGTGGGAAACGCAAGCTTTACGATGCTGTGCAAGGAGGTCAATACCGCTTCAGCCTACAAGATTCCGGTTGTCTGGTTCATACTAAATGATGGAAACCTCGGCATGATAATCCAGGGACAAAAATTCGGTTACGGTGCGTGGGAGCCTGAAAGATACATCGTCACTCAATCGTACGTGATGGACTTCGTAAAGTTCGCTGAAGCTTGCCACGCATACGGGCAATTGGTTGAGAGACCAACTGAGATAAAGGATGCTTTGAAGAACGCATTCGACTCTGGAAAACCGTCAATAATAGATGTCAGAATAGATCCTGAAGAGGTTCCCGCTGGCGCACTGAAGCGCTTCGAGACTCTCGTGAAGAAACATCCAGAATTGAAAGAGAAGAAGTTACCGACTTCTCCCTTCCCCAACGACTAAAGAATTGGCACGTAACAATGGGGCCCTAAGTGGATTTTTTCACTTCCACTTTAGCAAGGTCCTCGAGCAGTGTAATGATTGCTGAGTGGTCTGTTTCGCCGCGACCCAAGACCTTCATCGCACCCATCATTTCGTGGATGAGACTTGTAACCGGAAGAGATGCACCGTACTCAGAGCCTGCAGCCAGCGCGATGCCCAAGTCCTTGTAATGTAGTCTTGTCTTGAAGCCTGGTTTGAAGTCTCTCTTCAGCACTAGCGGCCCTCTCACATCGAGAACTCGCATTGCGTATCCTCCCGCAATCACTTTGAGCACTATCTCAGGATCGACTCCGGCTTTTGCGCCGAGTACTAGTGCCTCGCTTGCTGTTTCCAATACGCCTGCAACAAGTATCTGGTTACAGGCCTTCACCACTTGGCCGGATCCTATCTCACCACAATACACAATATTTTTCCCCATTGCTTGGAAGATGGGAAGGGAGTCATCAAAGACCTGTTTGTTCCCACCAACCATGATAGTGAGCGTCGCATCAATAGCGCCCTTCTCCCCCCCGCTAACGGGAGCGTCGAGGACGCGCACTCGCTTTGCCGTCGCGGCTTCCGCAACCTTCTTAGTTGTGACTGGTGAGATCGTGCTCATATCGATGAATGTTGATCCTGCTCTAATTCCCTCGAATATCCCTTCAGATCCGAAAGCAGCCCTCTCTACATCAGGCGAATCAGGGAGCATCGTAATTACCAGATCCACCTTGGATGCGACCTCTTTAGATGAACGCGCCCTACTCGCGCCCAACTTTTCCAGCTCCTGGACAGCCGGTTCAACGATATCAAATACGGTTAGTTCGTGGCCGGCTTTGATCAGATTCTTAGCCATTGGCTTACCCATTATTCCGAGCCCAATGAAACCGATCTTCAAGTCTAATACTCCTGGGTGTGCTGCGTTCCTTCGCTTTCTTAAGAGTATGTCATGGATTCCATCGTTGCATAATCATAGACAGTTCGTTTATTCCCTGAGATGTAGAATACTGTGATTACGGTGTTGCTCTGACGATTGCCGGTGCGATTCAATGATGGTTAGATGTCGAAGTATAGGTAGAATTCGTATGGATGTGGGCGGGCTGAAATCATCCTGTGGCCTTGCATTCCTATGTCAATTATTGTTTCGATCAAGTCGTTTGAGAAGACACCTTTGAGGAATTCCGAATCACTCCTTAGGCTGTCTATTGACTCGGAAAGGCTGCCGGGTAGGTCTCCTACTCCCAACTCCTTTCTTCTCTCTGGAGTTAGTTTGTAGATATCCTCATCAACCGGGTTTCCTGGATCTGTTTTCTTTTTAATCCCGTCAAGGCCAGCACATAGTATTGCTGCAAATGCTAGGTATGGATTCGCGGATGTGTCAGGTGTTCGGAATTCAGCTCGCTTTGCTCCTTCCGCTTCCTTACCTTTCTCGTATATTGGTATTCGTACGTTTGCCGACCGATTTCTCCTGCTCCACGCGATATACACAGGGGCTTCGTAACCAGGAACCAGTCTACGGTACGAGTTAGTCGTCGGAGCAACTATTGCGCACAGCGCTCTGCTGTGTTCCAAAAGTCCTCCGACATAGTACCTGCCGAGTTGGCTCAACTCCGCGTATTGATCTTGGGGATCGTGAAATTGGTTGCGCTCTCCCTTCCATAGACTTGAGGCCACGTGCATTCCTGACGCGTTGTCTCCGAATATCGGTTTGGGCATGGTTGTGGCGATAAGTCCGTTCTTTGATGCCACGTTCTTTATGACATATTTGTATGTGAGGATGCTGTCAGCCATTGCGATGAGGTTGTCTCTGTATAGGTCGATTTCGCACTGGCCTGCCGTTGCTACTTCATGGTGGTGGGCGTCGGAGGCTATCCCGAAGCCTTCCCACAGATACAATGAGCATTGGCTCCTGAAATCCATGAGCGTATCGACAGGTGGAGCTGGGTAGTAGCCTTCTTTGAAGCGAATAGGAAAGCTAAGCCCTCTCGTCTCAAGCGCCGATTCCTTTGATGATATCTTATACGATGCGCCAAACGGGTCGTTAACGTCCCATGTCACATTATCGAAGACGAAGAACTCGACCTCTGGACCCCACAGCGAACCGCTGAAGCCTTCTTTCTTGAGAGCGTCAACAGCCTTCTCAGCAACATATCTAACGTCTCTTGAGAAGCGTTGCTTTCCAAAACCCCAATGCACATCGCAAATCATTCTGCACGTTCGCAAATTCTCATCCGACCATGGAACAATGCCGAAGGTTGAGGGGTCGGGAACCAGTAGCATGTCAGATTCGTAAATCTCTGTGAAGCCCCTGATCGACGATCCGTCTAACTTTGAGACTCCCTCTGTGAATGTCTTCTCACTGAACATCTCCGCGGGGATCGTCACATGTTGCATTCGACCCGGAACGTCGGAAAACTGGAGATCCACAAACTTTGCCTTATACTTGGAGATTAGATCTAGAACTTCACTCGCTGAAAATTTCCTTTCAGCTAAACTGCCGTCTTCTCTTCGAACGAAAGGGATCTGTTACACCGCCTTTATGAAAACGGGCAAATATCTCTGAACATATATAACATTTAGGTCGAAAAATATGTTCAAACGTTAGGCAATATGTGATAGGACTGTACTTTTATTCAACCGCGACCTCCAAAACGTGAAGAAATATTGAAAATCGACGAAATCGACAGGAAAATATTGAACGAATTAACTGCTGATTGCCGAATATCCTACCGTCAACTGGCGAAGAAAGCCAAAGTATCCGTTGGAACCGCTCTAAACCGCATTAGGCGAATGGAAAAGATGGGCGTGATAAAGGGATACTCAGCAATAGTGGATCAGGAGAAGATCGGATACCAATTAACGGGTATCGCTGAAATAACTGTGTCTAAAGGAAAATTGTTAGACATGGAACAGGCGATAAGCAAGCTACCAAACACCTGTGCGGTTTATGATGTTACGGGGTTAACCGACGCACTCGTAATCGCTAAGTTTCACAACCGCGAAGAACTCAGCAAATTTACCAAAGGACTACTCAGCATGCCCTTCGTCGATAGGACCAACACTCGCGTCGTTCTGACAACAATAAAAGAAGACTTCCGGATTAACGCCGTCTGATACCAGTACAAGTGCATGTGCCTGTACAATGTTCTTTTGGGTGGCATGCTTGAACGATAAATCATAAATTCTAATCGGAATATTCTTCGTGTCTAATATTCCGTTAGGAATGTACTGATCACGTATCGATTAATATTGGTTCTACATGCTGTTGGGGTTATTCGATAAGACGTGATCAAACGTGGTAGTCGCAAACAGCATTACCGACTTAATCGGCAATACTCCTCTCGTAAGAATAAACCATCTAACTGGTCCCGATGACGCAACCATCTACGCGAAACTCGAATGGTATAACATCGGAGGTTCTGTCAAGGACCGACTGGCCTTGTACATACTGGAGTACGCACGTACTGCCGGTCGCCTGGACCCTGGAAAAACAATCCTCGAAGCAACCTCGGGCAACACAGGAATAGCCTTAGCGATGATCGCGGCGGCAAAAGGTTACAAAATCGCTTTGGTGATGCCCGAATCAGTTAGCACCGAACGACGACGAATAATAAAAGCGTACGGAGCTGAACTGATACTCTCACCCGGACCGAAAGGAACTGCTGGAGCGATCGAACTAAAACAGAACATTCTCAAAGAAAAACCGGACACGTATATTGACGTCGATCAATTCAAAGACCCAGCAAATATTCTCGCGCATTATCAAACGACAGGAAAAGAGATCCTCGAACAGACACACGGAAACTTGGACCTGATCGTAATTGGTGTGGGTACAGCGGGAACCGGTGTAGGAACATCCCTGCGCATAAGAGAAACCAGACCTAACGTCAAAATTGTCGGCGTCACCCCAAAGTTAGGAATCGCGGTTCAAGGACTCAGAAACCCTAAGGAACCCTTCCCAACTCAACTCTTTAGACGTGAATCATTCGATGAGATCGTTGAGATAGCGGAAGAGGAAAAACAAGAATCGTTCAAAACCGCACGTGAAGTAGCAAAGAAAGAAGGACTATTAATCGGCATGAGCGCGGGATCCATTATGTACGTGGCGTTGAAGAAAGCAAAAGAGATTGGAAAAGGAAAGACGATTGTGGCAGTGCTCCCAGACAGCGGCGAAAGATATTGGTCAACTCCTCTGTACGGAGAATGATCGGGAAGATCATCGTTCAGTGGTCAGCCAGCCGCGATTTTAGTCGCTACCACTCGGCAGGTTGATTGTAAGGAAGTCCGTGCGGGAATCTAACTCGTCCTTTTGTAACCTCTTCGAATGACATAGATTTACCGCCGACTATCTTGAGTTTCGCGTCAACTCTTTTTCCATCAAGATTCAGTATGTTGTATGAGCTGGCATAGAAGCCTCTGAATCGTTCGCTCGATAGCGTACCTGCATGAATAATTTGGGTATCTTGGAGAACCCATCTCCAGGGCCGATGTCTATGACCTGAGAGAACCAAGTTTACATCCGCCTCTAGGATACCCCTGAGCGTGTCCCCAGCATCGATAACTGGTATGTTATCAGGTCCGGTGTCAGGGACTTGGATAAGGTGATGATGGATTATGACAATCTTCGTAACATTCCTATATCTTGCCAGAGTGTGTTCTAGCCAAACGACTTGTCTGTGACCCACTTCACCCTCGTTTCGCTCTGGACGGGCTGTGCTTACTGTTGCAAAAACGCAATTACCAAGTCTGACTATCGGCTTAGATGGGAAAAATTTTTTGAATAACAGATATCCGGTGGATCGGTAATCGTGATTACCACTACAGAATAATTTCCTATCACACTCGATTAAGTCTATCATTTCCCGTGCCAATCTGAACTGTGATAGAAGACCGTTTTCTGTTAGATCTCCTGATACGACCAGAACATCCGGTTGGATGTCGTTGATTTCTCCAGCAGCTCTTTCGAATACAGATCTCAGAAATTCAGGGCCGCAGTGAATATCGGAGATATGCACGATCTTCAATTCTGATACCCTTTAGTTGAACGTACAACCCCTTGCCTAATAGTGGTTCTGGACTGCGCCGGAGTAATTCTACTATGTACACGTAGCTGCAAACTTCAAAATTTTAAGGACGTGGAGTTGCGTCGTATATCAAAATGCGAATATATACTGCAAGCAAGCCTTATTGGCTTTGTTCATCGCGCATTAGTCTCGGATCAGAATTGTCGTACATGTACATACCGAGACCACCCGTGGCCTACACCTGTCTAGTGCCAACTACCTGCTACACTCAAGCACAATGCCTTGCCCCTCAACCACCTGAGGTTTACTACCAACCGCCACCGCAAGCTTGCGCCTACCAGCCACCCCCAGTCAGCTACTTGTATCAACCTCCTCCAGTGGCTTACCAGTATGTTCCGCCGCCTCAAGTATACTACACGCAGTCGCCACCATATCGCGTCCAGTGATTTTGATCGCGTTCAGTCTACGGGTCGTGCCATAAACCGATGGGCGGAAGCCCATCCCAAGTTTTTTCTCTACCGTATCTAATGAGAGGTTTTGTCAGGTGCCTGTGTGCCTTTTGACTTGGAAGATATAGTCCGGGACTGATCTTTCGTTCCGTGATTGTGACTAGTTTCTTCACATCTTGAATCTTCAAACCACATCTGGTGCATTTGAAACCTTTTCCTCTACCTGCGGATTTTAACCGCTTGTTACATCTTCGGCATGTTGGATTTCTAATTAGCATTGATTTTGCTAGCTTGTGGATGATGATCTTCTCCAAGTTGATCGTGCCATTTGCATCGGCATGAATGCCACCGAAGACGGTTACTTTGTCGCCGGGCAGTAGTTCGGCTATAATCTTGCGAAAGCTTCCCGTGGGCTCGAAGGCTGCACAATTCAACTCTCGCATATTTCTGGTTATAGAACAGAAGACGTGTCCTCCACGTGTTCTTCTTGGGACTCTATTGATGGTCCCTGTGACTACTGCGGGTGAGTTGGCATGAACGATCGGGTTCTTGATTTGGAAGTGAGCGTCTGTTCCGTGATTTGTTCTGAATATCGCCCACCGTTCAACTGGTTCCTGGACCTTGATCATTCGAAATGCGCGCAATGCTGCTTCGGCAGTCTCGCCTCTGATTCCTACGAGAACTGGATCGGGACCGTGCGGCGCTATCAGTACCCGTCTATTTTCCTCGTCGTAACTGTTGAATGTTTCACGCGCCATTATTCTGTGCATCAGTTTTACGGATTCTTTTTCCAAACGCCTGCGGCTCCCACAGTACCGCTTTGTCCTGTAGGCTATGAGTTCGAATGTGTGATCACCAGGAAGAGTATGGCCTATGGCGGCTGTTGCACCGACGACTCCTAACTTCGCGCCGTACAAGACCGCGATAGCGCCTGATTCTCTGATTGCCTTTACGGCTGAATCGGTCGATACTACTTCATGCATTGCTGATCGCGCTATTCGCTTGATTTGAATTCCTGGGTCACCTCGCAAGATAACGAGGGCAGGATCCGTACCGTCTTCACCAAGTCGGCTGAACTTCTCCACTGTGTCAATTGCAACGTTCTCTACCGTTTCATACATCTTATCGTTGACTTCAATCCGGATCGCAACTGCAGCATTACCTCGTGTCTTGTACGGTATGTTAGGATTCAAACGAATAATATTCGGATAATCGATAAACCTGCAACCCAGCAGGGAAAGTTTCTCAACAAGAATCGCGGCCGCATACGTCGTGCAGCCCCCGCCACGAGAATCTGTGTCGTCGATGCCTAAATGTAATCGCACAGTAGCATTCCTAGTCGGTGCGCCTTCGATAGAAACGACCGTGGAGGGAACCTAAGTTCCTTCCACAACAATCATCGTAAGTGTCGATCGAACCCTATCGAGTCTTCGAATCTTCCAAGTTACAATTTCTTTCAGCTTATCCATAGAGTCAGCTTCGACTTTCGCAACGATGTCGTACACGCCGTATACTACGTATGATTCCTTCACGTTTCCGATCTTACGTAGTTCCCCGACTACTTCGTCTTCAGAGCCAATCTCGGCGTTTATCAGAACGAAGGCCAGTGGCATTGTAACTCCTCAACGTACCCCTGATGCGTGCAGTGCCACTAAAAACATTTCCTAAAGGGTTTCCAGCTGGGATGGGCTGCACGAGCAGGTTTTAGAGCACACTTGATACGAAGTAACTGAAGACAGTTGGATCTAGGCTCGTTTGCATCCGGAGCGCCGAGAGTCTATGTTCTTCTCCTCCAGCAGGATGATCCGAAGAAGTGTACTGCGGCTAAATTATCGAAATTCCGTCTCGCCACGCCTCTACATAGGCTCCGTCAAGTTCCACATCAGGCGTTGGTGCTAAGCCCATTCGCTGAAAGTGTCCTGCTACCTAACGACCGTGTTCACAGTATCCAATCGGGTTTGGTGGCTATTGACTGTTCATGGGAACGAGTAGATGACGTACTTGCATTAAGACTCCCAGGTCTCGGAAGACGCTTGCCCACTCTCCTAGCCGCGAACCCCACAAACTACGCAAAACCACACAAACTCTCTTCAGTCGAGGCACTGGCAGCATCGCTCTATATTGTCGGATTCAAGAACGAAGCCACAAAACTACTCTCTCTATTCAAATGGGGCGAAACCTTCCTAACCCTAAACGCACAACCTCTCGAAGCCTACTCACTCGCAACCAATCCGGAAGCCATGCAACTCGCGGAATCACAATACTTCTAGTACCCTACCAAAGTGTATGCCGCCTTACCATCGGCGAATCTATATGTTCTGGCTTTCCGAGCGTTTTGAGATTCTGATAGATTCGTCTACTTTTCTTTCCGTAAACCTGGAGTTGGATCAAACGCGAGATAATCTTCTATGAATTTCGGATTAGTAAATTCTGAATTTAGCCTACCCCCCTTAGGGAACCGTTCTAGGAGAAAGATTAGATAGTCTTTTGCGGACGTTTGAACTGCATCACGATGTTTCATGAGAACAGGTGCTTCTTGTCCAAGATTGTATGCGTCATTCAGAGTTATCTCCGTCATCGCACGTATCCAATTCGCGGCGATTTCCTGATTCCGGAATTTCGAACCCCAAACGTGTATCGCGATTAAATCGAATATCATCCAGATAAATTTGTCATAGTAGCCGATTGCTGCACCTTTGCTGTCAGGGTGTGTCTTGGTTAATCTCTCGTAGGTCGTGAACTGCTTCTCAAAGTTCAGTTTTAGTTCAGTTTTAGCGCTACGTCCGTGTGTGGTGGTTGATTGAGTTTGTAATGCACGGTTCGATCCGGGTTCACTTCACGCAAGATGAGCCTTAAACGGGCGAACACCAGCAGAAGCGGCAGGAATACAAGTAAACGGCAAAAACAAATGGCTGACGCTGATACAGAATGCGAGCGAAAAAAGCCAAAAATACATAGTCAGTAGATCGTCTTGAAAAACTGCATAATTACTTAGAAAAGCTCAACAAAGATAGATCCGAAACCATAGAGTTACTGATTGAAAGAGGGCCCGTCCCTATACTTTGGCGAGGAATTGAAGACTTCGAAAATGAACCCCAGTTGACTGCAAGACTTAACACGCTTGATAAAGAAGTTCAAGCGAGAAGAATACAACATTGTCCTTCTCGAAGCTCTCAATCACATTCTCAAATCGCTAAAGTTCGATTCATGTGTACTGATTGGGCTGACTACAGTGTTGCTAGGGCTCACTGCCATCCTCGGCTACCTAACCTACCTGCTTCTTCATCGATAACGACCAGAGCAGACGATTCTTGACAACGCCCTATTTCGGGCGTAGCAGTCGTAGACTTGACGTTACCACAGAAAATCTCGGTTATATCCTTCAGTTACTGGATGTAACATAATGCTGCACTATGTTACTTCGGCAGCCTCTCGAGAACTCACATAGCAGGATCAGCAAACAATCAGAAACCGGCGGCAATTCTTCTAGAGAAATGTGTGGTTGGCGTGTTGGCCGTAACCCACCTTCTGTTTTAGGCGACATTCATCTAATCGGGATACCCGCGTCTTTGGCGGCGGTCATTGACGCCTATTATCCCTTTCACAACGTGGGCTGGTTTTTCACCCTTACCGTTAGTCTCTTCAGCGCAAGCGCATCATGGTCGTCAACTAACGGAGGTCTGTTTCTGCTCCTTAACCCGATCTCTCGACCGACACCTCGCGATGCCACGTCTCCGCCTTGTGGATGGAGTTTCCTCAGGCCCTTGAACGTGAACCCGGAGTCGCCCACCAACTCGCCAACCCTGTCATCATAACTTTCACGCGCTAGACAAGCGTTACGCAGTTTTCTTAAATAGCCGACGAATCACCATGCGACTAAGTTCGGTGACTATTCGCTGTTCCCCTATCAATATGATAATAAGTGGAACTGGCTGACGTCACCGACAATTATTTTGATTATCGCGAATATCATAGTGTACATAATTTTGCAGATAGGCGGCGACCCTGCATACGTAATCCTCGGGCAACAGAGTCAGCTCGTTTTCCAAGGTTGGGTCTGGCAGTTGTTTACGTCGATGTTCGTGCATTTCGACATTCTTCACATTCTATTCAACATGTTTGCGTTGTACTACTTCGGTAGATTGAACGAAGCGCATTTTTCAGATTCTCAGTATTTCGCAATTTATTTCGGATCAGGGTTGTTAGGTAATGTAATGTCGTTGTTTCTACTTGGTCCGACTGA
>Ga0326727_10013509_pt1 | contig 18160 bp, 19 predicted proteins | sample MB2enrmetagenome_FD_207643 | JGI IMG/M metagenome (GOLD analysis project Ga0326727, IMG submission 207643) | Lab enriched peat soil microbial communities from McLean, Ithaca, NY, United States - MB29MY | ecosystem: Environmental > Terrestrial > Soil > Wetlands > Peat | place: USA: New York...
GTCGCTCCGCGATGACAGCGTCGGTCCGCTGTGGCGAAGCGCATCCATGGTCTTTGTTGAACGAAGCCGGCCTGTAAGGCCGGCTTCGTTCAACAAAGACCATGGAAACAAAAAGCCTGAGCCGCGCGCAGGCGTCAAGGCTCGCGCGCGTAGCGCGCGACCCGTGGAACGGGCTCGGCCTTGACGCCGAGCACGGATCAGGCACAGCGCCCGTCTTCCGACGAACACTTCGCCTGGAAGCCGTATGATCCCCCTTCACCCCAGCAAATCCACCAGATGCGGGATCAGCGGTTCGTCCGCGGGCGGCATCGGATAGGCGCGCAAGTCCTTCGGCCGGACCCATTTCAGCGCCTGGCCTTCCAGCGGCCGCACGAAGCCCTCCCAGCGGCGGCAGACGTAGAGCGACATCAAGAGATGGAAGTCTTCGTAGGCGTGGCTGGCGAACGTCAGCGGCGCGAGGCAGGCCGGCATGACCGCGACGCCCAGCTCCTCGCGCAATTCGCGGATCAGCGCGTCCTCGGGCCGCTCGCCGGGAGCGAGCTTGCCGCCGGGAAACTCCCACAGGCCGGCGAGCGCCTTGCCTTCGGGGCGCTGGGCGATCAGCACGCGGCCGTCGGCGTCGACCAGCGCGGCGGCGACGACGAGAAGCAGGTTCAAGAGCGGTAGTCGCCGTTGATGGCGACGTAGTCCTTGGTCAGGTCGCAGGTCCACACTTTCGCGGTCGCGGTCCCGACGCCGACGTGGGCGCCGATGACGATGCTCTTGCGCTTCATATAGGCGGCGGCCTTCGCTTCGTCGTAATCGGGATCGCGCATGCCGGCGTGGGCGACGCGGATGTCGCCGAAGAAAATGTCGAGCTTGTCGCGCTCGGCCTTTTCGCCGGCCTTGCCGACCGCCATGACGACGCGGCCCCAATTGGCGTCTTCGCCGGCGCAGGCGGTCTTGACCAGCGGCGAATTGGCGATTGACAGCGCGATGCGCTTGGCCGCCTTGCGCGAGGCGGCGCCGGCGACGCGCACCTCGATGAATTTATGCGCGCCCTCGCCGTCGCGCACCACCTGCTGGGCGAGGTCGACGAGAACCTTGTCGAGCGCGCGGCGAAACGCGGCGAGGCGCGGATCGGCGGCGTCGGCGATTTCGGGCGCGCCCGCAGCGAAGATCAGCAACGTGTCGGAAGTCGAGGTGTCGCTGTCGACGGTGATCGCGTTGAACGAACGCTTGACCGATTTGCTCAACAGCGCCTGCAGCGCGGGGGCGGCGATCGGCGCGTCGGTGAAGACGAACGACAGCAGCGTCGCCATGTCGGGCGCGATCATGCCGGCGCCCTTGGCGATCCCGTTGATGACGACTTCCCGCTCGCCGATCTTCGCCCGCGCGGAGGCGACCTTGGGGAACGTGTCGGTGGTCATGATCGCTTTGGCCGCGTCCATCAGGCCGTCCGGCCGCGCGCCGGCGACGAGCCTATCGAGGACGCCGACGATCCGGCCGGCTTCCAGCGGCTCGCCGATCACGCCAGTCGAGGCGAGGTAGATTTCGTGCCGAGCCGCGCCCGTCGCCTTGGCCGCCGCTGCGGCGACGCTTGCCGCCGCGCTCGCCCCGAGCGCGCCGGTGAAGGCGTTGGCGTTGCCGGAATTGACGATCAGCGCCCGCGCTTCCCCCTTCGGCAGATGGGCGCGGCACCAGTCGACCGGCGCCGAGGGGCACTTGGAGCGGGTGAACACGCCCGCGACCTGGGCGGGCCGATCGAACAGCGCCAGCATCACGTCGGCGCGCCCCTGGTGGCGCACGCCCGCCGCGGCGGCGGCGAAGCGCACGCCGGCGATGGGCGGCAGGGCGGGAAATTTCTTCGGCGCGAGCGGGGAGAGCGGGGCGGGATCGGCCATGGCGCGAAGTTCCTGATTCCTTGGCTTATGGAAGCGTGATCTCGGGGCGCGACGCCGAACCCGGCGGCCGCGGGAGATCACGCTTCCCTAAGCGCCGCGGCGCCGTTCACGGCGTCTTGGGCTTGGCGTCGGCGGGCGTCTTGGCGTCGCCGGCCGGCGGCGTAGCGTCCGGCGTCGGCGCCTCGTCGAAGCGCTCGACCTTGACGCCCTGATGCAGCGAGGCGATCAGGTCGGCTTGCGCCTTCTGCGCGACGTAGCGGGCGGCTTGATCCTTCACCTGCTCGAACGGCGGGAAGGTCCTCATCCGCCGCTCCTCGACCTTGATGATGTGCCAGCCGAACTGGCTCTTGACGGGCTCGGAGACCTGGCCGGCCTGGAGCTTGAACGCGGCGTCGGCGAATTCGGGCACCATGCGGTCCTTGGTGAACCAGCCGAGATCGCCGCCCTCGCCCGCCGGGTCCTTCGACAATTCGGTCGCCACCTTGGCGAAGTCCTCCCCCGCCTCGATGCGCGCCAGCGCCGCCTTGGCGTCCTCTTCGGTCGGCAGCAGGATATGGCGGGCGTGAACCTCCTCCGCCGGGGGCTGCGCCTTGGCCGCTTCGTCATAGGCCTTGTGCTCGGCCTCGTCGGTGGTCGCCGCCTTGGCGACGCTGCTCAGCACGGCCTCCATCGCCAGCTTGTCGTGATAATAGGCGAGGCGGCGGGCGAAATCGGCGCCGACGTCGACCTTGTCCGCCGCGGCCTTCTTGGCGACGAGCTTGAGATCGATGAGGTAGTCGACGACGTATTTTTCGCGCGCCGGCCCTTCGAGCTTCTGCGGCAGGCCGGGGCCGATGTCGAGCATCGCGTCGCCGACGTCGTCCTCGGTGACGGCGACGCCATCGACCGTGGCGACAATCTTGGAGTTCCCGATCGGCATGAGGGGATGGCGAGCGCCGAGCAGCTCGACCACCGCAAACGTCGCGATCGCCGCCAGCAGCGCCGCGCCGAGGCTCGAGGCGAGCAGGAGAGCGAGCCAGTGGGTCGGCGCTTGCAGGGAGAGTTTCATGGAAGCTCCTGTTGAGGAGGCGCGCCCTCCTCGATTGACGTGTTCGCCCGCGCCTATAAAGCGAAACGGCCGAATTGGCGAGGGGGGAGACGCCGGCGGCGCGATATTTGTTCGGAGGCTGGGGGGAGCCGAGCCGGAGCGGGACGCCTTTTTCCCGCTCGCGCGCGGTCATTAGAAACGCCGCGGCGGAGCCATCTTGGAGGGCGGGTCACATGCTTTCGGCACGACGGCCGCTTTCGGCGTGACGGCGGCGCTTCGCCAACTCCCCGCTTGCCAACGGCCCCGACGGCCGTCGCCGTCGCGCGGCAGCGCCGCTCCTTGAGCTCCGTTCGGCGGCCTCCCCCTACGCCGCTCTCGATCGCGCCTTGCTCTTCGCCTGCGTCTTGCTCTTCGCCGGCGCCCTGATCGATCGCTTCTTCCGTTTCAACCATTCCTGCAGCGCGGCGTTGATGCGCGATTGCCAGCCAGGGCCGTCGTCGCGGAAGGCCGCGACGACCTCCGCGTCGAGCCGGATCGTGGTCGAGATTTTCGGCGCCGCCGACGGCCTGCGGCCCCGGCGGACTTTCGCCGCCTGAAACTTCTCCCGCCATTCCGGCGCGCTCAGATCGGGCGCGTCGTCGTCAGAAGCGGGGGCTGGTGAGCGCTTGTTCGCGGTCATTGGCTTTCCCTAGGGGAAATGATGCGGCGCGCGCCGCGTCGGGCGGTCCAGACGGCGACGACCATGCGCGCGTCGAGAAATCCGATGGTGATGAACCGATCCTCGCCGTACTCGCGTCGGTCGTCGGCGACCGTCAATGTCGCGCCGGCGAAAATTTCGTCCGCCCGCGCCATATCGAGACCGCGCTCGCGCAGAGTTTGGTCGCGCTTGGCGGCGTCGAATTCGATTCTCATCGAATTATTGTTACTACAATAATTCGCCAGCGTCCAGTGGCGTGCAGCGAAGGCGGAGAAACCGCGCGTGGCCCACGGCAATCGCGGATTTAGGGCGCGCTTAGCGCGCTGTCGCCATAACGCGCGCGGCCGACGGCGTTCATGCTACGGTTTCGGCCGGATGCGAAGTCCGCGCCGCGGCGACGATCGCGTCGAGCAGGCCGGGAAAGCGCGCCGCGAGGTCGTCGACGCGCACCGAGATCATCCGGTACGGCCCGGCGATGCGGGTGCGGGTGATCCCGGCCTCGCGCAGGCGCGCGTAGTGGTAGCTGAGGTTGGTTTTCGGCGCGACGCCGTCGAAGGCCTGGCAGGGCGACTCCCCCTCGCTCAACAGGCGCAGAACGATGTCGCGCCGCGTCGGCTCGCTCAACGCCTCGAGAACGGCGGAAAGGTCGATCTGGTCGCGATCCGGGTGGCGCAGCTCCTTGGACATGGCGCCGATATAGAGCGCGCGAGCACGGAGTTCAATAATTTTTGAACTCATTGACAAAGTGTCGCACCTCCACTAGTTCAACACATATTGAACTCATGGAGTCGCCATGCTGCTTCGCTTGCTCCCCCTCGTCGTCGGCGCCTTCGCCATCGGCGCCGAGACCTTCATGATCTCCGGCGTCCTGCCGACCATCGCCGCCGACCTCCGCGTCTCGCCGGCGGCGGCCGGCTCGCTGGTGACGATCTTCGCCCTCGCCTACGCCCTCGGTTCGCCGCTGCTGGCGGTCGCTTCGGCGGGCCTCGAACGCAAGCGGCTGCTGCTCGCCGCGATCGGCGCCTTCGCTCTCGCCAACCTCCTGGCGGCGCTCGCCCCGAGCTTCCTCTGGCTCGCCGCGGCGCGCGTCCTGCTCGCGCTTTCCGCGGGCCTCTTCATGCCGGCGGCGGTCGCCTTCGCCACCGCGACGCACGCGCCGGAGAAGCGCGGCAAGGCCGTCGCCCTCGTCTACGCCGGCATGACGCTGGCGACCGTCGTCGGCGTGCCCGCCGGAACCTACCTCGCCGCCGCAGCGAGTTGGCGCGCGCCCTTCCTCGGCGTCGCCATTCTCTCCGCGCTCGCCTTCGCCGGCGTCGCGGCGGTCCTGCCGCGCCAAGCGGGAATCGTCGGGTTCGGCCTGCGCGAGCGCCTCGCCGCAGCGCGGCGGCCGGACGTGCTGGCGTTGCTGGCGCTCACCATGGCGGCGCTCGTCGGGCCGTTCGCCGCCAACACCTATCTCGGCCTCCTCGTCGAAGCGACGTTCGGCTTCGGCGGCGACCGGCTCGCCGCGGCGCTGCTGTTGTTCGGCGCGATGAGCTTCTTCGGCAGCCAGTTCGGCGGCTACGGCGCCGACCGCTGGCCGCGCGAACGCTTCATCGCGGCGATCTTCGCCGTGCTGGTCGTCGCTTTCGCGCTCCTGGCGATCGCCCCGCGTTGGGGCGGCTTCAGCGGCGGCGCGGCGCTCCTCGCGGGCTTGTCGCTGTGGGGACTGTTCGGCTGGGCGTTCCCGATCGTGCAGCAGGCGCGGCTCGTCTCGCTTGATCCGGCGCTGGCGCCGATCACGCTGTCGCTCAACGTCTCGGCGCTCTATCTCGGCGCCGCGATCGGCTCGCTGCTCGGCGGCCTCGCGGTGCGCCAGGGATCGGTCGGCGCGGTCGGTTGGGTCGCCGCGGCGAGCGAACTCGTCGCGCTCGCGCTGCTCGTCGCGACCGCCGCGCCCCAGCCGCGCGCCGCGGTTACGCAGCCGGAGCGGCCCCGCGCGCTGTGGCTGGAGGCGGGGGAATAGGCCTCGCAATCGTCATGGCCGCCCGGGTCAGGCCCCGGGGCGGCCATGACGGGTCATTTTTTTTGGCCGCTGGCGTAAGGCGGCGCGGGGCGAGGGCCATGAGACTCGGAAGCCGGCTCGGAGGGGCGATGATCCTGGAGACCTACACGCGCGTGTTCGTCGAGGCCGACGGCCTCGAGCGCGCCCTCGCCTTCTACAAGACGCTGCTGTCCGGCGACGAGACGATGCGCTTCGCCTATCCCGAGGCGGGCCTCGAACTCGCGGCGATCACATCGCCGCGGCTCTCCGTGCTCGTCATCGCCGGCCCGCCCGAGAAGCGCCGGCCCTTCGAAGCGACGCGCCTGACGATCAAGGTCGAAGCGCTGGAGCCCGTCGTCGCCCTGCTGGAAGCGGCGGGCGCCGAGCGGCTCGAGCCGATCCAGCCCACCCCGGTCGGCCGCAAGACCCGCTTTCGCCACCCCGACGGCCTCGTCGTCGAATACGTCGATCACGCCGCCGCCCGACCCGCGTGAGGGGCCGGCGCCCGCCATCGCCGTGTTCGCCGTCAAGTCGCGGCGAACGCGAAGCATTCGGCCGCGCCAAGCCGCAGCGCGGGCGCTTCGCGCGACGATGGCCCCTGGTTTGCAAGTCGCGTTGCGGACGAAAAGCGGCCGTCGGCCCGCTTTCGCTCGGCAGCGCGACTTGATAGCCCCTTGCCGCGCCGGCCCGGCGCTGGCGCCCCAAGGCGATTGCGAAGCAATCGTCCGTAGCGGCCGAAGCGAAGCGCAGGAGCGGCGCAGCCGCGGCCGAATGCTTCGCATTCGCCTGGACTTGACGGCGACGGGGCGGCGAGGCCGAGTGCGGGTGGAGGATTTCGAGTGGGACGGCTTTACTCGTGTGAAGATGCTGCTCCATCGACAGAACGGGGCGCGTTCCAATTACGCGTTCAGATATCTTCGAGGGTCATCTGGCCCCTCTCGCCCGGATGCAACGCCTTGTCCTTGTTTTCCCACATAAAGACGACGTCGATCTTCATGCCAAGGGACTTGACGATATGAAAGATGGTTTTCCATGCTGCGTTAGCGTCTTGACCCTGCACGGACAACTCGGCTGCCGGAATGTATCGGTATCCTTGTTTCTGTGATCCTTCACCGTCGACGTAATTCACTAAGATCAACTGTTTCAATTTCTCCATCGACTTCAATTTCTTCGCAGCGACGGCCACCACGTCGTACATCAACGTGTTCCAGTAGAGGCTGCTCTTGTTGAGAGCCACGCCGTCAAGTTTGACCGACAGAATCCTGCTGAATGTCAAATCCGGCGCGGCGTCTCCAGGAAACGTCAGAATCGACACCGCGCCGTTTCCGACAGGAGCGCCTACCGCCTTGGAGCCTCCATGGCTAGAAGCGTACAAATCTACGCAGCGGGTGATAACCGACTCTGGCGTGTCGACGAACGGTTCGGCCAAGCCCTTGATCCTATCATAGAGAGATTGAGAAATGTTGATTTGCGGCATCATCTGACAACTCCTATGCCCGTTGTGAGCATGGACGCTTATAAGATTATAATCGTTCCTGAGTCAAGAGTGGGGTTGCAGTGACGCCAAATTCCCAATTGCCGCCGGGCACGCCGCCCCGCGGCGGCGCCCCGCCCGCACGCTCGCCCGGCGGAAAATCGTCACGCAAGTCGCTGATAAAGCTGCAACGCGCACTGAAAACTGCACCCCTCCCTTCACGCCCCCGGATAATCCTCGATCCGTCCGATCGCCGGCTCGCGCGACGCGCCGAGGCGTTCGCCGACGCGCTCGACTTCGCGCATAACCCTCAGCACGTTGCGCGACGCGATCTTGGCCAGATCCCGCTCGGAGAAGCCGCGGCGGATCAGTTCGGCGAAGAGAAAAGGAAAGCGGCCGACGTGTTCGAGGCCGAGCGGCTGCGGGCCGCCGAAGAAGTCCGAGCCGATCCCCACGCCGTCGACGCCGACCGTCTCGACGAGGTAGACGATTTGGTCGGCGACCTCAGCCAGCGTCGCGCGCGGCGCGGGGCCGCGGCGCGCCTCCAGTTCGGCGAGCTGGGCCTTGGGATCGGCGCCCAGCGGCTGCTTGCCGTAGGCGTCGCGCGAAGCCTTGAGCCAATCGCGCACGGCTTGCGAGACGAAGCCGGGCACGAAGGTCGCCATCGCGACGCCGCCCTTGTCCTTCAAGGCGCGCAAGACGTCGTCGGGCGCGTTGCGCGGATGGTCGCACAGCGCGAAGGCGTTGGAGTGCGAGAGCAGGATCGGCGCCGCGCTGACCTCGATGATCCGCCGGATGCCGTCATGCGAGACATGGGCGCCGTCGACGATCACGCCGAGCCGGTTGCATTCGCCGACCACCGCGCGGCCGAAGGCGTTGAGGCCGCCGCAGCGCGGCGCGTCGGTCGCCGAATCGACCCAGTCGAGCGTTTCGTTGTGGCAGAGAATCAGCATCCGCACGCCCGCCGCCTGCCAGACGCGCAGCGGCGCCAAGGCATTCTCCAGGCCGACGCCGCCTTCGACCACGATGTAGCAGGCGATCTTGCCGGCGCGCCGGGCGCGGGCGAAATCGGCGGCGCGGCGCGCGGGCAAAAAGACGTCCGGATGCGCCGCCTCGATGCGGCGGATCAGGTCGATCTGCTCCAGCGTCGTGCGCGCCGGATGCGGCGCGTTGGTCGGCTGGAACGCCGCCCAGAACTGCGCGCCGACCCGGCCTTCGCGCAGACGCGGGATGTCGGTGTCGCCGCTCTCGTGGACGCGCGTCAGATCGTAGGCGCGCACGTCTCCCCGCGCCGTCGGGTCGCTGGCGATGGCCCAGGCCAGATCGTTGTGGCCGTCGAAAACCGGCGCGCGCGCGAGCAGCGCCCGCGCCTCGGCCAGAGCCTTCCCGTCCGACATCGCGTCCCGCCTCCTCGAGCTCGGCGCGCGGCGACGCCATCGCCATTCGCCGCTGCGCGTCGAGGCCGCCTCGCAACACCGCCGAGGGGAGCGCGCTTGTCAAGACGCCGATCCGGTTGATAATGCCGCAGGGCGGACGCGGGGGCCCTTTCTTGGCCGCGGTCGGCGGAAAGCGAGAGACGAGAATCATGCGCGCTGGGCCGGCGGCCAAGTCGGGTCGCGACATCGTCGCCTATTTCGCCGGGCATCTGGCCAATCTCGTCAACGGCAACGACCGCCTCGACGAAGCCGAGGAGATCGTCGTCGTCAAGCCGTTCCATCTCTTCGAGCGCGTGCGCCGCCTGTTGATCTCGAACCGCCGCTACTCGGAGGGGCTGGTCGGCGTCTGGGCCTATCCGCCGCCCGACGGCGTCGAGGACGCCGCCGATTTCTATTTCGATTGCGTTCTCGATCGGCCGATTGCGCAGCGGCGCGACGAGCCGACCTCGGCGCACAATCTGGCCGCGCTCGTGGCGAGCCGCGCCGCGGGGCCGCGCCCGGCGGCGCCGAGCGGCGGTCCGCTGTCGACCTGGAAAGCGCTCACCGGCGGCGCCTTGCGGTTGACGCGGTTCAAGCAAAAAAGCGAATTGTTCGAGTTTTCCAACCGCATCCTCAAGTGCCTCGACGCGGCGAACCGGCCCTACGCCGAGACGCTGCGCCTCGGACTGTGTCCGAAGGAATGGCTGGTCGGCGACGCCGCGGTCGGCGTCAACACGCTCAAATCCGCCAACGCGTTCCTCAAGGCGCTGAAGAGCGAAATGCGCGGCGAGCTGGGACGCCGGCCGGCGCGCCATGAGCTCGAAGCCGCCTTCGCCAGCGCGCCGATACCCGGATGCCGGAACGCGCAGGAATTCGCTTCCGGTCCGTTCGGCGCGGCGGTCCTGACGCGCCTGGCCGGCGAAGATCGAACCGCTCTGGTGTCCTTCGACGCGATCGAAGCGACGATGGGCGCCGAGCTCGCCGAGGCCGCCGACGAGCCGTTGATGACCGCCGACGAAGCCCAGCCGTTTCTCGACGGCGCGGTCGAGGCGGGGGCCATCGCGCCGTCCGAACGCGATCTTTTGGCGGCGATCGTCGGCGGCAAATCGCTCGCCGAGGCGCTCGGCGCCGATCTTTTTCTGCGCCGCCGCCTGAAAAACGACTTCGACGGCGATCTGGCGGCCTATGTCGAGGACCTGTCGTCGCGAACCGCTCGTTTCGTCGCCCACGCGAGCGTCAGACCGTAAGCAGCCTGCGACGTCTTGCGCCTCTTCGATCGAGGCGGCGAGAGTCGGGCCGAGGAGAGGGAGATGGACCGCACGTTCGACCCGAAAGAGGCGGCGCGCTTCTTGCGGACCTTGCGCGTCGCCACGCAGACGGCGCTCGCTTTCGACGATCAGCAGCGCGGCGGAGCGCCGGCGCGGCCGGTCTCTTCGTTCGCCGCTTTGGCGGCCAAGGGGGCGGGCGAATGGCGATTTCCCGCCGCCGGCCTGCTCAGCGCCGACGGCCTGGTCCTCGCCCGTCTCCTTCACGAGGACGAAAAGACGAAAGTGCTCGCCCTCCAGGCGCAGGGCGCGGCCGGGCTCGCGACTTATGCGCTTCGCGGCGTGCGCGTGCGCCTGGGCGAGGCGACGCCGATCGAGGGCGTGTTCGACCGCGACGGCCGGCTGCACGTCGTGCTCGACGACGACGCGCCGAGCGAAGCCGAGCTTTCGCGGCTGGAGATCGAACTTCTGGACCCGGCGCCATGACGGCGCGCGTTTTCGTGCCCCTGGTCGACGCCAACGGCGAAGGCGCGCAATTGTTCGAGGCGATCGCCGACGAGGGCGCGCCCGAGGCGCACCCGGCGCGGCTGGCGCCGCAAATCTCCGAACTGTTCGATTTCGGCCTCTATGGCGTCGGCCAGGCGGTGCGCGAAGCGATGACGCGATTCGTCGCCGCGCGGCGCGTCAGGCTGTGGCTCAGCCGCCGCAACGGCCGCGTCCATCCCTGGAACTTGCGCATTTCCGACTTGCAGATCGGCCGCCTTTCCCACGAAAACGCCCGCTCCGCCGGACTGGGGCTGGCGCTCGCCGCGCTCTGCCAGGCCTTTGGGCGCGACCCCGGCGTCGTCTTCGCCACCGGGGAAATCCTGCTGCCCTCGGCGCCCGGCGCGCCGGCGGTCGCCATCGGCCCGGTCGGCGGCGTCCGCGGCAAGCTGTCGCTGGTCGGCGACTATATCGCCCAGCATCGCCAGGCGCTCGAAGGCAAGCGAATGTTCGTCGTTCTGCCCGCCGTCGCGACGGACGGACGCGCGCTCGGCGCCGCCGAGTCGGCAACGCTCGATCGCTTGGCCGCGGAAGCGCGCGGGGCGGGCGCGCGGCTGGAATTCGTCTTCGCCGACTCGCTGGACGGCGTCGAGGCGGCGCTCGGCCCTTTCGCCATGGGCGAGATCGTGACGCCGGCGCGCGCGGCTGGGCTCGCCGCGGCGCTGGGCTTTCTGGTTCTGCTGGCCGGCGGCTGGATGGCGCTGACGCGCGCGCCGATCGCCCTCGCGTTCGAGCCGGTCGCCGCGCCGGCGGCGGCGAGCGCCGACGACGCCGCGCCGCAGCGCGCGCGCTACGACGCGGCGAGCGATAAGCTGCAACTGCTCGGCCCCTGCTTCGACGATCAACGCGAGCCGGTGGTCGTCGGCGGGGAAACGCTCGTCATGCGGGTCAGCGCCCGCGATGCGCTGCCGTTCGCCAGCCGCTTGCGCGCGCCGCGGCTGTTCATCGCCTCGGTGTCGCGCGCCGCCGATCCGGTGATCCTCGACGCCGAGCATTTTCGCTCGCTCGTCGGCGCGAAGCGCCCCGATTCGGCTTTCGACCTGACTGCGGCGATCCCGATCGAACCGGCCGAGGACGAGGTTCGCCTGTTCGTCGTGGCGACGCGCGACCCGTCGATCGCCGTCACCGGCCTGCAGGAGGCGTTGCGCAAGGACCTGCAGGGCCTTTCCGGCGCGGCGGTGTTGACGACGACGACGAGCTTTCTCGCCGACCGCCTCGGCGACGAGATCGAATATCAATTCAAGGTGACCAATGACCCGCACGCTTGTCCGTCCTGACGAGCCGGCGCGGCGGCGCGCGCGGCTCGCCTGGCCGCGGCGGCTCGCCGCAGCCGTCGGCGCCGCCCTCGCCGCGATGGCGTCGGCCCCCGCGCCGCAAGCGGCGCCGCTGACCTTGACCGGCGAGTCCGACATCGCCGCGCTCGCCGATCGGGTGCGCGCCTATGCCGAGGCGAGCCGGGTCCAATGGATCGTCGCCGCCGGCGCGCAAGCGGACGCGGACGCGGCGCTCGCCGCGCTGACGCGCCATCTGCCGCCGGCGGATCGCTATCTCCTCGCGCGCGTCAAGGCGCAAACCCTCGCCGAGGCCGCGCCCGAGCTCGCCGGCGCCGCCGCGCCGCTCGCCTGGATCGCGCCCGCGACCGGCGCGGCGCTCGGCCCGCCAGCCTGCTCGTGGCAGGTCTGGGTCTCCGATCCGGCGTTCCCTTCCCCTGGCGCAGCGCCGCTCGCGGTGCCGCTCGCGCCCAACGATCGCCTGCCGGTCGGCGCGGCGGCGACGTTCCGCGTCGGCCACTCCGGCCTGTTGCAATCCAGGCTCTACGCCTTCGACGAGACGCGGCCGGGCGCCATTCGCGACCTCGCCGCCGTCGCCGACGTCGACATCCCCGTCGCGGCGGCGCCGGAGGGCGAAACGATCGTCCTGGCGACGGCGCGCCGGAGCGCGCCCTTTCTCGAGCGGCTGAAATCCGCCCTCGCCGCCGCCGACGGCGAGCGGCGCGACCTCGGCAAGGATTTTGCGCTTCGCGACAAGCTCATCGGCCCGGGGCGCGGCATCGGCGCCAACATTCTCGCCATCCCGCCCGACATGGTCGCGCCGAAGCGGCCGGCGATGGCGAACGGCGGCGCCAGGCCGCGCCCCGAGGACGGCGCGCTGATGGAGACCTGCCTCTACGCGCTCACCCCCGCGCCATGAACGACGCGCTTGCCCATCAGCTCTTCTCCGGCGAGCCGAGCAAGCGCCATTGCTTCAGCGCGGGCGCCAGCGCCGGGCCGCTCTTGCCGTCGATCGGGCCGGAATAATATCCGGCGGCGGCCAGGCGCGCCTCGACCGCCTTGATCGTGTCGGCGGTCCATGCCTGGGTCTTGCCGGTCAGATCGGCGATCGATTCGCCGGAGTCGGCGGCGACCGCCCGCAGCAATTGGTCGGCCGCCGCGCTCGGATCCTTGGCGACGCCCCGCCCCTCGTCGAGAACGGCCGCGGCGGTGTGATAGCCCTTGGGGAAGCCGAAGCTCGCCGCGCGCTCGTAGAGGCCGAGCGCGTCCGACCTCTTGCCGCCGAAGCCGTGTTCGGCCAACTCGGCCAGATCGTAGGTGGCCCGCGCCGAGCCGCTCGCCGAGGCCCGTTGCAGCAGCGCGGCGGCGCGCGGCAGGTCCTTTTCGACGCCTTTGCCCTCGACCAGCGCGACGGCGAGATTGACCGCGCCGTCGGCGAGACCGCGCTCCGCCGCCTTCTCGTAAAGCCCATAAGCCGCCTTGAGGTCCTTCGGCGCGTGGTCGCCGGTTTCCAGCATCAAGCCCAGGCTGTACATGGCGCGGGCGTCGCCGGCCTCGGCCGCCTGTCTGTAGAGCCGATAGGCTTCGTCGAGGCGCCCGGCGGCGGCGGTCGCGCGCGCCAGCAGCGCCACGTAATGCGGGACTTCGGGATGGCGCGCCGCCGCCTCGCCGCAAACGCCGATCGCGGCGGCCGCGTTCTGCTTGAGGTCCGCCAGATCCACCCCGAGCGTGCTCGCCGTCGCGTCGTCGGGATGGGTCGCCAGGCGCTCGCACACGACGCCGGGCTCGGAAGCCGCGTCTTGCGCGTCGCGCAGGCTGGCGCGCAGATCCTCGGCTTCGCGCACGTGCGCGCCCGAGGGATAGCGCGCGAGATAGAGATCGACGAGCCGACTCTGGCGCGCGCTGCGCGCCAAGCTCCAAAGAAGATCGTCGACGTTGGCGCTGGCCGCCGCCGGCGGCGGCTTGGCCGATTTGCCGACCTCGGCGAGCAGCGCCCTGACGTCGCTCGCGTGCGAGCCCTCGGGGTAGCGATCGAGATAGATGGCGAGCAGATCGGGATCGCGCTGACCGCCGGCGAGCCGCCACAGCAGGGTTTCCGGCGAAGCTTCGCTTGCGGCGTCGCCGGCGAAATAGAACTGCCGCGTCAGCGAGGAATTTTCCCAGGGAATCTGCGCCCCGCCGGTCGCGGCGATGACGTCGCGGCGCACTGCGATCATCATGCTGGAGATGTCGACGCCGGGCGAGGCGAGGTGTCCGAGCAGCGATTGGGCGAACGGGCTGTTGCGGCCGGCGCCGTCGTAGGCGACGGCGTCGGGCTGGGTGGCGAAGGCGATCAGGAACCCGGCCGCCTCGCCGACGCGCGCCAGGCCCGCCGAAGGCAGCGCGACGGAGGAGCCCGCGAGCGGATCATTGCGGCAGGCGTCGAGAAACACGAGATGAATTCCGGCGCCCTTGGCCTGCGCGTCGAGCACGTCGTCGAAGTGGATGGTGCGCCTCTCGATGTCCTCGACCGTGTGCAGCCGCGCGTCGACGGGAATGAGAAAATTGTGGGCCGAAACCTGCAAGCCGTGGCCGCCGTAATAGAACAGCGAAACGTCGGCCGACGCGGCGCGCGCGCCGAAATCGGCGATGGCGCGGCGCATCTTGGCCTGATCGAGATCGACGCCGAGGGTCACGCTGAATCCGAGGGATTTGAGCGCGTCGGCGACGTCCCTGGCGTCGTTGGGCGGATTGGCGAGTGTGGGAACCGCCTGGTAGGCGCCGTTGCCGACGACCAGCGCGACGCGGCTTTCCGCCAGCGCCGGGCCGGCCGCCAGAGCGACGAGCGCCGCCAGCGCGACGAGGCGGCGCGTCAGAGCCGTTCCGATCCTAGCCAATTCGCGCGCCGCGCCCATGGGAGCCATCCGGAAAACCCGGCTTCCCTTTCCGATGCGATCGGCCGCGCCTCGAGTCAAGCGACGGACGAAGCGCCGCTCGGATGCGCGCCGTCTAAAGCCCGCCGCCCTCCTCCAGCGACAGGCTCGCCACGTTCAGCGTGTCGATGACGAATTCGCCGCTTCGCGTCCGACGCTGCTGCGTATCGGGGTCTTCCGCCCGCACCAGGGTCATATCCTTGTGAATGAGGGCGGCCGCCTGGTTCAGCGCCTTGACCGCTTCGTCCTTGGTTTTCGCGGCGCGAACGCGGCGCGCCGCCCGCGCCACGACCTCGGGCATTTCCTGCAATTCCTTGGGCAGCCGCGGCGTCACGGCGGCGAGCGCTTCGGCGTAGCGATCGAGCGCGTCGGCGACGCAGTCCTGAGTGACGCACCGGCATTCCTTAATGTAGGCCTGCGTAGCGCGCGAGAGTTCCTTCACCGCGTCGCTGACCTCGCCGGACGACGATGGCGCGGCGAGCGTGAGGCCGCCGCCGCAACCGTTCGGATCTTGGTCACCCAGCGGGATTTTTCCGGGGCCGCCGGTGCCGGGAGCGGGAGCGGGAGCGGGAGCGGGAGCCGGGGCCGGGGCGGGTCCACTCCTCGCCGCCTGCGCGTCCGTCGCCAAAACGGCGAGGAACAGCGCCGCCGCGAGCGTTCGCGCCAGCGCGGAAAACGAGATCGAACCCATGCTGCCTCCCCTTCCACAGATCTCGGCGGCGCGTTCGGGTTCGCCGCCCAGCCAATCGAAATTCTCTCACCCTCGCGCTTACGGTCTGCGCGGACGAGGGCGGCTTTCGAGATTGTTCGATATAGCTACGGCAGATGCGGCGTCCGGTCCATACTCGTCGCCGAGGTTGACGGGCGGCGCCTCGCGGCTAACGTGACCGCCGGACAAGGGGCCGCGCCGAAAGGAGAACCGGGATGGCGATCGAGGGACGCAGCGACGCGGCGACGGGCCGCAGGATCAAGCTCGGCATGGTCGGCGGCGGCGAGGGCGCCTTCATCGGCGCGGTGCATCGGCTCGCCGCGCGCATGGACGACCATTACGAATTCGTCGCCGGCGCGCTGTCTTCGACGCCCGAACGCTCGCGCCGCTCGGGCGAGGCGCTCGGCTTGCCGCGCGATCGCATCTATGACGACTACCTGTCGATGGCCAAAGCCGAGGCGGCGCGCCCCGACGGAATCGAGGCCGTCGCCATTGTCACGCCCAACGCCATGCACGCGGGGCCGATTCTCGTCTTTCTCGCGGCGGGCGCGCACGTCATTTGCGACAAGCCGCTGACGACCTCGCTCGCCGAGGCGAGGGCGATCAAGACGGCGGTGGAAAAATCCGGCCGCGTCTTCGCGCTGACCCACAACTACACCGGCTATCCCCTGGTCAGGCGCGCGCGCGAAATGGTCAAGGCCGGCGAGCTCGGCGAAATCCGCATCGTCCAGGCCGAATATCCGCAGGAATGGCTGACCGAGGCGATCGAACGGCAAGGCCAGAAGCAGGCGGAATGGCGCGTCGATCCCGCCCGCTCGGGCGTCGGCGGCGCGCTCGGCGACATCGGCACGCACGCCTACAACCTCGCCGACTATGTCTGCAGCGTCGATCTCGTCGAGCTCGCCGCCGATCTCAGCTCGTTCGGCGCGGGCCGCGCGCTCGACGACAACGCCCAGATCATGTTGCGCTACGCCAACGGCGCGCGCGGCGCGATCTGGCTGAGCCAGGTGGCGCCGGGCTGCGAGAACGGCCTCGAGCTGCGCGTCTACGGAACCAAGGGCTCGCTGCGCTGGGCGCAGGAGAATCCCAACGAGCTGCTCCATTCGCCGTTCGGCGAGCCGACGCGCATTCTCACCCGCGGCGGCCCGGGCGCCGGCGCGGCGGCGGCGCGCGCGACGCGCGTCCCCGCCGGCCATCCCGAAGGCTATCTCGAAGCCTTCGCCAACCTCTATTCCGACGTCGCGCTCGCCATCAAAGCCGCGCGCTCGGGCGAAAAGCCGCCCGAGGGCGCGCATTTTCCCGGCGTCGACGACGGCGTGAAGGGCATGGCGTTCATCGAGGCGGCGGTCGAGTCGTCGAAGGCGAACGGCAAGTGGGTGAAGCCGGCGCGGGCGTGAAAGGCGACGCGATCCACCCCGCTCTCACGCCTTCTCCACGCGCACCAGCGAGCCGTTGTCGACCGCGACGACGCGCACCTTCGCGCCCGCGGGCAGATCGTCGCCGGCGACGCGCCAGACGCTGTCGCCGACGCGGATGCGCCCGAAGCCGCGCTCGATCGCCTGGTCGAGGAAGAACTCCTTGCCGATCAGCGCGTGGGCGCGGCTCAGCGGCAGTTGCGGCGTTCCCGCCTCGAGCGAACCGTAAATCCGCCGCCCGACGAACACGAGAGCGACCACCAGCGCCGCGAACAACAGGAGCTGCGCCGTCAACTCCAGGGGAAAGACCAGCTCGACGACGCCCATGACCACCGCCGCGGCGCCGATCCAGATCAGGAACGCGCCGGGAACCAGCGTCTCGGCGGCGCACAGCGCGAGTCCGGCGACCAGCCAGATGACATAAGGGGCGAGCGCGAACGGACCGAAATCGACCATCGCCTATCCCCGGCCCGGCGACGCGCCGCCCGGCGGCGGCGGCGGCGAATCGGGGACCACGCCGCCCGCGCGCCCGGCGCCGCGCGCGGCGCCCTCGCCGAACGCGCTCGCCGCGATCTGCGAAATGCCGCCGAGCGTGCCGGCGAGCGAAGCGAGCTCCATCGGCACGATGAACACCTTCTGATTGGGCGCTTGCGCGAGCGTCTGCAGGGCGCGCACGTATTTGTCGGCGATCAGGTAATTGAGCGCCGCGACGTCGCCGTGGATGGTCGCCTCGCTCACCACGCGCGTCGCCAACGCCTCGGCTTGGGCGGTGCGCTCGCGCGCCTCGGCGTCGCGGAACGCGGCTTCCTTGCGCCCTTCCGCCTCGAGCATCACCGCGGCCTTGCGTCCCTCGGCGCGGGTGATGTCGGATTGGCGCATGCCCTCCGCTTCCAGGATCACCGCGCGTTTTTCGCGCTCGGCTTTCATTTGCCGACCCATCGCCTCGACCAGATCCTTGGGCGGCTCGATGTCCTTGATCTCGATGCGGGTGACCTTGACGCCCCAGGGCAACGCCGCGGCGTCGATGACGTTGAGCAGGCGCACGTTGATCTCGTCGCGGTGGGACAACAGCTGGTCGAGGTCCATCGAACCCATGACCGTGCGGATGTTGGTCATCACCAGATTGAGCAACGCCTGTTGCAGATTGGCGACTTCGTAAGACGCCTGCCGGACATCGAGCACCTGGAAGAAGGCGACGCCGTCGACCGTCACCGTCGCGTTGTCCTTGGTGATGATCTCCTGGCTGGGAACGTCGAGCACCTGCTCCATCACGTTGAGCTTGCGCCCGATGCGGTCGATATAGGGAATGATCATGCCCAGACCGGGGGTCAGGGTCTTCTTGTACCGGCCGAAACGCTCGACAGTGTAATTGTATCCTTGCGGCACTTGCCGCACGCCCATCAACACCGTCACGATGACGAACAGCGCGACGGCGAACGCGACGATGCCGAATCCTGCCACCATTTGCATGAATCTCCCCCCGGAACCGCGGCCCGCCCGCCCCGACGCTTGTCGGCGCCTACCGA
>Ga0326727_10013511_pt1 | contig 18155 bp, 16 predicted proteins | sample MB2enrmetagenome_FD_207643 | JGI IMG/M metagenome (GOLD analysis project Ga0326727, IMG submission 207643) | Lab enriched peat soil microbial communities from McLean, Ithaca, NY, United States - MB29MY | ecosystem: Environmental > Terrestrial > Soil > Wetlands > Peat | place: USA: New York...
AAGGCGGGCGATCCGGTCGATCAGATGCTTGAGCATCTTGCGCCCCTGCTCGAAGAGGGCGACATCGTCATCGACGGCGGCAACTCGTTCTTCAAGGATACGCAGCGGCGCGAGGCGGCGATGCGCGCGCGTGGGCTGAAGTTTTTCGGTATGGGCGTCTCCGGCGGCGAAGAGGGGGCGCGCAACGGACCTTCGCTGATGCCCGGCGGCGATGAGAGCGCCTACCGGCACATGCAGAAGACGCTGGAGGCGATCGCGGCAAAGACGGACTCGGGGCCGTGCGTCACCTACGTCGGCGCGGATGGCGCGGGCCACTACGTGAAGATGGTTCACAACGGCATCGAGTACGGCGATATGCAGTTGATCGCCGAGGTTTACGATCTGCTGCGCCACGCGCTGGGACTCTCCGCGGCGGAGATTGCCGAGATCTTCGCGCAGTGGAATCGCGGTCCGCTGGCCAGCTACCTGATCGAGATCAGCGCGCAGATTCTCACGGCCATCGATCCCGAGACGAAGCGGCCGCTGGTGGACATGGTGCTCGACAAGGCCGGACAGAAGGGAACCGGCAAGTGGACGGCGCAGATTGCGCTCGATCTCGGCATCCCGATTCCGACGATCTCCGCGGCGCTCGACGGCCGCGAACTTTCGGCGATGAAGGATGAGCGGCTGGCGGCCAGCGCGCAGTACAAACGCGAGCCCGGGCGTTACAGGGGCGAGCGCAAAGAGCTGATCGATGCGATTGCCCATGCACTGTACGCGAGCAAAATCTGCTCCTACGCGCAGGGGATGAGCCTGATCGGCGCCGGTGCGCGCGAGTGGCGATGGAAGATCAATTTGCGTGAGATCGCGCGGATCTGGAAGGGCGGATGCATCATTCGCGCAGCGCTGCTCGATCCAATCATGGGAGCCTTCGCGCGGTGCTCCGATCTGCCGAACCTGCTGTTCGACGGCTACATCCAATCGCGGGTCGTCACCGCCCAGCCGGGATGGCGCAAGGTGGTCTCCGTCGCGGCCGAGCTGGGAATTCCTGCGCCGGCTCTCTCGGCCTCGCTTGCCTATTTCGACTCCTACACGGCGGCGAAGCTCCCGCAGAATCTGACCCAGGCGCAGCGCGACTACTTTGGCGCCCACACTTATCAGCGAGCCGACCATCCCGAGAAGGGATTTGTGCACACCGACTGGAACGTGCTGATCTCGCGAGGAAATCGATGACGCCCGTTGTTGAAGCCGAAGCGGAACAGAAGCTGAAGCGTCCAGCGCTGCCGGAGGGGGAGCCGTGTACGCTGGTGATCTTCGGAGCCAGCGGCGACCTTACGCGGCGCAAGCTGATTCCCGCGCTCTACGATCTCTGCGGAGCCGGCTGCATGAGCCCACGCTTCGAGGTTGTGGGAACCGGGCGCACGCCGATGAGCGACGATCAGTTCCGCGAGGCGATGAAGGAGGCGGCGCGCTCCTCGAAAGATGTGCGTGGCTTCAACGAGGAGAAGTGGTCGAACTTTGCGCGGCGTCTCCACTACTTCGTCGGCGATCCATCTTCGGCGGAATTCTTTCTGAAGATGAGCGATCACCTGGAGCTGATGGTGAGCGGCGGATCGAGTCCGAACCTGCTCTTTTATGTCTCCACGCCGGCCTCGGTGGCGGGAGAGATCGTCGATGGCCTGGCGGCCGCGGGACTGAACCGGCGGGAAAAGGGATGGTCGCGCATCATCCTGGAAAAGCCATTCGGCCACGATCTGAATTCGGCGCGCGAGCTGAATGAGCGCGTGCAGCGCGTCTTCGACGAGCCCAACGTCTATCGCATCGATCATTACCTCGGCAAAGAGACGGTGCAGAACATCCTCGTCTTCCGCTTTGCGAACTCGATCTTCGAGCCGGTGTGGAATCGCAACTATGTGGAGTACGTCGAGATCACCGCGGCGGAGACGCTGGGCGTGGAGCGGAGAGCCTCGTTCTACGAAGAGACCGGCGCGCTGCGCGACGTGGTCGCCAACCATCTGCTGCAGCTCGTGGCGCTGACGGCGATGGAGCCGCCGGTGGCCTTCGATGCGGACTCAGTGCGCGAGCAGAAGGTACAGGTCTTTCGCAGCATCCGTCCCATGACGCTGGAAGAGGTCGCCGGCAGGACTGCGCGCGGCCAGTACGGGCCGGGGTGGATCAGCGGCGAGCCGGTCGCCGGCTATCTGCAGGAGCCCGGTGTAAGGCCCGGCTCGCTGACAGAAACCTTCGCTGCCGTGCGGTTGATGATCGAGAACTGGCGCTGGGCGGGAGTGCCGTTCTACCTGCGAACGGGCAAGCGGCTGGGAGAGAACGTCACCGAGATCAAGGTTCACTTCAAGCGCACGCCGCAGGCACTGTTTGCCGGCGGCACGCCAGGCAAATTCGGTCCGAACGTGGTCAGCCTCCGCATTCAGCCCGACGAGGCGATCTCCCTCGCCTTCGGCGCCAAGCGGCCGGGAACTCATATGAGCACGGTTCCGGTGAATGCCCGCTTCAGCTATGCCGAGGCCTTCGACGGCATCGCGCCCGCGGCATATGAGACGCTGATCCTCGATGCCATGCGCGGCGACGCCACTCTCTTCACCCGCCGCGACGAGGTCGAGGCGGAGTGGAAGATCATCACGCCGATCGAAGAGGCATGGGAGCAGTTGCCGGCGCCCCACTTTCCGAACTACGCCGCCGGCTCCGACGGACCTGATGCGGCTGCGGTTCTGCTCGCGAGACTTGGCCACGAATGGATGCCGATCCACAGACAGAAGTCCGTCAAGGTGAAGCTCGATGTTGCCTGAGCGCTTTCAAATCGGTGCGGCCGAGATTCTGGTTGGCTGCGATCTTGATGAAACCGTCCGGATTGCCGCCGGGCAATTTGTGGCGATGGCGCGCAACCGCGTCGCGGCGAGCCGGGATTTCTGCGTAGCACTCTCCGGCGGCAGCGCCCCTCGACCGCTCTTTCAGGCTCTCGCCTCGGAGCCCTTTGCTTCGCTGGTTCCGTGGAAGCACGTCCAGCTCTTCTGGGGAGACGAGCGCAATGTTGCTCCCGGCGATCCGCAGAGCAATTACTCGATGGCCGATCAGCTTCTGCTCAGGCGCGTCGCCGTGCCCGCGGAAAATGTCCACCGCGTTCCTACCGGCAATGGCACCGCCATCGAGGCTGCGAATCAGTACGAGCAGGTCCTGCGTGAAAAGCTGGCAACACAGCGAGGGTGGCCGCGCTTCGATCTCATCCTGCTGGGCGTTGGCAGCAATGGACATACGGCTTCGTTGTTCCCGCATCGTCCCACGCTGCATGAGAGCCGCCGCCTAGTGGTCGCAGACCACATCGAAGAGGTCGGCGGCTGGCGCGTCACGCTGACGCTTCCCGTGCTGAACAACGCGGCGCAGATCATCATGCTTGCTACCGGAGAAGAGAAGGCTGCGGTGGTGCAAAGAGTGCTCCAGGGGCCTCGCAACCCCGAGGAGACGCCCGCACAACTGATCGCACCCGAGCAGGGCAAACTGACCTGGATTCTGGATATGGCCGCCGCCCGCGAGTTGCGCCGCCACGAGAACGACGGCAAGCCCAACGACGTGAAGCGCACGAGAGCTTCCTGGTAGTCGAGGGATCAGTTTTACTTGGATACGCTTCGGCCATCGAAATTCCACAGCTTTGCGCTCTCTTTAGTTTGACGCAACGCTCGAGGGCTGGGTACAATCATAGGGAAGTTACAGACAGGCGTACCCCACGCCATCCATACTCCTCAGTAGCTCAATGGCAGAGCATTCGGCTGTTAACCGAAGGGTTGTAGGTTCGAGTCCTACCTGAGGAGCCATTCTTTTCTGTTAGTTAGAGCGTCCCTTCACAGATGATGATTCGGATACCGGGGAAAATACCGGGGACTTCGCTTCAATTCCGCTTCCGCTGATGCTCTCCACCGCTCCCCGCAATTCATTCAAAGAGAAGTGACCATAACGGGCGGCCATGCGTACCATCGTGGCCGGACTCCATCCTACGATCTTTGCAACCTTGGCAATGGGTATGCCTGCGTTCAGCATCCGGGATACTGCCGTGTGTCTCAGATCGTGGAACCGGCACACCAGAGCGGGAATCTCTTCTTCGGTTTCTTCCCCGTCCGCTATGCCTTTCAGAATTCGGCCTGCCCTCAGTTTGGCCGCTTCCCATGCTTCCTTGATGCTCCCGATGGGATTGGAAGGCTCAACGTCGTAAGCCTTGGCGCAGAACTTGTCACCCGCCGCGCCGTACCGTTCTGCCGGAAAGACGTAATGCTCCGGCTTGCGCTCCGGGAAGTGCGTTGCCCAAAAGCTGAGGGCGGCCATTGCCCTCTGACTGAGGGGAATCACGCGGCCTGTCCCCGCAACCGTCTTGTCTTTGCCCCATTTCAGGCAGCGATTCTCAAAGTCCACACAGCCCCATTGCAGCGTCCGAATCACGCCGTACCGTGCTCCGGTTTCAATCGCCAGGGTGACGAATGGAACGAGTGAGCGGGAGCGGGACTTCGCGCAGCCCTGCAGCAGCGCCGATTCCTCTTCCGGGGTGATGGCCCGTCCGATGTCGTCCCGCGTCGCCAGCATCTTCACATTGGGCTGTAACCGTGCCCAATGGCCGGAGCGTTTCAGAATCGCCCGAAGGGTTCCAATCTCCAGATTGACTGTCTTTGGGGCCGCGTCGTCGTCAACCCGTTTCTGCTGGTATCGTGCAACGTCCCGCGCGTCAATATCGCACACCAGTTTGCGGCCCAACTCAGGGAGCAGATGGGCAAGGTTGGCGCGCTCGCTGCCAGCGCCAGCGCGATGGTTGCGGGCCAATCAGGAATGGGCCATCGATTTTATCGTCGACGGCCTGGCCAGCGGACGCATGGTGCGGATTCTGAGCGTGGTGGACGTCTACACCCGCGAGTGTCTGGCGCTGGAGGCCGACAGCAGCCTGGGCAGCAGGCGCGTCATTCGCGTCCTGGAGCGATTGATGCTGGAACGCGGTGCGCCGGAGAACATACGCTCCGACAACGGGCCGGAGTTTACTTCGCGGCAGATGATCGGCTGGGCGGAAGATCGGAAGCTGATGCTGGTGCACATCCAGCCCGGCAGGCCGATGCAGAATGGACACGTGGAGAGCTTCCACGGCAGACTGCGCGACGAGTGCTTGAACGCGCATTGGTTTCGCACCTTGCAGGATGTGCGTCAAACGCTGGAGAGATGGCGGCAGGAGTACAACTGCGAGCGTCCGCACAGTGCGCTCGACCACATGACGCCAGAGGAGTTTCGGCAGAAGCAGGACCGTGGAAAAGACGGCGATAAAACCGCCTTGGAAAACCTAAACCGTTTTCCACTACTGGAATGGTCCGCCGCTTGTCCCGGCGACGGGCTATCTTGTCTGGTAGGAGGCTTCCCGTGGAAATCGCAACCATTGGCATCGATCTGAGCAAGACCACGTTTCATGTCATCGGACTCAACACGCGGGGCGAGATCGTGCTTCGCAGGAAACTCTCACGCAAGCAGTTGCTGCTCTACACCGCGAACCGCCAGCCGATACTAATCGGCATGGAGGCCTGTGGGGGAGCGCATTTTCTCGGGCGCGCACTGCGCGATCAAGGGCACGATGTGCGTCTGATGCCCGCCCAGTATGTAAAGCCGTACGTCAAGACAAACAAGAATGACTACCTCGATGCAGAAGCGATTGCCGAAGCCGTTCAGAGGCCGACGATGCGGTTTGTCCCCATCAAAACCGACGAGCAGTTGGATCTACAGGCGCTGCACCGCGTACGGGACCGCTGGGTGGCAAGGAGGACGGCGGTCATGAACCAGATGCGTGGCCTTCTCCTTGAACGCGGGGTTGTCATTCGCAAAGGTCCTTCGTATCTCATGGCTCAAGCGCAGGAGATTCTCGCGGGTCGCAGCATTCTCTTTTCTGCAAGGCTATGCGGATTGCTTCGGGAGTTGAAGCAGGAATGGGATGAACTGGACAGGCGCATCGAGCGGACGAACGCAGAACTCCAGCATATAGCGAAACAGGATGATGCCTGCCGTCGGCTGATGGAAGTTCCTGGTGTCGGTCCCTTGGTTTCAACGGCACTGGTTGCGGCGATTGGCAACGGCGTCACCTTTCGGAAAGGCCGGGACCTTTCCGCGTGGCTCGGGCTGGTTCCCCGTCAACACTCCACCGGAGGCAAGCCAAAGCTACTCGGAATCAGCAAATGTGGAAACGAGTATCTTAGGCGCATGTTCTTGCACGGAGCCAGATCCGTGGTGATGCAAATTGGGCGCAGGCCATCTGCCATGTCAAGCTGGCTCACCGAACTGACCAAGCGCACACACCGCAATGTTGCCGTTGTTGCGTTGGCCAACAAGATGGCACGCATCGCATGGGCAATTCTAAGCAACGGCACCAGCTACTGCACACCGGTTCTAAAAACAGTCTGACAATCAGGGCTGGAAAAGACGCCCGCGAAGCGGGCTTGGAAATCGCATGCGCGATTCCCACTTTCCCAACCCTTCTGCGGCTGCGACGATGATTCTCAACAACCCTTCTGGTTTGCGAGTCAGATCGATGAGTGAGTGAATGGTCTCAACCGGCGTTGCTTAAGCCTGTGTGGGAAAGTGAACTCTATGAAGTTCGACCCACTATTTAGACCAGCGACGCGCGGACTCCATTATGGCCAGGAGCACTGCTCCACAAACAGGCCGGATACATTTGAGCAGACCAAACCACCCAAACAACGATTACGCTTGCAATCTGGCGGCGGACCATACATTTCCCACCGTCCCGACAGCGGCGGCGAGCTACACTCGAAGCCAAACCAAAACCGAGAATCTCCAGTTATGAATGGCTGAGAGAAGCGGGGCAGGTCAGCGTCGGAGCCGGAGTTTCTGGATTTCGCGGTTGCACAGGCTCACGAGCGCCTGCAAGGAGAGTTCGCACGCCAAATAGAAGCGGCTCAACAAAGACAAGCGAAAGTAACTGAACTTCACCAAGAGAAGCGGCAACTCGAGGCTGCAATCCGAAACGTCATCAACTCATTGCGCGACTACGGCCCTTCGTAGGCGCTCTTGACTGAACTGGCTCGATTGGAGGCGCGGGGCAGTGCCGTTGAGCAACAGATGGAAGAACCGGTATTGCGCTTACGTGACATGTCAATCCAAGAGATTCGCGAGTTCATCACGGCGCACGCCAGAAACCTCGCTGAGATCCTCCGGGGAGACCGATTGCGCGCGCAGGAGGCGATTCGCACTCATTTTGAGCCGCTCGTTCTGATTCCGGAGGTGCAGGATTCCATTCCAATGTACCGAATCGACAGAGGCCTGCGCCTTCGCCCGGTTCAGAAAGGAAATATGTAATGCCATCGGAAACGGTGTCGCGGTCGGAATGGCATTACGAATTCCCAATCGCCATTCAGTTGCACATTCCCGCCATAAGCAAGAAGCGCAACTTTCTCGCGCATCCTGCGTGTGATGCGTCTGAGGTAGCGCGACTGGTGGCTGAAGGAAGAACCAGGGCCGAAATCCGCTCGGCGAGATCGCAAGGCGCATGCACGTCTCGACAAAATTAATCTCAAGAATTTTCCATTCGTTTGAAGACGAACCAGGTACGTATCTCGCTCCCGCGAAACGTGTCGATAGTCGTCGATATAAACCGTGCAAGGCGCCAGGCTGCCCTGATGACAGAATGGTCGTGGTCAACCGGAAGTTGGTCAACTATCGAGAACACCCGAAATGTAGTCTCGCAGAGGTGCTCCGGCTTCGTGAACAGGGAATGAGCTTAATCCAAATTGGTCGCATGCTGGGGGTTTCAAAAGCCATCGTTTCGGAGGTCTTTCTTTCCCGTCCAGATGCAGATGTGAACTACCTCGCACATCCGCGCTGTAGCGCCGCTGACGTAGCTCGCTTCAGGTCAGAAGGTAAAACATTCGCCCAGATCGCGCGTGAGCTCCACGTCGGCCGCAAGACTGTGACTCGGGTTTTCAGGGCTCTACAGAGTTCTCAAGGAGTTGCTGCTCAGTTCATCAGCGTCAAAAAAACGGGTCGATTACTTAGCTCATCCGAAATGCAGCTCCTCTGAAGTTGCCCGGCTACGTGCGGAAGGAAAGTCAAAGAGCGAGATTGCGCGTGAGCTGCATGTGAACGAAGGGCTGGTTTTCCGTGTCTTAAAGGCCTCAGGCCTCACCTCAATCTGGACGACGAAGAAGCGCATTGACTACAGAGCACACCCTCGCTGTGACGCCGCATTGATTTTGCAGTTGCGAGAGCAGGGTAATACGTTCTACGAAATTGCAAACAAGTTTGGCGTCACGCAAGCAGTTGTGAGCCGGGTCTTTCATTCGGTCCGCTAAGCAAGCATGATTTACGGCAATTCGGCAGCAATTCAGACGCCGCTGTAGCTACCTGGTGGTCTCCGCCACTGAGGTCCTGGGGTGCTGCCGGATGGCCCCACTCCACTGACGAAGAACGTTCCACGTTCCCATTCCTCCCCGTTGTACCAGACTTTATTTAGAAAGGGGTTTAAGGTGTCCGAGATATCGGATGAGGGCTGCGGCGTGCCCGTACCAGTAGCTATGGAATCGCGGGTTGTCCGGGATTGCAACCGCGACCAGAGAGTAAAGCTGGGCACGGTATACCGCCCCAGCATCGCCCGCTCAAACACCTGCCGAAGGAGTTTTGGAAGTGGCAGTTCCGCAGCAGCCTTCTTGACGAAGAACTTCGCTTCAGTCGTTGAGACGGGGATCGCCAGAAGCTGTTCAGCGATCCAGGCCGTAACCGACATGGCCTGTGACCTACCACGCCCAGAGCGAGCGTGCAGCCGGAGCTCCACGGGATCAAGGTCGCCACGGCGGAGTGCCAGCAGCATCGGAATCGTGAAGCTTCGTGCCAAAATCAGCGTTGCCGCAGCCCCAGCTCGCTTGTCCTTGGTGTTGAGTGCCGCCCGATGGAAAAAGCGGACTTCGGAGTCGGTCGGAAGCTGGACGCTCATGCGCGTACGAGATACGTTCATTTGATTTCCTCGCCTGCGCTATATTTCAGCAACTGATCCCCGGTTTCCCAGTTTGCCGCCATGCTCTCCGAATCCAATTGCCTATCGTCAAACTTGATGAGCTCGGACAGCGCCTGCAATCGCCGGCTCCGTAGCATGTAATGACGGCCAATGATGCTGGCATGCTGATCTGTAAAGGCCATTGACTTCAGCATCCAGGCGTCCTCGCATTCGACCTCTTGCTCGAGTGCGAACAGCGCGTCCAGTTTCTGGCAGTCTTTGCAATTGTCCCGCCCAGAGGGCGGCACGGTGGTGGCCCACACCTTCTTGGCTTCCTTCACCAGGGGATCGAGGAGGGAGTAGTCAATCTCGATTTCGAGGGCCGCCGGCTTGAACGGGACGTACAGGGTCTTGCTGCTATCGTAATGTTCCTCCGGCGCCTGGAGGACAGCATCGGTCTGAACTTCCCAGTAGACGGTTCCGAGGTTCAAGCCGATCTCCGCGATATTTGCGTACCCCACCACCTGGATCTCGTATTGGCTGTGGAACGGGTCGTCATTGCCCTTTGCTTTGGCGGTCTTATAGTCCAATACGCAAAGCGTGCCGTCCTTCAGGAGCAGGATCTCATCCGGTACGCCGTAGAGTACGACACCGCTCTTATGTGTGTACCGGAACTTGCTCCAGTGCTTCGGATACTCGATCATGGCCGTGCAGTCACAGAATGGGCTGAACTCTCTGGGCAGTTTGCCTTCCTCTTCGATGAAGTGGAGCACGACCGCTCTTTCGGCGCTCTCGAGTGCGTTGAAGATTCCAGCACCGAAGCTGTTGAACGGCGGATGGAATTTCATCCGAAGTAAATACCAGAGACAACGCGGGCAGTACTTCGCCAAAGTTAGACTACCGAGATTACGAGCGGTGATTGCGAGATCGTCGGACATTGAAGCTCTCCTAGGGTGAGTTGTTGGTGTGTCGGGCGTGAGTAGAGGCTGGTCTGGAGTGTCACCTTCGCAGTCCTGCGATTTCCAGCGGGGAAAGGTCGGAAAGTGCTGCAAAGATGAGCTTTACTTCGGGCGGGGGAGAGATGCAGATGTTACGGTATTCGGCGATGAAGGGGAGCCATTTCTTTTCTTGGGCTTGCCGCCAATCTCCCAAAAGCGCTCGGGTCAAATAAGGGTCACGGAAGTTTACTACGTGGTTGCCGCTCGCTATTGAGTGCGGGTAGCCTGCTGTTTGACGAAGTTCACCAGCTGCTGCTGAATGCGCCGCTTGGCCTCCATGCCGAGATCGCCATAAACCTCGGAAGTGGTAGCCAGGTTCTCGTGCCGCAGCAGCGTTTTGACTTCTTCCAGTTCGAGACCGGCCTCCTTGCCCCAGGCGCTCACCGTGTGCCGGAAGCTGTGCCAGCCGATGTTGGGAAGACCGGCAGCCAAGGCAATCGGTTTGATGTGCGACTTGAGCAACTGAGCCGGCCAAAAGGGTCGCTTGCCCTTGGTGTAGGGGGAGGCAACCACCCAATCGTTTGGAGCGCGGTGGATGCTGACGGAGCGCCACCGGTGCAGCAACTCCAGCACCTCTTCGGGGATGGGAAGATTCGTGCGCGACGCCTCGGTCTTGAGCGGCGTGATGCGACCCTGGACGCAGCCCTGGCGAAATGAGACCACGCCCAGGCTCAGGTCCAGATCCTGCCACTTCAGCCCGAAGGCTTCGCTGATGCGCGGCCCGAGCCAACCAGCAAAGGCAACCGCCACCTTCTCGCACGGTCCCAATCGGGTCAGCAGCAAGAAAAACTGATGAGCGGTCAACTGCACCGGTTGTTTCTGACGCTTGGTCGAGCCACGCGGCAACTCGACCCGCTTTTCGCCCATGGGGTTCTCGTTGAGGTAGCCCCACTTGACCGCAAATTTGAACGCGAGCTTCATCACGTTCCAGATCGAACGAACGGTTTTGGGCGCCAGCCCATTGACATTCTTGGGCGAGCGCCACAAGGAATGCAGCCATTCCTCGATCGTCGCCCGCACCGCCGGCTTGTCGAAATGGCGCGGAGCGGATTGGACAATTCGTTGAGAATTGCCATAATCTCCTCCGCTGTCAGAACGTCTGGAGCGTGTTCCCGTTTTGCACTCTGGCGAACGCTGGAGATCGGGTTCTTGTCGGCCCACTCCCAGCGGATCGCGTGTGAATACATGGCGCTCATCAGATTCCTGATTTTGGCTTTGCTGCCTCGTGCCAGCGGAACCTGAGTCTTCGGAAAACACAGCCCACGCAGCCACTTCTCCACCTCCACCGCCTTGATCTCCGTCAAGCGGTGGGAGCGCCAGCGAGGTAGAATCCACTTCTTCAGATATCCCTCGTAGGTGAGTTGCGTCGCGTAGGACTTGCGGTTTTCGTCGGTGCCGCCCGGCTCGGGTTTGGTTTTGTTGAAGACGTCCGGCATTTCGTGCTGCCGGTAGTGGTTGGCCAGCGCCTCGAAGCCGATCTGTTTCATCATCTGCCGAGGTGCCTGATGGTTGATGCCAAGGCGAAGCCCATCGGCCGCCGATCAGGGCACGCACACTAACATGGGGTTCGGCCGCAGGCCCGGTTAACCCACACTTGCTGCAAGTGATGATTGGTGTCTGGATATTCCGGCCAGCCCGAATCCGTTGAAGCGCTCCGTCCAGTTCGTCCCGCAGACCGATGAGCGCCGGCATTGACATTTCCGCGTGCCACAAAGGCTTAGAACCGGAACACGAGGCCGGCGCTGTACCGGAAATTATTTTGACTCAGGTTTTGGTTACCGCGCGAGGCTTTGTAAGCGGCTCGGTGCGTGTCCAGCAATGGCGTACTGTCTCTGTCTTTGGCCACTGCTCCGATTCATTTGTCGAGTCAACCCTGTGGTGGCTGGCTACATCGAACCCCCAGCAGTAGCCAGCTCCGGCCCGCTACTTGCATAAATCACTGCGACACGGCGCTATGCAATGTTCGTCACAACGAGAGCCGGCACTTTGGGGTACAGTGCCGCCACGTTGAGGATGGCTGGATGGTCTGATTGCACAAATCGGGCTGACAGCTACCGCATTGTGTCCACTGGACTTAACGTAGCCCCAGCGGGAATCTCTGGACTCCCGCGCTCCGGTGTAGTTGCTCCCTGCCGTAATTGCTAGGAGGGTGGAAATGCATTCTGGATTCGACAAACGAGTGGTTTGCTTGCTGGCGGGTACAGTCTTGGTGTCGGGCTTTCTCCTCTTACTGCCGCGGAAGGTTGGTGCCATTCCAGCATTTTCCCGGCAGTACGGGACCTCCTGCAGCACCTGCCACGTCGACTTCCCCAAACTGAACGACTTCGGAAAAGCCTTCAAGGATGCGGGCTTCAAGTTTCCGAAGGATGATGAGACTTTCTTGAAGGTGCAGCCGGTGATGCTTGGCTCCCCTGCGCAGAAAGAGCTCTGGCCGAAGACGATCTGGCCGGGAACCATCCCTGGAATGCCGCCGATCGGCCTGCGAATGAACAATTTCTTCCAGGTGGTAGGACAGAACCGCAACAACTTCAACGTGCCTAGCGCGATCATGTCTTCCGACGGCATTCCGCAGTTCATCCCGAGAACCGATTTTCAGACCGGGTACTTCAGCATTTTCACCGCCGGCAATTTCGGCAGTGATATCGCTTTCTGGGTTGATGACGATATCAGCGTGGGCGGCGAGAACGTAAATGGCTCCCTGGGCGACGGCTATCTGAAGTTTGTCGATCTGGGGCGCTTCCTGAAACTGCCGAAGGATTCGTTGAGTCTAAGGGCGGGACAGTTTGAGCTCGACCTTCCGTTTACACAGGCCCGCAGCATCGATCTCAGCGACTACGACATTTACGCGGAAGCCAACATCGGAGCTATGAACTCGATGCTCTCTCAGCAGAACGTCAATAACCAGTTTGTGTTTACCAATCCTGCGCACGGCGTGGAGGTGAGCGGCGGTCACAACTATGGCGGCTACCACTACTCGCTCGCGATGGTGGACCAGAACACATCGAGTTCTTCTACCGTTTCTCCTTATGTGCCTTCGGCCAACGGGGTTGGCTTTGTCTCCGATTCCAACTTCAAAGACCTTTATGGAAGGTTGGCCTATCGCTTTAATCTGGAGCGAGATCGGGCAAGCCGCAATGCGGTGCAGGCGGCGGGTCGCCTGGGTCCGCGTGATCACACCTCGCTCCGGCTGGGAACCTATTACTTCTATGGCCGCTCGGTGCAGCGCGTTCTGGGCGGAACTGCCGGAACCACGTTGCTCACCGCCCGGGAGCCTTTCTATCGTGTTGGCGGCGACTTCGATTTCCACTACCGGCAAGCTTTCAACATCTATGGCCTGTACATGTACGGCCACGACCACAATCTGTTGCCGGTTGACTCGGCGGGAGCACTGGTTCCATTGCCGCTTCCGTTGCCATCCGCTCCACCTTTTCCGGTCAGTTTCGCCCGTGGCACCGCGGCGCAATTCGACGGGGGCTTCATCCAAACCGATTACCAGCCCTTGCCATGGGTGATGACCATCATGCGATGGGATCTCGTGAATTCGAGCGCCGACCGGATTAATGGGCTCTCCGGAGCAGCGGAAAACCCGTCAACCCCCTTCCAAGCAGCCTTCCGGCAAGGGCGCAGTCGCTTCACGCCCGGGGTGCAGTTCCTGATCCACGCGAACATCAAGGCGTCGTTTGAATACCAGTATCGGCCGCAGCAGGCGGTGCTGATCGTTATTGATCCGACAACGGGACTGCCCGTGGCGACCAGTCCCTTCAGAACCAGCACAGCAATAACGGCACTGGAATGGGTTTTTTAAGTTCAGTGATACGGATGGAGAAAGGGAGATCTATGAAATGTAAGGTGTTGTTCCTGACCGTTTTGGTGACGGCCGTGTCGGTGGCGATGTATGCCGGAGATGTGAAAGGGAAGGTTAGCGGTGTATCGGGCGTCTCGGTCGTCTGGATTGAAGCGGTTCCTGGCATGACTGCTCCTCCGGCAGCGAAGAATGCCGTCATGGATCAGAAGGGTTTGATGTTTCAGCCGCACGTTCTAGTGGTTACTGTCGGATCCACGGTCGACTTTCTGAATAGCGATAATGTGGCGCACAACGTCTTCTGGACCTCGATCTCCGGCAACAAAAAGCTGGGCCACAACATGGGCACCTGGCCCAAGGGCGAGAAGAAACCATTCAAGTTCGACCAACCTGGCGTGGTACCGCTCTTGTGCAATGTTCATCCGGAGATGTCAGGCTACATCGTTGTCACTCCGACGCAGTATTACGCCGAAAGTGATGCCTCGGGCAACTTCTCCATCGCAGGCGTTCCGGACGGCAAGTACACCGTGACGGCATGGCACGAGGGAGCTAAAACTCAGTCGAAGCCCATTTCCGTTGCAGGCACGACAAGCGCCGACTTTACGCTTACGAAATAGAAGAGGTGGATCGGACACTGCGAGTGATTGCTCCTCGACCAAAGAGTGGTAACGATGTTGAACCGGTTCCGAAAGAAGAAGGTCGACCCGGATTGGCTGCACACGAACTTTCCATGCATGATGGCTTGTCCTGCGCACACGAATGCGGGTCGCTACGTCGGGCTTATTGCAGAGGGACGGTTTGAGGAAGCCTACCGTTTAGCGCGCGATCCCAATCCTCTGGCGAGCATATGCGGGAGGGTTTGCGCACATCCTTGCGAGACGGCCTGCCGTCGCGGCGAAATCGACAAACCCATCTCGATTCGCGCTCTCAAGCGCTTTCTTACCGAGCGCTACGGGCCAGAGTCACGGCACCCACTCGATGTCAGGCCCGCGCACATTGAGAAACTTCCTTACAGAGTTGCCGTCGTCGGTGCTGGCCCGGTCGGACTGTCGGCGGCACACGACCTTGCCCTGATGGGGTATAAAGTGACGCTGTTTGAGTCGTCGCCGGTGGCAGGCGGCATGCTCTACCTTGGCATTCCGGAATACCGCCTGCCGCGCGGCGTCGTCGAGGCCCAAGTCCGCGAGATTCTGGAGACCGGCGATATCGAACTGAAGCTCAATTGCGCTGCCGGACGTGACTTCACTGTCAGCCAATTGCGGCAGCAGGGTTTCGACGCGGTGCTGATCGCCGTTGGCGCCCATCGCAGCCGGGACTTGAGCATTCCCGGCGTTGACCTGGATGGGGTTCACAAGGGCATCGATTTCCTGCTCAACGTAAACCTTGGATACAAGTTCACAATCGGCAAGCGGGTGATCGTGATTGGAGGCGGCAATGTCGCCATGGATGTGGCGCGCTCGGCTGCCCGCGAGGTGCTCAAGCAGCAGGGTGCTGACGATGTGGCGCCGTCCGATGCGAACATCCAAGCGGTTGCGACTCACGAGATGGTCGACATTTCGCTGTCGGCACTTCGCATGGGTGCGCGAGAGGTTGACATCGTGTGCCTAGAGCCCCGTTATGATATGCCGGCAGCGCTGGAAGAGATTCAAGAGGCTGAGACCGAGGGCATCATTTTGCACGCGGGCTTCGGCCCGAAACGCGTGCTGGGGCACGATGGCAAGGTCGTTGGTCTGGAATGCTTGAAGACGAAGTCCGTCTTCGACGTGGACAAGCACTTCAATCCGTCGTTCCATCCAAACAGCGAAACGCAGTTCGAGTGCGACACCATAATTCTCGCGATCGGACAAGCGCCCAATCTGGATTTCTTGAAGCCTGAAGACGGCGTGCAGGTTTCGCCGCGCGGACTCATTCAGGCGAATCGCGAGAGCTTGATGACGTCTGTGCCAGGTGTCTTCGCCGGTGGTGACTGTGTGTTCGGCCCGCGACTCATCATTGACAGCGTAGGTGACGGCAAACGCGCGGCAGTGGGCATTGACGAGTATCTGCGTGGACAGAAGCATCGCGAGCCCATCATTGAAGTTGAAGTGCTCGACCGGCATCGCATGATTGAGAATTTCATCGACATTGTTCGCCAACCGGTTCCGATGCTTCCACTGGATCGCCGCACAGGCGTTACCGAGGTCGAGATCGGCTACGACGAAGAGTCCGCGATGCTCGAAGCCCAGCGTTGCCTGAAGTGCTGGATAAACACCGTTTTCGAGGGAAACGCGGAAGACGGGTCGGAGTGCATCCTGTGTGGCGGCTGCGTGGATGTATGTCCGGAGCGTTGCTTTCAGTTGGTCCCACTCGAGAGGGTGTCATTCGAGCCCGACGTTCTGAAAACGTTGCGCGAACATCCCGAGCTGTTTGACGTGGAATTGACCGATGTCGCTCCGGAGGAACTTGGGAGCATTCCCGGGTCGGCAATGATCAAGGACGAGACGCGCTGCATTCGCTGCGGACTTTGTGTAACGCGGTGTCCGGTGGGAACGATCACGATGGAAGCCTACAGTACAGTGCCCGTGGAAGCGTCAGGGCTGATCCCGGTGGGTGCTATCGGACCGGCGCCAAAACCAACGTAACGCGGTTGATTAGGAGATCAATTATGTCCGACGAGAACAGGGGGGCGGAGGACCAGAAAGCGAGCGAATTGAATCGCAGACAATTCTTTGTGAAAGTGGGGATGACCTCCATCGTGATTGCCGCTGCGGGCACGGGTGTATTCGCCTACGAATTCCTTTTGCCAAACGTGCTCTATGAACCTTCGCCGGTTGTGAACGCCGGCAAGCCCGACCGCTATCCGCCGAATTCGGTCACGCTCGATCCTGAAACGGCGATTTATGTTGTCCGCGATCCCGATGGCTATTTCGCGTTGTCAGCCGTTTGTACGCACCTCGGCTGCCTGACGGCCTACAAGCCCGAGCTAGGGATCATAGCCTGCCCTTGTCACGGCAGTAAGTTCAACCGGGATGGCGTCAAGATCGCAGGCCCGGCCCCCAAGCCTCTCCCGTGGCTGCGCATGTGGCTCAACGATGACGGCGAGCTGATGGTTGACCGGTCAACCCAGATCTCATCGAAGCAGCTGGTGCGGGTATAAACATGGCAAACAACATTCAGCATTACCTCGATGAACTACGCCACAGCCGGGTGTGGCGATCCGTATTTCGCAGCGGCGAAGGCGCCAGCAACCTGCACCGCGCGCAGGCAGTGCAGAGCAATGTATTTCTGCACCTGTTCGCCGTGAAGTCACGCCGGCGGATGCTGGAGTTTGGCGCAACCTGGTACCTTGGCGCGCTGACGTTTGGCACATTTCTAGTTCTGGTGGTCACTGGCATTCTGCTGATGCTGTACTACCACCCGTCGGTTCCACAGGCCTACGCCGATATGAAAGATCTGCAGTTTGTGGTTTCCTCAGGCGTGTTCCTGCGGAACCTGCATCGCTGGTCGGCACACGCCATGGTGCTCCTCGTGTTCGCGCACATGTTCAAGGTGTTCTATCGCGGCGCCTATCGCCCCCCGCGCGAGTTTAACTGGGTCATCGGCGTGGTGCTGCTGCTGGTGACGCTGCTGCTCAGCTATACCGGCTATCTGCTGCCGTGGGATCAGCTTTCCTACTGGGCCGTAACGGTCGGAAGCAACATCGCGTCGGCGGTCCCAGTCATAGGACACCAAATTCGCTTCATGATGCTTGGCGGCAACTCTGTCAACGCCAATGCACTGCTGCGCTTCTATGTTCTCCATTGCATGATCCTGCCGCTCTTCGCGATTCTCCTGATCGCGGTCCATTTCTGGCGCATTCGCAAGGATGGCGGTTTGTACGCGCCTGACACCTCGGCGAAAGGGAAGGCAAAATGAGCGACCCCAAGGACTTTAACGCGGGGATGGAGTCGGATTACCGGAAGGCCCCGGTGCGCGTGGCGTTTGTCACGCGTCGAACTTCACCGGCGGTGAAATACCGGGACGAAGACTACGTGATGACTTTCCCCGAGACGTTGCTGCGTGCGGCCGTGGCGATCGAAGTGCTCGTGGTATTTCTGGTGTGGCTGGCGCTTATTTGGAATGCGCCTCTGGAGCAATTGGCAGATCCAATGCACACGCCCAATCCCGCGAAAGCGCCGTGGTATTTTTTGGGACTCCAAGAGCTACTGCACTATTTTCCCCCTGTAGTCGCGGGCGTGCTCGTTCCGGGCCTCGTAGTAGTGGCGCTGATTGTTATTCCGTACTTCAACATCAATATTGAAGCCGACGGGATCTTCACGAAGGACAGGCGGCGCAGACTGATGATCTGCAGCATTGTGGTCGCCGCGATGCTGGCCTTTCTCATCGCTTTTGAGGTTTACGTGGCCCTGCCCGCAACGTT
>Ga0326727_10013512_pt1 | contig 18150 bp, 16 predicted proteins | sample MB2enrmetagenome_FD_207643 | JGI IMG/M metagenome (GOLD analysis project Ga0326727, IMG submission 207643) | Lab enriched peat soil microbial communities from McLean, Ithaca, NY, United States - MB29MY | ecosystem: Environmental > Terrestrial > Soil > Wetlands > Peat | place: USA: New York...
TCTACAAAAGGAGCGGCAATTATCCTATGAGATTATTGGCTTTATTGACGATGATCCCAACAAACGGGGTAAAAGGTTGGGGGGGGTGAAAATTCTGGGGGACCGCTACCACCTTGAGATTCTTACAAAGCTTTATAAGGTTCAGCAAATATTTATCGCGGTTTCCGCCGCTCCCTTGCATGAAATTAAAAAGATTCTGAAAATCTGCCGTGATCTGGATTTAAAGCCTCAACCGTTTTTAACCAAGACGGAAGGGGAGGGATAAGAAACTAACCTTCAGCCCCGGGAGGACTTAATCCCGGCTAATAATTATTTTGTTCATGGGGGAGATGGCGAAGCACGAATCCCAGAGGCATCTCCCTCGGACGATTCTGTTTAACTGGGAGAATAACCATGCGAACCATAATCCTGGCCGGCGGCAAGGGCGTGCGGCTGGTCCCGGTGACCGAGGTCATTCCCAAACCGCTGGTCCCCCTCGGCGGTAAGCCCATCATGGAGTTCGTCATCCGGCAACTCCGGCGACACGGCTTCAGCCGTATAACCCTGGCAGTGGGCTATATGGCCGACCTGATTCGCGCCTACTTTGGGGATGGAAGCAAATTTGGGGTGAATATTGATTACTCCTACGAACCGGAACCCTTGGGAACCGTCGGCCCCCTGGCCCTGATTAATGGACTGGACGATACCTTCTTGGTGATGAACGCCGACGTCTTAACAGACCTTAACTATAGGGACCTGGTAAATTTTCACAAAACTCAGGGAGGCATCGCCACCATAGGAGCCTATCAACGCCAGGTGACCATCGATTTGGGAGTGATTAAAGGGGATGGTGACTACCGGGTCGAAGGTTATCTTGAAAAACCTACTATCTCCCATTTGGTCAGCATGGGAATTTATGTCTTCGACCCCGCCATTTTGTCTTACATCAGGGGCAACGATTATCTGGATTTCCCTGATCTCGTCAACCTGCTTCTAAAAGACGGAAAGCAAGTAAGTTACCTCCCTCACCACGGCTACTGGCTGGATATCGGGCGGCATGACGACTATGCCCAGGCGGTGGAGGAATTCGAGCATCTTAACCGGAAACTTGGCTTATTCCGGAATAACAGCTAATACGGTAGGAGATTCGAATTATGGAAACCATTTTTCGTGACCAGGTGGTTATGGTAACCGGGGCCGCCGGTTCGGTGGGGCAAGAACTGGTTCGTCAATTAATCCTGCTGGACCCGGCGGAAATTCGGCTGGTGGATAATAACGAGAGCGAACTCTTCCTCATGAGCGAAGGGCTACGCCATCATGATAACGTTACCGCCTATTTGGGGGATGTGCGGGATTATCAAAAGGTTTCTGCTGTGGCCCGCAGCTCTGACATAATCTTACATTGCGCCGCTTTTAAACACGTTTTCTTCTCCGAATACAATCCCTTCGAAGCGGTGCAGACCAACATTTTGGGGGTTAAGAATGTCATTGAGGCCGCCGTAGGGAATGGCACCAAACTGGTTATCTTCACCAGCAGTGACAAGGCGGTTAACCCCACCAGCGTCATGGGAACCTCAAAATTGATGGGTGAACGGCTCATCACTGCCGCCAATGCCGTGAGACATAATCCCCATCAACGTTTTTCCAGTGTGCGCTTTGGCAATGTGGTCGGGTCCCGGGGCTCAGTCTTTCAAATCTTTGCGGATCAGATTAAACAAGGCGGACCGGTGACCGTCACTGATTCCCGCATGACCCGGTTCATTATGTCATTGGAACGGGCGGCCCAATTGGTTCTTGAAGGCGCGGTGCTAGCCCGGGGTGGCGAAGTGCTGGTGACCAAAATGCAGGTTATCTCCATCATGGACTTGGCCCAGGTGCTGATAGAGTTGTTGGCTCCTTATTACGGTCATGATCCGAACTCGATGAGTATAAAGCTCATCGGCGCCAAACCTGGGGAAAAAATGTATGAAGAACTAATAAGTTCCGAAGAAATGGGACGTTGTTTGGAGCTTGAAGACATGTTTGTCGTATTGCCGGCATTCCGCTCCATTTACCATGATATTGATTACACCTTTGCTGGTGCCACCGGACACCCCTTGACTCACCCGTATAATTCTTCCCAGGGGCTTGCCATGAGCAAAGAGGAGATAAAGGCCTTTCTCTGCAACAATCGACTTTTGCCGGAAGATCTCTCACCTTCCGTTGGCATGGGAATGGCAGCATGCGTGTCCTGATCTTGGGGGGAGACGGTTGCCTGGGCTGGCCCACGGCCATGTTCCTCTCCAGTGGGGGCCACGAAGTAGCCGGGGTGAACAATTATTTCCGCCGCCGGGCCTGCCCTGAACATAACCGGGACCCCCTTTTCCCAATGCCCAACCTGCACCAGCGCCCTGCGCTCCGGGAAGCCTTCAGGCGGTTGCCGGGTTGGCGTCCATATCGGCGATTTCTGCATATATCTTTTGCTTTTGAAGACTTTCCGCCAATTCCAGCCCGACGGGGTGATCCATTACGCCGAACCGCCCGCGGCGCCTTACTCCATGATGGACCATCGAGGATTCTCTGTGTTCACCTGATTCTCTGTAGGGAGGCCCAATCATGAAATTGTATTCAATGGTGCTGCCGTACCTACTGCTCGTGAGCTTCGGAGTGGAGCTGAATACCTTTGACCAGGCGAAAATTGAGCTGATTAATAACTCTCCATACCAGGGAGTTGCAGTGCCGCTGGTTTCCCATTACGACACCAGCGACCCCCGCCTGCTGGATTTCACGGAAGCGGTTCAGAGGATCAAGGGCTCATGCCGAAAGCAGGTCTGGCCCTGGGTTTTTTTCAATAGGTTTATCGGCTTTAAAGACGTGGGCAACAAATACGACCCAGGGGACAAAGAGTACTTTCGTAAAATAAAGGGTATGGATTTGTTCAATGATGCCGGAGCGCTGGGAGATTTTTACCAACTCTGGCGTCTTTCCCTGAAAATTGCCAAAGAGTTTGGTTCTCCGGGGATATTTGTCGATCCCGAATCATATAATGATTACTCTAATTACTGTCTTTCCTATTTGGCAGGCCAGCTCGGCAGGAGCCCGGAAGAAACGGAAAACAGGTTGAAAGCCGTGGGGGCGGACTTGATGAGATTAGCCTTAGAGGAATATCCCGAAGCCATCCTCTGGTTCAACTTCACCGGCATGGCCACCCCCCTCTCCTTATCCAAACCTACAGGGCCCAAGGAACTGATGACCACGGCCTTTATCGTCCAAGGGATGCTGGAACAGGCCAGGAAAACCGGGGGAAAAGTGAAGATAGTCTCCGGCGGGGGGGTTTCTCTGGGAGGTTGTTCTGAATCATTGGCCAACTTGAAAGACAAGATTGAAATTCGTAAAAAGCAATACGCCCCGTTGCTGGCGGCATATCCCAACCTGGCCCTGGGCGCTCCCCTCGTAATCTGGGCCGACAGCCGCCAAAAGAAAGGCTGGACCTTGGGAGGTGAGTGCGGCAAATCTCATTTAAAGGACCTCAACGACTTCAAGCCCCTCATCAGTCACCTGCTAGGGACCTATGATTATGTCTGGATTTATGCCGGAGGGGACGCCGGTTACGAGGCGTATGATCCCAAGGTGAGCGCCATTTACAATAAAGCCCTTGGCGAAATCCCGCTTCCCAAGCCCAGGAGTCCGTAGGGAGAGGCGAACCGGAGGATGTTTTGCCGCCATGGAGGGTGCGCACTTGCGCACCCTCCGGACTCAATTTTATAGGATAACATCATGGAGTTACTCGAAGTCGGGAAAGATATTTAAAAAGAGCAATTATTGATTAATTAAAGAGATTTGAAAGATTAAATACTGCGATCGCTGTAATCATCATCACGAGGCAGCATATTGAAACTTTCCCGAAAATGATTAAGGCTTAAGACAATAATGTTAATTGTTACCTAATCGTTACTTCGTGCAATAGGTGAGAAGCCATAATGATAAAATATAAAATTCTAGTCACCGGCGGAGCAGGTTATCTAGGGTCCATTCTTGTACCAAGATTATTAGCAGAAAATAATTTTGTTACGGTCATTGATTCGTTGATGTATGGACAAAGTTCTCTGTTGGAATGTTGTATTAGCTCTCAATTTGAATTTATTAGGGGCGATATTTGCGATCAAGACCTGATGGCAAAATTGGTTCCGAAATTTGACGTAATTATTCCCCTGGCAGCGATTGTCGGCGTTCCGGCCTGCGAGCGCAACCATACATTAAGTAAGATGATAAATTACGACGCCCAGATGTTTCTGATTGATCAAACGTCTTCCCAGCAAATGATTGTCTTTCCCAATACCAATAGCGGCTATGGTATCGGGGAGAAAGCTGCATATTGCACCGAGGAATCACCCCTTCGCCCCATATCGCAATATGGGCGGGACAAGGTGGCCGTTGAACAGGAGCTCCTGGGTCGCAATAACGGAGTGTCACTGCGCTTGGCCACTGTTTTTGGGGTGAGTCCCCGGATGCGCCTTGATTTACTGGTTAACGACTTCACCTATCGCGCCTTTAAAGAACGGGTGATTGTCCTTTTTGAAGAACATTTTCGCCGCAACTACCTTCACATTCGTGATGTAGCCAAAGCCTTCATATTTGCCATCGATAACTTTAGCCGCATGAAAGGGGAAGCCTTCAACCTGGGATTGAGTTCTGCAAACCTTACCAAACGGCAGTTGGCGGAGAAGATCAGGACTTATGTCCCCGAATTGCAGCTTATTTCGGCGGCAGTGGGAGAAGATCCAGACAAGCGGGACTATTTGGTAAGCAACGCTAAGATTGAATCCCTGGGGTGGTCACCTGATTATACCCTAGATGACGGCATTCAGGAGCTTTTGAAAAGTTTCCAAATTCTTCGGCCGAACCAGTTTGCTAATGTCTAACGAACCTGACAGGAAGATGAGCCTATCGGAGGTTACCGCAGTAATATTGGTTGGAGGGCAAGGGACCCGGCTGCAACCGGTCCTGTCGGACCGCCCCAAGGTGTTGGCACCTGTTTGCGGAAGGCCTTTTCTCACCTACTTATTGGATCAATGGGAAGATGCGGGCGGGCGACGGGTCCTGCTGTCAACCGGGTTTATGGCAGATAAGATTCGGGCCGCGCTGGGGGAAAGGTACCGCACTCTTCATCTGACCTATTCACAGGAGGAAGAGCTTCTAGGGACCGGTGGGGCTGTGCGGCTAGCGCTGGATTGCGAGGTATCCGACCCGATGTTGGTGATGAACGGCGATTCCTTCATCCAGGCTGACTTCAGGGGTTTTTATCAATGGTTTATCTCTGCCAGCAAAGAGGCCGGAATGATCCTGACCAAAGTGCCAGACGCAGGCCGTTTTGGCAAGGTGTTGTTAGGAGAGAACGCCTTAATTCAGCATTTTGAGGAAAAAAAACCGGCCTCCGGAGCTGGGTGGATAAACGCCGGTGTTTATCTCTTAACCCACCGGGTGGTGCGCACGATCCCACCCGCCAGACCTTATTCTTTGGAGCAGGAATTATTTCCGAGACTGGCAGGTCGCAGCCTTTTCGGCTATCCCAGCCACGGCGCCTTCATTGACATCGGCACTCCGGAATCCTGGCAGCGGGCAGAACAATTTTTTGGCCACCCCGGAAGGGGGACTTTGGCATGCGGTTGACCAAGGAAAAGCTTACAGACTTATTTTTCCAGATGTTGCGCATCCACCGGATGCAATTGGCGGTCGAGGGGCGATACCATCTGGATGAGATGAAGACCCCCATTCACTTGGGTATCGGCCAAGAAGCCATCGCAGTTGGGGTGTGTGCCCATCTCCGACGGGATGATTATATCTCCAGCACTCACCGCGGTCACGGCCACTATCTGGCTAAGGGGGGGGATCTCAAAGCCCTGATGGCTGAACTCCACTGCCGGGAAACAGGTTGCTCCAGAGGCCGGGGCGGTTCAATGCACCTGGTGGACACAGCAGTAGGTCACCTGGGCAGTTCTTCAATCGTAGGAGGCGGCATTCCTATCGCCACCGGCCTGGGTCTGTCCATCAAAATGCAGGGCCAGGACCGAGTAAGTGTGGCCTTCTTCGGGGACGGTGCGGCAGATGAAGGGGTGCTTTATGAGAGTGTCAACTTCGCCATTCTGAAAAGATTGCCTGTTGTCTTTGTGCTGGAAAATAATGAATATTCCGTATGCTCTCACGTTTCAGTCCGTCAGGCCGGGAAAGTGCTCTTCCATTACCTACCCCAGGATTTCCTTCCCAATGTCATCGTGGATGGAAATTCGGTCCTGGAGGTATATGACGCAGCTCAAACTGCAATAGATCGGGCCCGCCGCGGCGAAGGATCATCCTTCCTGGAATGCAAGACTTATCGGGTGCGCGGCCATGCTGGGTCGTGGTCTGATGAGAAATTAGGTTACCGTTCAGCGGAAGAGATCCGGGGTTGGGAAGCCCGCTGCCCGGTGACCACCTTCCAGCAGCAACTTCTAGCCGAAGGGATCTTGACCGATCCAGAGATAAAGCGAATGGTCGCAGCTATTGACACAGAGATTGACGAAGCCTTGCAGTTCGCCCTGGATAGTCCCTTGCCCCGAAGGAAAGGCCTGCACCTTTATCTATATCGGGAGTAGGGATCATGCCTTGGTCAAGAATAAAACCTGAATTAGATGAACCGGATTTCCTCCTGGAATCCGATGAATCCCAACGTCGGCTCACTTACCCCGAGGCTATCAGGGAGGCCCTGGACCAGGCTCTGGCCCTGGACTCCCGGGTCTTCGTCATGGGCCAGGGGGTTGACGATCCCGGCGGGATGTTCGGCACCACCCTGAATCTTCATAAAAAGCATGGCAGCCACCGGGTGTTCGATATCCCACTGGCAGAGAATGCCATGACCGGCGTGGCCGTGGGGGCGGCCTTGGGAGGAATGCGGCCGGTGTATTTTCACAACCGGCCGGATTTTCTGCTCTTGGCCATGGATCAATTGGTGAATCACGCGGCCAAGTGGAGTTATATGTTTGGAGGGGCAGTGCATGTACCTCTGGTAGTGTGGGCCTGCATTGGCCGGGGTTGGGGTTCTGCGGCCCAACATTCCCAGGCGCTCCAAGGGTTATTTTTGCACGTTCCGGGGCTGAAGGTGGCCATGCCCAGTACCTGTTATGACGCCAAGGGGTTGATGTTGGCGGCCATCGCGGATCCTAATCCCGTGCTCATTCTGGAGCATCGCTATAACTTCAAACAACGCGGTTTTGTACCTGAGAAGCCATATCAGATTCCCTTTGGCAGAGGAGTGGTGCGAAAGGCTGGTAAGGACATCTCGCTGGTGGCCGCTTCTCATATGGTGATGGAGGCCTATAAGGCCGCCCAGGAGTTGGCCCGGGAGGGGATTGAGGCAGAAGTAATCGACCTGCGCAGCTTGCGCCCAATGGATGAAGAGCTTATCCTGACTTCCTTGCGGAAGACCGGGCGGTTGGTAGTGGCGGACAATGGCTGGCGTACCGGTGGGGTGGCTGCAGAGGTGGCTGCCATGGCGGCGGAAAAGGCCTTTGCATTTCTTAAAGCTCCTATTCGACGGGTGACTTGTCCTGATCTGCCTACCCCGGCCGGTTACACTCTGGAGTCTGCATTTTATGTAGGCGCAGAGGAGATCGCGGCCGAGGCCCGGGAGTTGGTCCAATGGGGGGCTTCGGGACAGGTATATGTGGGAGAATCAAGTCAGATCAGGATATTCGCCAGCGCAAGCCCCAGGAGGAAAGACTGCCTGGATGAATCGTAATTTATCCGTTTAGTCGGGCTCTCCTCACCTTCCGGATCGTCCCGAATTGCCTTGAGAGAGGGAAAACTTATGATTATCAGCAAAACCCCTTTCCGCATTTCCTTTTTTGGTGGCGGCACGGATTATCCCGCTTGGTATCGTCGTCATGGGGGCGCGGTACTGGCCACCACCATTAACAAGTATTGCTATATCTCGTGCCGCTACCTGCCGCCTTTTTTTGAACATCGCATCAGGCTGGTCTATTCCAAAATCGAGAATTGCATGAGCGTGGATGAAATCATTCATCCTGCGGTGCGTGAGGTGTTGCGATATCTGAACATTGAGCGAGGTTTGGAGATTCACCATGACGGGGACTTGCCGGCCCGGAGCGGCATGGGATCCAGTTCTTCCTTTATCGTGGGTCTACTCCATGCCCTATATGGCCTTCAGGGCATAATGGCCAGTAAAGAGCAACTGGCCAAAGAGAGCATTTTTATCGAGCAGGAGCGCCTGAAGGAGACGGTGGGCTCCCAGGACCAGGCGTCCGCGGCCTATGGGGGATTCAACCACATCATTTTTCATCCCAACGACGAGATTTCTGTCCGGCCTATGACCCTTAGTCCGGGGCGAATTCATGAGCTCAATTCTCATTTGATGCTATTTTATACGGGCATCAAGAGAACGGCGTCAAACATCGCCCAGAGTTTTGTTCAGGATGTCGACCAGCGCCGGCGGCAACTACGGGTCATGAAGGATTTGGTGGATGAGAGCATCAACCTCTTAAATAGTGGCCAAGAAATCCGTGGGTTTGGCGAGTTGCTGCATGAGGCGTGGCTGGCCAAGTGCAGCCTCAGTAGCCAGATTTCCAATGATTTTGTGAACGAATTATATGAGGCGGCCCTTCAGGCGGGGGCCCTGGGAGGCAAACTCACCGGGGCCGGGGGCGGCGGGTTTCTGCTGCTCTTCGTTCCCCCGGAAAGTCAGGCCAAGGTGCGGGAAAAATTGGCTAAATTGTTGTATGTCCCCTTTAAATTTGAATTCTCGGGCTCCCAGATCATTTTTCTAAACCGCCAAGAGGATTACGCTGAAATGGAAAAGGCGCGGCAATTACAGGCCATTCAACCCTTTAGAGAATTGGGAGAAGGCCAATTGACTGGGGACAGCACCTCGTCGAAGCAGTCAGGCCATGACTAGCGGGATGCCTATAGAGGATATGGATAAGCTTTGGACCAGAGGACCAAGTCCCATAAACTCCTAACGGGATGAGGATCAAAGCAGCCGCCGTTTATAAGTTGCGAGAGACTTACTGAAAAATAAGAATAAATGCCTCTAAAGGTAATCTCTTTTGAACAACTACTCAAACATCTATGTGGCTGGCGAAGTGCAGCCATTCTGAGGCGTCTTAAAGGCCAGGGGATCGCCATGGTAATGGGATGGGTAGGAAAGGAGCCTGAACTTACCGAGGCCCCCGAGGTAGAGGTATTTTTTAAAGCCAAGGCTACGAAGTTCGTGTTCCTGGAGGCGGCTAAATCCGGCGGCATTGGGACTAACCAGCGATATCCGGTGAACCTGATGCTCCATAATCTGCTTCCGCAAACCCACGTCATTAAGAATGGTTGCCTGAATGGGACACTGGGTTATTAAATATTAGGATTTTTTTAAGATGAGGATCTTACTGATTATTCCAACATTTGGTTATAAGAGTGAGTATCCTTCATTCCTGTCAGTTTCGGATTTTCCCGTTGGCTTTGCCTATTTAGCCTCTGCTCTCCGGAGTGCAGGATTTCAAGTATTTGGACTTAATCTGAATAATCAAATTGGCTTTGGTAGCGCCCGTCACATGCTACGGGATAAAATTAGTCAAGCTTTACGGGACATTGAGCCCGACTTGGCATGTATCGGCGGATTATGCACTGACTATTCATTTCTAAAGGAAGCTATTTGCTTAATAAGGGAAATGGCGAACGATATACCTATTGTTTTGGGAGGCGGTATTATCAGCAACGATCCAGAATTTATTTTCAAGACCTTACGTCCTGACTTTTGCATTGTGGGTGAGGGCGAAGAAATTTTGGTGCAACTGGCAACTTGTTTGAAATATGGCCAAAAGTCCTATGATCACATTTCCAATCTTGGTTATTGGGAAAACGAACATATGCGGTTTACTGATCAGAATTTCAACTACCCAGATTTGAATCAACGGGCTTTTCCGGATTACGAACCTTTCGGTATTAAGGAAATGCTCGATAACTACTCGTTTGCCGCGCGTTATCTCTACCGTTATACCCGGCTCAATCCCCGCCCCATGCCGATTGTGGCAGCTCGGAGTTGCCCATTTAAATGCACTTTTTGTGTCCATAAAAAGGGTCCCAAATACCGATCAAGAGAAATTGATAATATCATGCGGGAGGTAGGCATTCTCTATGAAAATTATGAGTTTAACGTCTTGATTATTCTGGATGAGTTATTTGCAGTTAATAAATTAAGATTAAGAAATTTCAGCGAAGCGATTCTACATGCCAAGAATAACATGCAATGGGATTTTGATTGGATTTTTCAAACACATGCCAGCGCTTCCTTTGATAAAGATACCTTAAGAATTGCGAAGGAAGCGGGATGTTATTTTTTCAGCTACGGCTTGGAAAGTGCCAGCCCAAAGGTCCTGCAAAGTATGCATAAGAAGACAAAACCATCCAAAATCATTGACACTATTAAAATAGCGGATGAGAATCAGATAGGTTTTGGGGGGAACTTTATTTTTGGAGACGTGGCGGAAACCAAAGAGACTTTAGACGAGACCATGACCTTCTTTGATAAATATTGTAATGATATTCACATTTATTTGGGTCTTATTTCTCCTTATCCCGGAAGCAGATTATTTGATTACTGTCTTGAACAAGGAGTCATTAAAGATAAAATCGAATATTATGAACATATCGGCGAGATGAACTTTAATATGACCCATATGTCCAGCCTTTTTTGGTATATCTGGAGCAATGGGCTTGGTAAATTATCGAGATTGTTCTTATGGAATAAGTCGGTACCTGCAATTTCATGCCGTCCAGTTAATGAAATGGCCGATAATCCAATGGTCTTGTTTTTAGGACAGAAAATTTATGAAATTGGTGCAGTCTGCCCTTTTTGCAAAAAGGAGTTTGTCTATCGTAGTTTTCTTCCTAAACAAAGGCTTAAGAGGACTAATGAACGTATTTCCTTTATGCTGAGGGTTAAGCAAAGCAAATGGTTTTTTGAGTTGTTCTATTTAACAATATCATTATTATCGTTCTGGCGACCGATAAAACTGCTTCTTTACTTGAAAGGCGAAAGAGGAAAAGGGGACTCGGACATTATGACTGGCTGTCCCTTTTGTAACAAGAGGATGAGGATATCCTGGGAAAACTAGGAAAAATCAAGGTAATGAAGATTATATGTCAATGAAGATGAAGTGAAGATGCTAACCTGATTAACTTGAATGGAGTCCTTTCTAGATGAGTTTACCAGCGAAAAAAAGGAAAGACCTCATCGTTACCTTTGGCACCATATCGATTCCAGCTAAAACCAAGGAATTGATCAACGATATTTTAGAGAACAAAAGGATTTCCAGCGGTAAGTATGTCCGCAGGTTCGAAGATCGGTTCGCGGAATTAGTCCGGGTAAAAGAAGCCGTGGCGGTGAGCAGCGGCACCGATGCGGATATTTTGGCCCTGGCGGTGCTCCATGACTTCGGGGCCAACCGAGGAGACGAAGTGATCGTGCCAGCCCTGTCCTTTGTGGCCACAGGCAATGCCGTGCTGCATGCCGGCTTTACCCCGGTGTTTGTGGACATCGAACGGGAAACACTCAATATTGATCCAACTCAAATTGAAGCGGCTGTCACCGAGAAAACCCGGGCCCTCCTGCCGGTGCACCTTATGGGGAAGCCGGCTCCGATGGACAGCATCAATGAGCTGGCGGCCCGATACGGTCTCAAGGTGATCGAGGATGCGGCTGAGGCGCATGGTTCTCTATACCAGGGCAAACCGGTGGGCGGCCTGGCGGATATGGGAGCCTTCAGCCTCTATATTGCGCATATTATCACCACCGGGGAAGGGGGCATCGTCACCACCAACAACGAAGAATACGCCGACATCCTGCGGTCTTTAAGAGCCCATGGCCGGGCTTGCAATTGCAGGCAATGCACTTTGAGCAGCGCCTCCAAATACTGCTCCAAACGTTTCCAGAATGACGGCGTGGATATTCGCTTCCGCTTTGACCGCATCGGCTACTCTTGCAAGATGAATGAGCTGGAGGCGGCCATCGGCCTGGGTAACGCCGAGATTTATCAGGAAATCCTGGACATCCGGCGCCGGAATCTGCTCTATGTCCTGGAGCGCTTTCATCGCTTCCATCCTTACCTGGCCACCATTCAGGAGGCCCCCGGCGAGCGGATCGGCCCCCATGCCATCCCCATCATTGTCCAGGAAGAAGCCTCTTTTACCCGAGAGGAGTTGGCCAATTATCTCGAAAAAAAAGGAATTGAAACCCGCACCCTGTTTGCCTCCATGCCCACCCAGTGTCCGGGATTCGCCTTTCTGGGCCATAAGCTGGGAGAATTCCCCAACGCCGAATACCTGGGCAACCATGGCATCCACATCGGGGTCCATCACAACCTGGGGCTGCAAGAAATGGAATATATCTTGGAGACCCTTAACCGATTTCTGGAGAAATTTCAAAGATAAAGCCACATGATAAAATACAAGCATGAGATCGACTTGATTTTGGTCAACCCTGGGAACCGGGCCCAATCCTACCAATCTCTCGGTTCCACCCTATCAGCCATTGAGCCTCCCGTCTGGGCCGGGTTAATGGCGACCTTTGTTCGGAATCATGGTTTTTCTGTGGCCATCCTTGACGCCAATTCAGAAAACTTGACATTTGACGAGACGGCTAAGCGCATCGAGGAGAGAAAGCCACTGCTAACTGCAATCGTGGTTTATGGTCACAACCCCTCGGCCTCCACCCAGAATATGCCCGCCGTTAGGGAGTTTTGTACCATTCTCAAGAACCTTAATCCTGAAGGAAACATTCTTCTAGTAGGCGGTCACATCGCCGCCTTGCCGGTGCGCACTCTCCGGGAAGAAGATGCGGATTTCACCTGTGCAGGAGAAGGCCCGGTCACCATTGTAGAACTCCTTCAAGCTCTGAAAACGAGGGAGGCTAATTTAAGTAAAGTTCACGACCTCTGTTATAGGGATGGCGAAGCCATTATAACCTCTCACCCCGCCCCCTTGGTGCAAAATCTTGATTCAGAAATGGCCGGTTTGGCTTGGGACCTCCTTCCCATGGAAAAATACCGCGCCCATAACTGGCATTGCTTCGGAGATTTGCAGCGTCAGCCCTATGCGGCCCTCTATACCTCTCTGGGTTGTCCTTTTCATTGTAATTTCTGCTGTATTCAAGCTCCCTTCAAAAGCGGGGAGCGGGCTCTGGGTTTTAAACAGGGAGTAAACAGTTATCGCCTATGGAGTCCGGAGGTTGTGCTTAGCCAAATCGACCTGTTAGTGAACCGCTATGGGATCAGGAACATCAAATTCGCTGATGAACTTTTCGTTCTCAACCCCAAACACGTTCATGACATCTGCGATGGTATCGTGGAACGCGGTTACCGATTGAATATTTGGGCCTATGCTCGGGTGGATACCATGAAAAATCCCGACACCTTGCTAAAGCTGAAAGCCGCGGGAGTCAACTGGCTTGCCTTGGGGATAGAGGCGGCCAGCGAACGGGTGCGGTATGATGTTCGTAAAGTGTACGGGAAAGGTGAGGTTCAAAATGTCGTTGCAGCCATCAAGGCCGCTGGCATCAACGTCATTGGAAATTATATCTTCGGCCTGCCCGAAGATGATCTGGAAACCATGCAAGCCACTCTTGATCTGGCCCTAGATCTTAATTGTGAATTTGCCAATTTCTACTGTGCCATGGCCTATCCCGGGTCTAAACTCTATGAGAAGGCTCTGGAGAATGATTGGCCTTTGCCCGAAAAGTGGAGTGGCTATTCGCAGCTTGCAGTGGATACTCAGCCTTTACCCACCAATTACCTTTCCTGGGTGGAGGTGTTGCGATTTCGAGATGAGGCTTTTCAGGCTTATTTTAACCTTCCAGCTTATCTGCAAATGATCGCTCAAAAGTTCGGAGCGGCGACAGCAAATCACATCAAAGAAATGGCCTCACATAAGATTGCCAGACGATTAATTTGACGATTAGATTTTTGAGATAGAATAATGACCCAAAGGGCGGAATTCATGAAAAAGGCCGAAGAATCCAATAGGGACGCCATACCAACCCATTATCAGAAACGAATAAGTTTCTCCCAATTATGGGTTGAGGAGGAAGATTACCTCATTGAAACAGCTGCTCAGCTTCACGCCTCCGCCACCGTGGTAGAAATCGGAACAGCCCAAGGGGGGTCGGCATTTCTGCTGGCTCAAGGTAGCCAAGGCAAGGATGTCAGAATTTTCACCTTTGATATTGCACCTTCTCATGAAGCCTCTGTTAATTTGGCTGGTACAGGTGTCAACATGATTCCACTGGGGTCCTTCCAGGGGGCAAGACTATGGCTTGAGGAGGGTTCGAGACCTATCGATCTCCTCTTCATAGATGGCAGTCACACCTTGTTCAACGTGCTTCAGGACTTTCGCAGTTGGGCGCCGTTTTTGCGGCTAAACTCTTTAGTACTGTTTCATGATTACGACCCCTTAGAGCGAGGCGGTTATCCCCATCTGGGGGTAAAAGTAGCCGTGGATGCCATTAAAAGTACGGGCTGTTTTGCACAGGAACGGCAGGAGGGAAGAATTTTTGCCGCCCGGATTGTCAATAAAGAACCAGAAGTCTCTAAACACATACTCACTCAAATTTGGAAGGAAATTGGGACCGGGTTATTTCACATAATTGATGCAAAAGGAGCTGATTGCCTGATCCAAATCCTAATGGCTCCTAGCATCCAGCTAATACTGAATTTGTTACAGATTTCCGGAAGGCTTCAAGAAGAGCAAGAGCCATGTCGGAATCCGTCAAATGGTGAACTGTTATGGTATGCCCGGCCATTTCCGCAGGGTGCTAAGGAGTGGGAAGCCCAGGGACGGGGTTTTTTACTGAGCGATCTTAAGATTCTTTATTTATTGCAATGGTGCCTGGAATGTCACCGGGAAGCTGTTTTGGAAGCGGCACCGGACCGACCACGTTTTTTCAAATTGGAAGAACTGCTGGAAATGCTGGATCATTTTGGGGACCTGAAGGGAATTAAAGACATTTTCAATTGCCAAGAAGCTTTTGATGAGGTGGTCCTATCAAGGATTATCTCCAGAGAAATAGTGCGACTTTATTTTCTTAGTGAAATCAGGAACCTTCTGGATATATCGGAAAGATAGCAAGGGCTTATTCTTTAGCTCAAAGCGACGGCCTCATCCTTAGCGCCTAATGTGAAGGCCAGCGGGGATCCCAGCGGCAAAGGCACTATTTATAATAGTGCAATAGGGAATCTTTTATGGGTCATGGAATTGATCGGGAAAAAGCAGGTCTTCCGCTGGTCAGTATCATCACTCCGGTGAGAAACGGGCGGCGCCACCTGGAAGAGTGCCTCCAGAGCGTCCTTTCCCAAGAGTACCCGCATATAGAGCATATCCTGGTGGACGGGGTTTCCACCGACGGCACCCTGGAAATCCTGGCCCGCTATCAGGAGGCCTGTCCTCAACGGGTCCGCTTTATTTCCGAGCCGGACCGCGGCGCTGAAGACGCCTGGAACAAAGGGCTGCTCATGGCCAGGGGGGAGATCATGGGGTTTCTGGGATCGGACGATCGCTACCTGCCAGAGGCCGTTGGCCGCATAGTGGACTTTTTCGGCTCCCACCCCCAATGTGTCTTCGTTTTTGGAGGAATCCATATCATTGACGCTCGGGGTCGTATCACCGGGCGGTGTGCCAGCAAAGATTTCTCCCTGACAGAACTCATAAATTGCTGCAATTTTATTCCCGCCACCTCCGTCTTTTTTAAACGCCGGGTGCTGGAGACGGTAGGACTCTTGGACATCAGCATCACCCCCAGCGATTATGATTACTGGATTCGGGTGGGAAAAGTCTTCCCCATACAACCTTTGCCTGACTTCTTGTCCGAGTTCAGGATTCATCCTGGCAGCTTTGGTAACTTGGGTATTGCTGCCCGGTGCTTTCCGCGGACCGGATTTCTCGTTTGTCGCCGTCATGGGGGCAGCTATTTTTCTCCCCGCACCCTGGATTATGCGAAATTCATTGTCGCGGATCTTATCCGGCTACTTTTGGGACCCTTTTATCCGTCCATCAGGCAAGCCATCAAGCAAGCGCTGTCCCGGCTGGGAATCTATAAGCCTGCTTAATGACCGAGATTTCTTGAATTGTATTTAATCAAATGGACAAAACGGCCAGGAAAACTGTTCTCCGGGGGATTAGCCTCAGTTATCTCGAGTTTTTTGTACGCCTGGCCATAGGCCTGGCAATGACCCCGGTAATCTTGCGTTACTTGGGGCAAGCCGGCTATGGCTTGTGGGCCTCCCTGGGTTCACTGGTGGGATATTTCGGCATCTTTGGCGGTATAGACTTCGCCGTCGTCAAATATGTGGCCGAATACCGGGCCCAGGGTCGAAGGGCCGACTTGAGCAAGCTGATTTCCAGCATCCTGGTCATCTTCGGGGTAATCGGGGGTGTTATTCTCTTGGCCTTTGTGGCTCTCAACTCTTTAATTCCTGGTTTTTTTCACCTTTCCCCGGAGTGGGCCCCGATGGCGCGGCTCACCTTTGTCATCATGGGTTTGAACCTGGTCTGTGGATTGTTGACCGGGGTATTCGCAAATATCATCTATGGTCACGAGCGAGTGGATGTGCAGAAATCCTTTACCATAATCCAGGTGCTGGTAACTAACTCTCTCATTTTGCTCTTCCTGCATCTGGGGTTCGGCCTGGTCGGAGTAGCTGCGGCTGCTACCCTGGGTTGGCTGGCCTTGATGGTCTCCTGCGTCATCTATATCTCGCGCTGCCATTATGGCATATCCGTGCATCCACGGTTCCTGGATTTCAAGCTTCTTAAAGAGATTGCCCCGTATAGCTTCAGGACACAGGTTCTGGCCCTGGGCGGCCAGGTTCTATACCACACTGACAATCTGGTAATTGGGGTTATTTTAGGCGTGATAACGGTAACGCCTTACGATATCGGTTGTAAGCTTTGTTTTATAGCGGTTACCCTGATGTTTAGGGTATCCACTACCCTGTTTCCCAGTCTTTCAAGATTGTATGCCAGCGGAGATCTTGAAGGCTTACGAAATCTATATCTCAAGATTGCCAACTTTTCCGTAACTTTTATTATTATTTTATCTCTTTTTTTGGTTTCTTGCGGGCGGGAGTTTATCGCCATCTGGGTGGGCCCGGAGAACGTCTTGGACCAAGGGGTATTTTTTGTCCTGGTTTCGTTAAACCTGGTGCATGCCGTGGCCGGCCCTGCGGGCCAAGTGCTCCAGGCCATCGGCAGGAATCGCCTGTTTACCTTCTCGACCCTGGTGGATGCCATCCTCAATTTAGGACTTTCCATTTTCCTTTGTCGAAAAATCGGTCTCTTGGGAGTTCCCCTGGGCACCCTGATAGCCCACCTGCTCACGGACTCGTGGGTCGTAACCTGGCTGTCTTGCAGGTATATCGGTTTATCCTTTAAAAAATATTTGTTATCGGGAATTTTGCCCCCGCTGCTGGCTGCGGTGCCGGCCGGGGCCGTTCTTCTCTTTTTGCCCTCGCTGCCTCAGGTCACATTGCTTTCCCTGGCCGTGAAAGGTAGTATAATATCTACGATTTATCTGGGTTCCTTCCTTTTAGTTTATTATTTCATGGTGCGTTTAGGGGTTATCCCGGCGGTCCGGTTTTCTTTACGGAGCATGCTCGAATTGGGATGAGTGTCATGGTCTATATTTATTTGGCAATTATTTTTCCTTTGTCTGCCATGGAGATCGGGTTCCAGGCGGTATCATATTAGGGACCAAACAGACATCCGGGTTCGTTGATATCGAACAATCCTTTTCGGGATCTTGGGAGATTTAAGCAAATTTATCTGAAGTCCAAAAGATAGTTGAACGTTACCACAGATAACCTTATGTCCAAGATATTGATAACCGGCGGCGCCGGTTTTATCGGGGCCAACCTGGTGCGGTTCCTGATCCCCCGGGGGGACGTCATCCGCGTCCTGGATAATCTCAGCACCGGGCGGGCCCAGGACCTGGACGGCCTCCCCCTCGAGTTGATCCGGGGTGATATTCTGGACCCTGAGATGGTGAACGAGGCGGTGGCGGGCATGGACATTGTTATCCATCTGGCGGCCCACACGGGGGTGGTGGAGTCAAGCCTTGATCCGCTCACGGATATGCAGATAAATGTCACGGGGACCCTTAAC
>Ga0326727_10013514_pt1 | contig 18149 bp, 8 predicted proteins | sample MB2enrmetagenome_FD_207643 | JGI IMG/M metagenome (GOLD analysis project Ga0326727, IMG submission 207643) | Lab enriched peat soil microbial communities from McLean, Ithaca, NY, United States - MB29MY | ecosystem: Environmental > Terrestrial > Soil > Wetlands > Peat | place: USA: New York...
CCATGGTGTACCCACCGGTCGAAACAGTCAACCACCACCTAACGGGGGCTGGGGAATTTTCGACCGGCGATTTGGGGAGTTTTCATCCGGCGTTGACAGAACCCCAATGGAGGAAATATCGACCCCATCTCGACGGGGCCGGTGTACGATTGGTTCCAGACCTGGACAAACGACGTTTTTCAAGCAGCGCACGGCAATAACGGCAGCCTGAATACTGTGCTGAGCTCGATCGGGCACTACTCGATTGACGCCGGAGGGGACTACCTGGGCCAACTGGCGGCTCATCTGCTGGGGCAGCAGAAATACGATGTGACGTTCAACCCCTTCGCCGCACCATTTCGGACAAACGGGGATGACCTCCCTATTTGCATGCAGCCCCGCACCGGGGTCCTCGTGAACACCCTGTATCACGAGGGTCGCCACGCATACCAAGCTTCGCTGGCAACCCTAGCCAATGACGAGGACCAAGACGGGCTGGTCAACGTGATTCAAATCGCGCCAACTTTCTTTTTTCAAGACTCGAAGGATCCGCGGGCCGTCTGCAACCCGTTGGACCCCGATGTCGTCCAGATTAATTGGCAGTTTCTAGGCCCAGGGAACTTCGATGCATTTGGCGCTCCCGCGGCCAACCAGCAAGGTCTGGGGCATGTAGACTGGGCGCTGGAGATGGACGCATACGTATTCGCGGCGGCTCCGCCCCGGTGACCGGGGCGCGAGTCGAAATGAGAGGATCATGAACTACAAGGCTGCAATACTCATAGGGCTGTGTGGAGCGCAACTGTCCCTGGCGGACAGCCCGCTTCCATTCGCCTGGCCGTGCTCGTTGCTGGACCGCGTCGTTGACGCCTCCCGCGCGAGTTCTCCCGCCACCAAGGCCGCTCTCGACATCCTGGAGAAGGTGGCAGCGGGCAGGATGGACGCAGCCAGCCCGGAACTGGAAACGATGGCCGGTCTGAAGGCGGGGCGAGTGCACCGGTCCGACTTTTCGTCGCCGACGGTTCGCGCATACGCTCTCCGAAAGATCGGGGAGATCGATCTCCCGGAGGCCTTGCAATACCTGGAGAGTTTGAGAAGGGAAGACTTCGGGGAGGACAAGACGTGGGAGATGTGGCCAGCGGCTCGAGTTGCGCTCTTCGAGGCCCGCCTAGGCCGCATCACGGAACCCTCCGAGCGGATCGCCTTCCTGGAGAAGTCCCTCGGTGCGGACTCGCCGGTGGACGCTTATGCCGCCGACCATCTGTGCGACGGCGGAAACTACCCATCGTTGCCGCTGATCAAGGAGTCGATTCGCCGCCATCTTTCGCAGTACGCCGAGGAGCAAGTCGGGTATTGCGAGGCCCGAATGGAGATCGTATCGCGGAACCCTGACCGCGTAGTGGCCATCGGGTCGTTCCTCAAAGCGGACGGTAGGCCGATTGACCGGAAGCTCACCGGATGGGCAATCAACCAGCTCGGCGCAATGAAATCGCAGAGGGCGGATGCCGAGTTGGAACGTTACGCTAAGGAACTGGAGCGGGTGGAAGACTCTTCACTGGACAAGGTCGAAGCGGCGTATACTGCGGGCAAAATCCGTAACGTGCTTGCGCGGCGCGCCGCCGAGAGCAGTCAGCACTGACGCGGCCGCACTCGGCGACCGGATGAGCGCCAAATTGGGGCCGGCGCCGGTACCAAACGGGGAGGGTCGGCTCGCGGTCCGCGCCGTTTAGGAAGGTTCTCATCGCCGAGCGGGGCGGAATCGCCGTCCGGGCCGCCGGCGCTTGCAGGGAGCTGGGACCCGTGACCGTCGCCGCGCGTTCGGGGCGGACCGCTGTAGTTCGCACGTGCGCTTCGCTGGACACGGGCATCCGATGCGGGCGGGCCGAGCGCGGGCGCAGCTACGTGGACGTTCCGCCTTCGCCGGGGCGTGCGAAACCGCGGGCATCAAGTTGTTCCGGCCGCGGCCGGAGGTCATCCGCGTGAGGGGCGTGCCGGTGCAGCCCTCAACCGTGAACGGTGGTTTCCCTGGCCTCCAGCAGCTTATCCTGGCGCGCGTACTCTTCCAGCTCCGCGCGGAACCTGGGGGCGGCCACCGCGATCATGGCTTCCACGCGCTGGCGCAGGGTTTTCCCGTGCAGGTAGGCGGTGCCGTGTTCGGTGATCACGTAGTGTACGTCGCCGCGGGAGGTCACCACGCCCGCGCCGTGGCGCAGAGCCGGCACGATGCGCGAGACGGAGCCGTCCTTGGCCGTCGAGGGCAGGGCGATGATGGGCACTCCGCCCTTCGAGCGCGCCGCGCCGCGCAGGAAATCCACCTGGCCGCCGATGCCGCTGTAGGGCGTGCAGCCTACCGAGTCCGAACAGACCTGGCCGGTGAGGTCCACTTCCAGCGCCGAATTGATGGCCACCATGCGGTCGTTGCGGGCGATCACGAAGGGATCGTTGACATAGCCGGTGGGCAGAAACTCGAAGGCCGGGTTCTCGTGGATGAAGCGGAACAGGCGCGCGCTGCCGAGCACGAAGCCGGCCACCGCGCGGCCCGGATGCAGCGTCTTGCGGGCGCCCGAGATGACGCCGGATTCCATCAGCTCGATGGCGCCGTCGGGAATCATCTCGCTGTGGATGCCCAGGTCGCGGTGATCGCCCAGGAATCCCAGGGTGGCTTCGGGGATTCCGCCGATGCCGGTCTGGATGGTGCCGCCGTCGGGAACCAGTCGCGCCACGCGCTGGCCGATGGCGCGGTGCACGTCGGTCACCGTGTGCGGCGGGTACTCCACCAACGGGTGCGATGTCTCGACCAGGGCGTGGACGCGGCTCACGTGCAGAAAGGTCTCGCCGCAGGTGCGCGGCATCCGGCCGTTGATTTCCACCACCACGCGGCGCGCGGCGGAGACCACGGCATGGGTCACGTCGGTGCTTACGCCCAGGCTCATGTATCCGTGCTCGTCGGGCGGGGTGCATTGCAGCAGGCACACATCCACGGGCAGGGCTCCGGAGCGAAACAACCCCTCGACCTCGCTCAGGAAAATGGGCGTATAGTCTCCCCGGCCCTCCTGCACGGCGCGCCGCACGTTGGCGCCCAGGAAGAGGCCGTTGTGGCGGAAGTGGCCTTCATACTCGGGCAGGGTATAGTCGGCGATCCCCATGGTGGCCAGGTGCACCACTTCGACGTCGCGCAATGCGGCGCCGCGGCGGGTCAACGCCCGCACCAGGTCCACCGGCTCCGCGCAGCCGTTGTGAATGTAGACCCGCTGGCCCGACTTCACCGAAGACACCGCCTCATCCGCGGTGCAAAGAAGCGCGCGATAATCCGCCATAGGTCCCTCCGTCATTTCGCCTCCCCCATTGGGGTGCAGGCATCCGGAAGCTGCGCGCGAATGGCGTGGAGACGCCCGGTCATGGCGCTGAGGACCGCCCGCGAGAAACGGAATCCGAAACTGTAGTCCGCTTCGCAGGCGCGCCGCAGGTGGGCTCCGTCGAAAGCCAGCGCGTGGATATCCTCCAGCGCGCGCGCCTCAAACTGCTGGCCGGTCCCGCCCGTCACGGACGACCACCCCAGAACCTCGCCCGCGAACAGCGTCGCCACCCGCACCGGCCCCCCGGGCGACCGGGCCTCCAGCGCCGCACTGCCGGTAACCAACAGATAGAACAGGCTGGACTGGTCGCCTTCCGGGAAGATGGTTTCCCGGGCCAGGAAATGGACTTCGCTGGCCATGGCCGCCATGAGGGCGATTTGCTCGGGGCAGAACCCCTTGGCAAACGGATGTTCGCGCAACCGGTCCGCGATGTCGCTGCCCATGGGGCACCTCTCGCTAGTGGTGCTATCTACTGACAACTTCATTTTCGGACTATCTCGTGCGAAAAGCAAGAGGCCGACGGTACTACTTGGCTCGGCGCTGGACGCGGAGAGGGGCTGGGTGCGCCGGGACAAACCGGCATACTGCCAGGGGATGAAGAACGTTGGGAACATGAGGAGTATGTGAGAAGCAGCACGAAACGACCGAGACATTTCAAACAAACCAGGTCAAGACCTCAGAAATTCAATTTTTGTCATCACTTTCCCAATGCAGGGCCGCATTCGCCTGTAGTACTTTCGGAACTTCCAGTAGGAATTTCGGAGGTCCTTGATGCTTCGCGCCAACGCCGGGTGGTTTCGCGATCTTACGTGCTTTTCTGCCTTTCTCATCTGTTATCAAGGACTGTCGGGTCCGATATTCGGGTATGAACTAGCCCCACAACCTCCGCTCCGGTTTCCACTGGGGCCCGCCCCCTGGCACCGGCCGCATCACTTCGGCAGGGGCGAGCCAGCGCCCCGGCGGCACCCCATGCCGCTGCCGGGCGCGAGGCGATCCAGCCCTCCGGCGGGATCGGGAGTTGGAGGCAATCCGGCCAGCAGAAGCATCGCGCGATCACTCCAGGGCCTGCGAGGGCGGCGATTTCCACACTCCCCGCAGCGGCGCCTCGCGCCATGGGTACGACCGCTCCGGTCCCAATGACTCTGGCCGATGTGGCGTTTGGGCCCCGCCTTTGGGACCCAATGCTGGCTGCTCCGTCCGCAGGAGCGCCGAAGAGCCGGCAGGGTACGGATGCTGTGCGCGCGTTTACCGATCCCGGCGTACAAACGGACCTGGCTACGAACGGAATCGATCAAGATAGCTCGGGAACACCCACGTCTCCGGTCTCGGAACAGGCCGGCGCGAATTCGGGCGCGGCATTGGGTCGCGCCGTGGCACCCAGTCCGCGGGCTTCCACCGTGTCCGCTCCAACCTTCAGCCCGGCAGCGGGAGCTTACGCTTCGCCGCAGTCGGTGGCGCTGAGCAGCGGCACGTCCGGGGCATCCATCCGCTACACGACGGATGGCACGACGCCGAGCGAAACCGCGGGCACGTTGTACAGCGGCGCCATCGCGGTAAGCGTGAACACGACGATCAAGGCGATGGCGTACAAGACCGGGATGGCGGACAGCGCCGTCAGTTCGGCTGCGTATACCATCGCGGTTGCGGCGCCGGCGTTCAGCCCGGCGGCGGGGAACTACACGTCGCCGCAGGATGTGACGCTGAGCAGTGGCACATCCGGGGCATCCATCCGCTATACGACAGACGCGACGACGCCGAGCGAGACCGCGGGCACTTTATACAGCAGCGCCATCGCGGTGAGCGCGAATATGACCATCAAGGCGATTGCGTACCTGACGGGTATGGCGGACAGCGCGGTCACAACCGCCGCTTACACGATTGCGGTGGCGGCTCCGACGTTCAGTCCGGTGGCGGGAACGTACCCGCCGACCCAGAACGTGACGCAGAGCAGCACGACGTCGGGAGCGTCGATCCGCTACACGACCAACGGAAGCACACCGAGTGAAACCGCCGGCACGCTGTACGGCAGCCCGATTGCGGTGAGCGCCACCACCACGATCAAGGCGATTGCGTACCTGACCGGGATGGCGGACAGCGCCGTAAGCTCTGCCGCATATACGATTGCGCCCCAGGTGGCGGCGCCGACCTTTAATCCGGCGGCGGGGGCTTACACGTCTGCGGAGAACGTGGCGCTGAGCAGCGGCACGTCCGGGGCATCCATCCGCTATACGACAGACGGGACGACGCCGAGCGAGACCGCGGGCACGCTTTACAGCACAGCCATCGCGGTGAGTGTGAACACGACGATCAAGGCGATCGCGTACAAGACGGGGATGTCTGACAGCACCATAAGCTCGGCTGCGTATACCATCGCGGTGGCGGCGCCGGCCTTCAGCCCTGCGGCGGGGGCCTATACCTCGCCCCAGAGCGTGGCGCTGAGCAGCAGCACGTCCGGGGCAACCATCCGCTACACGACGGATGGCACGACGCCCAGCGAGACGGCGGGGACGCTTTACAGCACAGCCATCGCGGTGAGCGTGAACACGACGATCAAGGCGATTGCCTATAAGACGGGGATGGCGGACAGCGCGGTCACAACCGCCGCTTACACGATTGCGGTGGCGGCGCCAACCTTCAGCCCGGCGGCGGGATCTTACCCGTCTCCGCAGCACGTGGCGCTGAGTAGCGGCACGTCCGGGGCATCCATCCGCTACACGACGGATGGCACGACGCCCAGCGAGACGGCGGGGACGGTTTACAGCACAGCCATCGCGGTGGGCGCGAACACGACCATCAAGGCGATCGCGTACAAGACCGGGATGGCGGACAGCACCGTCAGTTCCGCGGCGTACACCATCGCGGCGGCGGCTCCGACGTTCAGTCCGGTGGCGGGAACGTACCCGCCGACGCAAAATGTGACGCTGAGCACCACCACACCCAATGCTTCCATCCGGTACACGACCGACGGAAGCACGCCGAGCGAGAGCGCGGGGACGCTGTACAGCAGCCCGATCGCGGTGAGCGCAACCACCACGATCAAAGCGATTGCGTACATAACCGGGATGGCGGACAGCACCGTCAGCAGCGCGACATACACGATCGCGCCAGCGGTGGCCGCGCCGACCTTTAGCCCGGCGGGGGGACAGTACACGGCGGCACAGAGCGTCACGCTGAACACCACCACCTCGGGCGCGACCATCCGCTACACAACGGATGGCACAGCCCCGAGCCAGACGGCCGGGACCGTCTACAGGAACGCGATCGCGGTGGGCACTACCACCACGATTAACGCAATCGCTTATAAGAGCGGAATGTCGAACAGCACGATCAGTTCGGCCACCTACACCATCAACCTTCCGGTGGCCGCGCCGACGTTCAACCCTCCGGCGGGAAACTATGCGTTACCGCAGTCGGTGACGCTCAGCTCGGCTACTCCCGGCGCCATCATCCGCTACACCCTCAGCACAGTCGATCCCAGCGAAACCAGCGGGACTGCCTACGCATGGCCGATTCTCGTCCCAGGGGTCGTTGGCATTGCTGCGATCGCGTACAAGGCCGGCATGCCCGACAGCAGTATCAGCAGGGCGGTCTATACCATTCCCCTCTCCATCGCCAATGAGGCGACAAACCTCAGCCTCGCTCCCGCCGCAATCATGCTGCTTCCGTCCCAAGGCTTCAGCCTGGGGTGGGTTGGGGGGCAAGAACCGAATGGGCAATGGGACTCTCTTACCTGGTCGGCAGCGCCGGGAAATTTGGGAAAGTTCGACGGCGTCGAATATTACACCGCACCGGAGGTCTTTCCGCCCGGACAGGTCGATCAGTTCGTGGCGACCAGCAACGCCAATCCGGCATTGACAGCGACGCTCCCGGTGTTTCTGACCCAGCATCTGCGCATCAGCGCGGGCGCGGGCTGGTCCGTGTTTCAAGGCCCCTACGGTGGCAATCCTATTTTCACAATACAGCCGGGCGGATGGTACGCCGATCCGTCAGGAAACGTTTGGGCTGCGAACTTTTTGGCCCAGGCAAATCCAACCTTTTGCCCAGTGGCTCCATGCGCACTTCCTCAGGGCACCTCGGTAGCCCCGGGGAACAACGTGCCATTGTATCTTGGTAGCGAGGCCAGCCCATGGGTGACGGTGACCTACGAGGGAGGGGGAGTGGGCTATTATACCGACCGATACTGTTGCTTCGGCACGGTGCTTCCTTTGCCGTGGGGCACCTACGAGATCACGCTACACTTTCCCGGCGACCCAAATTGGCCAGGCGCGGCCAGCGTCGTCGCATATGACCAATCCGGGCAGCGGGAGGTCGTGAGCATTGCGGATCCCATCGCGGAGGCCGGTGGCCCGTGGATCCCGTTCGACAGGAAGTTCAACGTCACGTGTTGCGCGGTGAGTACGTCCCCGACTTATATGTACGGGCCGCCCTGGGATTCGGAGCCCGTTAATCTCGTCTTCACGAACCTGCCCGTCAGCGGAATCGAGGTCAAGCCAGTGGGATTGCTGGAGATAACACCAGCCAAATCGGCGTTGTGCGCTTCTCAGACCCAGCAACTCGACACCGACGGCACGCCAGTGACCTATTCCGTCAACCCGCCGGGTTCGGGAACCGTCAACGCGAACAGCCTGTATGCCGCGCCCGCCAATATTGCGGCGCCCCAGGTCATCACCGTGACGGCGACGAGCGTCGCGGACCCCACCAAGTCCGGTACCGCGCAAGTATACTTGCAGACTCAATGTCTGGACCCGCTGGTGTTTACCGGCGTGAGCCCCTCGGCGATCAGTCTGAACCCGTCTCAGACACAGCGCTTCACCGCGGTAGGGAACACGGCGGTGACCTGGTCCATCAGCCCTACCGGCGTTGGCAACCTTACCCCCGACGGGCTGTACACCGCACCGGCGGCGATCGACTCCCCGGTATCTCTGACAGTAACCGCAACTTCCCAAGCGAACCCAGCTCAAGTCTTCACGGCTCAGCTCAACCTGGCGCCGCTGGTGACAGTTACAATCGCTCCGGCGGCCGTTGGGTTGGAGCCGTCAGGCGTGCAGCAGTTTACCGCGGCCGCGACCGGGAACACCAATGCTGGGGTTGGATTCTCGCTCGTTCCACAAGTCGGGACAATCACTGCGACCGGCTTGTACCAGGCTCCGTCCAGCATCAGCTCGCTCCAGACCATCGCTGTGATAGCCACCAGCGCGGCCGATGGAACCAAATCGGCCAGCGCGCAGGTAACGTTGGTTCCAGCGACAGCGGTGACACTGAGCCCGCCAGCGGTTTCGCTCGCACCCTCCCAACAACAGCAGTTCACGGCCATGGTGACCGACCCGGTGACCGGCAGCACCTCGGTAAACTGGACCATCAACCCTAACGTGGGCGCAATTGGCGTCAACGGCCTGTACACCGCCCCGGCGATCTTCGCGGGGCAACAGACCGTCACGGTCACCGCAGCCAGCCAGACCGATCCCACCATATTCGTTTCTTCCACCGTGACGCTGACGGGGGCGCCGGTCTCGATCGCGCTCTCGCCGGCCACGGCAACCCTGTCCGCCGGCCAGAGCCTGCCAGTCTCGGCGGCCGTGGCCAACGCGGGCAATACGGCGGTCACTTGGGCCATGAATCCGAGCGTGGGCAGCCTCGCGAATGGCCTGTACACCGCGCCGCCAAGCATCGCCGCGCAACAGACCGTCACTATTTACGCCATCAGCCAGGCGGACCCGACGAGGATGGCATCGGCGGTCATCACGCTGCTGCCGCCTCCCTCTGGAGCTCTGCAACTCGCCCCCAATACCGGGCAGGCGGGGCAGTTCCTCCACGTGGCGATCATTGGGCAGGGCACGCACTTCGTGCAGGGCGTGACGCAGGCGCAGTTCGGGCAGGCGTACGAAGTGGGTTCGGGAATCGCGGGCAACTTCGGGCCGGTGACCGTAACCAGCCCGACCACGGCCATCGCCCAGGTCAGCGTGGTCCCCAACGCCGCGGCGGGGTTCAGCGGCACGGTCACGGTGCAGACCGGCACGGAGACGGTGTCGCTGGCGAACGGGTTCACCACGGTGGGGACCCCGGTGCTGAGTTCGCTCAGTCCCGCGTCGGGGCAGCCGGGGCAGACGTTCACGGTGACGATCGGCGGCGGCTCCACGAATTTCGTGCAGGGGATTACGGAGGTGAGCTTCGGCCCTGGCGTATCGGTGGGCGGGGCGGCACTGGGAGCGCCGGGGCCGGTGACGGTGACCAGCGCGACGACCGCGACCGCGCAGATCGCGATCGACCCGGGCGCGGTGCTGGGACCGAGGACGCCCGTGGCGCAGAGCGGCAGCGAGCAGGCGCCGGCTCTGGCGGGCGGCTTCAGCGTGCTGGGGACGGTGACGGGGGCGGCGCCGGTGGCAAGCCTGACGAGTCCGACGGAAAGCCAGCAGGTAACGGGGCCGGTTGCGGTGACGGGGACGCTGACGAGTCCGAACCTGGCGGGGTGGATTCTGGAGTACAAGCTGGCGGACGCCACGGTGTGGACGCAGTTCGCTTCGGGGAACACGGCGACAGTGAACGCGACCTTCGACCCGACGATGATGCTGAACGGGACGGCGCAGATCCGGCTGACGGCAACGGACACGACGGGGCAAACTGGGGTGACGGTGGTGAACGCGATCGTCACTGGGGCGCGGAAGGTGGGGCTGTTCACGCTATCGTACACGGACCTGAGCGTCCCGTTGGCGGGCATCCCGATTCAGGTGACGCGGACGTACGACAGCCGCAACACGAGCGTGGGGGATTTCGGGGCGGGTTGGACGCTGGGGCTGAAATCGAGCCGGGTGACGGTGAACGGGCCAATCGGCGATGGCTGGGAGGGGGAGGTCGTCGGCATGTGGTTCTCCTGTTGCATGATGGCGGCGCGGCCGCACACGATCAACGTGACGCTGCCGAGCGGCGACCAGTACAGTTTCGAGGCGACGCTGAGCAACAACTGCACGGGATTCATCGGGGGCACTCCGAACCCGTCGTTGAGCTTCACGCCGGTGGGGACGACGCCGCCGAACGCAGTGCTGACCATGGTTGGAATTACCACTGGGGCGGTGACGGGGACCACGGCCGGCGGCCCGATGACGCTGATGGACATGTCGGAGACCACGGTTCTGGACCCGGACCAGTACGTTCTGGGGATGCCGAGCGGGTTGCAATTGCTGCTGAGCCGGCAGAATGGGCTGCAGAGCATCTGGGACCTGAACGGGAATGCGGTGACGTTCACGCCGGATCAAATCGTGTCGTCGAACGGCAAGACGGTGACGTTTGGCCGGGACGGGCAGGGGCGGGTGAGCACAGTGACGGACCCGGCGGGGAACCAGTTGACGTATACGTACGATGGTGCGGGGAACCTGGTGAACGTGTTGAACCAGGCGAACGGGCTATCGACGTACACGTACGACCCGACGCACCTGCTGCTCACGTTCTCCGACCCGAGCGGGGAGCAGCCCGTCCAGAACTCGTACTACCCGGACGGGGAACTGGCGAGCCATACGGACCCGTCGGGGCACACGATCAATTACGTGCACGATGCGGTGGACCAGCAGGAGATCGTGACGGACCGGCTGGGGCGAATCACGGTGAACTACTACGACGCCTCGGGGAATCTGGTGCGGACGACGGACGCAGCGGGGGGAACGACGCTGAGACAGTTCGATGCGAATGGCAACGTGCTGACGATTACCAACCCGCTGGAAAACACCACGGGCTACACGTACGACGCGAACAACAACCGGCTGACGGAGACCAGCCCCGCGGGCACAACGACCTACACGTACGACGGGAACGACCGGTTGCTGACCATCACGGATGCGCTGGGGCGCACGATCCAGACGAACGTTTATGACGGCAACGGGAACCTGAAATCGACCACGGATGCGGCTGGGAATACGACCAGCTACACGTACAACTCGCAGGGGCTGCCGCTGACGGTCACCGACGCCCAAAACAACGTGACGACTTACCAATACGACGGCTTCGGCAACAGGACTCAGACAACCGACCCGCTGGGCCACATCACCAGCTACACGTACGACAACAGCGGCAACATGCTGACCCGGACCGCCACGCGCACCACGCCCGCCGGGCCCGTGGCGCAGGTCACTACGTACCAATACGATAACCTAAACCGCCTGGTTCAAACCACGTTTCCGGACGGTTCGACGAGGCAGACAGCTTACGATGGTGTCGGCCGGGTCACCAGTACGACCGACCAGCGCGGCCACAAGACCGGCTACGCCTACGACCAGAACGGGAGGCTTTCCACCACGACGTTCCCGGATACCACGACGCAGCAGTTCACATACGATGCCGAAGGAAACACGCTGACGCTGACCGATCAGGAGAGCCGGGTGACGGCGTACGCTTACGATGGGGTGAACCGGCTCACTCAGACGACGTACGCCGACGGGGCGACCGAGAGCACGACCTACGATCTGGCGGGGCAGGCAGTCGTTCAAACGGACGCCCGCGGAAACCAGACGCAGCAGACCTACGACGACGCTGGCAGGGTCACGGTGACAACCGATGCCGCGGGTGAGATCACGTCCTACACTTACGATGCGGTGAACAACCAACTGACCAGGACGGATGCGCGGAAGAACACCGTGCAGTACCAATACGACCTTTTGAACCGGCTTGTGAAAACGACTTATCCGGACGGCACGTACGATCAGGCGGCCTACGATTCGCTGGGGCGCAATACCGGCAAGACCGACCAGGCGCTTCGGACCACGCAGTATGCCTACGATGCATTGAGGCGGTTGATCTCGGTTACGGATGCACTCAATCAAGTCACGAGTTACTCCTACGACGAGGTCGGGAACCGGATCTCGCAAACCGACGCCAACACTCACCAGACCACGTTCCAATACGACAACATGGGCCGCCTGACGCAGCGGACGCTTCCGTTGGGCATGTCCGAGACGGCCGTCTACGACCCGGCGGGCAATCTGGCGGGCCGCACCGATTTCCGGGGCAAAACGACGACCTACGCTTACGATACGATGAACCGGCTGCTGAGCAGGACTCCCGATTCAAGTTTGGGGGAACCGGCAGTGCAGTTCACGTACACCTTGAGCGGGCGGCGCGCCAGCATGGTGGACGCCGTAGGGACCACGCAGTACACCTATGACCTTCGGGACCGGATTCTGACCAAGGTCGGGCCGCAAGGCGGGTTGACCTATACATGGGACCACGCCGGAAACCTGCTCTCCGTGCGGTCCTCCAATGCCAACGGGACGAGCGTCAATTATGCGTACGACAACCTGAACCGGGTGGCGACGGTGACGGACAATCGGCCGGGCATGGGGAACACGACGTATACTTACGATGTGGTTGGGAACCTGGCTGGGGTGCTGTACCCGAACGGGGTGCAGTCGAGCTACACTTATGACAGCTTGAACCGGTTGACCAACCTGACGGCGGCGAAGGGATCGACGCTGGCGAGCTATGCGTACTCGCTGGGGGCGACGGGGAACCGTCTGTCGGTGACGGAGGCGAGTGGGCGGCAGGCGGCGTACGGTTACGATGCTCTCTACCGGCTGACCGGGGAGACGATCACGGGCGATCCGGACGGCGCCAACGGGGCGGTGGGTTACACGTACGATCCGGTGGGCAACCGGCTGACGCGGACCAGCACGCTGACGGCGGTGCCGGCGGCGACGAGCGCGTACGATGCCAACGACCGTCTGACAAGCGATGGATATGACCTGAACGGGAGCACCACGTCATCGGGCACGAACGCCTACGCGTATGATTTCGAGGGACGCCTGAAGCAGATGAACTCGGGGGCGGTGTCGATTCAGTACGATGGGGATGGCAATCGGGTGGGCTTGAGCGCGGCGGGGGTCAGCACGACGTACCTGGTGGATACGGCAAATCCGACGGGCTACCCGCAGGTGGTGGAAGAGCTGGTGAACGGGGCGGTGCAGCGGGTGTACACGTACGGGATAACCCGGATCAGCCAGAGCCAGGTGATCAGCGGGGCTTGGTCCACAAGCTACTACGGGTACGATGGTCAAGGTAGCGTGCGGTTCCTGAGCGGTTCGACGGGGGCGGTGACGGATCACTACACGTACGATGCTTTCGGGAACCAACTGGTTGCCGTGGGTGCGACGCCGAACGTGAACCGGTACGTGGGGGAGGCGTTCGACGCGGCGCTGCAGATGACGTATCTGCGGGCGAGGTACATGAACCCGGGCAGTGGGAGGTTCTGGACCATGGACACGTGGGCAGGCGACCCCGGCGCGCCGCTTTCACTGCACAAGTACCTGTACTGTGGAGCTAACCCGGTCAACTTCATTGATCCTTCCGGGCGCGACAGCGTCACCCCGCTGATCAACATGATATTGTTGTTGGCCCATCACGGACTAAGCATTACGGCTGCGCAGTTGGGGAGCTTTGCTCACTTCGCGATTCAACAGGACATCGTGAGTAAGATCGCGGGGGCGGAAATTGAGGTTCCGGTTGAGGGTGGTGGTGAACACGGAGGGATAGGGAAAGTGGATGTGGTGATTCCGGTGAATCAGATGTACGAGATCAAGCCGCTTGGTGGAGTGGAGAGCCCATTACCGCAGCTACGCCGGTACAGCGATGCCGACATTGCTTTGGTTCCTGGAATGAGTTCTATTTCTGGAACTGCGAAGGGCTTATGCGGATTTGTTGACGTTTTCTACTTCACGACCGGCGTTCCCGGTGTCATAGAGTATGAGGTCTACCCCAGTGATCTTCTGCTAAAGACGTTACAGGTGACCATGCTCGGAATGGCGGCTCTGATGCTGATAGCTGCTATACCTGAGGCTGCGCCTGTAGAGGTGCTTATGTTGGCTTTGCTATGAGACAGCGACAAGTGATCATTGCGAAAGACATGGACGTCGATTTTGACGCGCTCGCTAGGCATCCGATGGTGATCAAGTGCTGGCGGCTTCCGCGCGGTTACACGCTCTTTGAGTACTACCATCCCGTGTTTGAGCGAACGTGGGATTGCGACGTTGAAGCGGCCAACGCGGCCCGCCGGGTTGAGCCCTACAAATCACAGACCCTGGCTGCCGAGATGGAGGTCCGGAACATGCTGGCGCCGCTGTATCGCAATTACTCTGGGCAACAGGACTACCACATGTACGTGAAATGCCCTCGCACCGTCCGGTACTGGTTCTGCGGCCGCGAGAAGCACACGATGAAGTGGCCGAGAATCGGATGCTCTACGGGGTGGCAGGATTCCCCGAGCATCCGCATCGCTGGCCGGCTCTTCGTGGCGATGCCCGAAACGGTGGAGGGGATCGAGACCGTTGTTTCGGAGTGGCGGGACTGTCTGGCTGGCGAGATCAGGCGGGCTGGGGAATTCACGTTCACAGGCGACTCTTTCCGCGCCGAGTACGACTTCGCTGGCCCATGCGGCGACGCTACGATGGCGCTGTTTATGCTTTTGACCGCGACCCGGAATTTAACCTCATTGGAGGCCGTGGGCTTCTTTCTCGCCGGCGATTTCTCGACACGCTACCGGCATCCCAGGGCTGAAGGCGAGGAAATGCCGCAAAGTGGCTGGTGACCGCGTCCGGAATAGGCCCCAGCGGCTGTCGGTCTTTGCCGTCCGGCGGGCAACCTGGCGAGCCGCACCGATTTCCGGGGCAAGACGACAACCTACGCTTACGACACGATGAACCGGCTGCTGAGCAAGAGTCCCGACCCAAGTCTGGGGGAACCGGCAGTGCAGTTCACGTACACATTGACTGGGCGGCGCGCCAGCATGGCGGACGCCGTAGGGACCACGCAGTACACCTATGACCTCCGGGACCGGATTCTGACCAAGGTCGCACCGCAAGGCACGTTGACCTATACATGGGACCACGCCGGGAACCTTCTCTCCGTCCGCTCGTCCAATACGAACGGGACGGGTGTCAACTACGCATACGACAACCTCAACCGGGTGGCGACGGTGACGGACAATCGGCCGGGCATGGGGAACACGACGTATACTTACGATGCGGTTGGGAACCTGGCTGGGGTGCTGTACCCGAACGGGGTGCAGTCGAGCTACACTTATGACAGCTTGAACCGGCTGACCAACCTGACGGCGGCGAAGGGATCGACGCTGGCGAGCTATGCGTACTCGCTGGGGGCGGCGGGGAACCGTCTGTCGGTGACGGAGGCGAGCGGGCGGAAGGCGGCGTACGGTTACGATGCTCTCTACCGGCTGACCGGGGAGACGATCACGGGCGATCCGGACAGCGCCAACGGGGCGGTGGGTTACACGTACGATCCGGTGGGCAACCGGCTGACGCGGATCAGCACGCTGACGGCGGTCCCGGCGGCGACGAGCGCGTTCGATGCCAACGACAGGCTGAATAGCGACGGGTATGACCTGAACGGGGCCACCACATCGTCGGGCGGGAATGCGTACACGTATGATTTCGAGGGACGCCTGAAGCAGATGAACTCGGGGGCGGTGTCGATTCAGTACGATGGGGATGGCAATCGGGTGGGCTTGAGCGCGGCGGGCGTGAATACGGCTTACCTTGTGGACACGGCCAATCCGACGGGCTATCCGCAGGTGATCGAGGAGCTGGTGAACGGGGTGGTGCAGCGGGTGTACACGTATGGGATAACCCGCATCAGCCAGAGCCAGGTGATCAGCGGGACTTGGGTTACGAGCTTCTATGGCTATGACGGCCAGGGGAGCGTGCGGTTCCTGAGCGGTTCGACGGGGGCGGTGACGGATCACTACACGTACGATGCTTTCGGGAACCAACTGGTTGCCGTGGGTGCAACGCCGAACGTGAATCGGTACGTGGGGGAGGCGTTCGACGCGGCGCTTCAGATGATGTATCTGCGGGCAAGGTACATGAACCCGGGCAGTGGGAGGTTCTGGACTGCGGACCCCGCCCAAGCGAACCGGTTTGACCCGTCCAGTCTACACCGGTATCTGTATGCCGCCGCAGATCCAGTGAACATGTCCGATCCCACGGGGCTGATGGTCTCCGACAACACCCTCGTGGGGAATCAGGTGCATCTGGCCCTTGGAACCGACTTCGTAATGCGCCACTGCCGCGCCCTGGGAGATGAGTGCTACGCGAATTACTTCTCGGTTAACCGTATTCTCGGGCGTAAGAGTGTGGCGAACGGAGAACTGGAGCCGGACCTTACCGACGTCACGCTCAAGGAGGTGTACGAGATCAAGCCAGATTATTCGGAGGGTCTTGCGGATCTCTGGCTGTATCTTAGCACGCTCAGAGGAGGGCACCCCGACCGCCAGGACTGGCATCCGGGCACTGAGTACCAGCCGCTAAGATTCATTCCCGTCATTGGCCCCGGATGGAGCTTCGCCCTGATCAGGGGTCCGGAAAACGGTGTCATCACATATATTGTCATGGATCTGAAGCCGAATATCGAGGTTGTCGCGTTAGCTGGAGTGGGGATGGTGGGATTCGCGTTGTTGGCTCCTTTGATGCTCGACGTTACGATCATGTCGCTCGGCATCGCGGAGTTCTTGGCGTCCGAGGCCGCCGCGGCGGCAGCCGCTTCTGCGGCAGCGGAGGCGGCGGAGGCGGCCCTGTTGGCCGCGGCATAGGTACATGCGTCTCGATTCGAAGGTTCATCCCGAGGCAGGGCGTGAGTTCGCAGTACGATACTACCGCTGGGCTGTCGAGCAGTGGCGAGCCGAGGTTCTGGAGGATCTACCTACCTTACGTTCCATCACGTGCGTTCCGGCTCTGGATCTCCACGCGTTTGAGCCTTTAGCGCCCAGTGATCGGTTGGCTGTTGGGCTGGCGTTCGCCAAGCGTAACAACAGGGAGGCAATGGCGGTTCTCGGCGAGACACTTCTTCCCGAGGATAAACTGCTGATCAAGGAGCACTTGCAACGAAGCAACGCCGAGCTTTACCGCTGGATGTGGGGAGGTTTCAGAGCTGGAGACCCAAGAGACGCGTGGCACCATACGATGACTGCGCGTCGCCCGGCCAGGGCAGTAGCGGAGTTGCGGAAGGAGGTTCGCAAGGCGGTCGAGCCCGTGTTGGGAAGCGACGTGTTTCGTTTCGATCCCAACAGTTGGCGCTACCGCACGCAAGTGGGGCGATGGGCGTTGCTCACGGAGATATTCTTCAGAACGGATCAGGACTTGGCCTATTCACACGACATCCGGTTCGGTAATGAATCCGAGTCGATGTGCCGGTGCATTTCGGCCATGGATTGGCTGGTCGGAACCGGCAAGCCGCTCACGGGCTGGACGCTCTCTTCAGCGAACGATATCCCGGCCGTGGTAGCCTCCCTGGCCTCAGTCTGCCGACGCTTCGTTGAGGCTGCTCCTGCGCTCCTTCCAACGTGACACCCAGTAATGAGATGCACATGCACAGCTAGGCGAGACCGATGCGTGGAAGGATACGGCGCAGTACCAGTACGACCTCTTGAACCGGCTTGTGAAAACGACTTATCCGGACGGCGCGTACGATCAGGCGGCCTACGATTCGCTAGGGCGCAATACCAGCAAGACCGACCAGGCGCTTCGGACCACGCAGTATGCCTACGATGCATTGGGGCGGTTGCTTACGGTTACGGATGCACTCAATCAAGTCACGAGTTACTCCTACGACGAGGTCGGGAACCGGATCTCGCAAACCGACGCCAACACTCACCAGACCACGTTCCAATACGACAACATGGGCCGCCTGACGCAGCGGACGCTTCCGTTGGGCATGTCCGAGACGGCCGTCTACGACCCGGCGGGCAATCTGGCGGGCCGCACCGATTTCCGGGGCAAAACGACGACCTACGCTTACGATACGATGAACCGGCTGCTGAGCAGGACT
>Ga0326727_10013515_pt1 | contig 18147 bp, 16 predicted proteins | sample MB2enrmetagenome_FD_207643 | JGI IMG/M metagenome (GOLD analysis project Ga0326727, IMG submission 207643) | Lab enriched peat soil microbial communities from McLean, Ithaca, NY, United States - MB29MY | ecosystem: Environmental > Terrestrial > Soil > Wetlands > Peat | place: USA: New York...
CCAGTGCAATCGCATCATGGCAATTGCTGAATGTTCAACCACAGCGGCCACTGCCGCACGATCTCGTTCGAGTATCCTGATTCCTCACCCGAAGAGGTGTAAGCCGTCATTGCAAAATAATAAGTCCCTCCTGGTTGCAAGTTGGTCACGACCACGCTCGTGGCCAAACCGGCATCAATCTGCTCCGTGTAGTTCCTTGTCGCCGTGCCGTAGTAGAGATAATAACCGATGACGCCCGCCGAGGCGCTTGGATTCCAGAACAGGGTCACCGACTGCGGCGGAGCGCCACTGGCCAGCAAGCGAAACACACACATGGTGTTTCCGCTTAAACTCAGGCTCACGTTCGTTGCCGTCGTGATGGTCGTGGTCGCCCATGTTGATAAATCTGTGCTGGTCTGGACGTAATATGTCGTTCCCGAACCAAGCGAGGACCAGCTCAACAGGACCTGGGTGCCGGGGAGCATGACGCCTGCCCGACCCGGCAAGGCTAAAGCAACGAGCATCAAGACTCCCGCTATGAGCCTCCTCAGTCCCATTGATCTCGAAGGATGCGCCGGATCTTCCTGGCTGCGATGCTGCTTTTGTTTGCCATGATTGTGCCGTCCGCAAAACGAACGGTTGATCCGGCCAGGCATAATATTGATTTTCGCTTCAGGCGTTTCCGTCCAATCAATTCTCAACTGTTGAATGTTGCGCATGCAGCAACGTGCGCCCGCCAGAGCGATCCGCGACTAGGGCGTTCCTTGCCGCCACTGGGAGAGACCCTGGCTTCAGATCGGAAAAGGGAGCCTGCTTCTGATAACAGGTTCAAGGCGTGGATCGTTCAAAAGTCCCTGGCGCAAACTTATTGCCGCCGTGCCAGAATCCGGCTCGAAAATCCCCTGGTAGGGTAACACCCCATAGCGCCCGCGCATTTTGGGATTACTCTGAGGCCGTGCATATCCGCACATCGAAAGGAACATTATGTTAGGAACCATTCTATTGGTCTTGTTGATTCTCATGTTGATCGGCGCGCTCCCCACATGGCCGCACAGCCGCAGTTGGGGATATTACCCGAGCGGCGGAGTGGGTCTGCTCTTGGTTGTAATGGTTGTCCTGCTTTTGCTGGGCAGAATTTGAAGAGAGCGGCGGCCCGCCCCATTTAAACGAAAGACAAATCCATGTTACGAAGCATTCGACAGTTGTATGGTGACAAGCTCGGCGCGTCAGACGGTGAAATAGGCCATGTGAAGGATTTTTATTTTGACGATCAAAACTGGGCGATTCGTTATGTGGTGGCGGACACGGGTTCCTGGCTGCCGGGACGGCAGGTGCTCATCTCGCCCCATTCGCTGGGCAGCCTCGATCAGGCCGGAAAACTCCTGCTGGTGAAACTGACCCGGAAACAGATTGAGAACGGCCCTTCGATTGAGTCGCACAAGCCTGTTTCGAGACAATACGAAGAGGAGTACTACCGCTATTACGGCTGGCCGGCATACTGGCAGGGTGACGGGCTGTGGGGCATGAGCGGCTTTCCGATTGTGGAACTGCCGGCAAACCCTCTCCCGGGCAAACCGGACAAAGCGAGCGGCCCGCAACCTCAACGCCCCGATGCGCATTTGCGAAGCACGCAAGCCGTCAACGGTTACAACCTCCAGGCGAGCGACGGAACGATCGGCCACGTCTGCGATTTTATGGTGGACGCCGAGAGTTGGGCGGTTGGCCAGTTGGTCGTCAAAACCGGCCACCGGTTTTCCGGCAAAGAGGTGCTGGTGCCGACGAATCAAGTGGATCGGATCAGTTACGAAAAATCCACGGTGTTCGTAAACTTGACCAAGGAAGCCGTCGAGCACAGTTCCGCACACCATCCGGCTCCGGCGGGGGCCGTCGCCTGACTTCACCCAACCATAATCCTTTTATGAGACACAATAAATCCTCCCAGAATCAAATCCAAAAGCCGGTCGGCGCATCTCTGTCCATGGCGTCTGCAAGCTCAAAGCAAAACGCCATTGACTTTGCGCCAACACCGGACGAAGTGGCCAGAAGGGCGTACTTCACTTACGAGAACGAAGGTTCGCGGCCGGGGCGCGACGTGCAGCATTGGCTGGAGGCCGAGGCGCAATTGCTCGCGGAACGCACGCTCACCCGGGTTCATGGGTTTCACAACCGGACGTAAATAAAATTCACAGGCAACCAACAGAAAATGAAGTTGATGAAAAAATCCATTTCCAAAACCGCGGCAACTCCCCGAACTGCTGTTTTCCCGCAAACACTTCACCGGCTGCGGGCAAATCCCAAGGAAGCCACCCCCGATGCAAAGTGTCAAAAGCGGGACAATATTTTTTCCAAATCCCGCGACACGCGCGAGGATCGCGGCTTGCGCCAGATGAAGACAACGCACAACTCACAAACTTTCTTCCGCCATTGCGGTAATTCCAGCCGATGAAAACCAATCCACTGAAGGAAGGCAACTTGACCGAAAATTCGGCCGGCATCGGCACTGTGACCCGCAAGATGGTGCGGCAGCGGGCGGCTGAATTGGCCTTGATCGACGGTCGTTCCACAGAAAAACCGTCGAAATCCGAGTCGGAACAGGCCAGACGGGAATTGACGGGCGAACCGGACATGGACCCGAAAGAGGCAGTGCTGGAATCGGCCCCCGAATCCGAACGCTGGGACCCAGTGCCTGGCTCAACCGGACACAAAGCGCCGGTGGCTCCCAGTGCGGATGAGGATGACGAGGGGCGAAGCGATAATGAGAGGCTCGTCGATGAAGGCATCGCCGAAGCGGAGCATGACCAAATGCGACAAGCCGGCAGAGAAGCCGCAAAAAAGGACAAATGAGCGACTTGAATTCCTACCGGCCAAATCCAATGGCAAGAAGCTGAAGGACGACCATGCGCACACTGTTGTACCTGCTCTTTCTTGCCGGCTTGGGTCTCCTTCTCCTTTGCTTCAATTTGGTCCGAGGGCCAATCTCCAAGTCTCAACATGCGCTGCTGTTGGTCCGTCGAAGGAGCCCCACACCGGCGCGGACGGAAGAAGGAAGTCCTGATACTGGAGAGGCGAGAGGGTCATTCGACCGGCCAAAGTCGTGGTCAATGACCTGACGCATTCCAAGCCAGCCCACCATGCCCGTTGTTCAAAGACTAATTCTCTTATGGGGTGAACACCCCATAGTGGCGACGGGTCTTTTCGGATTATTCTCCTGTGTATGAAAAACAAACGGAAGAAGAACTGCATGAATAAGGCGAACGGTCTGGCCGACCACATCAAATTGGCGTTGTGCGGTGCGCTGTTAGTGACGTTGACAGGATGCTTCGGATATGTGGATGGGGGCTATGGCGGGGATGTGGTGGTGGGGGGGCCTGTGGTGGTGGGCGGGGTATGGGACGCCGGTTTTGTAGGGCGCGATGTCGCCCACGGTTACAGTCACCGCGGAGCAGCAAGCCGGGGAGCCGCCCACTCAGGCGGCGGAGGCGGTCACGGCGGCAGGCGGTGAGCGCCGACGGCACATTGAACAAAATCTGACCAGTCAAACCTATGAAACTATTGAATCCACCGACACGTTTTGGCGCCATTTTGACAATCGCGATTGTGGCTGCGGTCTGCGGCGTTTCGCCCGCGACGCTGCACGCCGCGGACCAGACAGCCGCCGTCGCGCAACGCTCCTTCGCATCGCCGGAGGAGGCCGTCAAGGCATTGCTCGACGCCACCCAAGCCAAAGACAAAGCCGCGCTGAACCAGATTTTCGGCCCGGACGCCAAATTGCTTTTGACAGGTGACGAAGTGCAGGACGCCAATAATTCCGCCAAGTTCGCCAAGGCGCTGGCGGAAAGCTGCCAGCAAGTGCCAGAGGCCGATGGCAAAATCACTCTTGAGGTCGGCACGAACAACTGGCCGTTCCCCATTCCCCTGGTGAAAACAAACTCCCAATGGCTTTTCGACACCGATGCGGGCAAGGAGGAGATTATCAACCGGCACATCGGAAGGGACGAACTCAACGCCATTGGCGTTTGCGGCTCCTACGTCGATGCCCAACGCCAGTACGCCACTTTGAACGCCAACGGAAGCGGAACAATGAAGTACGCCTTGAAATTCAAAAGCACGCCGGGCACAAACGATGGTCTTTACTGGGAAGCAACCACAGGAGAAGCAGCCAGCCCATTCGGGCCGCTGGTGGCCGAAGCTCATGTCGAGGGGTATGGCAGCAAGGTAGGTTCAGGCCACCATCCATTTCACGGTTACTTTTTCAGGATTTTGACCCGGCAAGGCAAGGATGCGCCCGGTGGAAAAATGAATTATATAAGTCATGGCAATTTAACCAAGGGCTTCGCCTTGGTGGCCTGGCCCGAGCATTGGGACCAATCGGGCGTCATGACTTTTATTGTCAATCAGGACGGCAAAATCTATCAGCGTAATCTTGGCGAAAAGACGGCGCAAATTGCGCGGTCGATGAAGGAATACAATCCAGACAGCCAATGGACGCTGGTGCAGGATCAGGGCATATTGAGCGCGGTTTCCGAAAAATGATGTCGGCAGGCCCATGAAGCTCCGACAGCGCAAAAGCAATGGATAATCAGGCGATCGTCGCAACCGATCTGACAAAATGGTTCGGTGAAGGCGACACCAAGACGACGGCCGTGAATCATGTGGGGCTTGTCGCTCATTTTGGCGAGATGCTCTTCATCGTCGGCCCTTCCGGAAGCGGCAAGACCACGATGCTCAGCATGATCTCCGGCATCCTGCGTCCCAACACCGGCAGGGTGAGAGTCAAAGGGGCCGATATCTGGACTCTGAACAATGACCAGTTGGCCGATTTCCGTCTGAATACAGTTGGTTTCGTCTTCCAAGACTACCATCTTTTCCCGCGGTTGACCACGGCCGAGAACGTCGCGATCCCATTGATCTTGAAGCAGCGCGACTGGAACGAATCAATCGCCGAGGCAAAAAGGCACCTCGAGATCGTCGGTCTGAAAGGCCGGGGCGAGATTCTGCCAGTGAAGCTTTCGGGCGGCGAGCAACAGCGCGTGGCCATCGCGCGCGCGATCATCAGCAGTCCGGAGATCCTGATTCTCGACGAGCCGACCGCCTCCCTGGACGGTGACACCGGGAGGATGGTCATCGCCTTTGTGAAAAAGAAAATACTCAATGAAAAGCGTTGCATCCTGATCGTCACCCATGATGCGCGCATCAACGAATATGCAGACCGGATCATGCATATGGAAGATGGACGTCTCACCGCGTTCGACAAGGGGACCGAATGAGAGAAACCGAACCCAATCCTGAAGCCAAAGCCGCCGAGCCTATACCGGAAGACAAAGCCAGGACCCCCTCTGAGGTGACTCCGCAACTCATCAAGCGAGTCCATGAATTCTACGAGGAGATAGGACGCGAGGAAGTTCGAGCGGTTCTGGCTTTGGAGAACGCGGAGCGGGAGATTCCAAAAGATGAAACCAAGGCCGAACCCAAACCCGAAGCCAAGGCAGCCGAGCCCAAGCCCGAAGCCAAGGCAGCCGAGCCTGCAACTGGCCCCAAAGCAGCCAAGCCTAAACGTGAATTCAGAAACAAGATCATCTTTGCTCTCTCGATAGTGGGTGTCCTGGCAGCGCTGGTCGCCGCCTACTTCTTTGGCATGGAGAGGAAGGCTCAGCCCCCCGTGTTTAAACCGGTCAGCAGCCCTTACGAGTCGGCCATCTATGCCAATGGGATTATCGAGAGCGACCAGTCGAGCGGCGAAACATCAATATCTTTCCTGAAGTTGCCGGCCCGATCATCAAGGTCCTGGTGCGCGAAGGCCAGCAGGTGCCGGTCGGCACCCCGCTGTTCACCATCGACGATTCCGTGCAGAGACCAACCACAGAGCAGCCCAGATTGCAGTCCGAAGCCGCCTTGGCCCTCTTGAATGAACTCAAGGCGGAGCCAAGAATGGAGACGCTGGCGATTGCCGTGGCGCAGGTGAGGTTGGCCGAATCCAACCTGAAAGCAGCCCAGGACCAGTACGACAAAGACCGCGCCTCCTACGACATCGACCCGAAATCGATCAGCAAGGACGTGCTGGATACCGCGCAAGACTCCGTCAATCAGGCCGTAGCGGCACTCGATGTAGCCCGCAAGCAATATGAACTGACCAAGGCCGGGGCCTGGAGTTACGACATCGACAACCAGCAGAAGCAATACAATGCGCTCAAGCAGTCGTACAAGGCTGCCAACGCGCTGCTACAAAAATTTACGGTCAAAGCGCCGATCGACGGAGTTGTCCTGGCCATCAACGCAACAGCCGGCAGCTATGAGTCGTCTCAGGGTTCCTATGACCCTTACACGGAGCTATTCGATCCGTCAGTCATAATGGGACCACCCCAGGACCATCTGGCCGTGCGCTGCTTTGTGGACGAGATGCTGGTCTCACAACTGCCTTCTTCATGGCACATTCACGCGCAGATGTCGATCCGCGGGTCCTACACTAACAAGGTGCCGCTGGAGTTCGTCCGTGTGCAGCCCTATGTCTCCCCCAAGATTGAGCTGTCGAATGAGCGCCAGGAGCAAGTTGACCTGCGCGTGCTGCCGGTGATTTTCCGGTTCGAGAAAAAGGATGTCCCGGTTTATCCGGGCCAGTTGGTGGATGTTTACATAGGGTCGCAATAGCGCCCGCCCGGCCCGACACAAGCCAGAGCGAATGCGGTGAACAACTTTCGATCATCAGTTCAGCAAGGCGCAGGTCTCGCTGCGATCATGGCGATGCTGGGCGGCTGCGCGGTGGGGCCTGATTTCGTTCGTCCTGCGCCGCCCGATACCGATCGCTACATGCGCGAGCCGCAACCTGAAGCCACGGTTGCGGCGGATGGCCAGTCGCAGCATTTTGCGCCGGGCGCTGAGATCACTGCCGACTGGTGGCGGCTCTTCAAGTCAGCGCAGCTCGACGCTGTGGTCCTGCAGGCCCTGTCCAATAATCCGACCCTCCAGGCGGCCGAGGCCAGCTTGCGTCAGAGTCAGGACAACCTGCGCGCAGGTTACGGCTTGTACTTCTCGTCAGGCCAGGCTGGAGTATCCGCCAGCCGGCAGCTCTCCGCCGCGCCGTTGGAGCAATCAGGTTCGCAGACGCATGGCACCGTTTTTAATCTGTTTACCGCCAGCGGCACCATCAGCTACACGTTCGACGTGTTCGGTGGCAAGCGTCGGACGGTGGAAGGCTTGCGTGCCCAAGCTGACTCCCAGCGTTACGAGACCAAGGCCGCCTACATTACGTTGTCCGCCAATGTCGTCAACACCAGCATCGCGCGCGCGGCCTACGCGGCTCAAATTCGCGCGACCAAACAGTTGATCGAACTCGAGAATCAGCAACTCCACCTCGCCGAAACGCAGGTCCGCGCCGGCACAGCTCCGTATTCGACCATTTTAAGCGTGCGCAGCCTGCTGGCCGCCAACCAGGCTTTACTGGCGCCACTGGAGCAGAGTGCCAGCCAGGCCGGGCACCTGCTGGCGACGCTGGAAGGCGTGCTGCCATCCAAAGCCACCCTGCCCGACATCGACCTGACCGAACTGTCGTTGCCGATGGACCTGCCGGTTAGCCTGCCGTCTGATTTAGTGAGGCAACGTCCCGACATCCTGTCGGCCGAGGCGCTCATGCATGTGGCCAGCGCCAACATCGGCATCGCGACCGCCGCGATGTACCCCAGCATCAGCTTGAGCGGCACTTACGGCGGCGCCAGCACCACTCTGGCCAGTCTTTCGGCGGTCAGCAAGTTCTGGAGCATAGGCCCGACGATCACGACTCCAGTGTTTCAAGGCAACAGTTTGTGGTACGTCCGCCGCGCAGCCATCGACGCCTGGCAGCAGTCGCAGGCAACTTATCGTCAAACCGTGCTGGGCGCTTTCGAGCAAGTCGCTGACGCCTTGAAGGCGCTGGAGCACGATGCCGAGGGGTTGCAGGCACAGGTCGAAGCAAAACGCACCGCCGGCGAAGCACTCAACCTGCTGCAGGTCAACTATCGTGCGGGCTTGGTCGCCTACCCGGACGTGTTGACGGCCGACGTGCAATACCACCAGGCGACCATCGCCTGGCTGCAGACTGTGGCGCAACGCCAGCAGGACACTGTTGCCTTGTTCGCGGCACTGGGAGTGGGTTGGTGGAACGAGCCACACCCGGCGGGCAAAGGCGGGGCGCCATGAAGTACGGCGGCATCCTGCGGATCGGATTCAAGCTGCTGGTCAATGACAAGCCCAAGTTCACCGCGCTCCTGATCGGGATTACCTTCTCCGTGTTCCTGATGATGATGATGACCGCGATGTTCGCCGGCATCCTCAACCACTCTTATTCGACTGTCACCAATATCGGCGCGAACATGTGGGTCATGGACCCGTCGGTCAATACTCCCACCGGTCCGATCCCCATGCCCAATTACGTGCTGGACGTGGTGCGCAGCATGGACGAGGTCAGCTACGCTGTGCCGCTCTTTATCGGTGGCGCCCTGATCAAGCTGCAAAGCGGTGACTATCAGTCCGTCACGGTCGTCGGTCTGGACGAGGACAGCCTGTTTGGCCGTCCCGAGCTCGAACAGGGCAGTATTCTGAACATCTATAACGACAACACGTTCCTGGCGGTCGATGATGCTGAATTCCCCAAGCTGGAGAACGCCAAGATCGGCGCCTCATTTGAACTCAATGATCACCGCGGCACGATTGTGGGGATCGCCCGGGTCGCCGTCAACGGCCTCAACGGCGTGCCGACACTCTATACCACCTACTACCGCGCGATAGAATACATTCCGTCACCGCGTTTCACCTTGTCCTACGTGCTGGTGCAGCCCAAGAGCGCGGCGGCGGTGGCAGCGATCAAGCAGAAGGTCGCCCAGCTCGGCTATGTCGCCCTGACCAAGGATGAATTCAACCAACGCATCGCCGACTATTACACCTACAAGACGGGTGTTGGCACCAACATCCTGTTGATGGTGGTGATCGCCTTTGTCGTTGGACTGTCCATCTCAGGGCAGACCTTTTACACGTTCATCCTCGAAAACCTGGAGAAATTTGGCGCGCTCAAGGCCATTGGCGCCAAGGGGCGCGAATTGGTTTACATGATTCTGTTCATGGCGACCTTCACGGCGCTGACCGGCTACGGCCTGGGCGTCGGTTTCGTGACGCTGATGATCATGATCGCCCGATCCCGGCTGCCCAACTATGCGGCTACGATCACCTTCTGGAATCTGGGGCTGGCCTTCGGCATGGTGATATTGATCGCCGGTGTATCAAGCTACGTCGGGGTGCGCAAAGTCCTCAAAATCGAGCCTTTCGACATTTTCAGAGGGTAGGCGAGCGTGCTGGCAGCGCGGCGGCTTGCACAGCACGGATACTGGTGGGGGGGGGTAACACCCCATATCCAAAGACCGTTCCATCGCGTAGCGTGATCTTGCCGTCAATTGGCGGCGAAGCATAACTGGAGATATCAAATCAGGAATTATTATGACGACACTCGAAATCAAAGGCGACTGGAACATCACCAAAGGCAAGTTGAAACAAAAGTGGGCCAAGCTCACCGATCAAGACCTCCAATTCGCCGAAGGCAAACAGGAAGAACTGCTTGGCCGGATTCAGAAAATCACCGGCGAAACCCGTGAGATCGTTGAAAAAGCGATCAAGGAAGCCTCCTGCAACTGCTCCTGCAATTAGGCGGACATTCCGAGGCTGCGGTGCGCGAATGCCGGAAAGCCGCGCCTGAAGAGCCGGTCAGGACGTTTATCTTGTGATTAGGAGATCCATTCCTCTGCTGCAAGTGGCGATTTTATCGTTCGCTTGGGTTCTGACTGGCTGTCAATCGCCAAAGACCCGGCCACCGTCCGGGAGCAGTGCCGCGCAATCGACGCGCAACAATTGCTACAGCTTGCTCCATCAACTTCTGGACGAACAAAAGGACGTCAGCGTCCTGCGCTTTATCAAGCGGGAACATTCCGATGTGAAGAACCTGGTCAAGAGAATTGCCGCTGATTCCGGAACCGGCTCAAAGTTGCTGGAGGAGTTCGCCAGGCGCGACCCTTCGATCCTGCTGGACGACATCCGGCTTCCCTCCGGGGAAGCAAGCACACGCGACGCCATTGCATCCACCAAGGAAAAGGAATTATTGAGCCAGACCGGCGACAAATTTGAGCTGACCTTGCTTTTGACCCAGACCGAGGCGTTGAGTTACGCCTGGCACCTGGCGAAAGTGGCCGCCGAAAATGAGCCTGATCCCGAACGTGCCCACGCGCTGGTCGGCGTGAGCCAGGATATGAAGAATCTCTATCAAGAAGTGTTCATGTTGTTGCTGTCGAAAACACAAGCCAGACTCGCCGCCACAGATCACGACGCGGGTCTGTGAACTTTACGCGCAGCGGGGCTTGCAGAACGGCCCAACCGCTCAAAATTGGCTCCTAGTGGAACTGGAAATCAATATGGAGGCGAACAGCAGCCATGATGGAAAAATCCGGGGTGGGGTTTCACCCCATATTAGGTGGACTGTCCGGCAACTACAATGTATTTAATGAACAACATAAATACGACACACAACGGTGGAAATTTGAAAGCTGAAGCGGGTCTCTGGATCGACCATCGAGAGGCCTTTATTGTTGTTCTGTCGAAGACCGGCGAAGTGACAAAGCGGATTGAATCAACGGGGGAAAGGCAGCTTCGGCGATCCGGCGAGCCTGCCACCGGCCGATTTGAATACCAGGCAGTGCCTGCCGACGATTCGCGCCAGCGAGAGTACACCGGGCATCTGACGCGCTACTACGACGAGATCGTTGCTTATCTTCATGATGCCGGAGCGGTCTTGATTTTTGGTCCTGGCGAGGCCAAGGGCGAACTGAAAAAGCGATTCGAGAAGGAGAAAACCGCCGCGCCACTCATCTCCATGGAAACGGCCGACAAAATGACTGATCCGCAGATTGTGGCACGTGTCCGCCATCACTTTTGCCATGAAGCGCCGAAACAAGGCGTTTAAGTAATTTCGGTTTCAAGGTTGTGAAGTTTATGGGCGCCCCGATTACTTCTCCATCTTCTGTCAAGGACTCGCGGGTCTCGACCGGCCTCACCAGCGATGAAGCCCGCCGGCGCCTCGAGAAGTTCGGCCCAAACGCGGTGCCCGACACGGCTCTGCATCCCTTAGGCAGGGCGCTGACCAAATTCTGGGCGCCAGTGCCATGGATGCTGGAGGCGGCGATCGTGCTCGAGTTGGCCCTCGGCAAGTACGTCGAGGCGGCGATCATCGCGCTTCTCCTGGCCTTCAACGCGGCTCTCGGATATTTCCAGGAAGGGCGCGCGCAGGCGACTCTAGCTGCGCTGAAGTCCCGACTCGCGCTCAACGCGTCGGTCCGCCGCGATAATGTCTGGCTGACGGTGGCCGCTGCCGCGCTGGTGCCTGGTGATATGGTGAAGCTGTCGGTCGGCGCCGTGGTAGCCGCTGACGTGCGTCTGACCGAAGGCGGGATACTGCTTGACCAGTCCATGCTCACCGGCGAATCCATGCCCATCGAAGCCGGGCCAGGTCTGCAAACTTATGCCGGGGCGCTGGTGCGTCGCGGCGAAGCCGTGGCGGAAGTGACGGCGACCGGAGCGCGCACCAAGTTTGGGCGCACCGCGGAGCTGGTTCGCACCGCGCATGTCGAAAGTTCCCAACAGAAAGCTGTTCTGCGCATGGTGCGCAATCTCGCCATGTTCAATGGCGTTATCATTGTGGTGCTGGTGGGCTATTCCTTTTTTCTCAAGCTGCCGCCGGGGGAGATCGTCCCTTTGGTGTTGACAGCGGTTCTGGCGTCCATTCCAGTCGCGCTGCCTGCCACCTTTACCCTTGCGGCGGCGCTCGGCGCGAGAGATCTGGCCCATCTGGGCGTCCTGCCAACGCGCCTTTCCGCCGTGGATGAGGCGGCAAGCGTCGATGTGTTGTGCGTGGATAAGACCGGCACGCTGACGCGCAACGAACTGGAGGTGACCGCTGTACACCCCATGCCTGGCTTTGGCGAATCTCACGTTCTGGGAATGGCCGCCCTCGCCAGCTCGGATGGCGGGCAGGATCCCGTGGACGCGGCCATTCGCTCCGCTGCCAAGCAAGTTGTCGCCGCCGATTTGCCAAGGCTGAGTAAATTTGTTCCTTTCGATTCCGCCACGAAGATGTCCGAGGCCACGGCTGTGGATTCCAACGGCGCTCCCGTCCGCGCCGTAAAGGGAGCCTTTGCCGCAGTCATGGGCCTCACGCAGCCATCGCCTGAGGCGTCCACGACAGCGGACCAACTGGAGGCTCAGGGCTTCCGGGTGCTGGCGGTTGCGACGGGACCGCCGGGGGCAATGAAGCTCGCCGGCATCGTCGCACTGAGTGATCCGCCTCGAACGGATTCGGCGGCGCTCATCAAGGAGTTGCGCTCGTTGGGCGTCCACACCGTCATGGTGACGGGCGACGCCCCTGCCACGGCAGAGATCGTGGCTCGCGCGGTGGGTCTTGACGGAGCTGTCTGTCCACCCGGCCCCATTCCCAATAATGTGCGCACCGGGGATTTCGCTGTATTTGCAGGCGTCCTTCCGGAGGGAAAGTACGACCTCGTCAAAGCATTCCAGAAGAGCGGCCACACTGTTGCCATGTGCGGAGACGGCGCCAACGACGCGCCAGCGTTGCGCCAGGCGCAAATGGGGATCGCCGTGTCAACCGCCACCGATGTTGCCAAGTCGGCGGCCGGCATTGTGCTGACCACACCAGGACTCGGCGGCATCGTCGCTTCGGTAAAGGAAGGTCGGGCGACGTTCCAGCGCATCCAAACTTATGCGCTGAATTCTGTCACCAAAAAGACTGTTCAAGTGCTCTTCCTGGCGGTGGGTCTGTTCATGACCGGACAAGCGATCCTGACCCCCATGTTGATGGTTATTGTGATGCTCACCGGCGATCTCCTTGGCATGTCGTTGACCACGGACAATGTGCGGCCGTCCCCGAAGCCCAATGCCTGGCGAATCGGCGAATTGACCATTGCGGGTGTTTTCATGGGAGTGTCCGAGCTGGTCTTTTGCACCGCCATTCTGGCCATCGGCAAATTCAGCCTGGGTTTTGGAATCGAAACGCTAAGAACTCTGGCCTTCGTAGTCATAGTCTTTGGCAATCAAGCAACGACCTATACGAATCGTGAACGCCGTCGCCTGGGGTCCGTTCGTCCCAGCTTGTGGCTCCTCGGGTCGTCTGGAGCTGATTTGCTCATCGCCTCAACTCTGGCGATTTGCGGGATTGCCATGACTCCACTGCCTGTTTTCGTTGTGGGAGGGATATTCGCGATGGCGGTGGTTTTTGGATTCCTCCTGGACTTTGCCAAAGTTCCCGTGTTCAACCGCCTCAAAATTACGTAGAGAAAACAGGGATTCAAAACAAAATGAAAACTCCAATCCAATACATCCTTGTCGCAGTTCCCTTTCACGCCGATGCCGGATATCTCGTGCTGGTGGGGCTGCAATTGCTGTTGCTGCCACCTCGTCATGGAAATATCCCGGTTGGCCCGCCACTACGGGCGCTGCCCGATGGGCAAGCGTTGCAGCAGTGCCGTTTCGTACGGCTACTGGCAAACCTCCACCTTCATTGCGGCCTTGCGCCTCGAAAGCATCTAAAGGCTAAAGTCAAACCAGCGGTGAAGCAAGAAACCGTTACAAGCCGTCACAACCGTTGTCCGCCAAAAACTTACGGAATGGTCGCGCGATAGAACCGCCATGTATAATTGGTTGCGCTCTTATCGGTGAAATAGAACGGGGAATTTATGATTCCAAAGTTAGTAATGGGCGCCCAATTGATCAAGTTGCTGGAAGCATCGATCTCGTAATTGGGGCCGACGGAGCCTTGCAACATCAGGTACAGGCCATTCGTGGTCAGCGGCCGCGCCGAGCCAAATCCGAGCGTGATTGAAGAGAGCAGATTTCCTTGGGCGAGACGATAGAACCGGTGGTTGAAATTACCGGCTGCCGAATCCACCACGAGGGTTGGCGAATTTGTGCAGACAAATGTCAGGAGGGGAAGCCAGTTCGTCAGATTCGTGGAGGCTTCCAGTGTGTAGGTTTGTCCGATTGTCCCATAGACATATAGTTTAAAACCGCCATTGGTGGCAAACCCATCGGGCAGGAGTTGCGGCGACGACCAGGATCCACACTTTCCATAAGAGCCGGCAAGGTAGATTTCGGCGATCTCGTTGGAGGACAAGGCGCGGCTGTAAATGGAAACCTCGTCAATCCCGCCGTTGAAGCTGGCGCCGTCATTCGGAACGACATTGCCGATGGATGAAGTGTCGGTTTCAGCGGTCATGGCCGGCGCGCTGCCCTGGCCCGCGGAAACCCCATTCAGATAAAAGATGCGGTTTGTTCCGTTGTAAACCAGCGCCACATGGCTCCATTGTCCCAAAGGCACGGCGGTGGTGCCAATGAGCTGACTGGCATTGTTGATCCAGCTTTCCAGCGCTCCGGTCCCGCTATTCAACCCCAAGGAAGCGTCCCAGTGACCCTGGGCAAAAATGGTTGGGTAGGACGAATTGTTGAAACTTGCGGGATTCACCCAAGCCTCGATGGTCCAGGCAGACAGGGCGCTAAGATTCAAGTTTGAGGAATAGGGAATCAAAACCGCCTCAGTTGAACCGCCAAAACTGAAAGCTGTTCCCACCATGCCAGGCTCATAGGCGGCGCCGTTTTGCAAGACCCCATCGTGTCCCCCCACGACATCGTCAGCATTGCTCTGGCCCGGCCACCACGCGACCAAGCCCGACGGGGGATTGACGCAATTTGTAGCCACAAAAAGATTCGCGACGCTGCTCGTCACAGCGCCGAAGGCATTGCTGACAACGACGACATAAGATCCCTGGTTGGCTGGCTGGACATTAGTGAGCACCAGCGTCGCACTTGTCGCGGCAGTCAGTTTGGCATTATCAAACCACCACAGGTAACTGAGGAGCGGCGTGCCGGTGGCGCTGACACTGAATGTTACCTCCGAGCCGGGCGCCACAATCTGTCTGCTGACAGGCTGGGTGACGATTTGAGGCGGCAAATCCAACGTCAGCATTCCCGGCACCCCTGCTGAGATGTTGTTGGTATAATCGGACTCGTAAAGGTAACTGGCACCATAGACATTGACTTGCACGAACAGAGTGTAAGGGTAAGTTCCGCCAAGGACGACCGGCAGTGTCACGGTGTTGGTCAGCGAATACCCGCCTCCGGCAGGCACGGTTTGGTTGACGTAAAAGTCTCCAATATCCGTTGAACTGGCGTCCAGCTCTCCGTCGGTCGAGAACCACACGCGGTCATACCAACCGCCTGTCGCCGCGCCAATTCCCTGGTTGGTCACGGACCATGCCACCTGGATCGATGGATCCGAGTTTGTTGCAGTCACCGTTGCCGGGGCGACCACCGATACCGGCTTCAAGTCCGGCGGCGTCAGCGTGAACGTCCCTGACACCGGCGCCGGGATCTTGTCGCTTAAAGAGGCTTCGTAAATGTTGTCGCCGGTATCCACTTGCAGGAACAAGGTATAATTTCCGCTTGCGCTCATCGGCAAGGTCACGGTGTTGGTCTGCCAGTAAGTTCCACCCGCCGGCACGTTTTGGTTGTATAACCAAAAGTTGCCTATGTTGATTGAGCTGGCGTCCAACATTCCATCGGTTGAGAACCATACTGTATCATACCAATTGCCCGATGCCGTCGCGGGTCCCTCATTGGACACACCCCAAATGGCTTGGACAACCGGGTTGGGCTTCAAGGCAGTCACGTTGGTTGGGGCCGTGAAAGAAAACGGCGCGAGATCCGCGGGCAGGCCCATGGTAAAGCTGAAGTTTGCGGCGGTGGACGTGGTGTTGGTAATGGTGAGGTAATAGGAATAACCCGGCAACCACGGCCAGTTGCTGTTGGTGTATAGCAGTTGGTTGAAGCTGACGTTGGCCGAACTGCTGTACCACTGCGCCTGGCTGGTTGCCAGAACGGTGCCCTGCTCCATGTAGAAGCTGAGCGCAGTCGAATTGGAGGCGTTGAACAGGAGGCGTGTCGCTGTTGGCGGCACGGATATCAGATACTGCAGGATTCCGTATCCCGGCACAGCGCTGCTAATCGAACCACCGTCGAAGGGGATCGTGTTGGTTACGTTGATTAGGCCGCCGTTGGTCGTGCAACTCACTGAAAAAATCGCATCGGCCGTAGCCTCGAAGCCCAAATAATACGTGACGCCCGTTCGCAACGGCGGTGTGGTCAGGGTGTAACTGCCGGGCGTGCTGAACGAGGGATAGGGGCCTTCGTTCTTATCGTCGTTATTCCAATCCCGTAAATCCGTCGTTGTGGTGGCCTGGCCCGGCGGCGACGTGTCGCGGACATGCAGCACGACGCTGCCAAGTTGGACGGCAAAAGTCACGTTCCAGTTCACGGGCGCGTTGGTAGGGATGTAAGAGCTGAAATAGACCCAGTCACCCGCGGTGAGCGAATTACTGCTAAAACTCCCTCCGTTCAAAGAGAGGTTGCTGATGCTGCCAGTGTCCATGCGCAGGCGATAGCTGATATCGGAACCGCCGCCCGCCTGGACGGCCAGATACCACGGGCCGCTGGTCAGCGTGGCCTGATATTGGCCATTGAGCGGCACCCAATTGCCATACTCGCTTCCGGAACTCGCCGTTAAAGACCGGTCGTAAAGCGTCCCTCCCCCGCCATTGACGCCGTGGCTCAAGGTGGGCGGCGCCCCGGCACGGATATAGAGATTGGGGTTGCCGCTGATGGCGTCCAGGCGCGTGCGCAGCACGCCGGTATTGTTGGTGGGAACGATGATCTCATAGTAGTCGAAGTTGCCCTCCGCCAGGTAGGAGCCTTGGCCCTGGTTTGTTGACGCAATGCCATTGGTGCCCACGCCGGTGTCGGCAAAGAGGGGGCCACTGGAGGGCAATCCGGGTGTTGTCACCGTGCCGCCAACGGGTTGCATGGTCCAGGCGGGCCGGTTCAATCGCAGGCTGGCGCTGGTCAGCGTGTAATCCGTCGCCCCGGAAGCGCGCACCTCGACATACCAAATACCCGGGGTGAGATAAGCCGGCACAATGATCGCCTCGCCCGTGGAAAACGGCGAAGTGCCGTCGCCGCCGTTGTTATCCGGAAGAAGGCCCGGGCGGACGCGGACTGAGGATGTGCCGAGGGTTTGGGAAAGGATGAGCGTCCAGCCGATGACGGGGGAGCCATCGACATTCGTGGCAGGAACAATGACCTCGTAAAAGGCGCTCTCACCATCCAGCAGGGCGCCGCTGGCCGTGTTGGAAAGTGATCCGCTGTTCAAACTCGGGTCGAAGGCCACCGCCGGTGTCGGCATTTGCCGGATGTGAACCGTGAAATCCGCGTTCAGGTAAGCTCCCGCGGTGCTGTTGTAAGCAGCCTGCACGGTCAACGAGTAATTGGTGGCCGTTGGGTTCGGCAGCGTGATCAAAGTGTATGATGCCCATGGGTAGCCCACGCCGCCGCTGTAGCCATAACCATTATACGGCTGGACGATGTTGGTGCCGGTTTGCATGGTCATGACAGGAGAAGCTGTGACGTTGTCCAGGCGCACCTCGACCGCGGGCAAACCCGGCGGAATGGTGAATTGGTAGAGCGCATTTTCGCCGCCCTGAATGGCGTTGGTCTGCAAAATGTCCGTGGTGCTGACGGTGCCGAGGTTGGTGATGCCCTGCGCGCCGAAGCTGTTTAGCGTATAGAAGCTTGAATTCGACCCAATCGTGGAACCGCTGGGATTGACCCCCTGGCCGATCACCGCCAGGTAATATGTGCCCGCGACAACATAGTTCGAATAACTCTGAGCGTTGATCGGCAGCATCAGATATTGCTCATTGCCCAACTTGTTCAGCTCATATCCGCCGTAAACATCCCAAGGAGGATAACCATAGGGGTTCGAGTCCGGCAGCGCCGTTTCGTTGATGACCAAGGCTGTTTCGCCCGAAACATCCGTCAGCCGCACCTTCCAACTGGGCGTATTCGCTGGCACGACCACCGAGTAATAATCCGCCTGGCGGGGATTAAGTCCGGAGGTGTTCGAAATGACCCCGTTGGAAAAGGCCAGCGGTGTCACCGGAATCGAAAAACCCGTCCCAATGCCGCGGCTGGCCAGGGAATAGGAAGCAGGCGTGGAGCTGTTGTTGTAAACTCCCACATAATACGTCCCCGCCTGTAGCG